>Ga0209320_10000165_pt1 | contig 33828 bp, 27 predicted proteins | sample Rifsed13ft4_FD_184008 | JGI IMG/M metagenome (GOLD analysis project Ga0209320, IMG submission 184008) | Soil microbial communities from Rifle, Colorado, USA - sediment 13ft 4 (version 2) | ecosystem: Environmental > Terrestrial > Deep subsurface > Rock core/Sediment | place: Rifle, Colorado... | reverse complement strand
AACGGCGGCGCTCCGGGCGGCCAGTTCAACATGACCAAGCTCGCGCTGCACGGCGCTGCGTTGGTCAACGGCGTGAGCCGCATCCACGGGCGCGTGTCGTCGGAGACGTTCCGGGCCACGTGGCCCGAGATACGGCCGCTCGAGAATCCCGTCGGTTACGTCACGAACGGCGTGCATGTCCCGACGTTCATGCGGCAGACTTGGTCGGAGCTGTTCGATCACTATTTGGGCGGCGGGTGGCAGGCCAAGCTCATGGACGAGTCGTTGGTCGGACGCATCATGGAAATTCCCGACGAGGTCTTTTGGCGCACGAATCAGGGCACGAAACGACAGATGCTCCGCGCCGTGCGCGCACGCCTTTCCAGGCAATGGACGCGCAACGGCTTGAGCGAAACGCATATTCATCGCTTGTTGCGCCACGTGAACCCGGACAATCCCGACGTGCTGACGGTGGGGTTTGCACGGCGCTTCGCGACCTATAAGCGCTCGACGCTGCTGTTCTCGGATCTCGGGTGGCTCGAAAACCTCGTCAAGAGCGAGGATCGCCCGCTGTTGTTCGTGTTTTCGGGCAAAGCGCATCCCGCCGACGAGCCCGGCCAGTGGATGATGCGCGAGATCCAAAGAGTATCGAATCTGCCCCCGTTCGTCGGCCGCATACTGTTGCTCGAGGGATACGACATGGGCATGGGCCGCTTGCTGACCTCGGGTGTGGACGTGTGGCTCAACACCCCGATTCATCCATTCGAGGCGAGCGGCACATCGGGCATGAAGGCCGCCATCAACGGCACGGTCAATTTGAGCGTGCTCGACGGTTGGTGGGCCGAGGGCTACGACGGCGCGAACGGCTGGGGAATACCGCCGTCGCCCGAGGATAACGGCAGCGGCGAACGCGACCGCCAGGACGCGACGACTCTGTACGAAATCCTCCAAGACGAAGTCGTGCCGCTTTACTACGCGCGCGACGAGAAGCTCGGCTACTCGCCGGGCTGGGTTGCGATCTGCAAGCGCGCGATGGTCTCGTCGCTGCCGCGGTTCAACAGCCGTCGTGTGGCGCACGATTACATACGCCACTATTACGGTCCGGCGGCCGCGCACAACCGTGCCGTGTCGGCCAACGATTTCGCCGTCGCGCGCGAGCTTGCGGCTTGGAAAAGGAATGTACGCGCGGCCTGGCCGGGAATCGAGCTGCGCGGCTCGAGCATTCCGCCGAAGCAGGCGGAGTTCGGCCGGCCGATCGTGCTCGAGGTCGAAGTCAAGCTCAACGGCCTCAATCCCCGCGACGTTCGCGTGGAGTGCGTCGTGTCGCGACACTTGTCCTCGGCCATCGAGCGCCCTGCGCTCGAGTTCGCCAACCCGCAGCGCGCGGGCGAGGGCATCACGCAGATCGGCGACGACACGGTCTTGATCGCCGTCTTCGAGCCGGATGCGTCGCAAGCCTCCGAGTACCATCGTTACCGGCTCGAGTTGCAGTCTCCATGGGCGGGAACCATGTCTTATGCGATCAGGGCCGTGCCTCACCACGCGCAGCTCTCGCATCCGTACGAAGTGGGGCTCATGCGTTGGTTATAGGCGGATATTCGTGAGCTTCGTCGTCGCGCCCGGAACGCGCTTACCGATGGGTGCCACGGTGACGCAAGGAGGCGTCAATTTCTCGATATTCAGCCCGCACGCGACGCGCGTCGAGCTCGTTCTGTATCGCGCCGCGGCCGATGCGGAGCCGTCATTCAAGGTCGTTCTCGATCCGGCGCGCAACAAGACTTTCGCCTTCTGGCATGTTCTCATCGGCAACGCCGAGCCGGGGATCTACTACACGTGGCGCGTCGACGGCCCGCACGCACCCGACCGAGGCCTGTTGTTCGATGCGCGACGCGAGCTCCTCGATCCGTGGGCCAAGAGCGTCAGTGATGCCCGTTGGGACCGCGCTCGAGCGCGCAATGGTTATGGTCCCCACTTTCGCGCCCGCGTCGTCGCGGACGACCACTATGATTGGGAAGACGACGAGCCGTTGGGGCGCGATCTGCACGACGCCGTCATCTACGAAATGCACGTCGGCGGGTTCACGCGCCATCCGTCCGCGCGCGTCGCGCATCCTGGGACCTTCAGCGGCATCGTCGAGAAGATTCCGTACCTCAAGTCTCTCGGCATCACGGACGTCGAGCTTTTGCCCGTCATGGCGTTCGATGTCCAGGACGTTCCCGCCACGGTAGCGGCGCGCGGCCTCGAGAACTATTGGGGCTATAGTCCAATCGGATTTTTCTCGCCGCATCCGCACTTCGCATACGGCGACGACGCGCAGACGGAATTCAGAGATATGGTGAAGGCGCTGCACCGAGCCGGCATCGGCGTGATTCTCGACGTCGTGTTCAATCACACGGCGGAAGGCGGCGCGGACGGCGTAACGATCGGCTTCAAGGGACTCGGCAACGAGTTTTTCTATCATCTCGATCCACGGAACCGGAGCCGCTATCGCGACTACACGGGATGCGGCAACACGATCAACTGCAATCATCCGTTCGTCATGGAGTACTTGCTCGAGTGCCTCGAGTATTGGGTCGTCGACATGCACGTCGATGGCTTCCGCTTCGATCTCGCGAGCGTCATGTCGCGCGGCGAAGACGGGGAGCCTCTGCGACACGCGCCGTTGCCGTGGGGCATCGAGTTCTCCGATCCGTTGGCGAGTGCGCACCTGATCGCCGAAGCATGGGACGCCGCGGGCCTCTATCAGGTCGGCGATTTTCCGGGGTTTCGCTGGGCGGAGTGGAACGGCCGCTATCGCGATACTCTGCGCCGTTTCGTGCGCGGCGAGCGCGGCCTCGTGGGCGAGGTGGCGACGCGCATCGCGGGCAGCAGCGACATGTATGCGCCGCAGGGGAAGTTCCCGTTCAACGGCATCAATTTCATCACCTGTCACGACGGCTTCACGTTGTACGATCTCGTGAGCTACCAGCGCAAGCACAACGACGCGAACGGCGAGGGCAACCGCGACGGCAGCGATCACAACTTGAGCTCCAACTGCGGCGTCGAGGGCCCGACCGACGATCCGGGCGTCTTGAAAATCAGAGCTCAGCGCGCGCGGAATTTCCATGCGCTGCTGATGCTGAGCCAAGGCGTGCCGATGCTCGAAGCGGGTGACGAGGTGCTGCGCACGCAGGGCGGGAACAACAACGCGTATTGCCAGGACAACGAGGTCAGCTGGATCGATTGGACGCCGTCGGAGGCGGGCCGACGCATGCTGCGGTTCACGCGCGAGATGATCGCACTGCGCAAACGTCACCCGTCGTTGCGCCGCACGCGCTTCATGGATGCGGCCGCGGCGGGCGGTGATGCCGACATCCGCTGGTACGGCGAGCATGGCAAGGAGCCCGACTGGAATGACCCAAGCGCCGCGGTCCTATGCTTCACGCTTGCGGGCGTCGCTGCGGACGAGCCGCCTCTGCACGTCATGATGAACGCCTCGGACGAGGCGAAGGTTTTGCCGCTCCCGGATTGCGGGTCGCGGGTCTGGCACCGCGTCGTCGATACGTCGCTCGCACCTCCGGACGACATCGTCACGCCCGGCGCCACGGCTCCCGTCCGTGCGGCGCGCTACGGCCTCGCCGCCGACGCCGTCGCCGTTTTCGAAGCCCTTCCGGCCTCCCTCGTGTAGGAGCGCGTAATTGGGGACAGTTTACCTATTTCCCTTAGCTTCTCCTGCTTCGCTGAGACATCAAAAGAAATAGGTAAACTGTCCCCAATTACGGCGAAGCTCGCTCCTACCGGGTGCCTACCCGGGCGCGAGCACGAGCGCGCCGAGCGGCGGGAGCATCAGAGTGATCGATTGCGCACGGCCCATGCACGCGATCGGCTCGCTGACGGCGACGGCGTTGCCGAGATTGGAGCCGCCGTAGAAGCTCGAATCCGAGTTCAGAAGGGTCCGGTAGCGCGCGGCCCGCGGAACTCCTACGCGATAGTCGGCGCGTGGCACCGGCGTAAAGTTGAGCACGACGACGACGTGATCGTCCCCGTCCTGACGCACGAAGCTCAGCACGGAGTTGTGCTCGTCCTCCCACGACAACCATGCAAACCCGTCGGGCTCGTGATCGCGCCGGTGTAATGCAGGCGTACTGCGGTAGAGTCGGTTGAGATCCTTGACCAATGCTTTGAGGCCCACGCGCGGAGCATCGTTTGCCAACGCCCAAGGCAACGCTTCACGGTGATTCCATTCGCCAGGTTGCCCGAGCTCGCCGCCCATGAACAAGAGCTTCTTGCCGGGATACATCCACTGGTAACAGAACAGGAGACGTAAGTTGGCGAGCTTCTGCCATTCGTCGCCGGGCATCTTGTCGAACAGCGAGCGCTTGCCGTGCACGACCTCGTCGTGCGAGAGCGGCAACACGAAGTTCTCGGTGAACGCGTATATGGGTCCGAACGTCAGAAGGTTGTGATGGTATCGCCGGTGCACGGCCTCCTTGCTCATGTAGACCAACGTGTCGTGCATCCAGCCCATGTTCCATTTGAACGAGAAGCCGAGACCACCCGCGTAAGTGGGCCGCGACACCTGTGGCCAGGCCGTCGATTCCTCGGCGATAGTGACGCTGCCCGGACATACGCCGTGCGTGAGCTCGTTGAGCCGGCGCAGGAACGAGATCGCCTCGAGATTCTCGTTGCCGCCGTGGACGTTCGGCGTCCAGCGGCCGGGCTCGCGCGAGTAATCGAGGTACAGCATCGAGGCGACGGCGTCGACGCGCAGACCGTCGAAATGAAACTCGTCGAGCCAGTACACCGCGCTCGACAGGAGAAAGCTGCGCACCTCGTTGCGCGAATAGTTGAAGACCAGCGTGCCCCACTCGCGATGCTCGCCCTTCTGCGGATCGCCGTACTCGTAGAGCCGGCTGCCGTCGAAACGCGCGAGCGCGTAGTCATCCTTGGGGAAATGGCCGGGAACCCAATCGAGGATGACGCCGATGCCATGTTCATGCAATGCCGACACGAACGCTCGTAAATCGTCGGGATGACCATGCCGGCTCGTCGCGGCGAAATAGCCCGTGCACTGATAGCCCCACGAATCGTCGAACGGATGCTCCGTGACCGGCATGAGCTCGACATGCGTGAACCCGAGGTCCGCGACGTACGACGCGAGCTCGAGAGCGAGCTCGCGATAGCCCAAGAGCTCGCCATGCGCGCCTCTGCGCCACGAGGCCAAGTGCACCTCGTACACGGAAATCGGCTCGCGGTGCCACGCGCGTTGCGCGCGGGCTTCCATCCATTCGCGGTCGGACCATGCGAACGCCCCGGCGGCCGGCGTAATCGACGCGTTGGCCGGCCGATGCTCGAGCACGGTTGCATAGGGATCGGTCTTGATCCTGAGCTCGCCCGAATCGCGGTTGCGGATTTCGTAGCGATAAAGCTCGCCGGCAGCGAGCTCCGGAACGAACAATTCCCAGACGCCCGATCCGCCGTGCACGCTCATGGTGTGGCAGCGTCCGTCCCATTGATTGAAATGCCCGACGACGCTGACGCGCTCGGCACTCGGCGCCCAAACGGCAAACAGCATTCCGGGAACGCCGTCGACTTCCACGGCATGTGCACCGAGAAACTCGAAGGCGCGGTAGTGCTCGCCGGCCGCATGCGCGTCGAGATCCGCCTGAGCGACACAAAGTGGGAACGAGTAGGGGTCGTGCTGCTCCTGCCACGCGCCGTCGTGAGCCTGCCAGCGTAAACGATAACGCCGCGGTAAGGCATGCGCGGTGCCGTACCACTCGAACAGTGCGCTATCACCGATGCGCCGCAAGGTTGTTGCGGGTGCGACGAGCTCGACACGCTGAGCGTGCGGCAGATAGACGCGCAACACCGCATGTCCGTCCGCCTCGGAATGCACGCCGAGCACGCGGCGCGGATTGTGCAAGCGTCCCGCGAGCAGGCGTTGCACGTCGGGATCGTCGATTCGTGTCCGCGGAGTCCCCGTCTCGGCGGCGGAGGACGTTGTGGGTTTTTCTGACACTGATTGGCTACGAAGCGTTTCGAGTTCTGTCGTATAATCGCGTGAAGGGCAGAGTCCCCCAGCAGCGATGAGACGCAGATCCGTTCGCCGTGTTGTCAGTCAGCTCACGCGCAGCACGATGGCGATCGTGATGGCGGGTGGTCGTGGCCAACGTCTTGAACAACTCACGGATCATCGCGCCAAACCCGCAACGCCTTTCGGCGGAAAATACAGAATCATCGACTTTTCCTTATCGAACTGCGTCAACTCCGGCATTCGGCAGATCATCATACTGACGCAGTATAAGGCGCAGTCGCTGATCGAGCACATTCAGCGCGGTTGGGGCTACCTCCACGGCGAGCTCGGCGAGTTCATCGATATCGTGCCGGCGCAGCAGAAGCTCGGCGAGCTTTGGTATCGGGGAACGGCCGACGCCGTCTTTCAGAATCTCGACATTCTCGATCAGCATCACCCCGCAATGGTGTTGGTTCTGGCCGGCGATCACGTCTACAAAATGGACTATGGCCCGCTGATTGCGCTGCACACTGAAACGGGCGCCGACATCACCGTCGGCGGCGTGCAAGTGCCGTTGAGCCTTGCGCACGAGTTCGGCGTCATGAACGTGGATGCCGACAACCGCGTCGTCAGCTTCGACGAGAAACCGGCGCATGCGAAGCCGATGCCGGGACGCGAGGACATCGCGCTCGCATCCATGGGCATCTACGTGTTCGGCGTCGAGCTGTTGCGAAAGCTGTTGCTCGAGGACGCGGCGAATCCCGAATCGGTGCACGATTTCGGCCGCAACGTCATTCCGCGCGCCATCGAGCAACGCCGCGTCTTCGCGTACCCGTTCGAGGATGTGGAAACCAAGGCACAGCGTTATTGGCGCGACGTCGGGACCGTCGACGCATACTACGATGCCAACATGGAGCTCGTGCACGTGAGCCCGGAGCTCAACTTGTACGACGAGGCGTGGCCGATATGGACATATCAGCGCCAGGCGCCAGCCGCGAAGTTCGTTCTCGACGATCCCGGCCGCCGCGGGGCCGCAATCAACAGCATGATCGCGGGCGGCTGCATCATTTCCGGCGCGACCGTGCGCGAGTCGTTGTTGTCCAACAACGTCATGATCGAGGAGTGCAGCGAAGTCTATCGTTCCGTCATTCTGCCCAACGTCGAGATCGGCCGCAGTTGCGTCGTCCATCGCGCGATCGTCGACGAAGGCAGCACCATACCGCACGGCATGGAGATCGGCCGGAATCGTGAGGCGGATCGGCAGCGGTTTCACGTCAGCGACAAGGGCGTCACGCTCGTGACCCGAGACATGCTCGACAGGCTGCGCGCACTTTCGCCCCCCCAATGATCGACGTGCTTGCCCGGCGAAGGGCTGGCGTCCTGTTGCACCCGACCTCGTTGCCCGGCCCAGGGGCGGTCGGGACGCTTGGCGCGGAGGCACATCGGTTCGTTGATTTCCTGCAAGACGGCGGGTTCAGCGTCTGGCAGACATTGCCGCTCGGACCGAGGGACCGACACGGATCTCCTTACCGCCTCCTTTCGGACCAGGCGGGCGACCATGAGCTAATCGACACCGAGGAGTTGCGTCGTCTCGACGAGCTGCCCGCGTCGTTTGCGTTCGACGCCGTACCCGACTCGCCGACGGAGGCATATCGCTCGTTCGAGCTCGCGGCGACGCCCGCGCAGCACGAGAGCTTCGCCGCATTCGTGCGCGGCAATCGCGAATGGCTATGGCCGTACGGCCTGTTTCGGTTGTGCGAGCAGAAGTTCGGCGGCGAGCCTTGGTGGCGCTGGCCGAGCGAATACCGCAATCCCACGCTGCGCACGCTGCTCCCCCGCCTCGCGCAACCCAAAAGCGCTTTCCGCGGAATTGCGCTGCTCCAATACCTGTTCGAGCGGCAGTGGACGGCGCTCAAGCGCCATGCGAACGCGCAGGGTGTGTATCTCTTCGGCGATCTGCCGTTTTACGTGGATCTCAATAGCGTCGAAGTTTGGTGGAACCGCAGCCTGTTTCGCGTCGGTCCCGACGGCACATCCGACTTCGTCGCCGGCGTGCCCCCGGACTATTTCAATGCCGACGGCCAGCGCTGGGGTAATCCGCTCTATGATTGGGAAAATCTCCGGGCGCAAGGGTTTGCATGGTGGGAGGAGCGCCTCGTCGCGCAACTCAAGCGCTTCGACCTACTGCGCCTCGATCATTTCCGCGCGCTCGAATCCTATTGGGAGATCCCGTCCGAGTCGCCGACGGCCCGACGTGGTCAGTGGCGCGCCGGCCATGGCGTTGCGCTGCTCACGCGGCTAGGTGAGCGTCTCGGCGGTGTGCCGCTCGTGGCCGAGGACTTAGGCGTCATCACCGACGAGGTCCGCGCGCTGCGCGACCGGTTCCGTCTGCCCGGCATGGTCGTGCTTCAGTTCGCATTCGACGGCTCGCGCGACAACCCGCATTTGCCGGAGAACCACGCCACGCGTGCCGTCGTCTACACGGGCACACACGACAACGACACGACGGTGGGATGGTATGCGGGGCTCGACGCGGCGACCCGCCGCTACGTGCGGGAGCGCTTGGGTGCGGCGTCGCTCGAGATGCCCGAAGCGCTCATCGAAGCCGCGTATGCTTCGCGCGCGCAGCTTGCAATCGTGCCGCTTCAGGATCTTCTGGCGCTCGGCTCGGAGGCGCGCATGAACATGCCCGGCACCATCGAAGGCAATTGGCGCTGGCGCTTCGATTGGAGACACGTTCCGGCAGAGCTCGCAGAGCGGTGCCGCGAGCGCGCCACGCGCCACGCGCGGTTGCCGTAGGAGCGAGCTTCGCTCGCGATCTTGGGCACGCGACCTTCGGTGGCAGTGTAGGAGCGAGCTTTGCTCGCGATTGCGACAAGATCGCGAGCAAAGCTCGCTCCTACAAGAGCCGCTCGTACATGGCGACGTATTGGCCGACGCGCCGCTGCCACGAAAAGTCCGCGGCCATCGCGTTACGCATGAGGGTTGCCCAAACCGCCTCGTCGGCAAACCAGGCGAGCGCCTGACCGATCCCCCACGCTAAGCCTTGCGCATCCGCATGCGCGAAGACACTGCCGTTGCCGGTGCCCTGCGCGGGATTGAAATGCTCAATCGTATCGGCAAGACCGCCTGTCGCTCGGACGACGGGAATGGTCCCAAAACGCAGCGCGTACATCTGTGTCAGGCCGCACGGCTCGTAACGCGACGGCACGAGAAGGATGTCGCTGCCCGCCAATATGCGGTGCGCGAGCGGCTCGTCGTAACTGCAGGTCACGGAGACTCGGGCCGGGAAGCGGGCGGCGATTTCGCCGAGCTCGCGCTCGAGGTCGGGGTCGCCCGTACCGAGCACTGCAAACTCCGCATCGGTGGTCTCGAGAAGATTCGGCAAGAGCGCGGCCAGCAGGTCGATGCCCTTCTGCGGCACGAGCCGCGTCACGGCGCCGATCAATGGTCGATCGGCGTCGACGGTGAGTGCGAGCTCGGCGCAGAGCGCTTGCTTCACGTTGCGCTTGCCGCGCGGATCGTTGCGATCGTAATGAGTGGCGACGTGCGGGTCGACGCGCGGATCCCAGATCGCGTAGTCGACACCGTTGAGAATGCCGACGAGCTCGTCGCGGCGCGCATGCAGAACGTCCTCGAGCCCCATGCCGTAGGCGCTCTCTTGGATTTCCCGCGCGTAGGTCGGGCTCACGGTCGTCAGTAGGTCGGCCGTTTGCACGCCGGTGCGCAGGAAATTGATCAAAGGGGGGACGGCCGACACGTCGATCCAAGGGGCGAGCTCCGCGCGATGCCCCGCGTCGAGTACGGTTGCGGGGAACGTGCCTTGGTAGCCGATATTGTGCAGGGTCAGGACGCTGCGGGAAGCGCCGGACGAATCGCGCGCTCGCAGCAATGCGGGAACGAGGCCCGCATGCCAGTCATGGCAATGCACGATGTCGGGCGTCCAATCGAGCGCCGCGCCGAAATGGACGGCCGCTTCGTTAAGCGCCATGAAGCGCGGGACGTCCCGCTCGTCGCCCATGTAGATGCGGCCGTCGCCGAAAAGCTCTGGCGCGTCGAGCACAAAGACACGCATCGGTCCCGCGTCGAGGCGCACCTCGACGTAGCGGGAGCGCGACGGCCCGTGCGTGATCGAATCGACGACGCGCGGCGCGCGGCGGCCTTGGCCGTAGCTAGGCAACAGGACGCGCACCTCGTGGCCGCTTCGGCCGAGCGCCGCACCGAGTCCCGCGACGGCGTCCGCGAGCCCCCCGGCCTTGGCCAGGGGCGCGAGCTCCGCGCACACCATGAGGATTCTCAAGTTACGTGCGTTTCTCTATCGGCACATACTGCCGCTCGGTAGCGCCGGTATAAACCTGCCGCGGGCGGTCGATGCGCCCCGAGCCGGAGATACGAACCTCGCGCCAGTGCGCGATCCAGCCGGGCAGCCGGCCGATGGCGAACATCACGGTAAACATGTTCACCGGGATACCGATCGCACGCATGATGATCCCGCTGTAGTAGTCGACGTTCGGATAGAGCTTGCGCTCGATGAAGTACGGATCGTTGAGCGCCACTTCCTCGAGACGGATGGCGAGATCGAGCATCGGGTCGTGGATGCCGAGCTTGGCGAGCAGGGCGTCGCAGGCTTGCTTGATGATCTGCGCGCGCGGGTCGAAGTTCTTGTAGACGCGATGCCCGAAGCCCATGAGGCGGGCGTGCGCATCCTTCTTCTTGATGCGCTCGACGAACTTCTCGAGCTTCTCGCCGCTCGATTGCAGCTGGGTCAACATTTCGATGACCGCGACGTTCGCACCGCCGTGCAGCGGGCCCCAGAGGGCGCAGACGCCCGCCGCGACCGACGCATACAGGTTGGCCTGCGAGGAGCCGACCATGCGTACCGTCGACGTCGAGCAGTTTTGCTCATGGTCGGCGTGCAGAAGGAGGAGCCGGTCGAGCGCATCCACGACGACGTCGTCGGGCTGATACTGACGGTACGGTGTGGTGAACATCATATGGAGGAAATTGGCCGTGTACCGCAAATCCCACCGCGGGTAGTTCATCGGCTTGCCGATCGACTTTCGGTAGCTCGCGGCCGCGATCGTGCGGATCTTGCTCATGAGTCGCGCGGCGGGCTCCATGAAATGCTCGCTGTCCTCGCGTTGCATGAACACGGGCTGGAAACAGCCGACGGCATTGATCATCGCCGACAATATCGCCATGGGCGGGGCATTCGCCGGAAAGCCGTCGAAGTGATGCCGCATGTCCTCATGAATGAACTCGTGCTCGACGAGCAGACTGCGGAAATCCTTGAGCTGCTGGGTCGCCGGCAACTCGCCGAAAATCAGGAGGTATGCTGTTTCGACGAATGTCGATCGCGCTGCGAGCTCCTCGACGGGGTAGCCGCGATAACGCAGTATCCCGTTCTCGCCGTCGATGAACGTGATGGCGCTCGTGCACGCGCCGGTATTGGCATAGCCGCTGTCGAGCGTGATGAGCCCCGACTGCGCACGCAGGGAAGAAATGTCGACGGCCGCTTCCTGTTCCGTGCCGATGACGACCGGCAGCTCGTACGTCTTGCCGGCAAACTTCAACGTCGCTTTGTCGCTCATCTAGGCCCTCCGCGCGATGCCGTATTCTACGTGGAGGCGTGGGAATTCGGGCAATTCCGCGGGCGCCGGGCACGCGCGGTGACGTCGCACCGGGGTCGCGAAACCGACCGCTGCTGACCCGAAGAGCGCCGCAACAAGTATGCTGCTGGGAGGCCAGATACGGCATAACAGTTTGAATCGTATAGAAATATTTATATTGACAGATGCCCGAATCGGAATATAGTTGCGCAGCCTTGTGCATTTCTGGGACAGTGAGGAAGCTTTGCGATGGGTAAGTCCACTACCTATTTGAACGACGAAGACGAAGGCGAACTCTTCAACGCCGACGATTTCGACGCGAACGATGCTCAAGAGCCCGAGACCCGCAAGCGCGAGCAGAAAGTGCCGCAACGCCACGGCGCGAGACAGCGTTTGGATTCGCGTAAGGAAGAGCTCTGGCTCAAACAACAACTCACCGACTGGGACGACGAGCTAAAGGATGCCGATTCGGCCGATTGAGCCACGCCCTCCACGTCGCGCTCCCGCAGCGCATTTCCAGCCATGACTTTGGACTCGACGGCGCATTCCGAGCGCACGATCGCCATCTTCGTCGATTTTGAGAATCTCGCTCTCGGCGCCGAGCAGGGACTCAGAACTCGGTTTCAGCTCGACCTCGTGCTCAAACGCCTGCTCGAGCGGGGCCGCATCGTTTTCAAGCGCGCTTATTGCGATTGGAGCCGGTTTCAGACCTTCACGCGCGAATTCCATTTGCACGGCTTCGAGCTCATCGACATTCCGCACTCGTCGGTGAGCGGCAAAAACAGCGCCGACATACGCATGGTCGTGGACGCGCTCGACCTATGTCATTCCAAAGCGCACATCGATACTTTCGCGCTGTTGACGGGCGACAGCGATTTCTCGCCGCTCGTCGCGAAGCTCAAGGAGAACGATAAGCACGTAGTGGGCTGCGGCGTGCGTAGCTCTACCTCGGACTTGTTGGCGCAGAACTGCGACGAGTTCATCATTTATGACGAGCTCATCAAGGCATCGAAGCGCGCCCGTAAAGGCGGCACGACAGAGCATTCCGGCCGGCAGCGCGAGGTGTTCGAGCGTTTGACGGAGACCGTGGTGTCGCTGGAGTCCGAGTACGATCCGCTATGGGGCTCGCTCGTCAAGAAAACGCTCAAGCGCGTATATCCCGATTTCGTCGAAAGCGCCTACGGTTACCAGAACTTCTCAGCCTTGCTCAAGGACGCGCAGCGCGAGGGGCTCATCAAGCTCGAGGAAGGCGAAGGCGGTAATTTCAAGATCTCGTCGGCGACTTGACGATCCGAGGCGGGATGCGCAGACGTGAGCTGCGTCGCAGAACCCGCGGCGGCGTTTCGAGACACTGGGCTCGGCCAGGGACGGCCACTTCCCACGAAGGACTTGAAGCCCATGCCGCAAGGGTCGAAGCTCGTCAGAGAAGGAGTCCGGATCATGCAGGGGACTCCGACGGCGCCCCTCATGCGTTCGACGCTTTTCTTGCGCATGTGGCGAATCTCCAAGCCCGGCGAACCCGTGCGCACGCGCGCGAGCCTGTCCATGGCTCGCCCCGGCCCGCAAGGCTACGTCGTCAAGGAGCTCATTCCCGACATGGAGCTCGAGCCGCAAGCGGCCCTCGACAAGGCCGTGGCGATCGCCAAGCGCGGCGAAGTCATCGAAGTCTACGTCAACGCGGACCTCGATCGCTTGCCGCGTGCGCCGGCGCGCGCGATGGGTTGATCCGCGCCGTACTTCGAGATTCTGCGGCCGGTCACGGGACGCGCGAGCGTGCGACGAGCCCCGCGCTCGAGCGCTCGACCTGCCGCCACAATTCGAGCGGCTCCGGTGTGAAGATGAGGTCGGCGCGGCCCGGCACGATGTACCAATCGCCGCGCGCGATCTCGTCCTCGAGCTGGCCCGGACCCCAAGCCGCGTGCCCGGCGTACAGACGCACGAGCGTGGCATCGAAGCGTGGCTCAGGATATTCGTCGAGCACGCTCGGATCGGCGCTCACATAGACGTCGTCGAGGAGGGGCGGACCTTCGACGCGGCCGGCGGCCGGCGCGCGCAGCAGCAGCAACATTTGGCTCGGCGCGACGGGCCCGCCGAGATAGAGCTTGCTTTGGTATCGCTCGAGCGCAGGGACATCGGGAAACACGCTTGCCGGGTCGAGGTTCGTGGGCCGATTCACCAGGACGCCGATCGATCCGTCGTCGTCGTGATGCACCATGAGCAGCACGGATTCCGCGAAGTTCGGGTCAGCGAGCTTGGGCGTTGCGACGAGCAACGAGCCCGCGCTCGGGACTTGAGCCTGCGCGGTGGCCGCGATCAAGGAGGCGGCGGCGAGGATCGAGCGAACGAGGCTCATGCGCATGAGCGCATGATACCGATTTCCCGTGCGAGCGGCTGTGCAGCGAACTGAGGCAAGGTAAGATTCGCGCATCGAGCCCGGGCCGCCCCACATTTTCCGGAATTCAAGCATTTGACTCATGATCGACACGCCTGGCCCGGACGCCGGGGCTACCGCATGCCGGCCGAGTGGGCGCCGCACGCCGCCACATGGTTGTCTTGGCCGCACAATCTCGATACCTGGCCCGGCTGTTTCGAGCTCGTCGAGCCCGCCATGGTCGAGGTCGTACGCGCGCTGGCGGCCGCCGAGCAGGTCCACATCAACGTGCGTGACGCCGATCACGCGCAGCACGTCGAGCGGTTGCTCGCGGGCCATGCCGATGCACGCCGTATACGCCTGCATCGAGTGCCGACCAACGATGCGTGGATTCGCGACCACGGCGCGATTTTCGTCACGGCCGAGGCCGCGGACGAGCCATTGCTCGCCGTCGATTACGATTACAACGCTTGGGGCGGCAAATACCCCCCTTATGACCTCGATCGACAGGTAGGACGCCGCATGGCGGAGATCCTCGATGTGCCGAGATTCGCGCCGGGTATCGTCCTCGAAGGGGGATCGATCGACGTCAACGGCGCGGGCGCATTGCTCACGACGGAGCAATGTCTCTTGAATCCGAATCGCAATCCGCAACTCGAGCGCGCGGACATCGAGCGCAACTTGCGCGATGCCCTCGGCGTCGAGCAAATCATCTGGCTCGGCGAAGGCATCGCCGGCGACGATACCGACGGCCACGTCGACGATCTCACGCGGTTCACGAGTCGCGACACCGTCGTCACGGTCATCGAGCCGAACCGGGCGGATCCGAACCACGCACGGCTCGCGGTGAACCGCCGCCAGCTCGACGACGTCGTCGTCGACGGCAGCCGTCTCAACGTCGTCGAGTTGCCGATGCCGGAGCCGGTCTACAACGCCGGCGAACGGCTGCCCGCGAGCTACGCGAACTTCTACGTGGCGAACGAGGTCGTGCTCGCGCCGGTGTTCGCGTGTCCGCAGGACGACGCAGCGTGCGCGATTCTGGCCGACTGCTTCCCGAATCGCCGTGTGATCCCGCTCGACGCGCGGCCGCTCGTCGCGGGCCTCGGCGCTCTGCACTGCTTGACTCAGCAAGTGCCTCAGACTCGGCACGCCGACACTTGAGCCGTGATTTTTGCCTGCGAGTATTGTGGCGGGGGTTGCGATTTCCTAACCTTAGTCCCTTTGGCTCGCTGCCTCCCGGAGACTTAGATGGGCGCCATTTCCGATTTTCTCGAGCACCACTTCCGCCACTTCAACGCGGCGGCGCTCGTCGATGCGGCGGACGGCTACGTGGAGCATCTCGAGAGCGGCGGGTCCATGCTGGTCACGCTGGCCGGCGCCATGAGCACGGCCGAGCTCGGCCTATCGCTCGCGGAGATGATTCGGCGCGACAAAGTGCACGCGATCAGCTGCACGGGCGCCAACCTCGAGGAGGACGTCTTCAACCTCGTCGCGCACGACCACTACGTGCGCATCCCGCACTATCGTCACTTGGGCCCGGAGCACGAACAGGGGCTGGCCGAGCAGCACTTGAACCGCGTCACGGACACCTGTATCCCGGAGCACGAGGCCATGCGGCGCATGGAGCGCGCCATGGTCAAGGTCTGGACCGAAGCCGACCGCGCCGGCGAGCGTTCTTTTCCCCACGAATTCTTCTATCAGGCGCTGCGCTCCGGGGAGCTCGAGCAGTACTACCAGATCGACCCTGCCGACAGCTGGCTCGTGGCGGCGAGCGAGAAGGATTTGCCGATGTTCGTGCCGGGCTGGGAGGATTCGACGCTCGGCAACATGTATGCGGCTCACTGCATCAACGGCGATATCGAGCACGTCGATACGGTGCGTTCGGGGATCGAATACATGATGGATCTCGCGGAGTGGTATCAGGAAGTGGCGCCTGAGAGCTCAATCGGCTTCTTCCAGATCGGCGGCGGCATCGCGGGAGACTTCCCGATCTGCGTCGTGCCGATGCTCCACCAGGACTTGCAGTTGCACAACGTCCCCCGTTGGGGGTATTTCTGCCAGATCAGCGATTCGACGACGAGCTACGGCTCGTACTCGGGCGCCGTGCCGAACGAGAAGATCACTTGGGGGAAGCTCGGCGTCGATACGCCGAAGTTCATCATCGAGTCGGACGCGACCATCGTCGCGCCGCTCATCTTCGCTTACATTCTCGGAGACTGAAGATGTCCTCGCAACCGATTCCCCAAGCGCTGCCGATTGCAGAACCGTGGACGACACAGGACGCCGCCGAGCTCTATCGGACGGCGAGCTGGGGCGATCCGTACTTCTTCGTGAACGGTGCGGGCCACGTCGCCGTGCGTTCGCTGAGCCAGCCGGCGACCTCGATGGACATCGTGCTCATCGTCGAGGAGCTGCGCCGGCGCGGCGTGCAGCTGCCGGTCCTGATCCGTTTCCAGGATATCCTGCGTTCCCAGGTGCAGCGCCTGCACGAAGCTTTTCGCGCCGCGATCGAGGAATCCGGGTACCAGAACGTCTACCGCGGCATCTATCCGATCAAAGTGAACCAGCTTCACGAGGTCGTGGACGAGCTGCTCGACGCGGGCCGCCCATACGGCATGGGACTCGAGTGCGGCTCGAAGGCCGAGCTCATCGCCGCGTTGCCGCAGGTCGACGGCGATACGCTGCTGGTCTGCAACGGCGTCAAGGATCGGGCCATGCTGTCGCTGATGCTCTCCGGGCAACGCCTCGGCCAGAATATCGTGCCGGTCATCGAGAAGTACTCGGAGTTCGTCGACCTCAAGAATCTCGCGTTGCAGATGGGGACGGCCGGGCAGATGGGCGTGCGCGTGCGCCTCGCGACGCGCGGCTCGGGGCGCTGGTCGGAATCGTCGGGCGTCAATTCCAAGTTCGGCTTGAGTATCAACGAGCTCGTGCACATGCTCGCCGAGCTCGAAGCGAACGGCATGCGCGATCGGCTCGTGCTGTTGCACTGCCATATCGGCAGCCAGATCGCCGACATTCAGGTGCTCAAGGAGGCGGCCAAGGAGGTCACGCGCGTCTATGCGGAGCTCGTCAGGCGCGGCATCGGGCTCAAGTATCTGGATCTCGGCGGCGGCTTGGGCGTCAACTATGACAAGGGCCACGTCGAAGAAGATGCCGGCATCAACTACAGTCTCCAGGAGTACGCGAACGCCGTCATCTACACGGTCAAGGAAGTCTGCGACGCAAACGAGGTTCCACCGCCGATCATCGTGACCGAAAGCGGCCGCGCGCTGACTGCGCACCACTCGGTGCTCATCGTGCCCGTGCTCGGAGCGCACTCCAAAGACGATGCGGCCGAGAAGATCGCCGTCCCGAAAGGCGCCGCGCGGCCCGTGCGTGCGCTGAATCGGATTCTCAATTATCTGCCGAGCATCCGCAGCACCGGCGAGTTGCTCGAGGCCTACCACGATGCGAACGAGCGGCTCGAGGACGTGCGTTCGCTATTCTCGCTCGGGTACCTCGATCTCGAGCAGCGCGCGCTCGGCGAAACGCTGTATTGGCGGCTCTGCTCACAGCTGCTCGGCGCGTTGCGCAGAATTTCGGATGCGGAGCTGCCGGAAATGACCGAGCTCGAGGGCTTGCTGACGGACCAGTACTTGTGCGATTTCTCGGTTTTTCAGTCGATGCTCGACCATTGGGCCATCGGCCAACCGTTTCCGATCATGCCGATCGACCGGCTCGACGAGCGGCCGACGCGCCGCGGCTTGCTCGTCGACTTGACGTGCGATTCCGACGGCAAGGTCAGCCACTACGTGTCGAGCCAATCCGATCATCGGCACTTGCCGATCCACGCGCTCACCGCCGACCGCCCGTATTTCCTCGGATTCTTTCTCATGGGCGCTTACGAGGACATCGTCGGCGACGCGCACAATCTGTTTGGGCGTGTCGCGGAAGCGCACGTCTATGCCGACGGCGAGGAGCAGGACAACTTCTGGATCGAGAAGATCATCCCCGGGACCGCGGTTCAGGACATGCTCGCCCAAGTTCAATACTTCCCGAACGACCTGCACCGCCGCATGAGCGAGATCGTGCGCGCCAAGATCCAAGCCGGCGTCGTGCGTCCGACGCAGGGCATGCAGATTCTCGATCAGTACATGGCCTGCTTCCCGCAAAACACGTATTGCAATTCCAACGACGTGGAGCAGGAATCGAACCAATGAAAGCGGCGAGCGAGCCGCGCTTGCTCAAGCTCGGATTCGTGCAGATGGCGATGGGCGAGTCGCCGGAGGCGAATCAAGCGCGTGCCGAGCGCGGCGTACGCGATGCCGCGGCGCAGGGTGCTGCGCTCATCTGTCTGCCGGAGCTCTACCGCTCGCGCTACTTTTGCCAAAGCGAGGACGCGGCTCATTTCGCGCTCGCCGAAGAGATTCCGGGACCGACGACCGCGCGTCTCGCGCACCTGGCGGCGGAGCTCGGCGTGACGCTCGTCGCGAGCTTGTTCGAGCGGCGCGCCGCGGGCGTCTATCACAATACCGCGGCCGTCATCGACGGCGCGCGCGGCTACGTCGGGAAGTATCGCAAGATGCACATACCCGACGATCCGCGCTACTACGAGAAGTTCTATTTCACTCCGGGCGATCTCGGGTTCAAGTCGTTCGCGACGAACGCCGCCGAGCTCGGCGTGCTCGTGTGCTGGGATCAATGGTACCCGGAAGCGGCGCGCTTGACGGCGCTGCGCGGTGCCGAAGTCTTGCTGTATCCGACTGCGATCGGGTGGCATCCCGAAGAGAAGGAGTCGCACGGCTCCGAGCAGCAATCCGCATGGGAGACCGTACAACGCAGCCACGCGATCGCGAACGGCTGCTTCGTCGTCGCCGTGAATCGCGTCGGCTTCGAGCCCGATCCCGCGGGCAGCGGCGGCATCGAGTTCTGGGGCCGCAGTTTCGTTGCGGCGCCCGACGGGCGCATCTTGCTGCGCGCGCCGGAGGACGAGGAGGCCGTGCTCGTCGCCGAAATAGATCTCGGCCAGATCGATCGCACCCGCGTCGGCTGGCCGTTCTTTCGCGACCGGCGCATCGACGCGTACGGAGATCTCACGCAGCGCTTCATCGACGACTAACGTAGGAGCGAGCTTCGCTCGCGATCTTGAGGTCCGCGCGATGCAGAATCGCTACTAAATCGGGGACAGTTTACCTATTTCATTCATTACCACGGCGAACGAGACCAGTGGAGAAATAGGTAAACTGTCCCCGATTTAGTCGAGGACGTGGGAGAGCAGGCCGTCGGCGAGCTTCGGCTCGAACCACGTCGATTTCGGCGGCATGAGGCGGCCTGCGTCGGCGACGGCCATTAGCTCATCCATGCTGGTGGGGTATAGCGTGAACGCCGCCGCGGCGCGGCCCGAATCGACGCGTTGTTCGAGCGCTCCGAGACCGCGAATACCGCCGACGAAGTCGATGCGCGGGTCGGTGCGCGGGTCGCGAATCGCGAGCACGGGGTCGATGATCGTCCGCTGCAACAAGCTCACGTCGAGGCGCTCGACGGGATCCGCGGTAGCCGGCGCGGCGCGGGCCTCGAGACGATACCACTGCCCGTCGACGTAGAGACCGAAGGTGTGCGCGGCCGCCGGGGCGACGCGGCCCGGCGTGCGCGTGACCGTGAGCTCGTGCGCGATACGGCGCAAGAAATCGTCGACAGCGAGGCCGTTCAAATCGAGAACGACGCGGTTGTAGTCGTAGATGCGCATGACGGCGCTCGGGAACGCCACGCACAAGAAAAATTCGTGAGAGGCTGCCGTATCGCCGGCCGCTCGCAACCGATGGCGCCTCGCGGCCGCAACCCGCGCGGCCGCAGCGGAGCGATGGTGCCCGTCGGCGATGTAGAGGGCGTCGAGCGCATCGAGCGCGGCACCGACCGCCTCGATCAGCCCGGCGTCGTCGATGCGCCAAATGGCGTGCGCTACCGCGTTCGGCCCGTCCGCTTCGAGCAACGGCGGCGCGGCGACGGCGCGGCGCAGCAAGTCGTCGAGTGTCGCGTTGCCGCGGAACGCGCACAGTACCGGCCCGGTTTGCGCATTGAGCGACTCGATGTTGCGTACGCGGTCGGCTTCCTTGTCGGGGCGCGTGAGCTCGTGCTTGCGGATCCGGTTCTCTTCGTAGGCGCGAACCGACGCCGCGAATGCGAAACCCGTCTGCTCGTGCACGCCCATGCGCATGCGGTACGCGTAGTAGCAGCGCGAAGTTTCGCGCTCGAGGACACCGCTCGCGACGAGCGCGGCAAGATTCGCGGCGCCGCGCGCATAGACGCGATCGTCATGAGGATCCGTCGCGGGCGGGAAATCGATCTCGGGGCGCGACACGTGCAGGAAACTGTGCGGCCTTCCGGCCGCGAGCGCGCGGGCCTCTTCCGTGTCGACGACGTCGTAGGGCGGCGCGACCACGGCTTGCGCTGTGGCGGGGCGCGGCCGCAACGCGGCGAACGGCCGAGCCAAATCGGTCACGCAGGCACGGCCCACAAGTCGTAGTCCCCGGCGCGCTCGACGCGCGCGGCGAGCAGCGCGCCCGGCTCGAGGCGCGCGTCGGCCGGCAGAAACACGGTGCCGTCGATTTCGGGTGCATCGGCCGTCGAGCGCGCGGCGGCGCCGTCGCCATCGACCGTGTCGACGATCACTTGGATGATTTGGCCGACCTTGCGCGCAAGGCGGCGCGCGCTGATCGCTTGCTGCGCGGCCATGAGCCGATGCCAACGCTCGTCGATGACCTCGGCCGCGACGGCGCCCGGCAAATCGTTCGACACCGCGCCCGCGACGGGCTCGTAGCGGAAGCAGCCGACACGGTCGAGCTCGGCCTCGGCGAGCCATTGCAGCAAGTACTCGAAATCGCGCTCGGTCTCGCCGGGAAATCCGACGATGAACGACGAGCGCACTGCGAGATCGGGAACCAGCGCGCGCCATGCCGCGAGCCGCTCGAGCGTTGCGGCGTCGGCGGCGGGTCGGCGCATCGCCTTGAGCACGGCCGGGCTCGCGTGTTGGAACGGGATGTCGAGATACGGCAGCAGCTTGCCTTCGGCCATGAGCGGCAACAGCTCGTCGACGTGCGGATACGGGTACACGTAGTGGAGCCTGATCCATACACCGAGCTCGGCGAGCGCCGTGCAAAGCTCCGTGAGCCGTGTCTTCACGGGACGGCCGCGCCACGACGAGCTCGCGTAGCGCAGATCCGCGCCATACGCGCTCGTATCTTGCGAGATGATCAGCAATTCACGCACGCCTGCCGCCGCGAGCGTCGCGGCTTCCGCGAGCACGTCGCCGGCGGGCCGGCTCGCAAGCCGGCCGCGCAGTTGCGGAATGATGCAGAAACTGCAGCGGTGATTGCAGCCTTCGGCGATTTTGAGGTACGCGTAATGGCGCGGCGTGAGCTTGATGCCTTGCGGCGGGACGAGGTCGAGAAACGGATCGTGCGGCGGCGGCACGGCCGCGTGCACGGCGGCGACGACGGCCTCGTACTGATGGGGGCCGGTCACGGCGAGCACCTTCGGATGCGCGTCGCGAATGAGCTTCGCTTGCGCACCGAGGCAACCGGTCACGATGACGCGGCCGTTCTCGGCGAGCGCCTCGCCGATCGCGTCGAGCGATTCGGCGCGCGCGCTGTCGAGGAACCCGCAAGTATTCACGACCACGACGTCGGCGCCGGCGTAGTCGGGGGCGGTAGCGTATCCTTCGGCGCGCAAGCGGCTCAGGATGCGCTCCGAATCGACGAGTGCTTTCGGGCAGCCGAGGCTCACAAATCCGACGCGCGGCGCTCTGGCCTTGGGTTTAGTCATGGCGCGCACTTTACCGTGCGCCCAGGCCACCCCACAATTCGCCTGAGACTCGAGGAGACACGCATGGGCATACCGTTGACGCGCACCGAGCTCGATGACCTCGTCGGCCGGACGCTCGGCCTGTCCGATTGGCTACTCGTCGATCAGCAGCGCATCAATGCATTCGCGGACGTCACCGAAGACCATCAGTTCGTGCATGTCGATCCCGTCAAGGCGGCGGCGACACCCTTCGGCGGCACGATCGCGCATGGGCTCTTGACCCTGTCGTTGATCGTGCATCTTTGCTGGGATTTCGTGCCGCAGGTGGAGGGCACCGAGCTTTTGCTGAATTACGGCTTCGACAAGGTGCGCTTCGTCGCACCCGTGAAGGTCGATTCCCGGATCCGCGCCCGTGCACGCCTGACATCCGTCAGCGAGAACAAGCCACGCCGGCTACTCATCAATATGGCCGTCGAGATAGAGATTGAGAACGAGAAGAAGCCGGCGCTCGTCGCCGAGTGGCTGAGCCTGCACGTATTGGGATAGCGGCCGGCCGCTATTCGCTGTGGCATTCGTAGATGACGGGGACGTTGTTTTCCGCGGCATAGCTCTTGGCGATGAACAGCGCGTCCTCTCTGCTCATCTCCTCGCCGTCGACGATCGTCTCGCAGTGCCATCCCGACCGGCCGGCCGGCTTGCCTTCCCCGGCGACGCGCGGTCGATAGCAAAGATGCTCGATCGTCACGAGGCGACCGGAGTCCGCGCGCGGACGAGCGTACGTGTGCAGCCGCACGAAATTGGATTCCGTATAGGTTTCCGTGGGCCGGACCGCGGGCTTTACCTTGACCATGATCCCATCCCTCCTGACTGTCACGCTCGCTGCAAGCTCCATGCCACGAGCGTCGGGGTCGTCGGGCGAGCGTCGCTCCGGCGCTTATGTCAAGGCCGTGTGACGCGCCGCGTCCAAATAGGCTGAATCTCGGCGGCCGCTAGAGACCGGCCAAGACGAGGCACGTCCGAGCCGCGGCCGTGATAGCGCTCACAGCATTCGCGCCGGTGCTTTGCTCCAATACCGGTTCGCATCGGCCGGCCGAAGACCACGCACGCGTTCATGAGCGAAGACACGACTGAGACAATAGAACAACCCAAAGATCGCCGCCCGCCGAGCCTACGCTTCATCGAGCAATTCATCGCGCAAGACGAGGACAAGGCCGGGCGTCTCACCGGACTGATGCTTGGGCAACTCGATGCTTTCAACCGCATCAGCGCGACCTTCGGCCAGCAACAGTCGGATACATTCTGTGTCGAGTACACCCAACAATTGCGCAAGGTGTTGCCGCCGAGCACACCTGTAATCCGCTTATCGGACCGGCGCTTCGCGGTGCTCCTCGCGCTCGAATCGATGACGACCATCATCGACGTCGCTTCGTACCTGGCGGAAGAGCAGCCGCCGCAGCTCAAGATCGGCGACGATGTCTTTCTCGTCGACGTGACGCTCGGCATCGCCGTGTATCCGACCCACGCCGACGACGCGGAGAGCCTGTTTCGCCGGGCCGAGCTGGCCCTGCACGACGCGCGCCAAGGGGAGCTCACTTTCGAGATCTACCGTCCCGATTCCACGCAACAGCAGGCGGCTTTGTGGAAGTTTGCAAGCGATCTCGACAAGGCCGTGCACGCGAGCGAGCTCGAGGTCTACATGCAACCGAAGGTCGGCGTCCTCGACGGACGGGTGGCCGGCGTCGAGGCGCTCGTGCGCTGGCGGCAGGAAACGGGCAGGCTCGTTTCGCCGGCCGACTTCATTCCGTTCGCCGAGCGCTCCGGCAGCGTCATCCCGATCACTTGGTTCGTGTTCGACTGCGTCGCGAGCGTCGCCGGCCAGTGGACGGGTCTCCCGCAAGGATTCACGGTCGCCGTCAACGTCTCCTCGCAAGTGCTCGATCACCCGGAATTCCGCAGCCGGCTCGCCGTCGTCAAGAGCGCGCTCGACGCGCGTGGAATCGGCCTCACGCTCGAGCTCACCGAGGAGAGTCTCGTCGAAGACAAGAACGAAGGCTCGGGGAAGCTCGACCGCATCCGCAAAATGGGCATTGGGCTCGCCATCGACGATTTCGGCAAGGGCTATTCGTCGCTGACTTATCTCAAAGAGATTCCCGCAACCGAAATCAAGATCGATAAGCAGTTCATCGGCTCCGTGGCCAGCGACTCCAAGGATCTGCATATCGTCAAGGCCACGATCGAGCTCGCTCATGCCTTCGGCATGCAGGTCGTCGCGGAAGGCGTCGACAACGATCGGAGTCTGCGCGTGCTCGCCGAGCTCGGCTGCGAGTTCGCCCAGGGCTTCTACATCGCGCGCCCGATGCGCGCCGAGCTCGTCGTCGACTGGGTGCACAAGTACACGTCGGGCACGACGTCGAAGCTCCTGCCGAACATCTCGGCCCTGCTCGCCGCGTCGTAACCTCTCGCCCGGTTTCCCTCTTCCGTAGGAGCGAGCTTCGCTCGCGATTCTTGCTTTTGCTCTGCCAAGATCGCGAGCGAAGCTCGCTCCTACGAGAGACGCGCTAGAATGGTCGCGGGCGGGGAAGTCAGGACGCGCGATGAGCCTGCTGCTCGATCTCTTTTATGTGCTCGTGCTCTCGTTGGCGTCGCCGTGGATCCTGTATCGGCTCGCCTCCGGGCGCACATGGAAGCTCGTGCCGCAAAGGCTCGGGATCGGGCTCGACGGGGAGCCGCGCGGATGTCTTTGGCTCCACGGCTCCTCCGTCGGTGAGGTCTCGTTGTTGCGCCCGCTCGTCGCGATGCTCGAGCGCGACCTGCCGCAGCTCGAGCTCGTGATCTCGAGCTACACGCAGACGGGGCTCGCTGCCGCGCGCGCGTCGTATCCGCAGCACCGCGTCGTCGTGTTTCCGCTCGACTTTTCCTTCGTCGTGCGGCGCTTCCTGCGCAAGCTCGAGCCGCGTCTCGTCGTCATCGTCGAATCGGAGCTATGGCCGAACTTTCTTGCCGTGACGCGCCGGCACGGGATTCCGACTGCAGTCATCAACGGCAAGATGTCGCAAAAGTCGTTTGGCATCCACCGCCGCACGCGCCTGATCGCGCGGGGCTTAAGCAGTTTGAGCGTGCTCGCGGTGCAGACCGACGAGCACGCGCGGCGCTTCGGCGATTTGGGCGTCGCGAAGGAGGCGATCCGCGTGACGGGAAATATGAAATACGACCTCGCTGCGCCGCGCGGCGAAGCCGGCGTGCGCACGGAGCTGCGGGCGGCTTTGGGCTTTCGGCCGGACGAGATCGTCGTGATCGGCGGCAGCCTGCATCCCGGCGAGGATCTCGCCTTGCTCGAGGCATTCGTGGCGTTGCCGGACGATCGTGGCCGTTGCGCGTTGATCCTGGTGCCGCGTTATCCCGCCGATGTCGAGCTGGTCGCACGACACGTGCGGGACGCCGGTCATGAGCTCGTCCTCAAGTCCGCCGTCGACCGCGGTGCCGCGGCGCCCGGCAGTCGCGGCGTGCTCGTCGTCGACACCGTCGGCGAGCTCAATCGCTTGTACGCCGCCGCCGACGTCGCCTTCGTCGGCGGGAGCCTGTTCTATCGCGGCGCCAACAAGGGCGGCCACAATCTCATGGAACCCGCAATTCTCGGCTTGCCGGTACTGTTCGGTCCCTACAATTTCAGCTTCAAGGAAACCGTCGCCGACTTGCTGGCCGTGGGCGGCGGCGTTCTCGCACGCAACGGCGCAGAGCTCGGTCAAGCGCTCTCTGCTCTCGTCGCGGACGACGCCGCGCGTCGGCGCATGGGCGAACGGGCCAGAAGCGTGGTCGTGCGCGGGCAGGGCGCAACGGCGCGTAATTACGCTTTGATCCGCGACTTGTTGAGCGCGCGCGAAGCGCGCTTGCAGGCCCCTGGCGCAAACCGCACAATGCCGCAAGCAGCGAGGGATACGCATGTATGAGCGATAAGCACGTCTTGGTCGGCGACATCGATTGCGGCTCGGATCAGTTGTTCTTGATGGCGGGGCCGTGCGTCATCGAAGCGGAGCCGCTCATGATGCGCACGGCAGAGCGGCTCAAAAGCATTTGCGCCGATCTCGAGCTGCCATTGATCTTCAAGTCGTCGTTCTCGAAGGATAATCGCAGCTCCCTCGAGTACTACCAAGGACCGGGGCTCGAGGAGGGCTTGCGCGTTCTCGAGAAGGTCAAGCGCGAGCTCGAGCTGCCCATTTTGACCGACATCCACTATCCGGATCAGGCGGCCCCCGCCGCGGAAGTCGTCGACGTGCTGCAAATTCCCGCGTACCTGTGCATGCAGACGGAGCTCGTCGTCGCCGCTGCGAAGACCGGTGCCGTGATCAACATCAAGCACGGTCAATTCATCGCGCCCGACAACATGGCGAAGCCCGTCAAGAAGATCGAGCAATCCGGCAACGAGCGCATCATCCTGACGGAACGCGGCTATACGTTCGGTTACAACGACTTGATCGTCGATCCGCGCAGCTTCCTGCTGCTCGGACAAATCGGCTATCCCGTCGTTTTCGACATCACGCACACGATCCGCAAGTACGGCATTCCGAGCAAGGATCCGCGCGGCGGCACGCGCCAGTTTCTATCGGTGCTCTCGCGCGCCGGCGTCGCGGCCGGTGTCGACGGCATATTCATCGAGGCCCACCCGAATCCGCCGGATGCGCTTTGCGATGCCGCGAGTCAGTACTACCTCGACGATCTCGAAGCTTTCGTGCGGCCACTCCTCGAGATTCACGATTTGGTCAGAAGTCAGGCAGTGCACTGAGGTCGGCGATGGAACTGTATTTGGATTCGGTGGATTTCAAGGAAATCGAAGCCGCAGCGGATTTCGGATTCATCAAGGGGCTCACGACGACGCCGACGTTCATGCATCGTCACGGCATCACGGACATCGACGGCGCGATCGTGAGATTGTCGGGCATGGTGCCGGAGCTTCAGGTCGAGGCGCTCGGCGAGACGCCCGACATGATCGTCGCCGAGGCGGGGCGCATCCTCTCGCTGCCGCTCGAGCGCGAGCCCGTGTTCAAAGTGCCGATCTCGAACGCCGGAGTGAAGGCGTGCAAGCGGCTCACCGACAAGGGGCACCGCGTCAACGTGCATCTCATTTATACGTTGAATCAGGCCTACATGGCGATGGAGGCGGGTGCAGCGTTCGTGTGCCCCCTCGCGGGCAGGCTTCAGGACCAGGGCCACGACGCGATTCGTCTCTACGAGCAATGCGTGGAAGTCATCGATCGGCACGGCTACGAGTCGAAAGTCATGTTCTCGTCGGTGCGCCATCCCGAGCACGTGCGCCAGGCGCTGCTCGCCGGCGTGCACGTGTGCACGGTGCCGTTCAGCGTCATCACGCATTTGTGCGACAACTCGCTGACGGCCTTGGGCACGGCGCAGTTCCGCGAGCACACTGCGCTCATGACGATGAAGGTCAAGGACTTGATTCGCGCCGAGAATCCCGTCTGCAAGGCATCGGATACGCTGAGCACGGCGATGGTCAGCATGACGGAATCGCGGCTCGGCGCAGTGACACTCGTCGACGGCAAGGGCGCCGTCGCCGGCATCTTCACGGACGGCGATCTCCGTAGGCGTCTGCAGGCAGAGGGACGCAACATCCTCGACAAGACACTCGCCGAAATCGGCTTCTCGAAGAGCCCCGTGACGATCGGCAAGGATCGTCCGCTCGACGAAGCCGTGAAGCTCTTCAAGGAGTTTCAGGTCGACAGCATCGTCGTCGTCGACGGGAACCGACCGTGCGGCGCCCTCGATATTCAGGATCTCGTCAAACTTGGTCTGTTGGGCCAGGAATTCCTGTAAGCCGATACGGGCCGCTTAAGCCGTGACGCTGTGGTCGGCTATCGTTTACCTATTGCTGCCGTACGCGGTCGGCAGCCTCGTATGGCGCGGGCTGCGTTACCCGGCGTACTGGTCGCGCTGGCCCGAGCGTTTCGGCTTCGTTACCCCCGTGGCGGCGCGGCGCGTGATCTGGGTCCACGCCGTGTCGGTCGGCGAGGTGCGCTCGGCAGCGGCGCTCGTCGAGCGGCTCTGCGCGGAGTTTCCGCACCACCGCGTGCTCGTGACGACGATGACGCCGACGGGCTCCGACCAGGTTCGCGAGTTGTTCGGCGAGAACGTCACGCACACTTACGTACCGTACGATTTCCCCGATGCCGTGAAACGCTTTCTCGACCGCGTGCATCCCGAGCTCGCGGTGATCGCGGAAACCGAGTTCTGGCCGAACTTGTTTCGTGCCTGCCGCAATCGCGGAATTCCGCTGCACCTCGTCAATGTGCGGTTGTCGCAGGCCTCCTTCCGGGGCTACGCGTGGGTGCCGCAGACGGCGCGCCGCACGCTCGGCGACGCGAACTTGATCTGCGCACAATCGCCGATCGATGCGCAACGGCTGCGTAACTTGGGCGTCGCGGATCGCCTCATCAAGGTCACCGGCAATCTCAAGTTCGACGTCGAGCTGCCTGCAAGCGTGCTCGACGAGGGCAGGTGCTTGCGACGGCAGTGGGGCGAGCACCGCCCCGTCTGGATCGCCGCGAGCACGCATCGCGGCGAAGAGCGTCAGATCCTCGAGGCGTATGCCGCGTTGCGGCGGCGCTTCCCGACTCTTCTTCTCGTGCTCGTGCCGCGGCATCCGGAGCGCTTTGCGACGGTCGCGCGGCTCTGCCGGCGCACGGGGTACACGATTGCGCTGCGCAGCGCGACGCGCGGCGACTTGGCGCCGCAAGTCGATGTGCTCGTCGGCGACACGATGGGCGAGCTGCACCGTTTGTACGCGGCCGCCGACGTCGCCTTCGTCGGCGGCAGTCTCGTGCGGCGCGGCGGCCAGAATCCTCTCGAAGCGTGCGCCGTGCGCGTGCCTGTGATTTTCGGGCCGCACATGTTCCACTTCGAGGAGATCACCGCGATGGCCCTCGATCGAGGCGCGGCGCGGCAGATTCACACGGTCGCGGACCTGGCCGAAGCCGTGGCGCTTTATTTCGAGCAGCCGGCACTGCGCGCCGCCGCGGGACGCGCCGCTCACAGTCTCGTCACGGACAACCGCGGCGCGCTGACGAAGACGCTCAAGCACATGGGCGAGTCGCTCGCCGGCAGCGCTGCGAGCGTGCCCGTCGAGCTCGCGGCCGATGCGCGGCGTCTCGTGCATCGGGACGGGCCGACGTCCTAAGCATGCGATCGAAACGCACGTTCTTGCGCCGCGTCTTAAGCGCCGCGGCGCTGCTCTTGCCGCTCGTCGCGCGAGCCTACGGCCCTGAGGGGCACCTCATCGCCGGCATTGCCGCGGAGCGGAGCCTGTGCGCCGCCGCGCGCGAGGAAGTCGCCGTGCTCGGCGATGGCGACCGCTTGGGCGAGCTCGGCTTGTGGGCGGACCGCATCCGCTCCGACGAAACGTATGCCGTTTCCTCGCCGTGGCATTACTTGAATATTCGCGACGGCGGCCCACTGCGATCCTTCCGTCACCCGCCCGAAGGCGACGTGCTCGAGGCCATCGAGCGCTTCAAGCGCGTGCTCGACGATCGTTCGCGGCCGTTTGATGAGCGCGCCGAAGCGCTCAAGTTTCTCGTGCACTTCATCGTCGACATCCATCAACCGCTGCATGTCGGGCGTGCCGCCGATCGCGGCGGCAACACGATCGAGATCGAGACCGTCAACGGCATGACGAATCTGCACCGGTTCTGGGATTCCGGCGCCGTGACGCTTGCGCGGGTTTCCGTCGGGCGGTACGCGCGGGGCTTGCGCGCTGCGATGGACGAAGCGAAGGCGGCCGGCGCCAAGCTCGATCCAGTCGTGTGGGCCGAGGAGAGCCTCGCGCTGCGCGCGGCCGTCTACGATTTCGACGTGCGCGCCGGCCTCGACGCCGCTTACATCGAGCGCAGCGTCGCCATCACGCGCGAGCGCCTGGCGCTCGCCGCGCTGCGGCTCGCCGGCACGCTCAACGAGATGTTCTGCGTGTAGGAGCGATTTTATTTGTGGGAGCGAGCTTTGCTCGCGATCTTCAATGTTCGCGAGTAGGAGCGAGCTTCGCTCGCGATCTTTTTCATTCGCGAGCGAAGCTCGCTCCTACAACGGCGTCATTCGGCGCGCAGCGCATCGAGCAAAGGCATCACTCGGCGCGCAACGCGTCGAGCGGTTCGAGGCTTGCCGCGTGCCGGGCGGGCAGGACGCCGGCGATGAGGCCGATCGCGATCGCGATGAGCTCCGAGAGCGCGACATAGAGCGGCGAGATCTGCGCGGGAAGGGCCGGCACCGCGACGCTGACGAACGCGACGATCACGAACCCCGTTAGAAGCCCGAGAACGCCGCCGAGCGCCGACAAGAGCATGGCCTCGCCGATGAAGAGTTGTGCGATACGCGACTTGGTGGCGCCGACCGCGCGCAGCAGACCGATTTCCTGCGTGCGCTCGCGCACGGCGATGGTCATGATCGTGAAGATGCCGACTCCACCCACGAGCAGCGAGATTCCGCCGAGGGCTGCGACGCCTAGCGTCAGTACCTCCATGATCGAGCCCAACACATCGAGCATTTGCTGCTGCGTGATGATCGTGAAGTCCTCGGTGCCGTGGCGCGCGACGAGTATGCGCTTGATGCCGGCAACGACCTCGTCGACGGGCGCGCCCTCCGCATAGAGCGCGTCGATCTCGTGCAGCCCGTCGCGACCGAAGAGCTCCAAGCCGCGCGCCGCCGGTATGTAGACCGTGTCATCGAGATCGAAGCCGAGCATGTCGCCCTTCGATTCCATGATACCGACGACGCGATAGCGCTCACCGCCGACGCGGATACGATCGCCGAGCGCATTCTTCGAGCCATAGAGCTCCGTGTAGACGGTCGAGCCGAGCACGGCGACGGGTCGCGACTGTGCGAGGTCATCAGGCGGCAAGAACGTGCCGAGCCTGACGGAAAACTTGAATGCGCGATCGAACTCGGGCCCCACGGCGAACACGTTGACGGTGCGCTCGCGGCCTTCAGCCTCGACCGACGCGCTGCCCGACACCACGGGCACGGAGTGCAGTACGTACGGCGCGCGCGCGATCGCTTCCGCATCTTCGAGGCTCAACGGGCGCACGGAATTCACTACGCTCGCCGAGATGCCGAACGTATTGGCTTTGCCGGGCTGGATGCCGAGCGTCGTCGTGCCGAACTGCGTGAACTGCTCGACGACGTAGCGGTTGACGCCTTCACCGATCGAAGTCAGCAGCACGACGGCTGTGACGCCGATGCCGATGCCGAGGGCGGTCAATACACTGCGCATGCGGTGCGCGACGATCGAGCGGCCTGTGAAGCGGATGAAGTCGATGTTTTGCATTGATGAATCGCGAGCGAAGCTCGCTCCTACAACAGGTTCTTACCTCTTTTGTAACGCTGCGACGGGGTCGAGGCGCGCGGCGCGGCGCGCGGGCAGGATTCCGAACAGCAAACCGCTCGCCACCGCGACGCCGACGCCGGCGAGCGATGCCCATAGCGGCGCGCGAAAATCGATGATCGGGTACAACGTGCGCGCGAGATACGTTCCTGCCGAGCCGACTCCGAAGCCGAGGAGACCGCCGATGACCGACAGGCACGTCGCTTCGGTCAGAAACAGGCCGAGGATCTGGCGATTCTTCGCGCCTAGTGCCTTGAGAAGGCCCACTTCGCCGGTGCGTTGACTAACCGCGACAAGCATGACGTTCATGATCAAGACACCGGCGACGACAAGGCTCACGCCCGCGATCGCCGCGAGCGCCGTGGTAATCACATCGAAAATGGAGTCGAAGGTTGCGATTAGGGCGTCCTGCGCGATGACCGTAACGTCTTCTTCGCCGAGGTGACGGGCCTTAATGATGCCGAGGATGTCCCGCCGCGCCGGCTCCATCTGCTCGCGGCTTGCGGCCTCCACGAGAATCCGGAAAACGCCGGCGGCATTGAACATCTGCTGCACGTTCGCCACCGGCAGCACGACCGCCTCGTTGGTGTTGAACGCGCCCGTCATGCCCGCCTGCGTAAGAACTCCCGAAACGCGACAGCGTGTATCGCCGATGCGCACCCATTCGCCAAGCGGATTGCGCGGACCGAACAGCTCTTCGGCGACGACGCCGCCAAGCACGCATACGGGCGAGGCGACGTCCATGTCCGTGACCGGCAGGAATCCGCCGCTCTGCATGCTCCAATGTTGAATCTGGAGCATGGATGCCGTGGTACCTATTACCGTGATGTCGCGCTCGCGCGCGCGCCATGACACCGTTCCGCCGCCGATCACGATGGGCGCAATTCTGCCGATGCGCGGGCTGCGCGCGATCGCGATCACGTCTTCGAGCGTAAGATCGCGCGCCGTTTCACCGATCAGCATGCCCTGCAAGCCCGCGCCCGCGGTCTCGGAGCGACCCGGCAGAACGATGAGCAGATTCGTGCCGAGCGACGCGAATTCGCCCGTGACGTAGCGGCGTGCGCCTTCGCCGACCGCCGTCAGCATGACGACTGCGGCGACACCGATCGAGATCGCGAGCAGCAGCATCGACGAACGCAGCGGATAGCGTCGCAAGGCTTGCACGGCGAGCCGCGTCGTATCGGCCGGCGTCATGGCTCTGACCGTCCCTCGTCGCTGACGATCCTGCCGTCGCGCATCTTGAGATGCCGCGTCGCACGACCGCCAACCTCAGGATCGTGCGTGACGACGACGAGCGCGATGCCGTCGCGATTGAGTCCCTCGATGATGCGAATGATCTCCGTACCCGAAGTCGTGTCGAGATTGCCCGTGGGCTCGTCCGCAAGCAAGACGGCCGGCTGCATGATCATGGCGCGCGCGATCGCGACGCGCTGGCGCTCCCCGCCCGAGAGCTGATCGGGCCTATGATGCGCGCGCGGCCCCAAGCCCACCGAATCGAGAACCTTGACCGCCCGCTCGCGCCGCTCTTTCGACGGCGCGCCGGCCAGCACGAGCGGCAGCTCGACGTTCTCGAGCGCGTTGAGTCGCGCGATGAGGTGAAACGCCTGGAAGATGAAGCCGATCCGCGATTGACGATGATTCGCGAGCTCGTCGTCGTCGAGATTGGAGACGTCGTTACCGGCGAGCACGTAGGTACCGGCGGTCGGCCGGTCGAGCAGGCCGAGAATGTTGAGTAGCGTCGACTTGCCGGAGCCCGACGGGCCCATGATCGAGATGTACTCGCCGGCCGCGATGTCGAGGTCGACGTGGTCGAGCGCGTGCACGGCCTGGTCGCCGACCACGTAATCCCGGCAGATGCCGCGCAGCTGCATCATTAGGGCTACTCGGGTGCGACCAAAGCGCCGTCGCGAACCCCTTCGCGGTCGATCGAGCTCACGACGCGGTCGCCGGCGCTCAAGCCTTGTGCGATTTCCGTGTATTCCCAGTTCGCGATGCCGGTTTCGATACGTCGCCCCTCGATCGTGCCCGTGTCGGCGTCGTAGACGTAGACCGTGCCGTCGACCGTGACCACCGACGTCGGCACGCGCAATACGTCTGCGCGGCTGTCCAGCACGACTTCGACGTCCGCGCTGTATCCGGGCAAGAGACCGCTGTGGTCGGCATCGTCGATCTCCGCCTCGATCTCTACGGTGCGTGCTTGCTTTTCCTGCTCGAGCACGTACGGCGCGACACGACGCACGTGGCCCGAAAAAACCCGATCCGGAAACGCGTCGAGACTGATGCGGGCGGCCATGCCGGGGCGCACGCGCGGCGCATCGATCTCATCGATCGGCGCGCTGATGTACAAGCAGCTCGCATCGATGAGATCGACGGTCGGTGGAGTGGGGATGCCGACCGGCGACGGCGTCACGAACTCGCCGACCTCGCCGTTGATCTCCGCGATGATGCCAGCGAACGGCGCGCGGAGCTGCGTGCGCTCGATCTGCGCATCGATGACGTTGATGCGGGCTTCGGTCACGCGCGCCGCGTCTTCGGCGGCCGCGCAAGCGGCGGCCGTGGATTCGGCGCGGCCGACGGCCTGATCGGCGGCTTCCTCCGAGGCGAGCCCCTGCTCGCGCAACGTCATGAGCCGCTCGGATTCGCGCTTCGCGACGCTTGCGATGACGCAGGCTTCGCGCGAGCGCGAGTGAGCCGCACGCACGTCGCGCTCGGC
>Ga0209320_10000163_pt1 | contig 34102 bp, 40 predicted proteins | sample Rifsed13ft4_FD_184008 | JGI IMG/M metagenome (GOLD analysis project Ga0209320, IMG submission 184008) | Soil microbial communities from Rifle, Colorado, USA - sediment 13ft 4 (version 2) | ecosystem: Environmental > Terrestrial > Deep subsurface > Rock core/Sediment | place: Rifle, Colorado... | reverse complement strand
GGCGTCAAGGAAGAAACTACCCTGAACGCAGCAACACCAGCGCTGCAGGGAAAGATCCCGTTGCTTTTCGTTCACGGGCACAACCTGATTAGTCCGAACGACGCTGACTTCAGCTTTCGCAAGAACTGGCAGGACTCGCACGACGGGTTGCCGTCGTTCAGGCAGGCCTTGGAGCTGCCCGAAAACGCCTGGCTCGATATCGAGCCCTACTACATTCGTTTTCAGGATCAAGATCGATCGATTGTCGAGGACGCCCGCGAGATCGGCTGGGCGGTGGAGCACATCCTGCATCGCCACGACCCGAACCACGTCCCGTTCACCTCAAACCCCTCGATGAACGTCAAGGTCGCTATCATCGGCTACAGTAAAGGTACGATTAGCTCCCGACTCTACCTCAAGAGCCTGCACGAGCAGCAGTACGATCTTCCAGCTCCCCGACCGGGATTTAATCCCGTTACGGAGTTCATCGCGATAGCGCCCCCCAATCACGGCCTGAGGGCGGGCATAGTCACCGCTTTCAGCCTGGCGCTCAAGCAGCTTAATAACGGCTACAGAGATGACTGTTCGCCCTACATCCTGGATCAGGCGGCGAGCCAGGATTTTATCGAGAACCTCAACGGCCACGCCATCGAGGACAGCAAGCCGCCGCCCTCGGCAGGCCTCAACTGGTCTCCAGGTACGTACCCCACAGAGGCACGGGGAAGCCGAAGCAACAGTAGCACATCCTCAGCTGGAACTTTGTACGTGGCGCTCTACGCCAACAGTGATGTGAACAACGTGGCTCGGGATTTCGTCGGGGGGCATTACCCGTCCAATGACTGCCAAGGACGGGTCTTGGCACGAAACCTCGCCCCGGACGCGGAGAATATTGAGGTGAGCGCGATCCCCGGGCAAAACCCCACCGAGGTTCATATAAACACTATTCACACGCCGGAGGTGATTTGCCTCGCGCTGTATGCGGTTGCATATCATCGGATACCCAGCAACCTAAATACATTCGCATGTGAGAAGATTGGTCAGATTCCCCGGATACCATACCTATGGTGTTGGATCTTACTGTGGATCTTACTTAGTTTGCTCGTGGTGGTCCTTATCTGGTCCGTGCGGCGATGGTGGCACGGGCGCGGCCCGCGGTCCTGCTGACACGGGGCGAGCGCTATGATACAAAGAGGTACGTCGAGCTGCTCGTGCGGGCGGCCGAGACACTCCTTGGCCCGGTCGGCTGGCCGCCCGCCGGCTCCGATCCTGGCTCGATGCCTCTTGAGCTTTATGAATGAACCGCAAAAGATTTGAAATACTGTGTTTTCTGTTATCCGCTCTTCTCTTTCTCCTTTCCTTCGGTTGTGCCACCGTTCCGAGATATCCAGTGCAGGGCACTTTGGCCGGTCAGGCCGTAGCGACCACCATCGACTCGGAGCTATCGAAGTATTACCTCGTGCATTACCTGAGCAATGATCGGATCAATCCTGCGTACGACCAGGAGATCGATCGGGCACTCGCCGTATGGGACAGACGACCGCTGGATAGCGATAGCTTGAGAGACCTGACGCAGGAGCTCTCCCCGGACTTTGCAACATTGTATTTCGTCTCTCGCGTGTATCAGGATCCAATAAGTCAAAAGGCGCAGGATGCATTCCATGCCCATGTTGCAACTCTCAGAGCGAAGGCAGCAAAAGAGATATCTCGAATCGCCAAAAGATTTGCGCCGTACCTTATCGCCTTTGTTCCGGGTTACGCGTATAAGAGGGACCCGACCACCGGTGCTGACTTCGCCCGGCAGCGACGTCTGATGAATCACGCGGGGTTCAAGAACGTACTGATCGAGACCGATGAGCTCGCCACGATCGAGAAGAATGCGACAATCATCGCAAGTGAGATACTGCGGCTGAAGGAAGAGCACGACAGAATCATTCTGGTCAGCACCAGCAAAGGCGGGACCGAGGTCGCGCTCGCCATCGGAAAACTATTGCCTCCGGAACGACTCCAAGGCGTAAAAGCATGGATTAGCATTGGTGGCCTGCTGAGAGGAACCCCCTCGGCAGACCAGGCGCTACAATGGCCCAAGAGCTGGTTGGTCAGAACGGCCTTTTTCTTCACAGGTCTTCGGGGCGAGGTGATTGAAGACTTGAGCACCAAGAAGAGGAGGGAGGTATTTGCACAACTCGAATTTCCGGGGGATATACTGACGCTGCAATATGTGGGCGCGCCGCTTTCGGGGCAGATTGCCGAGTATGTGAAAGGGCGGTATGATGATCTCAAGAGTCTCGGGCCGAATGACGGGCTGACCCTGTTGGCGGATGAGTTGGTCGAAGGGGGCATTGTCATTACCGACATAGGACTCGACCATTACTATCTCGATCCCGACATTGACCTGAAGACCTTCGCCCTCGCATCTGTAGTCCTAGAGCTGCTCGAGGGACGCGATCAGTAACACAGGCTCCCCGCCCCGCGCCTTGTCAGCAATACCATGCGTATGCTGAAAAACGAGATCATGATCTTCGATAGCCATTTTCACATTATTGACGACCGGTTCCCCCTCGTGGCGAACCAGGGGTATCTTCCTAACAATTTCACATGCGCCGATTATCTCGAGCGGGCCAGAAAGCTCAAGATCGCCGGGGGGGCGATTGTCTCCGGCTCCTTTCAGGCATTTGATCAGAGCTACCTCGTGGCAGCGATCGAGGACCTCGGCCCGACCTTTGTCGGGGTAACGCAGCTCCCGGCCTCCGTTTCGGATGAAGAGATCATGAGACTGGACGCCGCCGGGGTCCGGGCCGTGCGCTTCAATCTCAAGCGAGGCGGCTCGGAAGGCGTCGAGCGGCTGGACGATCTCGCCCGGCGCGTGCACGAAATCGCCGGCTGGCATGTCGAGCTCTATATCGATTCCCGCCACCTGACCGAATTGTATTGCATTCTCGTGGCGTTGCCGTCCGTCTCGATTGACCATCTCGGCCTCTCCCGAACCGGTTTCGACACCCTCCTCAAGTTGGTCGAACATGGGATGCACGTGAAGGCCACCGGATTCGGCCGGGTCGACTTTGACGTCGTGCCGGCCATGAAGGCGATTGTTTCCATCAATCCCGATGCCCTGATGTTCGGCACCGACCTGCCCTCCACACGAGCCGACCGGCCGTTTCGGGATGAGGATGTGAACGTGATCCTGGACGCGTTCGACGAGGAGAGCGCGAGAAAGATCCTCTACGAGAATGCCGTGGCGTTCTACCGGCCGCAGGCTGCAATGTGAGCAGGCCTTCTCAGTATTCGCCCCCGGTTGAAGGCGGCGGGCAGGAGAAGACGGAGGCCCATGGGGAAAAAGATGCCCAATCCGCCCATTGACCCCGAGGCGTTTCGCGCGTTTGAACACGAGGGTTGGGAGAGGATCCCGGAGCGATACCACAATGCCTTTGCCTCCTTGACCAGTCAAATGACCACGCCGCTTCTCGATGCTGTCGGTGTGAGAAGCGGGGTGCAGTTGCTCGATGTTGCGGCCGGCCCCGGGTACGCGGCGGCGGCGGCAGCCAAACGGGGAGCCAAGGTCGTTGGTGTCGACTTTGCTCCCGCGATGGTTGCTGAAGCGCGGCGGCGCCATCCCGCGGTCGACTTTCGGGAAGGTGACGCCGAGGACCTCCCATTCCCCGAGGCCTCTTTTGACGCGGTGACCATGAATTTTGGACTCCTCCATTTGGCCAGACCTGAACGGGCGCTTGCGGAGGCGCACCGTGTGCTCCGCCCAGAAGGAAGGTTCGGGTTTACGGTGTGGGCGAGGCCGGAGGAGGCAATCGGATTCCAAGTGGTGCTGCGGGCGGTCGAGATCTACGGAAAGTTGGATATACAACTTCCGCAAGGTCCCCACTTCTTCCGGTTTAGCGATCCGCAGGAATGCCATCGGTCTTTATCGTGCGCCGGTTTCGTTGCTCCCACCGTGAAAACCATCCCTCTGACATGGCGGCTTGACTCGCCTGACGCGTTGTTCGAACACATGTTCGAAGGCACGGTACGAACAGCAGGCTTGCTGCGAGCTCAGTCTGCTGATGCGATTCGTGCCATTCGGAAAGCGGTTCGCCAGGCGGCGATGCCCTATCAGAAGGGCGATGGCGTCGAGCTTCCGATGCCGGCAGTGCTAGCGATTGCACGGAGGCCCTAGACCTGCATCACCGGTAGGGGGCGGCGGCGGATCCGAGCCGTGGTTTTTTCTAGCAGGGGAGGACACCTCCGATTATGATAGGAAAGTGCAGGAGGCCGTGCTCCTAGGGGCTAGGGGAAGACCGGGCGGCCTCCCTGGGTTGCGGAGAGAAAGAGGAGCACAAGAGCGATGGGTGGGTTGGACGGCCTGTGGGTGTGGGCCGAGGATGATCTCCGGAGAAAGCTCATGTGGTATCGTCAGGTATCCGCCAACCGGATGCCTGCGAAATTCCGGATTGCCGGGCACATCCCTGTAGAGGTTTCTTTGGGTGAGGCCTCGGAAGAGGCCCTCTGGGAAGAGCTGGAGGCAAAAACGCCCGTCTTTCTGGACCTCTGGGATCGGATCCGACGTGGCATCGATGACCTGCCAGCCTCTCCCAGACCACGGCCCAATCTGGTCGACCTCTGCCGCGAGCTGAGCATCCGAATGCTCACGCACTGCAACTTTTGCCGCTGGAACTGCCGGGTGGACCGGCAAAAGGGCACGAAATTCGGCACCTGCAAGCTGGCCGAGGACTCCCGCGTCTCAAGCTATTTTCACCATCCGGGCGAAGAGTTGATCTACCGGGGGCGGCTCGGCTCGGGGACGATCTTCTTTACCTCCTGCAACATGCGGTGCGCGTTCTGCCAGAATGGCGACATCAGCACCGACAAGGACAACGGCGAGGTGGTCTCTGCCCGCACGCTCGCCACGATGGCCTGGGTTCTGCGGATGGAGGGTTGCCACAACGTGAACTGGGTCGGGGGTGAGGTGACCATCCATCTGCACAGCATCGTCGAGGCGATCTCGCTGCTCGAAGACCTGCGTCCCAATAATGAGGACCTTCGGGAGGCGCTCGGGGTGAAGAGCGACTACTACACCAGCTACCGCCGGAATCCGGAGGGCGCCACGTACCAGGGCGCCTTCAACGCGCCGATGCTGTGGAACAGCAACTTCTTCATGTCGTCCGAGGCGATGAAGATCCTGAGGCTCCTGATGGACGTCTGGCTTCCGGATCTCAAGTTCGGGCCCGGCAGATGCGCGATCAACCTCTCGCGGACCCCCTGGTACTGGGAGACCGTGACGGGCAATATGCAGTTGATCCACGGCTGGGGCGAGGAGTTTACCATCCGCCATCTGGTCATGCCGAATCACGTGGAGTGCTGCACCCGGCCTGTTCTGGAATGGATCGCCCAGACCATGCCGGACGTACCGGTCAATGTCATGGACCAGTACCACCCGGACAACTTCTGCAATCCCTCCGGCGTGAAGTACGACAAGAAATACGAGGAGATCTCGCGCGGACCCACCTCTAAGGAAATCGAACAGGCCTTTCGCTACGCGAAAGACCTCGAACTCCACTTCGAATCGCTCAGCTACGAAAAGAACGCGACCGGCCTCCGACTGTTGGCGTGACGACCCGGGCGCCGTGGGAACAAGGAACGGGGTGGCGTGCCTCCCGGGTCGGCGGAAAGTCTTTCGCCATTCAGTGCACAGATGGGGAGAGGCGCCTTGAGCCTGTCTCTTCAGGAGAGAAAGTGATGGCTCAACAGGCATTCCAGGAGTGTATCGCGGAGAGGTACTGCTGGGGTTGTGGGGTCCTGAACGAACATGGCTTGCAAATACGGAGCTACTGGTCAGGCGATCAGGCAGTCTGCACCTGGCAGCCCAGGCCGTATCATGCGGCGGGTCCCAAACACATTCTGAATGGTGGAGTCATCGCAACCATTATAGATTGTCATTGCATCTGCACGGCGATTGCCGCCGCCTACCGCGCAGAGGGGCGGTCCATGGATACGGAGCCGAGCATCTGGTACGTGACGGCCTCTCTCCAGGTTGCCTACCTCAAACCGACACCGATCGACGGCCCTGTGAGTTTGCGAGCGTCGGTCAAGGAATCGACGGGAAAGAAGACGATCGTGACCTGCTCGCTCTTTGCCAGGGGAGAAGAGTGCGCGCGGGGAGAGGTGGTGGCGGTGCGTGTTCCCGCGACCTGGCGCCAAGCTCCGTAGGCCCTGGGGTTATGTCTCCGGACTACCTGCACGACCCCGAGAGCAATACGATCGGGGCGCTGCTGGACCACATCGCTGCTGTTGAGGTAGCATACCAGGTTGATACGTTCGAGGGGCGAGGTCTGACTCCCAGGGAGAGACAAGAGTGGGGCGCACTTCTTGATCTCGGCGAGAGGGCGAGAAGGGAGATTCGCGGCCGCCCAGTGGCCTATTACTTGCATCTGCTCAAGGACGTCCGGCAGAAAACGCTGGGCGAGTTTGCCAAGCGGGATGACGACTGGCTGTACGAGAAGACCCCATTTTGGGGCGGTCAACCGGCAAACAATTACTTCAAATGGTTCCACGTATTCGAAGACGAGATCAATCACCGGGGCCAGATCCGCTGGCTTTGCAAACGCCTGCCAGGATAAGAGGCCGGGAGCGCGTGGTGGAGCCACGGGCTCCTTGGAGGAAGAAGCTGCTGCGGATTTTCTCCGTCCTTGCCGTAGTCATGGTTGTGTACCTGCCTGGGGTCGCGGAGAGCACTAGTCATCTGCGACAGGTCAAGGCGTCGGCCGACGCGCCGCTGAGGATTGCAGGAGCGAAGGTGTCAACCGAGGATCACGCCGAGAAGCTAGCGACTGACGCATACTTCAAGAAGATGGGTGGCAAGCGGGCAATTCAAACGGCGAAGGTGGTTTCCATTCACAAGTTGGATGTTGAGATCAAAGGTTTTTCGCGGAAGGGCGATCGGGTGTGGGAAGTACGGATTTACGGAGCCAGAGACCTCAGTGCGGTGATTTGGGTGCATTCCGAAACGGCCGTAACGAAGTTTCTCGTGCCATGAGACCTCAGCGCACGTAGCGGCGGAGCCCCTGCCTGCCGCGGATGGATTTCCTAACGGTCTTCTACAGTCCCGTGGTCCTCCTGATTAAACGTCCGTACCTGGCGTTGGTTCCAGCGCTCATCGTTAGGCTCGCTTATCGCGCCTCGCGACGCCGCAAACCGGCGCACGCTGCGCTGGTTGCCGCGGCTCTCTGGGCTCTCTGCGCGCTCTACGAAGGGTACATGTACTTTCGGTCAAAGACCATGATCGTCCCGATACGAGTGGGCCTCTTCTCTTACTGCTGACGCCCGTCCTCTACCTGGTAGAATGAGGAGCATGACAAAGGATATCAGGGAATGGTGCTTTACTTAAGGGTCAGTTGCGCCGAAGATGGATGAGCTAGGATGTGGCTATGGTTAGCGTGCTGTGGGTCCCGAGGATACACCTGTATTTTCAACTGACCACGTGATTCGGGTTTGGCCAAATGTCCGGGATGAATCGAGGGCAACAGGCAGCGACTCGCGTCGTGGGGGTCATCTCTGACACGCACGGGCTGTTGCGACCTGAGGTCATCATGGAACTTACGGGGAGCGACCTGATCATCCATGCGGGGGACATCGGAGGACCGGAGATTCTGGACCGGTTGCGCAAGATCGCGAGCGTGGTCGCGGTGCGGGGGAATGCCGATCGAGGCCCTTGGGCAAAGACGCTTCCCACCGCCGAGTCCGTCCGGGTGGCCGCAATGGATCTGTACGTTCTCCATGACGTGAGCGACCTCGACCTCGATCCGAGGGCCGCCGGATTCCACGCCGTGATCAGTGGCCACTCCCACCAGCCCCGCATCGAGCACCGAAACGGGGTCCTGTTTCTGAACCCGGGAAGTGCCGGCCCCCGACGCTTCACCCTCCCGGTATCTGTGGCCCGCATACATGTCCGGGATAGCAAGCTCGAAGTGGAAATCGTCCAACTGAACGACTAGCCGCTGTCAGAGGAAACGACACGATGGGGCTCTGGGAAGATGCACAGAGGCTGCTCGAGACGTTACAGTCTGTCGCCGCCAGCCTCGGTGCGTTTCGAGGTTCGCCGGTGCAGAGGGAGTACACCGAGCATCTCCAGCGTCGGTTGGTTCCGCTCGTCGAGGACCTGCGGTCGCTGATTGACAAGCGGACCGACCATTCGGAGATTCTTCGGGCTATGGCGGAGATCAAGGGGGTGATGTATGAAGTAAACGGCGCCGCGAAGAAGGGTGAGATGGACATCTTCCCCGAAGGCCTCCTGAACCGATTCTGGCAACTCTCGACTATTTTTCAGGAGCAACGGTATCGTGACGAACGCCTGTAGGATCCATTCGCTCCTGACGTGACCATGCGAGTCCATACGGCAGCCAACGGCTGGACTCGGTGGACATATCCTGCCCGCTCTGCAATAATTATTCTGGCCAGGGAAAAATATACCGCTCGCTGACGAACACACTGGAGTGTGGAGATGACTGAGAAGGCGACGTTTGGGGCAGGGTGTTTTTGGGGGGTAGAGGCAGCGTTTCGCAAAATCGAAGGGGTTGTATCAACGACGGTGGGCTACTCCGGTGGTTCCTCCAAGAATCCGACGTATAGAGACGTATGCTCGGGGAGGACCGGCCATGCGGAAGTCGTACAGGTGGAGTACGACCCTTCGAAGACCTCTTACGAGGAACTCTTGAACGTGTTCTGGGGCGTCCATGATCCGACGCAAATAAATCGACAGGGGCCGGACGTGGGTACCCAATACAGATCCGCGATATTCTTCTACACTGCCGAGCAAGAGGCTGCGGCCAAGGCTGCGAAGGCGCATCTCGAAAAGAGCGGGCGATACAGGAAGCCGATCGCGACCGCGATCATTCCCGCCTCGGAGTTCTACATGGCAGAGGAGTACCACCAGCAGTACTTCGAAAAGCATGGTATGACCTGCTGATCTTCCTCTTTGCTTCCCGGCACGGCTTTTCGCCAGCCGGTCGGACGTCAAGTAAACTTCCGAGCTTCTGCAGAAAGTGGAGGGCAGGCTAAGATGCCTGGACTTCTCATACGCATGTTCATCAGCGCCATGGGGCTTTGGATCGCGTCGGAACTCGTTCCAGGCATGGAGATCACTGGGATGGGGACGCTGGTGGCAGCCGCATTCCTCTTAGGTATCGTCAACGCTGTCGTCCGTCCACTCATTGTTATTTTGACATTCCCTATTACCATCGTGACCCTGGGGTTATTCCTTCTAGTCATCAACGCGGCGATGTTGGGCCTGGTTGCATGGCTCCTGGATGGTTTCATGCTGAGCGGGTTCTTTTCAGCAATCGCCGGATCACTTGTCGTGAGCGCCACCGGTTGGTTTGCCTCGTGGTACATTGGTCCAAGGGGTGGATTCGAGATTCTCATAATCCGGCGGTAAAGAGAATGAGTAGATTTGCGTACGTGAACGGCCTCTACGATCGGATATATAGCACGGTTCATCACGTTCCGGCCGGCCAGGTAGCTACCTATGCTCAGATTGCAAGGATCGTGGGAAGGTGTACGGCCCGGGCCGTCGGGTATGCCATGGCTGCTCTTCCCTGTGATACGGATGTGCCCTGGCATCGGGTCATCAATTCCCAGGGCAAGATCAGTCCCCGACGTTGCGGGGAGGGGAGCGCGAGACAACGCCAGCTGCTCGAGGGAGAAGACATTCGCTTTGACCAACAGGGGCGTGTGGATTTGAGCGTGGTCGGTTGGGCAGGTCCGGAATAGTGGCCACGGACCGGGTGGCAGGAGCTTCAATGAAGCGATGCTGCTGGGCCGAGCTAAGTGAGTTGATGATTGCCTACCACGATCACGAGTGGGGGGTGCCCGTTCACAACGACCGCAAGCTATTCGAGCACCTGGTACTGGATGCCTTTCAGGCCGGCCTCAGTTGGGCGATCATCCTCCACAAGAGGAAGAATTTCCGCAAGGCGTTCGCCAACTTCGACCCGGAGAAGATCGCCCGTTACACGAGACGGGACATCGAGCGGCTGCTGGCAGATCCCGGGATCGTCCGGAACAAGCAAAAGGTCGAGGCCGCGGTCACGAACGCCCGGGCATTTCTCCGAATCCAGGACAGGTTCGGATCGTTTGATGCCTTCGTGTGGCAATTCGTGGGCGGTAGCCCGCGACACAACTCCTGGAAGACGATCCGTCGAGTTCCGGCCAAAACGAGGGAGTCGGACAGGATGAGTGAAGCCTTGAGGGAGCAGGGCTTTGCGTTCGCCGGCTCGACGGTCTGCTATGCGTTCATGCAGGCCGCCGGCATGGTCAATGACCACCTGGTTTCCTGCTTTCGGCATGCCGAGATTCGCGCGCTCCATCCGGAGCGCCGGCCGTCATGAGAGAATCGTGCTGTTCTGCAGGTGAGCCTATGGGCGACATCGCGGCGGCGCAAAGCATGGAGCTCCCGACACATATGCGTGCGATGGTACTCGAGGCTCCGGGGCAGCCGCTCCGAGCGACGGAGGTACCTGTTCCTCGGCCAGGTCCAGACCAGGTTCTGATTCGGGTTCAGGCCTGCGGCGTCTGCCGGACGGATCTGCATATCGTGGACGGTGAACTCCCGGGCCCAAAGCTCCCTTTGATCCCGGGACACGAAATCGTCGGCACCATTGTTCACAAAGGGGAGCACGTCCAAGAGTTTTCCGTGGGTGACCGGATTGGCGTGCCCTGGCTCGGTGCGACGTGCGGCCGGTGCCCTTACTGCCGGAAGGAGCAAGAAAACCTGTGTAACGAGGCGCGGTTCACCGGTTATACGCTCGACGGGGGGTATGCGGAATACACGGCCGCGCATCAGCGCTATTGCTTTCGTCTCCCCGCAGTCTACGGTGACACTGAGGCAGCTCCCTTGTTGTGCGCGGGGTTCATTGGGTACCGATCGTATCGGATGGTCGGGAAAGATATCGAACGACTGGGAATTTACGGATTTGGCGCCGCCGCCCACGTGATCGCCCAGGTGGCCGTGTACGAGGGGAAGCGTGTCTATGCCTTCACAAAACCGGGTGACACCGAGGCCCAAGAGTTTGCCCGTCAACTGGGGGCCAGTTGGGCGGGCGACTCGACGGAGCTGCCACCCGAGAAACTAGATGGCGTAATAATCTTTGCGCCGGTCGGTTCGCTACTTCCGGCGGCACTGAACGCAAGCACCAAAGGCGCAATCGTCGTCTGCGCCGGCATTCACATGAGTGATATTCCATCGTTCGCCTATCGCCTGTTGTGGGGAGAACGCGTAGTGCGCTCGGTGGCCAATCTGACGCGGAGGGATGGCGAAGAATTCCTGGCCATCGCGCCGCAAGTCCCGGTCAGAACGGAGGTACGAATTTTTGGGCTTCGGCGGGTGAATGACGCCTTGGGGTGTCTCCGGCGAGGAGAGCTCCGGGGTGCGGCTGTCCTGACGATGTCGGACCCGCATGGTCGTTAGGATCCCAGGATGTGTATACCGGAACGCGTGCGGACAGGGCGGTCAGGAGCCTGGGGAAGAATGGCTGGTGGACAAACGAGGTCCTTTCCAGCGACGGTGCATCCAGAACCACTGCTCGGGATGCCGGAGAACGAACCGCTCGAGGACGGCATTGTACATACGTGTGTTCGCGCGGATCGCCTCATCAACGTCGTTACACTCCACCAAAGGGAGAGCCTCGTCGAACCGGAGCACGTGGTGGCCATCCGCCTCACGCCACGTCGCTGCCGGAACCACTGGTGCCCCGGTCGCAAGCGCAATGGTCGCAAGGCTTCGAAACGTCCCGGCTGGATGACCGAAGAACTGCACCACCACACCGTCCCTGCCACCGGCGTGCTGGTCGAGGATGAATACGACGATATCCTGAGCAGCCAGCCGATCTAGGATGGCCTCAAGCGCCCCCTTCTTAAGAAGGACGCCGAAACCCTCGCGACGGGATCGTCCGTAGACGAAGCTGTCGAGCCAGAGGGGGCGAAGGGGTTTCCGCGTGATGTGGAACCGGCCCCGGTATTCGGGAAATTGTGCGATCCCCGCGGCGGTTGCCAACTCCCAGTTCCCGAAGTGGCCGGTGAGAACGAGAACCCCTTTCCCCAGCGCATGCGCACGAAGAATTGCCTCGACATTCTCTACACGCACGAGGGCGGCGCGGCGCTGCGCAGGGATGAGCGGGAAGCGGAGGAACTCGACGACGAAACGGGCCAGGTGCCCGTAGAAGGCTTGCGCCAGCCGCACGATCTCCTCCTCCGGGACCTTTCCCCCGAAGACGCGACGGAGATTCGAGAGGACTACCCGACGGCGTATGGGAAGGAGATGGTAGATAAGCCTGCCGGCGAGGGGCACCCGCGTCTCCGCAGGCTCGGTCACCGCGACGGCGGAAGCGGTAGCTCCGTCGTGCGTGAGAGAGAGCGCGATCGTTTTGAGCCGATAACGATCGAGGAGTTCCTGAATCTTCGGACTATAGACGACGCTGGGCGCGCCGTAACCGTCGCGTGCCACCGCAAAGTCCCCTGGACCGATCTGTCCGAGTGCGGTCTCACGGGGAAAGAGTTTCAGGCACGCTTCTTTGGCAGCAAACCGTGCCGCGAGGCTGGCCAGTCGACCGACTCCATCCCCGGCGTCCTGGAGTTCCTCCGCGGAGAAGATCCGGAGGAGGTCCTCCTGGGGTGTCTCGCGAAGCAGACGTTCTATGCGCGCGATCTGGACGGAGTCAATGCCGCAGCGCGTCCGGGGACCAGAGTCGTCCACCATCCGTCTCCCTTAGTCAGCCGAGGCTCGCAAGAGCAGTGCGGCGTTTGTTCCTGCAAAGCCACGGCCGAGAACGAGTGCGACGCCGCTGCGCGGCGGTTGCGCCGTTGTAGATACTGCCAGGGTTGCGCAGGCCGGGTCCAGCTCGCGGAGGGTTGCGATCCCGGGAACATCCCCATGCCGGAGCGAGTCGAGGGCCAATACGGTGTCGAGGATCCCTGAGGCGGCCAAGAGATGCCCGAAGGCCCACTTGAAGGCCGTGGTCGGTGGCGGCTTCGTCCCAAAGATATGGCGAATTGCCGATGCCTCCGACGCGTCCGACGGTGGTGTGCCGTTTCCGTGGGCCACGATCATCCCGACGTCTGCCGGGCCGATCTCCGCGTCCTCGAGCGCCAGGACAATAGCGCGTACGAGCCCATCCCCGTCCGTGCGGATCGAGAGGAGCCCTTCCCCCTCGGCGACACAGGCGCTGCCGAGAAACTCGCCGCGAACCTTCGCGCCGCGTGCCCGGGCTGCCGCTGCCGTTTCGAGGACGAGCGCCGCGGCACCCTCCCCTAAAAGAGTCCCGCTCCGGGCGCTGTCAAAGGGCCGAATCGTATCCGCAGCGAGGAGGCCAAGCGCATGGAAATAGAGGATTGTCTCCGGTTCGATGGGGGAGTCGTGCCCGACGGCGACTGCACGGTCTGCCTCGCCTGCGCGAAGGGCAGCGGCCGCCTCGGCGACGGCGAGCATCCCGCTGGCGGTGTGGTTTGTTATGCACGCATTCGGCCCCTTGAAGGCGTATCGGATTCCGATATGGCAGAGGACGTTGTTGGGCAGGGTCCGGAGAAGCCACATCGGGTTTACGGTCGTGGCGAGTTGGCGACCGAAGATCCCCAGGTCCCCCCTCGCAGCGGTGAGCAGGGGGAAGTAATCGTACTGGTCTTGGTAGGCACCGCCGCCCCCCCCGACATAGACCCCCGTGCGATCATTGAACAGGTCGGCTTGGGCGGGATCAAGGGCGTCACGATGCGGGATGAGCCCGGCATCTTCTATCGCCTTCGATGCGGCGTACAACCCGAGAAGATCGGTGCGCCGGACGAGCTTGTGGAGCTTTCGATCCTCCACTAATGCTCGCGGGTTGAGGTCGGCAATCTCTCCCGCTAGTCTGGATGGCCAATTTGAGGAGTCCCACTGCTGGATTGCGTCGATCGCGGATCGCCCAGCCCTCGCCGCTTTCCAGATCTCATCCGGGTCCTTCCCCGCGGCGCAGATGGCGCCCTCGCCGGTTATCATCACCTTCTTGCTCATATGTGAACGTCCTCAGGGTTTCGAAGGATGACGCAATTGTTCGACCCGCCGAAGCCGAAGGAGTTCGATATGGCAACGCCTACTCTTCGGGGGTGCGGGAGGTCGCGGACGAAATCCAGGTCGCATTCAGGGTCGGGCTCGTGGAGATTTGCGTTGAGCGGAAGGAGCCCATGGTGGATCGCCAGGGCGCAGATCGCGGCCTCGACCGCCCCGGCCCCCGCGATGAGGTGCCCCATGAGACTCTTTGTCGAGCTGACCGCGATCCGGTCCGCATGGGCGCCGAACACGGCGCGGACCGCTGCACACTCGCTCCGGTCGTTCATGGGAGTCGACGTCCCGTGGGCGTTGAGGTAGTCGACATCTTCAGGGCGTGCGCGGGCATCGGCGAGGGCCTGAGCCATCGCCTGGATCGGCCCATCGCCTGATGGATGGGAATCGGTGATTCTGTAACTGCTGAGGGAGTTCCCGTCACCGGCGAGTTCAGCATAAATCCGCGCCCCGCGCCGGCAGGCCGCATTCCACTCCTCGAGAACGAGAAACCCGGCCCCCTCTCCGAGGATGAAACCGTTGCGCGTGCGGTCGAACGGACGGCTCGCCCGTTCGGGCTCATCATTGTCCGGTGAAAGGGCGCCAAGGAGACAGAACGCCGCGAGCCCAACCGGGTTCAGCATCGAGTCGAAGCCGCCGGTGAGGACAAAGTCAGCGGTCCCGCGTCGAATCAACTTCACCGCCGTTCCGACTGCCTGCCCTCCCGAGGCGCACGCGGTGTGAACGGCTGTGGCATAGCCGCGGATCCCGAAATGTTGGAGCAAGAGCGAAAGTCCGTTGTTCGCCTGACTTCGGCAGAACACGAGCGGGTCCGCACCAGCGATTCCGTCGATGCCGAATCGCTCCGGAGCGATATGGCCATCCACAGCAAATCGGCGATGCGCCTCAACGAGTTCACCGAACTCGATCCCCATCATCCCGCTTCCGACGACGCAACCCCAGCGGGCTGCGCTAGCGTTCTCAGGGCGGATGCCGGCGTCCCGAATCGCCTCTTCGGCTGCGCCGAGGGCGAAGCCGTGATACCGATTGGAAAACTTGAGGAGCTTGCGGTCCTCGATGGCGGTTCTTGGGTCAAATCCCTTTACCTCGGCACCGATTCGGACCGGAAAGCCGCTGGCGTCAAAGGTCATGATAGGAGCGATTCCCGTGCGACCAGTGAGGAGGGCCTCCCACGTGGTCCTGGTGTCGTTGCCGAGGGGAGTCACGAGGCCCAGTCCGGTGATCGCTACCCGAACTCGTGCGCGCGTCACGATGCCACCCACAGGCCTGTCTCCACACGGGCGGTCGACACCCGTTGGCCTTCGGCTTCCGAGATGAGCGTAATCTCGGCAGAACTCCGGCTCGCCGTTACGATCTCCGCATCAATCTCCAGTGACTGACCGGGGGGCAGGAACGAGCGCATTTTCACGTTCGAGATGCGCGTCGTCCTGAGCAGCATACGGACGCTCGGGTCAACTACCTCTCTGGCTAGGCGAACTGCAAGATGCACGTTTGCATCGATGAGGAGCGTTCCGGGAAACACCGGCCTCCGCGGGAAGTGATCTGCGAAAAACGGGGCCGAACTGGGAACTTGCATTTCCGCACGAAGCCGCTTGCCGGGATTGTGATCAATAACCACAATGCGGGGGCTTGGCGCGACGTCACCGGAGAAGCTTTGGGGAGGTGCCCCTGCGCCGCAGAGCAACTCGAAGCGGTCGCGCACGACCTCGGGATCGTCGAAGTCCTCCATCGGAAGCATGGGACCGACGCACCGGCTGAGTTCCACGATCGGACGGTCCTCGACACGCGCCGATCCGCCATACAGGATTGCATCACTCTCACAGGTGTCGAGCTCCACTTCCAGGTCGAGAATTGCCCCCGGAGAAGCATCTCGCTTTATTCTGAACTCACCGGTTATTCCCGCAACCGGTCGACTGCGAAACGCTACCTGTGCCATCGCGACCCACGCTGCGAGCTGTCCAAGCGCTTCACCGACAAGGCATGGTGACAGACTTCGGAGATCTTTTGGGATGGAGAAGGTGCCGCGGGCCCGCCTGCCGGGCACGATCTCTGTGATTCGATCGACAAATAAGAATGCCATTCCTGGCCACCGTTCTTGGAAAGGGGCCCCATACCGAGGTTCTGAACCGGCATGTGCCGTACCGCGCGCAACTCATCAACCGCACGCCGGGTTCTCCCGACCTGACGCCTTTGCATGCGGTGCTCTGTGATCCGGGTGGACTGAAGGTCTTCTAGCCATCCGGGGACTTTGTGGCTTGCTTCTGGGCTCGCACCACCAGTTTGCAAAAGGTCTCCACGGTAAAGAGGCGTGGAATGTCGCGGGCCTTAATCGGAGATCTGAAGCGCTCTGGAGAAACCTCGCTGAGGTGCTCCTGCAACCGCTTCAGGCCCGCTTCCGTGAGGTAACCCTTCTGCTCAAACTCCTCCTCCGACAGGGTTCCACGCGCGTCCTCCGCGATCTTTCCCCGTGGGATCTTGACCTTGAATTGTCGTTCGAGACGGAAGACGATGTCAAGGAAGTCAATCGATTCTGCGTCGAGGCCTTCCATGAGCGGGGCCGTCAGTTTTACGTCGTCGAGATCGCGACCCAGAGCCTCCGCAATGGTCTCCGCCACCTTCGGATAAACCTCCATGACCTCATCCTTCGATATTGTGTCGTATGAGCTCTGCATCCGTTCACTCCATCTTGAATCCGCCATCAACGTGGAGGATCTGCCCAGTGATGTAGTCCGCATACTTCGAAGCGAGGAACATGATCGCGTAGGCCACCTCCCTCGGCATGCCGACCCTCCGGAGGAGAATGCGCGACTTTACTTCGTCAGGTGCCTGTTCGAGGAGATCGCGTGACATATCAGTTTCGATGACGCCGGGAGCCACGGCATTCACGGTGATTCCGCGGGGGGCCAACTCGACGGCGAGCGCCCTGGTGAAGGCGTTGATTGCCCCCTTGCTTGCCGCGTAGTTTGTCTGACCTCGGCCCCCCTTTTCGCCCGCGACCGAACTCACGTTGATAATCTTACCTGCGCGGCGGGAGATCATGTGCGTGACCACCGCACGCGTGACGTTAAAGATCCCGACGACATTGGTGTCGAGGACAGTCTTCACGTCGTCGTCCTCGAGGAGCCCGAGCAGGTTATCGCGGATCACCCCGCTGTTGTTGACAAGCACATCGATCCGGCCGCAGCGACTCACCATCCGCTCGACGGCCGCTTCACATGCTTTGCCGTCTCGGACATCGACCTGGTCCGCCGTGATCCGCTGCTTTACGGCACGACCGGCGGCGACGAGCTCATTAGCAAGGGCCTGGCTTTGCCGAAAGAAAAAGGTGACATCAGCCCCCTCGGCTGCAAAGAGCTCCACGCTTGCCCGCCCGATGCCGCGGGTCCCGCCCGTAATGATGACTGCTTTGTCCGCCAAACCGGAGGCCTGGAACATCCTGGTCCCTCAGCTCGCAATGGAAAATCCGCCGTCCACGACCAGCGTGTGACCCGTGACCATGTCGGCCTCCGGAAGGCAGAGGAGGTAGACCGCGCCCGCGACATCATCGGGCGTCAGGGCACGCCCCGACGGCGCCCGCTGCGTGAATGAGGAGAGCAGCTCTTCGCGGTTTGGGAAAAACTTCAAGGCATCGGTGTCTACGGGTCCCGCACTGACCGCGTTGACGCAAATGCCGAGCGGCCCCAGCTCCTGTGCCAAAGTCCGTACGAGCGACTCCAGGGCGGCTTTCGAAGCTCCGATGAAACCGTACCCGGGAATCGCATGGCTCGCACCGAGACTGGATATGGCAATGATGCGGCCCCCCCGCGGCATGAGCGGGACTGCGCGCTGAGCGAAGAGGTTCACAGCCAACGCATTGGTCTCCAAGCACCACCGCCACTGCTTGAGGGTCATCTCGAGAGCGGGCTTGAGCACGCCGGTAGCGGCATTGTTGATCAGGATGTCGAGGCGGTCAAATTCCTTCCCAAAGGCCTCCATGACCTCACCGACACTTTCGGGGCTGGCGACGTTGCCCTGGAGCGCGCAGGCGCGCCGCCCCATTGCCCGGACCTCCGCACACAGAGACTCCGCCTCGTCGTGGCTGTTGTAATACGTCGCCGCCAAGTGACATCCGGCCGAGGCTAGCTTCCGCGCGATCGCGCGGCCGATGCCCCGGGAGGCGCCGGTCACCAGGGCAACCTTCCCGTTGAGTGGGTACGACATCGCTGTCCCTGCTCATTCGGACTCTGATTCTGGTCCTGTGGTAAACCTGTTCATTATTACAAGGCGGAGGGGGGGTGTCAAGGTCCAGGTCATTGATGAATCAGGCGCGCCTCCTGCACACCTCCAGCGTCGTTACGGTCGGCGCATCGCACGGACGGCCCCTGACGGAAGATGACACTTGGAACCTGCGAGGGCTTCAGGTAGAGTACGTGCAAGCAAAGCGCACAGCCGAGGAACTGGCACTCGCTGCAGCCGCACGAGATCGCGACGTCGTTGTTGTGAATCCTGGTCTATTGATTGGGCCCGATGATCATGAGGGGTCCTTCATGATCGCTAAACTCTTCATGGCCATTTGTCGACTTTCTCCTCATTTGAGAAAGTTAATCTGGAGACACTGGTACCAGTTCCTGGCACGATCCTACAAGAGAGAAGAGTGGTCATTCATAAACTATGGCTACGCTTCATTAGACCCCCAGACAGAGAAACTCCAATTGGACGATGCTGACGAGCCAGATCGCTATTGCATCCAACTCTATCACCATGTTGCCAATGTTGTTGACCTTAAAGATTTAAAGGTGCTGGAAGTAGGCAGCGGTCGGGGAGGGGGCGCATATTATATCAAATGTTTTTTAAGGCCAAAAAGAGTGGTCGGTGTTGATTTTTCAAAAAGAGCAGTGGCATTCTGCAAGAAACGCTATTCTTTCGTAGAAGGACTTTCATTCGTAGTTGGCGATGCTGAATGTCTGCCTTTTAGGGATGATAGCTTTGACGCGGTTGTTAATGTGGAATCCTCCCACTGTTATGGTTCAATAAATGCCTTTCTTATGCAAGTCAAGAGGGTCCTCCGGCAGGGTGGTTACTTTCTGTACGCAGACTTTCGTGACAAAGACGAAATCGACAATCTTCGTAGAGAGTTACGTCATTCCGGGATGACTCTGATCAAAGAGACGAATATAACAACGAATGTTATCGAAGCCCTGAATTTGGACAACGAACGCAAACTGGCGCTGATACAGAAAGCAGTGCACAAGATGCTGTTAGGACCATTCCAGGAATTCGCCGGGGTCAGAGGCTCTATGATGTATGAAGGTTTCCGGACTGGAGAGGTGATATACTCAAGCTTCGTGCTGCAAAAACCTAACCACCAATGATCCCGCACAAAGACGTTCTGAAGTCGCCAGTTCATCAAGTGGTCCACGCGATAACGAGCGGAGCGAGATCAATCACATCGGGCGCTTCAGGCCGTGGTTGAGCCCACGTCCCGCACGGCCAGGCGATGGTAGCGGAGGCCATGCGGTATCGTTTCTATACTGCCGATGTCTTCACAGATCGCGCCTTTGGTGGCAATCCAGTCGCGGTCTTCCCAGACGGGCGGGGTCTGAGTAGCGAGCAGATGCGGCGGATCGCACGAGAGCTTAACCTGTCGGAAACAGTTTTCGTGTTTCCTGCGGAACTGCCAGGGCACACGCGGCGGTTGCGTATCTTCACCCCGAGCGCCGAACTCCCATTTGCGGGCCATCCAACGATCGGGACTGCCCACGTCCTGGCATCGATAGGGGAGATCGCCATGGAACGGGAAATGACCAGTATCGTGTTCGAGGAAGGCGTGGGTCCGGTCGCGGTGATGATCCGCGCCCAGGATGGGCGGCCGGTCTTCGCTCAACTGGCGGCGGCGAGACTGCCGGAGTTTGGCCCGCCGCCCCCTTCCCTGGAGACGATCGCGGCGACTCTGTCGCTCCACCCCTCTGACCTGCTCCGGGCTGAGGCCGGACCCCAAGCGGTGTCCTGTGGGGTGCCGTTTCTGTTCGTCCCGGTCCGCGACCGGGAAGCCATCCGACGGGTCCGAGTGAATCGGGAAGAGTGGGAGCGATCTTTCTCCTCGTACTGGGCTCCGCATCTGTACGTCTTCGCCTATGACGCAGAGTTGAGCGGCTCCAGTCTCCGGGCTCGCATGTTCGCCCCCGCCTTGGGAATTGAAGAGGACCCTGCCACGGGCGCCGCGGCGACGGCACTGGCGGGGTACCTTGGGGTGCGAGATGGACGGTCCGATGCGACGCTCCGATGGAGCATCGAGCAGGGATTCGAAATGGGCCGCCCCAGCATCTTGTATGTCGAGGCCGACAAGCGAGACGGCGCCATTATCGCGGTTCGGGTGGGCGGCACCTCGGTGCTCGTCAGCGAGGGGACAATGGAGGTTCCCGACCTCGCCTGAGACGGCCCACCGGTGTGCCGGCTCACGGGTGCCTGTTGAGCCCCACGGGCTATTGGGGTAGCATGGCACCTGGTTGGCCTATTTCCGGCGCTGACCTGCTGCCGGACTTAACAGAGGGAGGACTTACATGGACTGCAAGACAGACGGACTCCAGTTGCGGAAATTGCTCGGCCTGCAAGTCGAGCCTGTGGCGGTGGCTTTCAGGGCCGAGTCGCCACCCAACGTCCCGCACGTTGGTACTGCCGCACCGGCTGGCTGCGTGTACTGGCGCCTAGCCGCGGAAGGGCAGGTCTTCTTCACACGGGCGACGGATCATCACAACTGCCCGATTGGCGCCCACACCCACGGCGTTACCCTGCCTGCCAATGCGGCGCGGGAGCTCGGCGGGTTGCTTGAGACGATGGCCCGCATCCAGTACATTCGCATGGACGAAGTGCCGACGATTCCGCGGCTGGGCATGTCGTTCGGCGTTGCGATCTATGCGCCGTTGACGGCTACGCCGGTCGACCCGGATGTGGTCATCGTGCAGGGCAATCCCAAGCAGGTGATGCTGCTGGCCGAAGCGGTGCATGCCGCAGGATTGGACTACGCCCCCGCGGCCCAGCTTCGACCGACCTGTGCCATCGTGCCCACGGCGACCGAGGCGGGGCGGGTCAGTCTGAGCTTGGGGTGCATCGGCAACCGCGTCTACACGGGGCTCGCCGATAATGAGCTCTATGTCGCGATCCCGGGCACGCAGCTCAACGCTGTTCTGGAAAAGCTCGAGGCCATCGTTGCGGCGAACCGCACGCTGGAAGAGTTCCACCAGCAGCGGAAGGGCCAAACCGCATCCCCGCGATGAGACCCACCCTGGCTGCCGGGTGATCACTTCTCCTCGCCGCGGCCGACCGACCGCGAGCGCATGCAACCCCGCAAGGCCACAAGAGAGCTCCGACCTGTGATCAAGTATCTCTTGCTTCAGATACCGGGGTGGGTGCTGGCGGGGATGGGTCTCTGGCTTCTTCGGCAATGGATTGATCTCTCGCTGTGGGCGACGGTCGGCCTCTTCCTCGTGTGGGTGATCAAGGATCTCGCCCTATACCCCGGGTCAGAGTCCACGCGGTACGAGGGCTCACCTTGCTCATAGAACTCGAGGAATACCAGGGGAGGAAATAGATCGGGACAGGAGGGGAGCCATGTGGGAGGGGCGTCGTGTCGTTACGATCTTTGGCAGCTCGCGTCCCAGTCGCGGCGACCCCGCCTACGTTCGGGCTGAGCGCCTCGGCCTGGCCATCGCAGAGCGCGGGTGGGTGGTCTGTAATGGCGGCTACGGGGGGACGATGGCCGCATCAGCACAGGGTGCGCGGCAGGGCGGCGGCGCAACGATCGGCGTCACCTGCGCCTTGTATGGCGCGCCCCCGAATCCCTTTATTACGCACCATGAAGAGGCCGTGGATCTCTTCGCGCGCCTCGGCCGATTGTTGGAACTGGGTGACGCGTACGTGATTCTGCCGGGAGGGTCTGGCACGCTTCTTGAACTCGCACTCGTGCTGGAATACATGCACAAGCGGTTGATGCCGCCGAAACCGGTGCTGTTGATGGCCCGACAGTGGCGCCCGGTAGTCGCCACTGCGCAGCGTGAAACGGGGAGCCACACAGCCAGCCTGCAGGAGGTCAGGACCCCCGAGGCAGCGATACGGGCATTGATCGGGACGTGGGGCGGAGAGTGAATACCACATCAACCGCTGACGCGGGCTACCGTACCTGAAGGGGAATCGTGGTGAGCAGACCAATCCCGCATGGACGTCACCCAGAGGCTGGGCCGGCTCCTTTGCGTCCAAGGGAAAGAGGGTTTCGGGTGGGGATAGGGCTGATGGCCACAAGTTTTGGCATCTTCGCGCTCTTTTTGATCATCCCATTCTTACCGGTGTCATCGGAAACGAAGGCGGGTATCGCGGTCACCGGGTGGGCGGTCAGCTGGCTCCTGTTCTTCATCGGGTCGCTTCTTGCGGGAAATGAGGGGTATTCCTACCTGAAACAACTCTTCCGAAGGTGGTTTCAAAAGACCTGACGCCGTCTCAACGGCGGATAGGATGGGCCTCGCCCCGTCAAAGATATTGAGAGATGGGCGGCCGAGCGGCGCTTGATCACAGGTGCCGAATATGGTAGTGTGCCGTCGCCACTCGGATCCGCAGCACCCATGGGGACGGGGAAGACCGTGATCTCGAGCATGAAAAGGATCCCGGGAATAATCCTAGTGCCGGTGCTCCTATTGACGGCCTGCACCACCGCGCCATACACGCAGCGCTCTCAGCTCATGCTCATCTCACTAGGAGAAGAGAATCAGCTGGGCGCGCAAGCCTTTCAGCAGATCCTTTCCAAGGAGAAGGTATCACACGATCCCGTCCTCCAGGCGGTGGTGGACCGAATCGGGTCGCGCGTTGCGAACGCGGCCAGGCGCCCCGATTTTCAGTGGCAATTCGTGGTCGTCGACAATCCCAAGACGGCGAACGCGTTTGCCCTTCCCGGGGGGAAAGTGGCGGTCTATACCGGCATGTTCCCCGTGGCAAAGACCGAGGGGGGATTGGCGGCCGTGATGGCCCACGAGGTGGCGCATGTGCTGGCGCGACATGGAGGGGAGCGGCTCAGCCATGGGCTGCTGGCCCAGATGGGGGCAGTGGCCGTCCAGGCCGGGATGGCGGGAAGGGACCCCGGGGTGGTGCAGGGGGTCATGACCGCCTATGGCCTGGGAGCGAACGTCGGTGTTCTCCTTCCCTACGGTCGCCTTCAGGAGTCGGAGGCAGACCGGATCGGGCTGGTCCTGATGGCCCAGGCCGGCTACGATCCCAGAGAGGCGGTGCAACTGTGGCAGCGGATGGGGGAGCAAGACCGCCAGGCGCCCCCTGAATTTCTCTCGACCCACCCGAGCCCCCGGACTCGCATCCAAGATCTGCAGGGCTTGATGCCCAACGCCCTGACCTACTATCGTCCGTCTCCAGACCAGATCGCAGAGAGTACGCGTCTCCTCCCCGGACTCAGTATCAGATAGCCCATGACATTTTTCCCCGAGAAGGGCACGGTCTTTTTTCCCGATCCCACCCTGATCGGAACCCCCGCCGACCTGGGGCTCGCCTATGAGGAGGTGTTCTTTACGACCGACGATGGCATTCGCCTTCACGGATGGTACGTCCCTTTTCAGAAGAGTTCCATCACACTCCTCTGGTTTCACGGCAATGCCGGGAACATCAGCCACCGCCTCGAGAACATCGCCCTCCTGCATGCGCACGCGCGGGTGAACATCTTTATCTTCGATTATCGGGAGTACGGCAAGAGCGAAGGGGAGATCTCGAAGGCCGGCACGTTTCGGGATGCCTTTGCGGCCTTCGGATATCTGTGCTCCCGCGCCGACGTTGACCCGAGCCGCGTCGTCCTCTTTGGACGGTCGCTGGGAAGCGCCCTGGCGACTGCCGTTGCGGTCGAGCGCCCGTGTCTTGGGATCATTCTGGAGTCGGCCTTTACCTCGACCGACGATGTGATGCGTCTCTATTTTCGTTTCCTCCCCGCGTTGCCGCCGGGCACGGTCAAATACGACTCCCTCGCGCTGATCGGGAAGGTGGCGGTCCCCAAGCTGGTGATCCACGGCGAGCATGACGAGATTATCCCGCTGTGGATGGGGAAACGTCTGTACGAGACGGCCTCTCCGCCCAAAGAGTTCTACCTGATCCGCGGGGCCACCCACAACGATACATATCTTGCCGGAGGGGAAGATTACTTTAAAAAGTTAAAGCAATTTATGAACAATTTAACTCCTTGAATTGCCCCGTCATAGCCTCTTCGGGTCTCCCGGTGAATCGAGCAACCCCTCAGCGGAGGGAGGAGGGGCCTGTGTGGGTGAGCGAGCTGCTCAAGACCGACGTGGTCGGGATGGATGGCAAAGAGATCATCGTGCGGCTCGTGGAATTCGCGATCATTGTTTTCCCTTGACAAGGTGCGTCGGACGCTTCAAGCTGAGGCGGTTTTTTTCATCGAGGGGGACAGGATGAACAAGGGCCGAGGCGCTTTGATCTTTCTCATGAACGTGGCCGGGATCATTGTGGTCACGATCATCCTTGCCCCTTTGGTCATGCCGATTGTCGAGTTCTTGCTGCCCATCGTCCCCGGCCTGCCCCGGCTCCTTGGTACCCACCTCTATCCGGACGGGTACGATTACGCGAAGGTCTGGTACAACATCCTCCAGTTCGTGACGATGGGCTTTCTCGTTTTCAATGTGCGGCGGCTGGGTTTCACCTCGCTCAGTTCCCTCGGGCTGCGCTTTCAGCCCGGCTGGAGGCTCCTCCTCTGGCAAGGATTCTTCTGGGCGATTATCGGCTATATGATCATTATCGGGGCTTCCGTCCTAGTAGGGGCACGATACATCGAGCTGCATAAGTCCGGGTGGCCCCTGCTTAGAGATATTGGTGAGCTGCTCGTTGTCGGAAGCGCCGTGGGTCTGCTCAAGGAGATCATGTTTCGCGGAATGATCTTCCAGGTCGTTGAGCGGTGGATAGGGACGGTGGGGTCCGTGGTGGTGACCAGCAGCCTCTTCAGTTTCTACCACTTCCTGTTCAAGGCTCGCGTCCCGGTGAAGCTTGGGGCCATCGAGTGGGGGCTCGGGTTGCGCGGGCTTCAGGAGCACCTCTGGACGCTCGTCAACCCCGGCGAGACCTACGTGGTCTATTTTCTAAGCTTTTTCGTGATAGGCGTGGTTCTCAACTACACCTTCATCAGGACCGGGAGCCTCTATTTTCCCATCGGTCTGCACGCCGCCTGGAACTTTATGGACAAGGGCGATGACCTCTTCATGAGCAAAGGGGGGCTGAGAGGGTGGCTCTTCGGGGCGGACGGCGTGGGGCCAGCCCTTTTCGGCTGGGTCGCGATGATGCTCTTCCTATACTACGTCGCGGTCCGCTATCGATCTCAACGCATTCACGACGCGCGGTCGACTCCTTAAGCCTCACTTCGTTTGCCCCTTCCTGCCTCCTTGCCGCGAACCGAGCAGAAAGCGAGAGGCCTACAAGGAGAGTCCGGAACCATCTATACGATTGGCTCGAGTACCCGACCGCTTCCCGAATTTCTTGCCGTCCTCCAGCCCTCGCTCATGGCGACTTCGGACTTCGGAAATCGGACGTTGGACTTCGGACAGCAAGATGAAGCGAGTCATCATCGATACGGATCCGGGGATTGACGATGCCCTGGCCCTCTTCCTGGCTTTGCAGTCACCGGAACTCGCGGTTGAGGCGATCACCACGGTGGCCGGCAACACGCGGGTCGAGGACTGCACCAGGAATGTCTTCCTGATCCTGGACCTCCTCGCGCCGGAGCCGCGCCCTGTCGTCGCGCGGGGCGCGGCCCGCCCCCTCGAGTGCGAACTCCGGCCAGCCCTGGATGTCCACGGAGAGGACGGGCTTGGAGGACTCCTCCGTCATCGGAATCCGGATGGCCTCCCCCGATATCCCCGACCGCGACAGAGCCCGGCGGCGATGGAAGCGGCAGATCTGATCCTCGAACTCGTTCGTCGGTATCCCGGTGAGATCACGCTGATCACGCTAGGACCCCTCACCAATATTGCTCAAGCGCTCCGCCGGGACCGCAAGACGATGGAGAAGATTTCCCGGATCATCAGTATGGGGGGGGCCGTCCTCGTCCCGGGGAACACCTCGGCGACGGCAGAGTTCAACATTGCCACGGATCCCGAGGCGGCCCGCATTGTGTTGGGCTCGGGGTTGCCACTCACGCTCATCCCTCTCGATGTGACGGAGCGGGTCCGACTTTCGGGGGATGCGCTGCGAACCTGGGTAGAGCCTCTTGCCGATCTCCCTGCTCAGTTCCTGCTGGACTGTACCGCTCATCTCATCGCCTTCTCCGAGAAATGGGAAGGCTTTGCCGGGATCACCCTGCACGACCCGCTCACGGTAGGCGTCGCCATCGACCCGAATCTGGTGAAGACTCGGCCACTCTTTGTCCAAGTAGAGACGCGTGGTGAGATCACTACGGGGATGACAGTAGCGGACCGCCGTCCCTTTCGGGCCGAAGGGCAGCCCAACGTTGAGGTTGCGCTGGACGTGGACGCGGACCGTTTCCTTAGCCTCTTTGTGGAACGTCTATGTCGGCGGTCGTAGTCGTTGGATCGGCCAACATCGACTTCACCGTCCAGGTGGATCGAGCACCCGAGCAGGGCGAGACGATCTTCGGTCGGGATCTACTAGTCTCCTTCGGGGGCAAAGGGGCAAACCAGGCTGTGGCCGCTCGACGCGCCGGGGCGGACGTTATGTTCATCGGCAAGGTAGGACAAGACCGGCATGGCGAGGAGATCCGCAAGAATCTCGAAACGGTAGGGATCGATGGGGCTGGGTTGATCTCAGATGCCGCCTGTGGCACGGGTGTGGCTTTTATCCTCGTTGATCCATCAGGGGGAAATCAGATTGTGGTTGTTCCGGGGTGCAACTACCGTCTGACTCCGGAGGAGCTTGAGAGCCGGGATCAGCTCCTCGGGGGGGCGATCCTGCTCGTACAGTTGGAAACCCCGCGCGAAACGGTCCACTGGGTCCTTCGACGAGCGAAAGAGAAGAGGATGCGGACCATCCTGAATCCCGCGCCGGCCACCCCTCTTCGTCGTGAGGATTTCTCCCTGGTGGATCTTTTGACGCCCAATGAAACGGAGGCCTCCGCCCTGACCGGCGTGCCGGTGAAGGATCTCAACGGAGCGAAGAAAGCGGGCGACCGGCTCCTGGAGATGGGCTGCGGGGATGTCATCATGACCCTCGGAGTCCGCGGCGCTCTGTGGGTAGGCAAGGGCGGGGCACGGCACTTCCCGGCCTTCTCCGTCCGCCCGGTCGATTCCACCGGCGCGGGCGACGCCTTTAACGGAGCACTCGCTGCAGCATTGGCCGAGGGCAGGACGCTCGAAAAGGCCATTCCCTTTGCAAACGCTGCGGGCGCGCTGGCGACGACGCGTCGGGGAGCCCAGGAGTCGCTTCCCGACCGCACCGCCATTGATGCGCTCCTCTCCTCAGGGCAGTGACATGGTTCCGGCCTTCGAGCGGTACCGCGACATCATTCCCGACTTTTCATCGTTTCTCAAGGCCGTGGAGATTCGGCCGCCGACCCACATTCGGGCCAATACATTGCGCGTCGAGTCGGACAAATTCCGACAGGCGATGGCAGAGCAAGGCTATCCTCTCGCACCAGTTACGGAGATTCCGGAGGCATTCCGGTGGGAGAGCGTCGAGAACCCCGGGAGCACCCTCGAGTATTTCCGGGGATGGTACCAGGTCCAGGGACTGACATCGATGCTTCCAGCGCTCATCCTGGATGCGCAGGCGGGGGAGCACCTCCTCGATCTGTGCGCCGCGCCAGGGGGGAAAGCCACGTACCTGGCTCAGCTCACGCGGAACCAGGCCCTCATCGTGGCCAACGATGTCAGCCACCGGCGGATCGGTATTCTCCGGTCGCACAGCGATCGCCTCGGGATCACCAGCATTATCGTGACACGGTATCGGGGGCAGAGCTTTCCGATGCGGATGCGCTTTGCCCGGATTCTTCTCGATCCCCCGTGCTCGGCGGAGGGGACGTATCGGGTCGGGGCCCGGACGCCGCTGACCGAGGATCCGGAGGTCAGTCGCCGGCTACAGCGGCTGCAGCAGATGCTGGTGACTCACGGCCTCAAGTTGCTCCGGCCGGGTGGGACGCTCGTCTACTCGACCTGCACCTACGCCCCAGAGGAAAACGAAGCGGTGCTCCATCCGGTCGTGGAGGAGGGACGGGCCGAGCTTATTCCGATCGAGACCCCCTTTCCTTATGCGCCCGGCCTCGAGTCGTGGAACGGACACCGGTTTCACCCCTCTCTCAAACTGGCGGCTCGGTTCTATCCACACCTCGTCAACTCGTGGGGGTTCTTCATTGCTCGTCTCCGTAAGCCCGGGTGAAGCACAGGAGATCCTCGAATACTGGAGCAGGCGGTTCGGCGTGCCCGGCACCATGCTGGAAGGCCTACGGTTTCTCACCCGCGGAAAGACCGTGTGGGCGATAGCGGACGTCGCCGGTGTTCAAGAGACCCTCACCGCGTTCAAGGTCGAGGCCGCGGGGTTGCCGCTGCTTCGGAAGCGGGGAGGCCACTGGAAACCCACGACCGCCGCCTTACTCCTCCTTGAAGACGCCATTGTCAAAAACGTCGTCGAGCTCAGTCCGGCGCGACTTGACCCCTTTTTGCATGGGCAAGTCCTGCCGGGGCCCTTCCTGGCGGACAGGGGGTACGTGGCGGTGCGCTATGAGGGAAAGATACTGGGCTGCGCCCTCCACGGGGAGGCGGGGCTGAGATCACAGCTTCCTCGGGCGTGGGTGGACGCCCTCATGAGTGGCCGCCCCCAGAGGGGGGAGGATGAGTGATGGAAGAGCGGCCCGTGCGCGACCTGACCCGGTGTCCGACATGCGGTGGAACCGAAGTGGAGCGAACCGAGGTGACCCGAGGCTACTACTCGGCCCATGCCAAGTACGATCCCGAAGTCTTGATCCGCTTTTCCGACCGCTGCGCCACGTGCGGAACCGTCATCTACGAGCACGTAGAGGAGGCGTAACAGGAGGACGACCGATGACCGCCTGTGCCTTCGTGCACCACAGAGTGAGAGTGAGAACGTACGGATCCTGCCTGGCCCGCGTCTTGATGTTCGTGTGCGTCGCCATGGTGGGTTCAGCGGCTTCTGGTGGACACTGGGAGATGCGGGCACCCATGCCCAGCAAGCGGAGTGAGGTAGCCGTCGCGAAGCTTGATGGGAAGATCTATGTCATCGGCGGGTTGAAGTACCTCATCGGATGGACCTCGGGGGCCGTCGAGGCGTACGACCCGCGGACCGACCGGTGGGAAACAAAGACGTCCCTGCCTGGACCGCTGCACCATGCCGCTGCGACCGCGGCGAACGGCAAATTATACGTCGTGGGTGGGTACGCCCCGGGCCTGCTTGTCGACATCCCAACGCTCAGGCGGCCCATGAAAGAGGTCTGGGAATACGACCCGGATCGAGACCGTTGGCGGGCGCGGGCCCCTATGCCCACGGCCAGGGGGGCCCTCGCGGTGGGGGTGATTGACGAGAAGATCTATGCTGTGGGTGGCGAGGCTGGAGGTAAGGCCGTGAACGCCCTCGAAATGTACGACCCTGTCACCGACACCTGGCAGAGACTGCCTCCGATGCCCACCCCGAGGGATCATCTCGCTGTGGCTGTGCTCGATGGGCGCCTGTACGCGATTGCTGGCCGCCAAAGGTTTATGAGCAGCCCGGTCGTGGTCAATGAGGTGTACGATCCAGGGGTAAAGCGCTGGACCACAAAAGCCCCCCTCCCGACGAAGAGAAGCGGGATCGCCGCAGCGGTCCTTGGTCGGCGTATTTACGTCTTTGGAGGGGAATACAGAATGGAACTCGAACCCTTCCGTGCCAACGAGGCCTACGACCCTCGAACCGACCGGTGGACGGAGCACACGCCTATGCCGACCGGCCGTCATGGGCTGGGGGCCGTGGTGATTGATGGACGGATCCACGTCATTGCCGGCGGCCCGAAAGCCGGCCGTCCGCAGGGCACCAATGTCAACGAGGTCTTTACTCCATCACGGGAGAAGCCGTAAGGTGTGCCGACACGGCGCTTGCGTGCGGGACTAGGGGATGAGGAGCACTTTGCCCGTGGTCTTTCGTCCTTCGAGCTGGCGGTGGGCTTCGCCCGCCTCCTTCAGGCGAAAGGTCGCCCCGATGCGGAGCTTCAGGGTGCCGGCGGAAACTCCCTGGAGGACGTCACGGGCACGCGAGAGGAGCTCCTCGCGCGCCCGGGTGTAGTGGGTGAGGGTCGGGCGGGTCAGGAAGAGGGACCCTTTCTGGCCCAGCACGTTCACGTCAACGGGAGGGACCGGCCCGCTCGACTGTCCGAACAGGACCAGTGTCCCCCGGGGCATCAGACAGTTCAAGCTCTTTTCGAACGTTGTCTGGCCGACCGAGTCGTAGACTACATGCACCCCCTCGCCGTTCGTGAGCCGCTTTACCTCTCCCTGGAAATCCTGATCGGTGTAGCGGATCGCCACCTCGGCACCCGCTTCGAGCGCGAGACGAGCTTTCTCTTCGGTCGATACGGTCCCGAACACCCGCGCCCCGGCGTGCCTGGCCATCTGACAGAGAAGGAGTCCGACTCCCCCTGCCGCCGCATGGACCAGGCAACGATCTCCGTGCTTGAGGGGGTACGTGGACCGCGTAAGGTAGTGCGCGGTCATGCCTTGCAGCATCGCGGCCGCGGCCGCCCGCGTGTCCGCACCGGCCGAGAGGGTGACGAGGTGCTTCGAGGCGACGAGGGCGTATTCCGCGTATGCGCCGGGTGATCCGGTGTGGGCATACGCGACGCGATCCCCGACCTTGACCTCGGTGACGTCCGCTCCGACGGCCTCGACCACGCCGGCCCCCTCGACGCCCATGAGACGAGGCAGGGGAGCGGGGTAGAGACCGATCCGGTGATAGACGTCGATGTAATTCACGCCTGCGGCCTCGATCTTCACGAGCGCCTGGCCCGGCCCCGGCTGCGGGATCGGCAGCTCTTCGAGCGTGAGGGCCTCCGGCCCCCCATACGCATGCACCCGTATCGCCTTCATGACATGACGTCTCTCGGGGACGTGCTTCGTCCAGGCGCCACCTGCCACTGTCGGAGTCGCCCGCGATGGTAGCCCTCCCCTGATCACGCTGTCAAGCGTACTCCTCACGGAGAGGCGTCGGGAGCGGGACCGAGGGAGTGCGAGGCTACTGCCTGGGCGAGGAAGCAAGGGTTAGTCTGGGCGCGGACGGGATTGGAAAAGATACAAGGGGAGGGGGATCGACCCCCTCCCCTTGTATTTGGAATAGTTAGAACGTAGCCTTCGGCAGGCCGAGGACGTCTCGGGCCTCATGAACCTTCTTCAGGGCCTGATCGTGCTGCCCTGCCTCGTGAAGCTTCTGAGCTTCCCCAAGGGTCGCCGTTGCCTGGTCGCTCTTGGCCTTGTCGTACTTCCCCTTGGTCATCGCGTCCTTAACCTCCTGGATCTTCTTGGGGCAGGTCCCGGCCCACACCGGGCTGACCACGAGCCCTAGGCTGAGGACGGCCAGGACCACTGCAAAGAGGGTCTTGCGCATCTGGATTCACCTCCTCTCGTTCTCAGGTATCGAGTCTAAGGGTCCGCCTATATAGCGTTGACCGTATACCATAGAAAATTGTTCCCAAGAAGAAAAACTTGCTTGTCGGGCGCCTACATCCGGTCGTACCCCCGAAGCGATTCTGCCAGAGCTCTACCGCCCCCACCGGGAGGCCTTCCACCTGGAAGGCGAGGGAGAGCCGCTTTGCCAGCCGCACCGCATTATCCACGAGCTTTGGATCCCCCGAGGAGCAATCCTCCACAATGCTTTTCGGTCCCTCTCAAGCGCCGTCCAGGAAGTTGCGGAGAACCTGGGAGGCCTTGTGAATCTCCAGGATCCCCGCAAGGTGCCCATCATCACTCTCCAGTTCGAACGAACTGGCGTTCACGCCTGCCCTCCGCAAAGCGCCGAGCAACTGCTGGGACTGATAGGGGGGGAGGAACAGATCTGAAGAGCAGGGGATCAGCAAGACCCTCGCCCGAATTCGCTCAAGCGCCTCGTCCAGAGATTCGAATCCGATGCCAGCGCGATACAGGGCACCGATCTTCGCCAGATAGATGTAGGAGTTGGCATCGACCAGTTTCGCCCGCTCCCTGGCGGTCTTCTCGATCTCCGTCTCGATCAGAAAGCGGTTCTCCAGCCCCTCAAAAGGGCTCTTCCCGGGATCGGCAAGGGCTCGACCCAGCGTGCGATCGGCCCAGAGTTGGCTCTTGGCGATCATCGTGAGCACGACAAAGGCCAACGCGAGGCCCTCGAACGGCTCTGCCTTGCCGTAGTACTCACCGTTCTGCCAGTTGGGATCTAGCCGGATCGCCATCTCGGCCACGCGTCCCGGCATCATGATGACCCAGGGGTGCAGTTCGCCGGCACCGATCACGACAATGGCCCGCGCGACCATCTCGGGGTAGGCGATGGCCCATTCCAGGGCCTGGAATCCCCCCAGTGAGGGGCCGGCCACCGCGTGAAGCCGTCGAATGCCGAGAGAAGAGACCAAGGCATGCTGCACATTGATAAAATCCCTAACGGTTAGGATCGGAAAGGAAGTACCGTAGGGCCTTCCCGTCTGGGGATTGATCGAGGCGGGCCCGGTCGTCACCACCCTCGGGTCCTTGACGTTGATGTTGCACAGGATGTCCGAGCTCACCACGAAATACCGATGGGTGTCAAAGGATTTGCCGGGACCGATCACGGCATCCCAGTATCCAGGGATCTCCTCGGTCTCGCTGTAGCGTCCCGCGGCGTGCGACGTTCCGGAGAAGTAATGACAGATCAGGATGGCATTGTCCTTGCTCGGCGAAAGGGTTCCATAGGTCTCGTAGCCAATCCGGACCTGTCTCAGCGTTGCCCCGCAGAAGAGGTCCAGGCGGTCCAACTCAAAGATCTGTTTTTGGACGATCATCGAGGACTCCGGCGCGGGTCGAGTCCCAGGAATGCCCCATAGTCTACTGATGGACAGAGGATTGTCAACGAGGGTGGTCGGAGCGGTGACGATGGGGGAGGACCGGGAGAGCGCTATGGAATCACGTCGATGTGACCGCCATCCGCAACGATCTCGCCGACCCGGGCGGCGGCGGGTGTCTTGCCGGCTTGCAGATGCTTGACGAGGCGCGCACTCTTGTCTTTGGGCACCGCGATCAAAAGCCCGCCGGAGGTCTGGGCGTCGCAGAGGACCAGCTGGGCGTCTTCGCTGATCTCCGGCGCCCACCTGACCTGCCCCTCGAGCGCCTGCCGGTTCCGCTTGGTCCCGCCGGGGCAGATCCCCTCCTTGACGAGTCTCCACGCCTCGGGGAGGACCGGGACGGCCTTGAGCGAGATGCGGGCGCCGACACCGCTGCCAGAGGTCATTTCATGCAGGTGCCCGAGGAGACCAAAGCCGGTGACATCCGTGCACGCGTTCGCCCCCACCTCTACCATCGCCTCGGCGGCCGCCCTGTTCAACGTCGTCATGACCTGGACGACCTGATCTACCGTCTCTCGACCCACCTGCTCTCGCTTGATTCCGGTGGTGATGATGCCGATCCCGAGCGGCTTGGTGAGGATGAGGTCATCCCCGACCCGGGCGCGGGCATTCGTGACAATCTTCTTCGGATGCACGAGGCCGGTGACGACGAGCCCGTACTTCGGCTCTGGATCATCGATGCTGTGCCCCCCGACGATGGATGCGCCGGCCTCTCTCACCTTGTCGGCCCCCCCCTGAAGAATGAGACTGAGAACCTTCAGCGGAAGCTTGCCGACCGGAAAGCCGACGAGGTTCAGCGCAAAGATCGGCCGTGCTCCCATGGCGTAGATGTCGCTCAAGGAGTTGGCGGCGGCCACCGCACCGCAGGTATAGGGATCGTCCACGACGGGGGTGATGTAATCCACCGACTGGACGACGGCCAGATCCTCGGTCAGCTGGTAGACCGCGGCATCATCACAGGTCTCCGGCCCCACGAGGATGCGGGGATCGGTGAAGGTTGGTAGCTGACTCAGCACCTGAGCCAGGTCCAC
>Ga0209320_10000161_pt1 | contig 34264 bp, 26 predicted proteins | sample Rifsed13ft4_FD_184008 | JGI IMG/M metagenome (GOLD analysis project Ga0209320, IMG submission 184008) | Soil microbial communities from Rifle, Colorado, USA - sediment 13ft 4 (version 2) | ecosystem: Environmental > Terrestrial > Deep subsurface > Rock core/Sediment | place: Rifle, Colorado... | reverse complement strand
TCTTCGTGTAGCCCGCCACGTCGGCCTGTGCGCGCACGGCACGTGACGTGAATATCCAGAGGCCGCAGTTCTCGCTGATCTTTCTGCCTGCAAGCAGCCGGCAGGCCTCTTCGATCTGCTCGACGGCCGCGTGCGGGCAGCCGAGCATCACATAGTCGACGTTCGTATCCTTGGCCGTAGCATTGAGCATTTCATAGGTCCGGCGCCTTTCGGCGGCGCCGTACTGAAAGTTTTCGCGCGGCGCGTTCGGGCCGAACGCCATAATCTCCGTTTGCGCCTCGGGGGTCACGCCGACGATATGGTAGAGCTCGACGCCGCCCGATGACGCCGCCGCCGCACCGAAATGCTTGTAGCGCACGAGATCGGGCGCGCCGGAGATGCCGGTCAGCACGGGGATGTGCTCGAGCACGGCGTCGCCGACGAAGTAACCGAGCATGCCCCAATCCATGATGCTCTCGATCGGAAGCTCCGCGTCGATGCGATGCGTGCCGAACCGGCATTCATCGCGATGGAGGCCCCAGTCCGGGATCTTGCCTGTCAGCATCGCAGCGCTCGTGCTCTCGCGGCCCTCCGTGTTGGTGCGCGCCCCGAGCACGGAATTGCAATAGATCACGGCGGATGACTCCATCCATGCGCAGTGCTCACCGGGCTTCGGCACGTTGCCGGCCAAGTACGGCGTGCATGTCTTGAGAATCTCGATGCCGTGGTCGACCGCGTACGCCTCGCTGCTGCGGCTCAATTCCGCGGCTTCGGGAGTCGCCCCGAGCAGCCGCCAATTGTCCGGGTCGTAGCCGGCCTGTAGATGACAAGAATGCGTCGTGACTCTCGGCACGTCGACGAGCTCGGTGCTATCGAGGTCGAAATACGAAAAGATTTTGTCGGGGCCACCGGGCCAGTCTTTGTAGTAGTTGGCGAGAAACGGCGTCGTGCTTCCGGGCACGCCCGCGACGTTGGTCGTATCGACGAAGCGGTCGCAGTCGAGCGCCTCGGCGTAACGGACCAAGAGCTCCATGGCCTTCTGCTTGCCCCTGCCTTCACGGCCGTCGAGCATGGCCTTTTCGTGATCCGTGAGCCGCATCGTCGCCGTCCTCCGTGGCGTTCAATCTGTACGTTCGAGATTATCGTACAGACTGCGCTCGAGCGCCCCCAAATCGATGCTCGGCAGGCCGGACGAGCCCGCGAGGTGAAGCGCGTGAGCCGCGGCCGCCCCCATCGCGATGCACGGCCCCATGACGCGGATCGCCGAAAGCGCATGGCTGTCGGCATCGACGCAGCGTCCGGCGGCGACGACGTTATCCGCGCCCGCGGGCACCATGCAGGACAGCGGTATGTAGTAGACGTGCGCCTCGGGGAACTCTTCCCAGTGGACGAGCTCGGCGCTCGAATGGAGCTCGACCCACCACGCGCAGCGCGCCACGGCGTCGGCCGGACGATCGGCCTTGCGAATGTCGGCGAGCGTCAACTGGCGCTGTCCGACGATCCAGCGCGTCTGACGAATGCCGGGATTGCCGTATGCGCGCACGCGCGCGTGCGCGAAGATTTGCGGAAACTCCGCGCGCAGGAACTCGATGACGCCGTCCGCTTGGCGGCGGCCTTCGAAGACCATCTGGGCCGCGCCGAGCGGATCGAGCGGCGTTCGCATGTGGTTGATGTTGGCGAGCATGAACCCCTGATCCGCGAACGGCATGAGCCAGCCGTCGTGCCTCACGAGCCCATAGCGTGCTCCGGCGGCTTTGAGCCGCTCGCGAACCGCGGGCATGTCGAGCTCCTTGACCGCCACGGGATCGTAGCCCTCGATGAGAAAATTGAGCGAGCCGTAGACGGGTGCCTCCGGCTCGCGGACGGGCAAGCCCGCTTCATAGCTCAACGTCGCATCGCCGGAGGCGTCGACATAGCCCTCCGCCTCGACGCGCACGCCGCCGAAGCGCGTCGCAAATTCGATGTGCTGGACCCGCCGGTCGGCGAACGAGACGCCCGTGAGCACGGCGCCGACGAGCGTCTTGACACCGGCCTCTTCGAGCTTGCGCTCCATCCACCGTGCGAGCCGAACTTCGTTGTACTGAAACATCACGGTCGAGCCTTGCAGGCGCAATAGCGACCCCTCGGCCGTCAGATCGCGGATGAGCTCGTCGGCGATACCATGCGTGAGCTGATAAGCATCGCGACCGTGACCGTAAAGACCGATGATCGTACCGATGATCGAGCCGATGGCCTGTCCGCCGATCGCGGGAGCACCGTCGGCGAGAACGACGTCGCGGCCGAGCCGGGCGGCCTCGAGCGCGGCGGAGATGCCCGAGATGCCCGCGCCCATGACGCAGATGTCGGCCGCGACGCGCTTGACACCGCGCGCGCCCGTGCGAGTGATCGTGCGAGTAGGAATGGTCTCGGACATGAATGGGATCTCCACGGCTGCCCGACAATTGTCCCACAGCCGCGGCGACTGCTACGAGCGTGCCGCGATTTGCCTGTACCATAGTCACGATTCCGGCGAGGGACTTAAAGCCATGATCGAGCTCTTCACTTCCGCGACCCCGAACGGATGGAAGGTATCCATTGCGCTCGAGGAGCTGGGACTGCCGTACTCGGTGCGGCACATTCAGCTCGACAAGAAAGAGCAGAAGGAAGCGTGGTATCTCAAGATCAACCCCAATGGACGCATACCCACCATCGTCGATCATGACAATGGCGACTTCGCCGTGTTCGAGTCGGGCGCGATTCTGCTCTACCTCGCCGAGCAAACCGGCAAGCTCATGCCTCGAGACGTCAAGGGCCGCTCGACGGTCATTCAGTGGCTCATGTTTCAAATGGGCGGCATCGGCCCGATGATGGGCCAGGCCAACGTATTCTTCCGCTACGCGCCCGAGAAGATCCCGTACGCCATCGATCGCTACCAGCGCGAAGTGCGGCGCCTGTTCGAGGTGCTCGATACGCGGCTCGCGAACCAGGAGTACCTCGCCGGCGACTACTCGATCGCCGACATCGCCCATTGGTCGTGGGTGAGGGGCTACAAGTGGTCCGGGATCAGCATCGACGGGCTCGATCATCTCGGCCGCTGGCTCGACGTGATCGCCGAGCGCCCGGCGGTCAAGCGCGGCCGCGATGTTCCCGTGCCCGTCGATCTCGACGAGATGCTGCGCAAGGCCGATGAGGCCAAGGCCAAGGTTCAAGGGATCCTGGCTTGAGCGGCGGCGCATGACTATCGATGTCGAAGCGCTCGTGGCGATCGACGTGCACACGCACGCCGAAATCTCCAGTCGCGATCCGCAGCGGCCGTCGGCTTTTCAAGTCGCGGCCCAAGCATACTTCAAAAGCGGCGACGGCCCGCGGCCGACGATTCCTGAGATCGCCGCTTACTACCGCGAGCGCAAGATCGCATGCGTGATTTTCCCCGTCGACGGCGAGCACGCGCGCGGCGAGCGTCCCGTGTCGAACGAGGAAGTCGCCGAGCTCGCCGCCGAGAACAGCGACATCATGATTCCGTTTGCGAGCATCGATCCGTCGCGAGGCCGTGACGGCGTGCGCGCGGCGCGACGCTTGATCGACAGCTACGGCGTCAAGGGCTTCAAGTTTCATCCGCAGTTTCAGGAGTTCTTCCCGAACGACAAGGTCGCGTATCCGTTGTACGAAACCATCGCCGCGGCCGGGCTGCCGGCGCTGTTTCACACCGGCCACTCGGGAATAGGAACGGGCATGCGAGGCGGCGGCGGTATCAGGCTCAAGTACGGCAACCCCATGGACGTCGACGACGTCGCCGTCGATTTCCCTGACATGCCGATCATCCTCGCGCACCCTTCGTGGCCATGGCAGGACGAGGCATTGTCGATTTGCTTGCACAAGCCGCAGGTCTACATCGACCTCTCGGGCTGGTCGCCGAAGTACTTCCCCCCTGAGCTCGTGCGTTACGCGAACACGCAACTCAAGCACAAAGTGCTGTTCGGCACGGACTTCCCGTTGATCAGTCCGGACCGTTGGCTCAAAGATTTCGCCGCCATCGACATTCGCGACGACGTTCGGCCGCTGATCCTCAAAGAGAACGCCGTCAAGCTACTCAAGCTGCGCGGTTGAGCTCGGCGGATAGGCGTTTTGAAGGGCTCCTTCGCGGCCCCTTGGCGCAGCGTACGGCGAGCCCAGCGGTTTCTCGAAAGCTGAGCCGATCGGCGTAGCGGCCACTGGCTTCTCTCGACGTAGTTCGCTTAAGTACTCCGACGTGTGCTTTAGAATGCATACGTGGCGGCGACCACACGGACAGTCCGGACCGCCCTCGTTACTGTGCCTAGCGGAGTCTCTAAAATGAACGAGACACTCGACTATTTGCGAATGTTCGCACGGTTCCCGTTCTCACTGCGCAGTTTCCTGCGCCGTCGTTCGACGCTTGAGGAAGCACGACGAATCGTCCACCAGCGGCTGGCGCAGCGCGACGACAATTTCTTGCGGCTTCGAGCGGGGTGTATACGGCTTTCCCCGCAGTCCATATCTGCCATTACTAAAAAACGCCGGGTACGAGCTCGCTCACCTGCGCGCGATAGTCAAGCAGCAGGGTTTGGAGGGCGCCTTGCGCACCTTGCGCGAGCAGGGAGTGTACGTCACGTATGACGAGTTTAAAGGCCGTCAACCCATAATCCGCAACGGAATCACGATTCCGATAAATACACGTGATTTCGACAACCCTGTCGCGCAACAGGATTTCGCGGCACAGACCGGGGGCTCGACAGGTGTTGCGGCCAATGTGGGTCTCGGTCTGGACTATTTTGCCGATAAGGCGCCTCATCAAATGTTTTTTCTCGACACCTATGCAGCGGTGAATGCGCCTACGGCTTATTGGCTACCCATTTTGCCCGGCAGCGGATTTATGTTCATTCTCCAACGGACTGATCTGCTGGAGCCAATTCATCACTGGTTTTCTCCCATCGGTTGGCGCGACTCGAAGCACTGGCTCAAATACGGTGCAGCAAGTCTCTACATACTGCTCTGGCTGCGCGTTATGAGTGCGCGAGTACGCCTGCCCAAGATCGTCAAGCTCGATCAGTCATTGGTCATCGCACATTGGATCCGCGACATGCTCAAGATCCACTCGTGCTGCGTCCTGCATACGAACCCAAGCCACGCGTTGAGAGTTGCCGTCTCGGCGCACGAAGCGGGGTTGGACTTATCAGGCGCGATCGCACGAATCGGCGGAGAACCGGTAACGCCCGCAAAGCTCGAGACCATACAGCGCGTGGGCCTGCGCGTGGTCCCTGCCTATGGCATGACGGAGACCAGCACAATCGCGCTGGGATGCGCACGGCCTGCGGCGGCCGATGATTACCATCTGCTCAGCGACGCATTCGCGCTAATTACGCATCCTTATACGATCGAAGGATTCGGCACCACGGTTCCGGCATTCAACCTGACCACGCTGCGCGACAGCGCGCCCAAGCTCATGATCAATGTCCAGATAGACGACTACGGCGTCGTGGAGGAGCGCTCTTGCGGGTGTGCACTGGAGAGCTACTGGTACCTGACGCATCTGCGTGGAGTCCGCAGTTACAGCAAACTCGTCGGCGAAGGTGTCACCTTGATCGGGAACGAGATGCTTCATATTCTCGAAGACGTGCTGCCCAAGCGGTTTGGTGGAAGCCCACTCGACTATCAATTGACGGAACAGGAAGACGAGCAAGGGTTGACGCGTCTCTATTTAGTTATCCATCCGCGTGTGGAAATTACCGATGACCAGGCAGTAGTCAATGTAATGCTGCGGGGTCTGAGCGAGTCTTCGCCGATGGCGGACGCTGCTCGCACCGTGTGGCAGCAGGCAAAAACGATTCAGATCAAGCGCCAGGAGCCCGTGTCGACAGCGGGCGGCAAATTGATGCCATTGCATATTCAACGATCGGCACGCGAGCCTTTTTCCTCTGGACGTCGCGCTCATCGCCCCTCAACGGCATAGTTGCCGTACGGGGCGCTCACGTCTTCTTGCCCTGTGTTGCAGGCGGGCGCCATGGCAATAACGAACGGATCTGCGCGACCTCGTCTGGGCTGAATTCACGCAATGCGAGAAACGCGAGAACGATCAATACCCCGATCGACACCCCCAAATCACGGCGAGCGCATAGGCCAGCACGCTGATTAGAATGCTCCGCCACACAGTCCCGATCGGTGGAACGATCGAGCAGAGGTGGTAGATAATGAATACGGACGCCAGTGCGCCGATTGCTTGACACACCGCCATCACTCCCGCTGCGGCGGGCGCGGCGGATAGGCGTTTTGAAGGGCTCCTTCGCGGCCCCTTGGCGCTGGCGGTGGAGACTTGGAAACGGGGGCGAGGGCACGGAACGAGCGGCCGCTCACGCGAGTCGGCGTTGCGCGCGCTGCTGCCGCGGCCGGCCGGAGTGATCTGCGCACGGTAGCGGCTGTGAGCGGCGAACACGCCGTGGTAGCGGGTGAGGTGCAGGCGAGGAGGCGGCACGAGGGCGGCGAGGCGGGCGAGGAAGTCCAGCGGCTCGAAGAGGACGTGGGTGGTGCCGTCGCGGTGAATATCGGCGCCGCTTCCCGGCATGTCGCGGCAGTGAATCAGGAGATGACCCCATGCGAGTCTCGTGCTTTGTCTTTTTCGTCGCGGTCGTCGGCGCAGCGATCCCCGCCGAAGGGCATCACAGCGATGCGGGTTACGACCAAAGCCGAATCATCGGTTTGCAGGGCACCGTCACGCGGTACGCATGGCGAAACCCGCATGTCACCGTGTATGTCGAGACCGAGAACGAGGCCGGCGAGCTCGTCGAATGGGGGGTTGAGACCGGTTCGACGCCGATCATGATACGGAGCGGTTGGTCGCCGGAGCTATTCTCGCCGGGCGACGTGATTACGGTTCGTGGGCATCCCGATAGACGCCACCCTGCGCACGCGATGATGATCTCGATCGAGAAAGCCGACGGCTCGGTGTGGATTCAGGACGAGCGCGACACCCCGGCCACCGCGAATGCGACCAGCTTGGCGGGTGTTTGGAAGGGCATCGGTGCCACGCTCGAGCCCTTCAACACGGCGCTCAATTCCATCTCATTGACCGAGGCGGGCGCGGCAGCCAAGGCGGTCTTCAATTATCAACTCGAGAGCCCGATCAGGGACTGTATTCCGCCGCCCACGCCGGGCGGCGTGATCGGATCGACCGTTTACCTCAACCAATTCGAGCTTCTCGCGGATGATCGGGTCATCATTCGCAGCGAGTTTTTCGATAGCGAGCGAATCGTCTACATGGATGGCCGCAAACACCCACAGGATGGCCCGCGCACGAACCAGGGTCACTCCATCGGCCGGTGGGAAGACGACGTCCTCGTCGTGGACACGACGCTCTTCGCCGACCATCCCTCGGCGAACGGCAATAGCGTGCCGTCAGGTGCGAAGAAGCATTTGATTGAACGGTTCTCGCTGAGCGAGGACGGGACGCGCATGATCGTCGACGTTCTCCTCGAAGATCCCGACTATCTCGCGGAACCCTTCTCGGGGCGTAAGGAGCTGCTGTACTCGCCGCATCTGCAGCTCTATCGCTACGACTGCAGTCCGGCGCTCTCGAGACAGGCCGGCTTCGAATAGTCGTCTGCCGCGCAGCGCGGATCTCGTTGCTCCATTTCCGTCGAGCACAGCGACGGAGTAGGGCGTCAACCCCGGCGACATCAATACTGGTGCGCGTACTTCTTGAGGTCCTCCTTCGAGTAGCCGCGTACCTCGTGAGTCTGTTCACCCAGCGGTCCGATGCCCGCGTGCATGATATCGCCAGGCTTCAGATACACCGGCGGCGTGCGCGCCGAGCCCACGCCCTCGGGCGTGCCTGTACAAATCACGTCGCCCGGCAGCAGCGTAAAGAAACGACTCAGGTAGCTTACGGTCTCGAGCGCCCCTGAGAGCATATAGCTCGTGTTGCTGTCGATCATGCGCTCGCCGTTGAGATCGAGCCGGATGTTCAGGTTCTGAGCGTCCGGGACGGCGTCGGCCGTCAACAGCCACGGCCCCAACGGCGAAAATGTGTTCGCGCTTTTGCCCTTCGCGTTGCCGCCGCCGAGGTCGCGTTGAAAGTGCCGCTCGGTAACGTCCATGCAATTGAGATAGCCAGCGACGTGGTCGATCGCCTCGTCCACGCCCACGTAGCTCGCCTCGCTGCCGATCACGACGCCGAGCTCGATCTCGAAGTCCGTGTTCACCGAGCCCTCAGGCAGGATCACCGGGTCGTTGGGTCCATTGAGCGAAGTAATGGACTTGAAGAACAACACGGGCTCTTCGGGCACCTCGAAGTTGCCTTCGAGCGCGTGGGCGCGGTAGTTACGCGCGAGCGCGGGTATCTGACGGATGCCGACGAGCGGCACGCCCAAGCGCGGCTCGCCTTGCACCTCTGGCAACGTCGAAGGATCGATAGCCTTGAGCCGGTCGAGCCCGGCGGGTGAAAGGACTTCCGGCGTGATCTCGTCGATGTGTCCCGACAGATCACGAAGTGTGCCCGAAGCGTCAATCAGCCCCGGCTTTTCTTCCCCCACCGGCCCATAACGGACCAGCTTGAGACCCGCGGGCCCTTGGGCCAAGACATCCGTTGCGAACGATATCGAGAATAGGCCTGCCGAAATCGATGCCAGCAGCGCGCGGTATGCGTTCATGTCGTGCTCTCCCCTCGGTTTCCAACGGCAAGCGTACCTGAACGGTCGCCGGGCTTTCCAGGAGAATACCGATCGCACCGTGCCACCGAATCATGCGGTGCGGCTGAATCCGTCCCGAGCTCTATCCCTTGGTGCGGTAGCGGCGAGACGCTATGATCGTGCCGAACGACGTGCTTCGGTGAAGCGGCATCGCGATCGAGCGCCACAACGACAACAATGCCATGGCGAAGATGAATTCGGCACGTCTCCTACACGGGCGTTTCAGTCGCTGATGTCGATCAGCGCGTCAGCGGCGCTGCGCACGCACGACTGCCGTCTCGAACAGGGGAAGGGGCGTACCATGTCTGCAAGAGGGGGGAGTTGACGATGACCGACAAAGTGCTCGCCTACACTTTGTTCAGGCTCTTCATGGGCCTGAACATGCTCATGCACGGTGCCGTGCGTCTCGGGCCGAACTACGGAGAATTCATCGACTGGACGCGCAATCTGTTCGCGGAAACCTGGCTGCCGGTTTGGCTCGTGACGCTCGAGGCCCGCGTCGTTCCGGGCGTCGAGATCGCCGTCGGCGTTTTGCTGCTCATCGGCTACCAAACCCGCTGGGCGCTCGTCGGCGGCGTTGCGCTGCTCTCGACGCTGCTGTTCGGCATGATCGTGCTCCAGGACTGGGAGATCGTCAGTCGCCACCTCATCTACGCGTTGTCCTTTTACGTGCTCCTGCACAACCTCGAGTTCAACGAGCTCGCGCTCGATGCGCGAGCACGCAGCAGCTCGTAAGGTGAGCGCCATGCGAAAGTGGTCGTGCCGGATCGCAACACTCGGGTTGCTGACATCGTCAGTGGCTTGCGATCGCAGCTCCACCGAGGCGCCAACCGCGGTCATCGAGATCGACGGCAACGACATCGCGGGTGTGGTCGCCAGCGAGAACGGCGTCGAGGCGGGCGTGTGGGTCATCGCGGAGACCGAGGACTTCGCTACACGATTCGCGCGGATCGTCGTCACCGACGACTCGGGCCGTTACGTCGTGCCCGATCTGCCCGACGCCGATTACGCGTTGTGGGTCCGCGGCTACGGTCTCGCGGACTCCGCCAAAGTCGCGGCCGTTCCCGGGACGATCGTCGGTCTCAGCGCCAGCGTCGCGCGAGACGCTGCGACCGCTGCGAAGATCTATCCGGCGGCCTACTGGTTCGCGATGATGAAGGTTCCCGACCCGAGCGAGATCACGCACGTGCCGGGCGGGCTCAACGAGTACCTCGCGTGGATGAAGAACTTGGGCTGCTCGAGTTGCCACCAGCTCGGCAACCTCGCGACGCGCACGTTTTCCCCGGCGCTCGGAGAATTCCCGTCCTCGTACGACGCGTGGGCGCGGCGCACGCAGTCCGGTCAGGCGGCGAACGTCATGATCCGCCAGGCGGTCGGCCAGCTCGGCGGGGTACCCTACAAATATCTCGGGGAATGGACGGACCGTATCGCCGCCGGCGAGCTTCCGGCGAGTCGGCCGGAACGTCCGAGCGGGCTCGAGAGAAACGTCGTCGTCACGGTCAGGGACTGGTCCAAGCCCACGGGCTACATGCACGACTTGTCGGGCACCGACCGGCGCAACCCGACCGTCAATGGCTATGGACCGCTCTATGGCGCGCCGGAGCTGAGCACGGACGAGTTCCCGATCCTCGATCCCGTCAACAACGTCGCGACGCACTTCAACGCCTCGGTGCGGGACACGGACACGCCCAGCGCTCGTGACATCGCGGTCATTCAGCCGTCGCCGTACTGGGGCTCGGAGCCGATCTGGGATTCGCGCGCCAATGCCCACAACCCGATGCTGGATCATGAAGGACGCGTCTGGTATACGGTCGCGATCCGCAGACCCGAGAATCCCGTGTTCTGTCGCGAGGGCTCGGATCACCCGTCGGCAAAGCTGTTCCCGACGACGACGGCGAGCAGGCAACTGGCCGTCTACGACCCGCGTACCGGCAGTTACGACTTCATCGATACCTGCTTCGGCACTCACCATCTCCAGTTTGCCGAGGACGACGATCACACGCTTTGGACGAGCGGGGGCGGCGACGTCGTCGGTTGGCTCAACACTCGGCAATACTTCGAGACCGGCGACGCCGTCAATGCCATCGGTTGGACCGCGATGATTCTCGATACCAACGGCAACGGCCGGCGCGATGCGTACACGGAGCCGGACGAGCCGATCGACCCGGCGCTGGACCGGCGTATCGAGGGCGGCGGGGCGATCAACCGGTACGGTTTCTACGCGGTGATGCCGAGCCCCGTGGACGGCTCGGTCTGGGGATCGAATACCGGCGTGCCGGGCGTGATCTTCCGGCTCGACCCGGGCGACAATCCGCCGGCAACGGCGCTCATCGAGAAGTACAACGTGCCCCTGCCGGGCTTCGGCGTCCGGGGCGCCGATATCGACCGCAACGGCGTGGTCTGGGTGTCGCTCGGCAGCGGGCACCTCGGCGAATTCGATCGACGCAAGTGCAACGGACCATTGAACGGTCCCGAGGCGACAGGGGATCACTGCCCCGAGGGCTGGACGTTTCACGACCTGCCGGGCCCGGCGTTTTCGAATCATCCGGGGTTTAGCGTCGAATCGAGCTACTACACGTGGGTCGATCAGCACGACACGCTCGGTCTCGGGCCCAACGTTCCGATCGCGACCGGCAACCTCTCCGACGGCGTGCACGCGTTCGTCGACGGCCGGTTCATCACGCTCCGGGTGCCTTATCCGCTCGGTTTCTTCACCAAAGGCTTCGAGGGCCGCATCGACGACCCCGAGGCCGGTTGGAAGGGCCGCGGTTTGTGGGTGCCAAGCGGCGACCGCACACCCTGGCTCAAAGAGAACGGAGTCGGCAGCAAGCCGTTGGTCGTGCACTTCCAGATCCGCCCGGATCCGCTCGCAAAATAGCGAGCTGGTCGCGCGACGATGTTCGAGGGCCGCAACCTCATCGCCGGTAAGTGGAAGCCGGCGACCAGCGGGAAAACCTTCGCGCAGCGAAACCCCGCGAACCTCGCCGAGGTCACCGGCCAATTCGCCGACTCCTCGGCCGAGGACGCGCAACGGGCCATTGCGGCGGCGCACGCCGCCTTTCCCGCATGGCGCGCGCTTTCGCCGCAGGCGCGCAAGCGCTATCTAGTGCAGGCGCTCGAAGCCATGATTGTGCGGCGCGACGAGATCGCCGCCATGATCGCTCGCGAGAACGGCAAAGCCTATCGCGAGGCGAAGGCGGAAACGGATTCCGCGATCAAGGAAATGGATTACCAAATCGCGGAGGGCATCCGTTTGTGCGGCCAGACGATGCCGGTCGAGGTCGACGGCACGCTCGGCTATTCGAAGCGGGAGGCACGCGGCGCCGTCGGCATCATTACGCCGTGGAATTTTCCGTTCAACGTGCCCTGCCGCAAGTGCACGCCGGCGCTCATGGCGGGCAATACCGTCGTCTTCAAGCCCGCGAGCCTCACGCCGCGAACGGGTCTCCTCTATTCGGAGCTATTGAGCGATACAGGACTACCGGCGGGCGTATTCAACTGTGTCACCGGCTCGGGTCGAGACGTCGGCGGCACCATCGTTCGCGATGCGCGCATCAAAGCGATCTCGTTCACGGGCTCGACGCTCGTCGGCAAGTCCATCCAGGCGCAAGCAGCGCCGAATCTCACGCCGACGCAGCTCGAGCTCGGCGGCAAGAATCCGGCGATCGTGATGCCGGATGCGGATCTCGACCTCGCGGTCGCAGAGATCGTCAAGGGCGCGTTCGCATGTTCGGGCCAGTGGTGCACGTCGACGAGCCGCGTGATCGTGCTCGAGGAGAACGCAGCGGCGCTGACCGAGAGGCTCGTCGCGGCGGCCGGCGCGATTTCCGTCGGGCCCGGAATGAGTAACGATTGCGGGATGGGTCCGGTCTGCGGGGCAGCGCAGAAGGCCGACATCCTCCGGTTCATCGAGCAGGGGAGAGCAGAAGGCGCTCGACTGCTCCTCGGCGGGAACGCGCTCGACGGCGCGGGCTACGCCGACGGTTGTTTCATCGCACCGACGATCTTCGACCAGGTGCTCCCGGACATGGTCATCGCACGCGAAGAGATCTTCGGTCCCGTGCTGGTCATCCTCGTAGTCAAATCGTTCGAGGCGGCCGTGGCAACGGCCAACGACGTCGCTTACGGCCTGTCGTCGTCGATTTTCACCAAGAGCCTCGAGCATGCGTTGACCTACATGGAGCGCTCCGAAGTCGGTCTCGCGCACGTGAACCTCATGTCGGCGCACAAAGAGCCGCAGCTGCCTTTCGGCGGTGTGAAGCAATCCGGTGCAGGTCTCCCGGAGGCAGGGTCCGCCGGCATCGAGTTTTTCACCGAGCACAAGGTCTGCTACGTGAAATACCGCTAGACCCCGGCGTATACTCGACCCCCGTACAAGGGGGACACTCGACAATGTGGATCCGCACGGCCCTGCTCCTCACGGGAGCATGCTGCACTGGAGCGACGATCCTTGCTCAGTCCACGGGTTCCGGCGGCGGCGTTCCGCAGTTCAAGTTCGATCCTGATTGGCCCAAGCTGCCGCTGCCGAACAAGTGGGAGTTCCAAGGTATCACCGGGCTCACTGTCGACGCGGACGGTTTGATCTGGGTGCTCCAGCGGCCCGGGGATTTCGACGTCGACCCGATCTTCAACATCCCGAACCGCACGACGAACTACGCGGCGCTCGATCCCCCAAGTGCGTCGTGTTGCCTGAAGCCCGACGGGATTCTCGCGTTCGACCGGCAGGGCAACCTCGTGCATCACTGGAACCAGGTCGACGCGACGGCCGGGCATCTGATTCTCGCTGACAGCGCGGGCTACATCTGGGTCGGCTCGAACACGATGCGCAAGTACACGAAGGAAGGCCGACTGGTCGCGACGATGGAGCGTGCGGCCGTCGGGAACGCGGAGCCGGGCCAAGTTCCGGCCGACACGCCGCTCGTCGTCGGCCGCGTGGAAGGCGGCGACTTCGACGAGACGGCGCGCGAGCTGTACCTCACGGACGACTATCTGCGCGGGCGCGTGCTGGTGTTCGACATGGACACGTTCGCGTTCAAGCGCGGCTGGGGCGCTTACGGAAAACCGCTGAGCGAGATCAGCGCGACGCGACCGCCACGCTACACGCCCGGCAATCACGCCGCACCGGATTTCCGGGGTCACGTGACGATCGCGCTGTCACGGGACGGGGAAGTCTACGTCGCCGACCGGCAGTCGGATCGGATTCAGGTATTCACCGCCGACGGCGAGTTCCTCCGGGAATTCACGGTTGCGCCCGAGACGCTCGATCGCGGCTCGACGGGCGGCATGGCCTTCTCGCCGCTCCCCGAGCAGCGCCACATGTATGTTTCCGACATCATGAACAACGTGATCTGGATCGTGAATCGGGCCGACGGCGAAACGCTCGGGCACTTCAGCTTCTTCGGGCGGAATGGCGGCGGCCTGCACTGGGTGCACATGGTGGCCACGGATCGCGCAGGCAACGCCTATACCGGCGAGGTCGACACCGGCAAACGCGTCCAGCGTTTCCTAGTCCAGCCCTAGTCGGGGCAGCATGCGAGCGCCGTTACTGCGAGACGCGCGGCGCTTCGCGGCGTTCGCGCTCTTGAGCCCCGTTGCCTCGATCGCTCATGCGCAGCCCGCGCCCGACCTCGTGCTCGCCGACGGCAAGATCATCACCGTCGACGAACGCTTCACGATTGCCGAGGCCGTGGCGACCCGCGGCGACCGGATCGTCGCCGTCGGGTCCAATCGCGACGTTTCCGCCCTCGCAGGGCCGAACACGCGCACGATCGAGCTCGGCGGCCGAGCCGTGATTCCCGGCCTCATCGACAACCACATGCACTTGCTTCGCGCCGGCACGACTTGGCGGCGCGAAGTGCGCTGGGACGGCATCGACTCGAGGCGTCGGGCGCTGGAGATGATTCGCGACAAGGCCGCGGCGACGCCCGAAGGCGAATGGATTTTCAATCTCGGCGGCTGGACCGTCGACCAGTTTGCCGACGACAAGCGCCCGTTCACGCGCGACGAGCTCGATGCGATCGCGCCGCGTCATCCGGTGCTGTTGCAAGCGTCGTATTACCGCGGCTACCTCAATAGTCGGGCTTTGCAGCTATTGGGTCTCGACGGGAGTGGAGGGCATGACGCTTGGGTTCTGCGCGACTCGCGAGGCCGCCCGACCGGCGAGATCGAAGAAACCGGTATCCGCGAGCTGGCCGCGAGATTGCCGGCGCCGACTCGCGACGAGATCGAGGCGAGCACGCGGAGCATGTTCGTGGACTTGAACCGCGCCGGGCTCACCGCTTTCGGCAGTGCGGGCTGCGACACGAATCTGCTCGAGCCCTATCGCCGCTGGGCCGAGCGCGGCGAGCTCGACGTTCGGGTCTTCTGCATCACGGGATCGAGCGCCAACACTCCGGAACAGGTCGATCGAGCACTGCCGCAGATCGCAAGCCTGAAGCTCTTCGGCGGCGACGACTACGTCGACCATGTCGCTTTCGGCGAAAGCGTCTACGGACCGTTGCACGACCCGATGTTCCTGGTGGATTCGGATTACGGCTCGGGACAGCTCGCCGAGTGGCGCCGCATGGTGACGGAGATCGCCAAGGCCGGGCTGCCGTTGCACGTGCACGCTAATTTGCGCGACACCTTGAGCGGCTTTCTCGATCAAGTCGAGCTCGTGAACGAGCAGTACCCGATCAGAAACTTGCGCTGGGTGTTCGCGCATGCGAATCAGCTCGAGCCGTCGCACTTGGAGCGAATGCAGGCGCTCGGCATGTATGCGGCCGTGCACCCGTGGGCCGTCATCAATGGCGGCATCAACCATGCGGTTTTCGGCGATGCCGCCTACGACATGGCGCCGCTTGCGACGATTCAGCGGAGCGGCATCACGTGGGGATTCGGCAGCGACGGCAGCCGCGCGAATCAGATTCTGCCGTTCGTCACGCTCGCCTGGGCCGTGACCGGCAGGATGGTCGGCGGCGACGAGGTGCTGCGTCAGACGATCAGCCGCGAGGACGCGTTGATCGCGCACACGCGCAAGAACGCGTACCTGATCTTCCGAGAGGATCGGTTGGGCTCGATCCAGACGGGCAAGCTCGCCGATCTCGTCGTGCTCGACCGCGACTACTTGACGGTTCCCGAAGACGAGATCAAGGACATCACGGCCGTCCTGACGATCGTCGGCGGACGAATCGTCTACGACGCGCAGTAAGTCGCGCAGGCGGCTGAATCACGGCTGACCTAAATGGAACGCAACGATCGCGTCCCCCTCGGCCGTCGACCGGGCTGTCCTCGACGCCGACGGCCGAGATCACGACGTCTCCCACGACGATCGGCCCCGACGTCGTGTACCGCGGCCCGACGCCGTTACCTGCGTAGTCCCAGTGGCTCGCATAGCCGCCGTGCCCTTTGGCCGCCCCGAAATCAGAGCACGATGCGTCCGTATCCGCGTCGATGGCAAAAAGATATCCGTTGATGTCGCCTTTGTAGACGCGTCGCTCACAAGCGGTGTTCGGGCGCGGCGATTCGGCTTCCCAATAGGCCACGCTGCGACACCTGACCGCTTGGCGAGGTTGCTCGATCACACCGAGCCCGCCCTCGTCGGCGTGCGGGTCGAAACGCCATTTTTCCTCTCCCGTGACCGGCATGCCGTTGGCATGGATAGGCGTGACTTCGAGCCACGAGACGTCACCCGAGCGGTGAGTACTGTGCGCCGCCCGGTTGACCGCCGAAAGTCGGCCAATCGGATGCGGTCTGAGCGAGCGCGGTTCCCGCCAGATGACCGGTGACGATCAACAGAAGCAGTAGCCCGAGCGCTGCCATGGGGTAACGGGTGTTCCGCTCGCTCGACATCTCACTGGCAACGTGAGTAAGTCTATGGCCCCCCCGCTGCGACCGCAATTGCGATTGTGTTGTGTGGTCGCGAGCGCGATCATCTGCGTCCGAGGCACTGCTGGGGCAGTCAAAGGGGGGGCTCGATGAAGTCCATCGCAATCCTTGTGTCGCTCGTGCTCATGATAGCGATCGCGGCCGCGGCCGAGCCGTTGTCGGAGCCCCAATACGGCGTGGTCTTCGAGCAAGACGTACCCATACGGGTTCGCGACGGCACGGTGCTGCGCGCTGACGTCTATCGGCCCGATGTCGACGACACGGCTGAGTTCCCCGTGCTCATGAGCCTCTCGGCCTACCAGAAGGCGCTCGACCGAATCCTGCCTCACGAGCCGCCGTTCACGCACGTCGAGCGTCCCGAGCCCGAGTGGTGGGTGCCGCGCGGCTACGCGGTGGTCTTCATCGATACGCGCGGGACCGGCACGTCGCCGGGGCAAGCGGATATCTGGTCCATGCAGGAAGCGCGCGACTATTACGACGCGATCGAGTGGGGGGCGCGGCAGCCTTGGAGCAACGGCAAAGTTGGGCTCATCGGCGTCTCTTATTATGCGATCACGCAGTGGAACGTCGCGAGCCTGCAACCTCCGTCGCTGACCACGATCGTGCCGTGGGAGGGCTGGGCGGACTTGTACCGGGATTCCGTCTTTCATGGCGGCGTTTTCAACCAGGGTTTCTATGGACGCTGGTGGCTCGACGTGCGCGGCAAGCAGTTGCTCGAGAACACGCGTGCCGACAACTCCGCGGCACTCGGCGAGGATCTCATCTTCAATTACATGACCCACCCTCTCGACGGCCCCTGGTGGGACGAGGTCAAAGCCCGGGCCCAGTTCGACAAGATCAGCGTGCCGCTCTACAGCTCCGGCAATTGGGGCGGCTGGAACCACCACCTGCGCGGCAACATCGACGGCTACGTGCGCTCGGCGTCGACGAGCAAGAAGCTACAGATGCACATCGGCGGTCACGTGGACGCCTTCTACTCCGATGAAGGCAAGAATGAGATGCTGCGCTGGTACGACTATTGGCTCAAGGGTAAGGACACGGGGATCATGGACGAGCCGCCCGTGAAGCTCTGCATCCGCACGAGCGCGAGCGAGTGCGAATGGCGTTTCGAGAACGAGTGGCCGCTCGCGCGCACGGAATATCGCCGCTATTACTTGAGCCCGGCGCCGGCGGGCATCGTGCACGATGCGATTCACGATGCCTCGCTCACGACCACGCCGCCGCCTCGCGCGGTCCGGCTCACGTACCCGACCGGGCCCGAAGCCTATGCCCGCGGCCTCGACGGCCGCCCGACGCTGACGTTCGTCACGGAGCCGTTGACCGACGACGTGGAGATCACGGGGCACAGCAATCTCGTCATGTGGGTCTCGTCGGAGACCGACGACATGGACGTGTTCGCGTACTTGCGCAATATGGCCCCCGACGGCACCGCGGAGACCGCGACGCGCGGAATCCTGCGCGTCGCGCTGCGCAAGCTCGACCCCGAGCTCTCGACCCCGTACCGGCCCTACCATACGTACGACGAGGAGCAGAAGCTCGCGCCCGGCGAGATCGTCCCCATCGAGGTGGAAGTCTGGGCCACGAGCATGGTGTTCGAAGCAGGCCACCGCATACGGCTCGATGTGCAGCCCCACGACGGCGAGCATTACTTCGCGGCTTATGCGCTCGGCAATAACACGATCTACACGGGCGGCGACCAGGCGTCGTACATTCTGCTGCCGTTCGTGCCGCCGAAGGCACGGGCGGAGCGGCTCAGCAGGGCGCACGCCGAGCAGAACCGATAAGATAGAGTCGCGAGCGGACGCCTGCGATGCCCGTAAACCTCAAAGTAAACGGCCGTGACCACAGTGTCGACGTCGCGCCGTCGACGCCGCTGCTCTCGGTGCTGCGCAACGATCTCGGCTTGAGCGGGCCGCGATTCGGCTGCGGGCTCGGCCAGTGCGGCGCGTGCACGGTGCTCGTATCGGGCAACCCAGCGCGCGCTTGCGTGACGCCGATCTCGGCCGTCGTCGATGCCGAGGTCACGACGCTCGAAGGTCTCGGCAACGCGACGGCGCCGCACCCCGTGCAGGCGGCGTTCCTCGCCGAGCAGGCGGCGCAGTGCGGCTATTGCTCGAACGGCATGATCATGAGCGCGGCAGCGTTGCTCGCGCGCAATGCCGACCCGTCCGACGAGGAGATCCGCGGCGCGCTCGCGGGCCAGCTGTGCCGTTGCGGCACGCACACGCGAATCATCAAAGCCGTCCGCCGCGCTGCGCGGGGTTCCCGATGACGGCGCGGTTCGAGGTCACGCGGCGCGAGTTCTTGCAGAGCGCGGCTGCGCTGGTGATCTGGGTCGCGGCGCCGCGCCCCGCCGCCGCACAAGCGCTGCCGGAGAGCCTCGCGCGCAACCCCGATCTCGACACCTGGCTGCGGATCGGCAGCGACGGCACGGTAGCGGTCTTTTCGGGCAAGTGCGAGCTCGGCCAGGGCATCCGAACCGCGCTCGCGCAGGTCGTTGCCGACGAGCTCGACGTCGCCATCGAGCGGATTCGCATGGCGACGGTCGACACCGCACACTCCCCCAACGAGGGACGAACCGTCGGCAGCAATTCCGTGCCGGAGAGCGGCAGCGCGTTGCGAGTGGCGTCGGCGGAGGCGCGCCGACTCCTCCTCGAGAACGCGAGCCGTCGGCTCGGCGTCGCCGTCGACGCGCTCACCGTTGCCGACGGCCGTATAGCGGCGAACGGCAGCGGCAATTCCGTGACGTACTGGGAGGTGCTTGCGGGACAACGTTTCGATACGCGCGTGGACGGGAAGGCGGAGTCGAAAGATCCGGCGCTGCATCGCTACGTCGGCATGCCACAGCCGCGCCTCGACCTGCCGGCGAAGTTCTTCGGCGAGCCCGCCTACATTCACGACTTGAAGCTGCCTGGCATGCGCCACGCGCGCGTCGTCCGCGGCGAGATCGCGGCGAGCGAGCTCGTGGCCGTCGATGCGGAGGCTGTGCGCGACCTGCCCGGTGTGGTCGGTGTCGTGCGCAACGGCAGCTTTCTCGCGGTCGTCGCCGAGCGCGAGGAGCAAGCCGTCGCGGCCGCCGAAGCGTTGCGCCGAACGGCCCGGTGGAGGGCGCCCGCGGCGTACCCGGATCCCGCCGAGTTGCCGGCGCTGCTCCGCCGGCTGCCCACTCGAGATTCGGTCGTCAGAGAGACGCGCACGTCGACGGCGCGCGTCGCGCGGCAGCTGGAGGCGGAATACTCGCGGCCTTTCATCGCGCACGCCTCGCTCGCACCGTCCGCGGCGCTCGCGCACTGGGACGGCGCGACGCTCACCGTCTGGAGTCATGCGCAGGGCATGTACCCGCTGCGCGCAGCCCTCGCCGAGGTCGTCGGCCTTCCGCCGTCGCAGATTCGCTGCATCCATGCGGAGAACGCCGGCTGTTACGGCCACAACGGCGCCGACGACGCGGCTTGCGATGCGGCATTGATCGCGCTCGCCTCGGAGGGAACACCTATTCGCCTCGTCTGGTCGCGCCTCGACGAGTTTCGTTACGAGCCCTACGGCTCTGCCATGAGCCTGCGCGTCTCGGCCGGGCTCGATGCCGCCGACCGCGTCGTCGACTGGCGCTACGATCTCTGGAGCTGCAGCCACTCGACGCGCCCGGGCGGCGGCGCAACCGCCGGCAACCTGCTCGCGGCCCGCGAGAAATCCGATCCGTTGCCCCTGCCGCCGGTGACGGACGGCGAGCAGCCGACGGGCGGCGCCGATCGCAACTCGATTCCGCTCTACGACTTTCCGAATCAACGCGTGATCGAGCACCTCGTGCTTGAGCCGCCGTTGCGCGCCTCGGCGCTCCGCGGGCTCGGCGCCCACGGCAACGTCTTCGCGATCGAGTCGTTCATGGACGAGCTGGCGCTCGCGGCCGGCGCGGACCCCTATGAATTCCGACTGAGGCATCTCGCCGACCCGCGCGCGCGGGCCGTCATCGAAGCCGGGCGCGGGCTTGCCGCGCGCGTGCCTGAGATAGAAGGCCCTGGGCGTGCGGGCCGCGGCGTCGCCTTTGCGCGGTACAAGAACTCGAGCAGTTATCTCGCGGTCGTGGCCGAAGTCGAAGTCGATGAGCGGACGGGCTCGATTCGGCTCCGGCGCGCGTTCGCCGCGGTCGACGTGGGCCAGGCGATCAATCCCGACGGGATCAAGAACCAGATCGAGGGCGGCATCGTTCAAGCGGCGAGCTGGACGCTCAAGGAGCAGGTCAAGTTTTCGACGGACCGCATCGAGAGCGCCGACTGGGCAACCTATCCGATCCTGGGCTTCGCGGAAGTGCCCGATATCGAGGTCATCGTGATCGACCGGCCGGAGCTCGAGTCGGCGGGCGCCGGGGAGGCCGCTCAGGGGCCAACCGCCGCCGCGATCGCCAACGCTGTCGCCGACGCTGTCGGTGCGCGGTTGCGCGATCTGCCGCTGACGCCGGCCCGCGTGCTGGCCGCCCTATCGGGCTAGGGCCGGAGGTCAGCGCGATTCGTTCGTGGGAGCGGCTTCCCGCCGCGATTGAAGATCGCGAGCGAAGCTCGCTCCTACATCTATCAAAGACCGCCGACCCTATCGTCCGAAGTACGACGAGAACTCCACACCCCAGTACGCGGGTCGCTCGAGCCGTCCGCGCCACACCGAGCGTTGGGTTTCCGCGAAGTCGATGATTTTCTCGTCCGTGATGTTGTAGCCGAACAGCGCGAGTTGCCAATCGCCGTTCGCCGGCGTGTAACCGAGCCGCACGTCGAGCTTCGTGTAGGAATCCTGGAAGATGGGCGAGGGCGGCGCATCCTTCGGCCAATTGCCCTGATTGGCCGCCCATTCGTACTCGTCGGACCAGAACACGTGCAGGCGCGGCGTGAGCCTGGCTCCTCCCGCGAGCTGAAACTCGTGCGCGATCGCAATGTTGAGTTTCATGTCGGGCGTGAAATCGGGGATCAGCGTCTGCGTCAGATCGACGATTTGCGAGGGATCCGCCGGATCTACGTAGTTGTACTCGTCGTAATCGTTTTCGATGATGCCCCAGTCGACCGAAAGCAGGCCGCCGTCCCAGGGCACTGCACGCAGCTCGAGCTCGAGTCCCGAAATCGACGACGAGGCCACGTTCTGCACGATTCCGATCGGATCGTCGGCGCCATAGATGAAGTTCGGGTTGGCGAGCTCGAGATCTCTTTGCTGATTCTCGTAGTCCATGAAGAACACGTCGGCCATGAACTGGATGTTGCCGTCCGCGAACCGGCCCTTGAACCCGATCTCGTAGTTCGTCACGTTCTCGGGCTCGTAGCTCAGAAACTGCGCTACGGCCGGCAAGTTCGAGTTGATCTCCGTGTTGAAGCCGCCCGTGAGGAAGCCCTCGGAATAGAGGAAGTAGACCATTCCGCTATCCAAGCCGCCCGAACCGGCCAGATTCCGAGTCAAGCTGATCATCGGCGTGATCTCGTCGAAGGTGTCGGAGGCGGTATTGAAGAAGTCGACGCCCTGATCGACGGCCGGCGTCACGAAACACAGCGTGCGCGGGTCGGTGATGCTGATATCGCAATCCGACACTGCGAACTCGATGTTGCTGAACGTGCGGTCGTCCTCGGTCCAGCGCGCACCGACGTCCAAGTCCCAGTTGTCGTTGAGCGCGTACGTGACATGGCCGAACACGCCGACGGATTCGTTCCAGACGCTCACGTTGTTCCAGAACGGACCCGGCCCATTCGGGTTAGCCCTCGGTCCATCGGGCCAAAGGCCTGTGCCCGTGGGATTGTCGGGCACGAGCTCGAAGAACAGGCCGTTCCGATCGCAGATATAGGTGATGCTCGGATCGTTAATCGCGCCGCTCGCCACGAAGCCCTGGCGGCAGGCGTCTCGGGCCGCGCCGCCTTGATGGGCTTCCTCCTCGAAGTAGTTGACGCCAACCGTGAACTGGAGCCGGTCGCTCGGCGACCCCTCGAGCAGGAACTCGTAGCCCTCGGTGTTGTTGATATAGCCCGTCCCCACTTCCGAGACGGTGCCGATGTGGTCGACGGGCCACGACGTGTAATCGCGATCGGAGATGTACCGGTATTCGAGATCCCGAGTCGAGGCGTTGATTTTGAACGTCAAGTCGTCGCCGGCCCATTGCGCCGTCACGAAAGCACTCTCGGTGTCCACGTCGGAAAACGTGTACTTGTCCGACGAGTTCACGAAATCGCCGGCCGCGACATCCGCGGCGCAAAGCGCCAGGAAGTCCGCGTGTGCGCCTGGGTAGAGCCGCACTTCCAAGTTGCCGGCTCCGCCACCCCACAGCGGTGCAGTGCCGGTCGGATCGCCGAAACACTGGCCGCCGAGCGCGTCGTCGCGCCCTCTGTAGACGTTCACATTGGCATCGATGGTCCATTGCTCGGTCGGCTCGAAGCGAACGGCCGCGTTGACCGAGGTGTGGTCTTTGGTGCCCGAATCGATGTTCAGGTACTGGTTGTAGTAATAGCCGTCGAACTGCTCGGAGGCCGCGCTGAACCGCCCGTATACCTTCTCGCCGAAGGGCACGTTGATCATGGCGCGGATGTTCTCGTCGCCGTCCTCGGCGAGCCGCAGCGTGATGCTCGAATCGAACTCCGGCTGGGGCTTGGTCGAGATGATATTGACGGCCCCGCCGGTCACGTTCTTGCCGAACAGCGTGCCCTGCGGGCCCCGCAGCAGCTCGATGCGCTCGATGTCGACCGTGCTCATATAGCCGCCGATGGAGTTCGGCATGTAGTGACCGTCGATATACATGCCGCTGCCGAACACGAACACGGGGTCCGGATGGCCGCCGCCGATGCCGCGAATGATTACGCGGTTGTTGTTGGCGCGATTATCGGTCGCCAAGGTAACGTTGGGGACGAGGTCGCTGGCGTCGTCGATGTTGTAGATGCCTTGTGTCTGCATCTGCTCGGCCGTGAAGGCCGCGATAGAGAGCGGCAACTCGAGCAGATTCTCTTCGCGCCGGCGCGAGGTGACCATGATCTCCTCGAGAACGGCTTGCGCGGCTGCGGATCGCTCAGCCTGTGCCGCGACCTGCCCTGATGTCAGAAGAATGGCGCCACCCGTCAGGGCACCCGCCCCCCAAAGATACCGTCCGAGCGTCATAGTCGTTCCCCCTTACTCTTAGAATTAGTTAGTCAACGTCCTCCTTGCGCTCGTCGAATCCTTCTCTGCAAACGCAAATATAATCCTGTTACGACGCAATGTAACGCTCTGTCCATGTAGGGGAACCCCCCTCTGAGCCTATTAGCGATAGGCGTAGACCGCCCCCGCGTCCCTGACCGAATTGTCGTGCTGGTTGCCGCCAACGCCGGCGGCCCCGCCGTCCTCGACTCGAGCGCCGACCGCGAGCGCGCGACCGTCGCTGCTCAAGGCCACCGTTGCGCCGAATTCATCATAGGGCTCGGCGTTCGGGGCTTTCCAGTAGGCGGCTTCCAACCATTCGGTGCCGGTGCGGCGGAACAGATACACGGCGCCCGTGTCTTCGACCGGATCGTCTTGGGGTCCGTCGGGGCCGATGCCCCCGCCGTCCTCGAGCGGCGTGCCCACGACCAAGACATCCCCGCTTACACTGAGCGCCAAGCGGACCCCGAACTGATCGTTACGTCCCGTGTTTGACGCCTTCAAGTACGCTTGCTGCGACCATTCAACACCGTCGAAAACGTAGATATAGACGGCGCCCACGGACAGATCGGAGTCGTGCGGCCCGCTCTGATCCGCGTTCACACCGGTCGCGAGGCTGTCCTCGTCGATGGCGGCGACCGCGAGCGTCTTGCCGTCACCGCTCAGAGCGACGATCGACAACGCGTCGTTGCGCTCCGTGTTCGACGCCTTGATGTAGGCCTCCTGCGACCAGGCTTCGTCGTTGCGCCTGAAGAGATAAACGGCGCCCGAGCCGGCCGCGGCATTATCGTCCGCGCCGTTGACGCCGGTGGCCGAGCCGTCCTCGTCCAACGCCCCCACCGCGAGCGTGTCGCCGTCGTCGCTCAACGATACGGACGTACCGAATAGATCGGCCGCCTCGGTGTTGGAGGCTTTCAGGTACGCCTGTTGCGCCCACGTCGTGCCGTCACGCGCGAAGACGTAGGCAGCCCCGGCGCCGGGCGCGCTGTTGTCGGTGCCGTCGCCGTCGACGCCGGTCGCTGCGCTGTCTTCCCCCATCGTGCCGACCACCAGCGTATCGCCGTCGCCGCTCAAGCTGAGCGAATAGCCGAAGGCGTCACCGTCTTCGGGCTCGCCGGTGTTCGAGGGTTTGACGTAGGCTTGCTGTGACCAGCCGGCGGCATCGCGGACAAAGATGTAGACAGCGCCCGAGTCCGGCATCGAGTTATCCGACTCGTCACCGCCGATGCCGGTCGCCGCACTATCCTCGAGATAAGAGGAGACCGCCAACGTGTTGCCGTCGTCGCTCAACGCGAGCGAGAACCCGAATTCGTCGGCCGCGTCCGTGTTCGATGCCTTCAGATAGGCCTCCTGAGTCCACGGACCTGCAGCGCGGCGCCGGTACACATACACGGCGCCCGCATTGCGTGCCGAGTTGTCCGCCTGCTCGCCATCGACCCCCGTGGCAGCGCTGTCCTCGAGCCGGGCGCCGACCGCGAGTGTGTCACCGTCGCCGCTGAGCGCGAGCGAAACGCCGAGCAGCGCGCCGCCGCCGCCGAACTGATCATCGACCCCTGGGTTCGATGCCTTTAGATACGTAACGGAGCTGTACGTCGGCCCCGGATCGCTCGCCGCGGGTCCGATCGTGCTTCCTGTGGCTGAGCCGGCGCCGGGCTCTGCCGGCGGCTCGGAGGGGGAGCACGCGAAACCGACGAGCGCGGCGCCGAGCCACACGGCTACCCGATGAACGAGGCTGCCGCTCATCGCCCGCGGTACAGCTCGTTGCCGGCCGCATCCAGCAGTCGGGATTTTTCCGAGAGCGTCATATACGGCGCCCCGCTTTTCATCGCCCGTCCCGTCATCGTGACGGCGTCGCCGATCTTGAACGTATCTCTCGTCCATCCCCACGTCTTCGACAGGCCGTTAGGTGAGCCTAGCTCGCCGTGCCACTCCACGACGTTCCCATGCTCGTCCTTTACGGCGATGATCAGAACGGAGTGCGGGTTGACGAGCCGGAACTCGACGACCGTTCCGGTCACCGTGGTGACTTCGTCCCTATACCGGCCCGCGTCGCCATGATGAGCGAGCCCCACACCCGGGATGAGAAGCCCCCACAGGACTGCAGTAGAGCACCTGTTTCGCATCGTCGAAGTCATCAAAACCTCCGAGGTCGGTCGGCGTCGTGCCCAACGACGGCTTGTCCCAAAATGATAGCCGATGCTGCCCCCGGGACGCTCGATGCGCTATCGTTGTCAAGCCCGATCCTCGTGCTCGAACAAAAAAGGGGAGAAACCATGAGGCGCGCGATTCCGTTGCTCGTCTTGACGCTGATGGCCGCCGCCGCGGTGCAAGCCCAGTTCGACTGGGCGTACCAGTCTACCGATGAGGTGCTGCCGCAGCGGGACCTCGAAGCCGATGAGCAGGCGCCGCGAACCGTGCCGGGCAGCAAGCTCGCGCGTACCCAGGCGGAAATCGACGATCCGTGGAGCCCGCCCGACTGGTTCCCCGGCGATCATCACGCGCCCGTGCCGGAGATCGTCGCCCGCGGCGCGGGCGAGAACGTGCGTGCCTGCGCACAGTGTCACGGCTTCGCCGGCTCCGGTCATCCGGAGTCGTCCCATCTGACCGGGCTCACGGTGAATTACATCGTCCGCCAGATGGCCGAATTCAAAACCGGCGCGCGCAAGGACCGGTTTTGGATGAACCGCTTCGCGCCCTTCGTGACCGATGTACAAGTACTCGCGGCCGCCGAGTGGTACGCCGGCATCGAGCCGCGCGATTTCATCGACCGCGTCATCGAGACGGAGACCGTGCCCGTCACCTACATCGGCGACGGGCGCATGCGCTTCATTCACCCCGACGGCGGCACGGAGCCGATCGGCAATCGCGTGCTCGAGGTGCCGCAAGATCGAGCGCTCGCCACGGCGCGCCATCCGTACTCCGGTTTCACGGTCTATGCGCCGCCGGGTAGCGTGGCGCGCGGCGCCGACCTCGCCACCACGGGTGCGAACGGAACGACCATCCCTTGCGCGATCTGCCACGGGGAAGGGCTCAAAGGCCTCGCCGACGTGCCGCGGCTCGCGGGAATCTCTCCACTCTACGCGGTACGGCAGCTGGACCAGTTTCGCACGAACGAGCGAGTAGGCAGCATGGCTGCGCTCATGACGGCGACCGTCGCGAACTTGAGCGACGAAGACATCGTGGCGCTCGCGGCCTATCTCGCATCGCTCGATCCATAGCACGCGCAACTTGGCTCATCGGGGGAAGCTCATGAGACGTTCGAGACCGTTTACGCTCGCGATCGTGGCGCTCGCTGCCGGCTACGCGGGTGCGCAGGAAGGAAGTGAGGTCACTCGGGCCGATGACGCATTGGAGACGGCGCTCGCGCGCGGCGACCGCGCCGCCGTGGAACGCATGCTCGATCCGGAGTTCACCTGGATCACGCCCGACGGCATCATGTGGCCGAAGCGCGAGGCGCTCGAGGCCGGGCTGAGACCGCTGGTCGGTGTGGGCGACGACGTGCGAATCATCGAGCGGCGTTATGGCGCAGCCGTCTACGTCGAGCGGAGCCGCGGCGAGAGGGAGTTTGCGATGCACATCTGGGCCGATCGCGCCGCCGGCCCGAGGCTCCTGCACATCAACGAGATTGCAGTCAGAGAGCGGGACTACGAGGCGGTTCCGCCGGACTTCGAGGTCCCGTGCTTGAACCCCTGTGAGTACATTCCCTGGACGCCTTTGACGCCGAACCAGCGGGCGGCGTACGCGGCGTGGCAGGAGCAGGAGCGCGGTCCCGATCGCTCGGGCTGGGAAAAACGGGTCGCCGACAACTACGATCAGCGCCCCGTCAATACCTACGCGGGCCGTACACCTTCGAAGGCTGATCGAATCGCGGCGCGGCGCAGGCGCGCCGCCGCGAATCCCGATGCGCCCTATGTCGCGGCCACACCGGTGCTCTGGGCGCGCTGGTGGGATGTCGGCGACGAGGCCGTGTTTCAGATCTCACTGCATCCGACCTATGGCGAGAAGCCGTACTGGGCGAGCCGGGTCTTCGCGCGAATCGACGGTCTGTGGCAGATGGCCGAGAGCTACCACACGTATATCGAGGACGGTCCCATCATGACGGCGGTGCCGATCTCGGCGTCCCGCGATCCGCGGCAGGCGAAGCCCGTCCACGGTCCAAACTGACCGCTCATCTGCGGGTGAGCCGGGGACCTGAGCTCGCGTTCGGGTTCCCGTCGGCCGCGACGACGAGGCTCGACTAACGGACCTTCGCCAACCACGCGCCGATGTACTGCGCGATCTCTTTGCTGTTTCGCTCGAGCATCATCTGGTGGCCGTTGCCCTGCAAGCCGGCTTCTTCCATGCGAATGTACTCGGTTTGCACGCCTGCCTGATTGAGCCACCGCGCGAGGCAATGGTCGTAGATGCGATGGTAGCCCCCTTCGCCGTTCAAGAAGAGCACGGGGATGTTCCGCAGGTTGACGAGCTTGCGGGCCGGCTCTTGCTGAACGTAGCAGGGAACCAGACCGGGCCCGTCGGCCGCAGCCTCCAAGACGACTTGCAAGTCCGCGGCCGAGCTCGCCGGCGGATCATAGGTAATCGGCGCGTTACTCACGCCCCAGCTCAAGCCGCCGCCCTCGCGGTATGCGACCGCGGACGTGTCGACGGCACGGATCGGTGGCGCGGCGGGCTCGGCGGTGACGATCGCTTTGACGAGACTCGGTCGCGCGTCGGCGATGAGCCAGCCGAACGCGCCGCCTTGCGAGTGCGTCAGCAGAATGACCGGCGCGCCGATCATGTCGAGCAGCGCGACGTTGGCGTCGCGCACCATCTGGTCCTGGCTCGCGGCGCCGCCGCCGCCCAGGAATTGGACCTGAGTTTTCACGAAGTCATCGAAGATCTTGTCGCCCATGAGCCCCGATCCGGGCCACTGCGTATGCCTCTGCGCTTGCGGAAAATCCGCGCGTTTGGCCGAAGCTGTGAAGATCTCCTCGAGATTCGGCGCCGAGCGAATGGTGAGGTTGCCGTCATAGCTCGGAACGTACGCGGAGCGTCCGCGCGCGGGGTAGTCCTGCAGATAGACCACATACCCCATGTCGAGAAAGTCGTACGCCCAGCCGGGTCGTCCGTCCGGCGTCTGCAGCCAGTCGACGCCCGTTTGGCCCGCGCCATGCAGAAACACGATCGGGTAGGGGCGGCGAATCTCCTTCGGCACCATGACCTCGACGTACATCGCCCCATGCATGACCTCTTTGCCGGGGTCGCCGACGTATTGACCGCCTGCGTAGAAGAAGCCGTGGCGCGCCACGTTGTCGAGAGGCACCGTCGGGATCGACGCAGGCGGCGCCTGCGCAAAGGCGCCTGAGCCGGCCGATATGAGCAAGGCGGCCAGAAGCCGCATGCCATTGCATTTTCGATCAATCGCCATTGCCGTACTCCCCGCTTCTTAGCTAGTGCCACGCTGCGTAAACGGGCTTGCCGACCATCGTCTCGGGCCGCGCGCCCGCTCGCGGGCGGTACTTCTGCACGCGCCCGCCGCCGACCTCGGCAACGTAGAGATTGCCTTCCTGATCGACGCTCATTCCATGCACGCCGAAGTGCGCGCCCGGGAAATCGCCGAACGTTCCCCACGCATAAACGAGCTCACCATCCAGGTTATAGCCGAGGATCTTCGAGGTCGCCCGATCGGCTGCCCACAATCGGCGATCGGCGCCGATGTAGAGCACGTGAATGTCGGTCGGCTCGGCGCCGAAGCTCCATTCGTTCTGGTAGCCGCCGTTCTCGTCGAACACCTGGACCCGATTGTTGGCTCGATCGTTGACGAACACGCGCCGTGTTCTCGGGTCGACCGCGATGCCATGCACGTTGTTGAAGTACCCGGGACGCGTTTCAGTCGGCGGGTTGCCGCGCTCGCCCCAGCTCAGCAGGTAGTTGCCGTCGGCATCGAACTTCACGACGCGCGTGTTCGCATACCCGTCGGATACGAACATCGTGCTGTCCGGGAGCCAGGCGAGAAACGTCGGGCGCGAGAAGTGCCGCTCATCGTTACCCGATTCGTTGGGTATGCCGAGCGTCTGCACGAGCCGGCTGCCGTCGTGCGTGAATTTGAAGATCGCGTGGCGATAGTCGTCGACGACCCAGACGTGCTTCTCCGGGTCGTAGGGGTTGATCGCGATGAAGTGCGGGCGCCTGAACAGCGAGTCCCACTGCGTCCATTCCTCGATGAGGTTGCCGTCACCGTCGACGACCACGAGACAGTGCTCCCAGCGGTGATCGAGCCCGTGCACGCCGCGGTCGTTGTCGCCGCCGGCGAGACTGCCGGGCAGGCTCGCGCGCGGACCGACGGAAGCGTTGCGCCATGGCACTTGCTCGACCGGGTGCGAGACGCCGGGTCCGTCGCCGTCGTAGACAATGAACGGCTCCGGGCGCGGTATGTTCGGCAGCTCGCCCCTGAACAGCAAATAAACGCGGTCCGGGCTTTCGGCGAACACGCTCTGGCCGGCGCCCCAGGTCCACTGCGCGTGATCGGGCAGCGTCGAGATATTCTTCGGCCAACCCGCTACGACCTCGTACGGGCCGAACATGTCTTGACCGCCCTTTAGCCCGGGAACCGCCGAAAATCCCGCGCCGCCCCGCTGCGCTGCTGTTGGATCGCTCGCGAGCAACAGCGCGCAAGTCGTCGCGATGATCGGCAAAACGACGCGCTTGTGCATGACTCCCCCCTTTAGGTTAGCGACTGCAATTGGGCGACATCACCTCGACGCTCGCTAGACCGCGTCCCACCCGCGGTTGCCGTGCGGCACCGTCCACCGCTCGATCGGCCGTGGTTGGAGCACGGGTCGGCCGAGGGCGGGTGTGGAAAGACAATACGTGCCGGCGTGCGTGCCCACCCAGATCAAGTTGCGATCCCACTCGATGAACACCGTCTCCGTGTCGCCGCGGAACCAGCTTTCGTAGTCCTCGATGTCCCCGCCGCGCGGCGGCAGGTACCACGCGACCTCGCGAGGATTGGCCGGATCGGAGATATCCGTGATGCGCAGCCCCGCATTGAAGTGGGTCGTCGCGACGATGTTCGGATTCGAGGCGCCCGGTTGGATGAAGCAATGGGTGTTGTGCGATCCGAACCGTCCGCGCGATAAGCAGAAGTCCGCGTAGGGTGCCTCTGCGGGCGGGACCGGGCGCCGGAATAGACCGAGGAGTCGCGGATCCGCCGGGTTCGCGATGTCGATGATCTGGATCGGCTTGAAGGGCTCGCGGCAGTCCGGTTCGATCGCCTCGGGCAGGCCGATCAGCCGGTTCGTGAAGCGCCCGTTGCCGTCCATGATCGGCAACACCGTGTGATACGGAATCGCGCCGATGGTCTCGAAGTCCCAGAGGAACTGGCTGACCGGCTTCGGGTTGCGGATGTCGCTGAAATCGAATGTGATGAGACCGAAGTGTCCGAAGCCGCCGTAGCCGTAACGCCCGCCGTCCTCGACGCGAAACGGCGTGCTCGGCGCGCCGTGCGACGACGTCCACGACGCGTGATCGCCGGCGAACCAGTACTTCTTGTACTCGCGCTCCTCGCCGTAAAGTTGCCCCGGGACGTGCCAGCGCGCGACCTCGGTCACGTTCGCGGGATCGGACATGTCGACGATCATGAGGCCGTTCCCGTTGGGCCGCTGCGCGTTCTCCATGCGGAACTCGTCCGACCAGCCCGCATCGAGGTAGGCATAGCGCCCGCCGTCGTAGTAATTGTGATGAGTGCCGCTGCCCGTGTCGCCCGTGCTGAACTCGCTCAAGAGCTTGGGATCGCTGGGATCCGTCACGTCGTACACGCCGATGCCGCGCAAACCGCTGTAACTTTGCGCCTCGCGGTACTTCTCCTCGTGATACCTGCCGAAAGGAGAGCCGGGCTCCGCATTCGAGAGCGGCTGTCCATAAGTTCTCAGATAGATCCACTTCCGTGTGGATTCCTGAAACGACACGGTCCCTCTCAGCGGCATGCCGGCGTCGATACGCTCGGGATTCCGGGGGTTGCTGATGTCGAGCCAAGCGGTCCCTGCCGGGAGCAAGCGCTGCGCGCCGCGCGCCCACATGACCATGAGCGGCTCGCCGCTGCTGATCTGCGGCCCCTCGGTGAACGAGACGATCTCCATGTTGTGGATGTACTCGTTCCGATCGAGGTAATTGAGCGCGCCCATCGGCAGCCTGAACGGCACGCCGAGCCCTTCGGGCATGATGCCCGCGAACTGCGCGCTCGCGCTCATCGAGCCAGTAGCGCCCGCTACGGCCGCGCCAGCAGCGCCGAGCAACACCGTTCTGCGGTCGATCAGCCGACCGCCCCGTTCGTCACGCTGGATGCCTTGCCGATCGCTCGACTTGTCTTGGAGCTTGAGCATGATTCCCCCTCGTTCTTGTTGTCAGAGACCACGCCGCATCGACGGATCGGTCATTACGATCGCCGGCGGCAGCGAGCACGTTGCGCGGCGTTTCTTCTTTGCGCTCGACGAGCCGTTCTTCCAGGATTCTACAAGAATGGCGCAGCACGGCTGAGAAGTACACCGTGATCCTTTCCGCGCGGGCTCGGCAGGTATCCGCGAGAAACGTACCGCGAATCCTCGCGGCATGCGTTATCGGTCGGCGTACGCGGCCACCTCGCGTTCTTGCGCGGACCGGTGTGTCAGCTATTGGGAACGCGCAGGCCACCCCACCGAGTGGTTTCCCGGCGCCCGACCTGGACTGGTCTCCCGAGCGCGGTTGGCGGTTCCCGGCGGGCAAGAAACGGATGTGCGGGGCGGGTGCTCGGCGCGGGCAGCCAGACCGGCCCATCGGGACGTCGGTGTCCTGGGGAAAGGGGGGGATGGGGTTGGATCAGAGCGGCAGTTTGGCGTGTAGCGGCGCTCGGGTCGGACGCGCCGGATCGAGGGACTCGGCGCTTGGGCCAAGTGATGGAGAATTCGCTCGAGGACGGTGGAAACACCCTACGACTTCAGCGGTGTCGAATATCTGCTCGCGAGCCATCGCGATCTCATCGATGCCGAGTTGCTGCGTTTCCGCGCAGCACGTGCTCGGCGATCGTGCGTTCGGTCGTTGGTTGACTTACCAGCTGATGCGAAAGCCCGTCGTCCACGACCAGCCGCTGTACGCGCCGCCGTCGAGGGCTCGGTCGTCCATGTCGGCGTACGCGGATAGGCGGCGGATAGGCGTTTTGAAGGGCTCCTTCGCGGCCGACATGCAGAACGACTTCGGCGCGAAAGGCGGCATGTCGATCGCGCCGGAGTCGACATCTCGGGAATCCAGCGGGCGGTCGCGCCGATCGCGCGCGTCCTCGACGCGGCGCGCCAAGCCGAAATCAAGGTTGTCTATCTGAAAATGGCGTTCCGGCCGGACCTCTCCGACCTCGGAGCGCCCGATTCGGTGAACCGAGTGCGGCACTTACGATTCGGCGTGGGACAGAGCGTGAAGGCGCCCGACGGCACCGGGAGCCGATCGCTGATTCGCGATACCTGGAGCAGCGACATCGTCGCGGGTCTCGAACCGCGGGCCGACCACATCGTGCTCTACAAGACGCGCTTCAGCGGTTTCTACAAGACCGATCTCGACGAGCGGCTCCCCGAGCTGGGCGTCAAACACTTGATCGTGACGGGTTGCACGACGAGTATCTGCGTCGAATCGACGGTGCGTGACGCGATGTTCCGCGATTACTCCTGCGTGTTGCTCGCGGACTGCATGAGCGAGCCGATCGGCGACGGCCTTGCGCGAAGCAACCACCAGGCAACTCTGTTGACGGTCGAGATCCTGCTGGGGTGGGTTTCGGAGTCCGGGCACTTCGCGAACGCGCTCGCGTCGTGAATGAGCTGCCGAACGGCGCGCGCCGCGTTTTCCAGATCGAGGGCTGCGACGAGTTCGCTGTAGACTCCCCGCACCGCCAAGCACGTCGCGTCCCTGACCCTCGTCACACCTCATAGCGTGGGCGCAGGTATGAACTCGATACCGTGCCGCTGGCCGATCTCAGGCATTTTGGCCAAGTCGTCAGGAACCGTGCGTACCTCGCGATCTACATCTTCGAAGAACGCGGAAGAGTGACCGGGCGCAGCAAAAATGAGCACGCGCGCAGGAGACGGCGATGCTCCCTTGAAAGCGTGCACAGTGTTGCGTGGCAAGTAAACGAAATCGCCAGGTTCGACACGCTCTGGCTTCCCGTCTATCTCGAAGTCGAGCGCTCCCTCGATCACATAGTAAGCCTCGTCCCAGTCGTGCCGATGCGGCGGTGGACCCAAGCCGACTGGAATCTGCTCCTCCATTAATGACCAAGCTCCATCAGTGTCTTCCACATCGCACAGGAAACGAAGTGGCATGCCGAGGATGTTGAGCGCTTTGCCTTCGCCAGCCTTGACGGTGACACCTGCCATCGTAGACCTCCTTGCAATCGCTTCTGAAAGGTTGGGCCTCAAGGCGAGCGATTGCAAGCTCTGGGTTCGAGACCTGCTTGAACACGCCCGCGATTCGCGGCGATGTAAGGCCTCAGCGCGGCGGTGGGCCGATGGCAATGCCCCACGGCGTCGCGCCCACGCGAATCGTCGATACGACATTCAGCGACGCGGTGTCGATGACCGAAACGTCGTTCGAGGATCCATTGGCCGTGTAAAGAAACT
>Ga0209320_10000159_pt1 | contig 34289 bp, 32 predicted proteins | sample Rifsed13ft4_FD_184008 | JGI IMG/M metagenome (GOLD analysis project Ga0209320, IMG submission 184008) | Soil microbial communities from Rifle, Colorado, USA - sediment 13ft 4 (version 2) | ecosystem: Environmental > Terrestrial > Deep subsurface > Rock core/Sediment | place: Rifle, Colorado... | reverse complement strand
TGAAGGACCTGCACTTCGACCCCGGCACGATCGGTGCGCTGAAGGAGAAACTCGTCACCTTCCTCGGGAAGAAGGGCGAGATCACCGTTCCGGAGTTCAAGGACCTCGCCGGGGGGATCTCCCGCAAATACGTCATCCCGCTCCTCGAGCACTTCGACCTGTCCAAGGTCACCCTGCGGATCGGCGACAAGCGTGTTCTCCGGAAGGGAAAGTAACGCCACCACTTCGAAGATCCTCAAACTTCTTTCGAGATTTTGCGACATGTCCGGGTGCCCTCGACAACGGGGTCACGATGATCGGGGGGCAACCCCTCGACTTCAATCGGCATCGTTCGCGCAGCGCCCACGGCACGTTCGATGCATCTATAATCATGGATATTTAAATATATCGTTTCATCGGGACAGGCCGAATCCGGAAAGGAGGATCCCATGGGCAGGAAATCGATCAACCGGAGGGAATTCTTCAAGGTCTCGTCGGTCGCCCTGGCGGGAGGGTACTTGGGTCTTAAGACCGCCGCCGCTTCCGGGGGGAGGATGGGGGGAGGCGGCGGAATGGGTGGAGGGGGGGGCGGAGGAATGGGCGGTGGAGGGGGCGTCATCGACCCTCCGCTCGGCCCGCTCTTCCAGGACCCCGCGGAAATGCCGAACATCGTGCCGGGAGTTCCGGGCCTCGTGGAGGTGAACATGGAGGCCAGGGCCGCGGTGGTGGACATCAACGGGACCCCGGCGAACCTGCTGACCTATAACAGCCTGTACCCCGCCCCCACGATCCGGGTCCGGAAAGGGGACCTGCTGCGGGTACACTTCACCAACTCCATTCCCCCCGGGGGGACCAACCTGCTCGGACATGCGATGGATGTGACCAACCTCCATACCCACGGGCTCCACGTCTCCCCCTCGGGAAAGGCGGACAACGTGATGCTCGCGTGGTGGCCGGGAGATTCGTTCACCTACGAGTACGACCTCTCCCTGCAGGACGGGGGATCCCTCAACTTCTACCATCCCCACATCCACGGGACGGTAGCGGAGCAGTACTGGAAGGGACTCGCGGGGGCGATCGTCGTTGAGGACGAGGTTTCCGCGCTCGGAGGTTATGAGACCCATGTCATGACCCTCAAGGACATTGACCTTTCCGGGTCGGAGCCCGCTCCATACGCCATGATGATGGACTACATGCACGGCAAGGAAGGGAACATCGTCATGGTCAACGGCCAGGTGAACCCCGAGCTGCGGATCCGTCCGGGACAGGTGCAGCGCTGGCGGGTCCTCAACGCCAGCAACGCCCGGTTCTACCACCTGAGCCTGGAGGGGCACCCCATGATGTACCTGGTCGGGAGCGACGGCGGACTGCTCGACCGGCCCTACCCGATCTCCCGGATTCTCCTGTCGCCCGGGGAGCGGGTGGACCTGCTCGTCAAGGCGGACCAGGCCTCGGCGAAGTACCGGCTCCTTTCCCTCCCCTACAGCAGGATGGGCGCGAATTCGGGTCAGCAGGTGACCCTGCTCACCCTCTCGTACAAGGGGAGCCGGTCCAATCAGGGGATCCCCTCCATGATCGATCCGGAGGCGAGGCGGGTGAACGCCATGCCCATGGCGATCCGATCCCTCGCCCTGGGCATGGGACAGGGGAGAGGGTACATCAACGGGATCACCTTCGAAGGGATGGACCAGGCGTACCGCATTGCCTCCCACACGGGGACGTGGGAGGAATGGGAGATAGCCAACGACAGCGGGATGGACCACCCTTTCCACCAGCACACGAACCCCTGCCAGGTGCTGGCGATCTCGGGCGGAGACAGCGGGTACGCATCGATTTACACCTCGGCCCCCGCCTGGAAAGACACCGTGATCGTCCCGAAGTGGGGGAGCATCCGGATCCTCATCCCCGTGAAGGACTACGGCGGGATGGCGATGTTCCACTGCCACATCCCGGAGCACGAGGACATCGGGATGATGGGGGTATGGGACATCATGGGCGGAATGGGAGGGATGTAAGGGCGCGCACCACGTGCCCGGACGGAATCGGCGCCCGCAGGGTCGGGGCCCGCGAACGCGCGGGCCCCGATTCCTGTCTCTGACACCCCCTCCACGAAAGCTACGACGGCCGTTATTTGGAAGGCGCGACGGAGATCAGCTCGACCTCGAAGATCAGCGCGCTGTTGGGGCCGATGCGGGAGCCGGCGCCCCGCTCACCGTAGGCCAGGTCCGGCGGGATGAAAAGCCGCCACTTCGCGCCCGGCTTCATCAGCTGCAAGGCCTCCGTCCAGCCTGCGATGACCCCGTCGACCCGGAAGGTCGCCGGTTTCCCCCGTTTGTACGAACTGTCGAACTCGGTACCGTCGATCAGCGTCCCCTTGTAGTCGACCGTCACGCTGTCGGTCTTCTTGGGAGAAGCCCCGGTCCCCTTTTCGATCACCTGGTACTGCAGTCCGCTCGGAAGGGTCCTGACGTCCTTCTTCCTCGCGTTCTCCGCGAGGAACGCCTTCCCTTCCTGCAGGTTCTTCCCGGCAGCTTCCTTTTTCTGTCTCTGCTCCTCGGCCACGATCTTCTTTTTCAGGTCGACAAGGGTCTTGTTCATCTCCTGCTGGGTCATAAGGGGCTTGGCCCCCGACATGGCGTCCCGGACGCCCTTCACGAACAGGTCCGGGTTGAGCTCCACCCCCTGCCGTTTGAAGTCGCCGCCGACCTGGTGCCCCACGCTGTAGCTGATCCTGTCCTTCTCCTCTTTCACCTCCGGTTGATCGGCAGCGAAACCGACGCCGAGGAAAAAGATCGTCGAAATAACCAACGTCCATGCGCATGTTCTCATTGCCTCTGCCATCCTCCTTTGCGGATCCGATTCGAGTACTATAATCAAGCAAGGCTTGTCCGCACAAGACGCTCCCCGTCGGCGATCCGGCCGAACCAGGAAAAGGAAAGGCGAACGGAACCGATGACATCGTCGTGCTTGATGCTCTTTCCCCCGATCTTCCTGCTGTTCATGATTTCCTCGTGCAGTACGACCCCGGACAAGGCCCGCACGGACCTGGAAAGGAGGAACGTGGCGTACGACTCGGACACTTTCGTCCGAAAATCAGGAGAGGGGGACGCGGAGGCGGTGATCCTCTTCCTCGACGCGGGGATGGACCCGAACGCGACGGACAAATACCGGGAGACCGCCCTGGTCGCCGCGTCCAAGTCGGGCCGGCAGGAGACCGTCGAACTCCTCCTCGCGCACGGCGCGGACATCGAGGGCAGGGACGGAAAGTCCGGCGGGACTCCCCTGATCTGGGCGGCGCTCCACGGCCACGTCGAGACGGTCAGGCTGCTGCTCTCCAAGGGGGCGGACCTGAAGGCGCGGGAGAACCACAGCGGCGTGACGGCCCTGCACGCAGCAACTTTCAAGGGCCATTCCGGAACCGTCCCGGTCCTGCTCGACGAAGGGGTGGATGTCGAGATCAGGGACGAGCACGGCAGAACGCCCTTGATCTGGGCGGCGCGGGGGGACGACCCGGAAACGGTTACGCTGCTGCTTGACCGGGGCGCGAGGATGGAGGCCGTCGAGGACGAATACGGCCAGTCCGCGCTGATGGCGGCGGCGATGATGGGGCACACGGCGGTGGCGCAGCTCCTCCTGGACCGGGGCGCGCAGATCGAGAAGAAAGACAAGGCCGGGAAGACCCCGCTCATCTGGGCAGCGTGGTACGGCCGCGCGGAGACCGTGGAGCTGCTGCTTGCACGCGGCGCGAAGGTCGACGCCAGGGACGACAAGGGCCGCACGGCGCTTTGGTGGACGAGGAAGGTCCAATGGAAGGAAAACCGGAAGAAAACGGGAGAGATCCTGCGAAACGCGGGCGCCCCGCCCGAGGAAGAAGGAAGAGAGGAAAAGAGCCGGGCCCATTCCGGACCCGGCCCACGGTAACAGGGAGGGACGCCCCTGCGGGGGGCCCCCTCGTCCCAAGGAAATTACATGCCGGGCTCGGGCGGCATGGGCTGCCCGGGCTGTTCCGGGCCGATACGGAACGGCCGCATCATCTCGTTGTCCTCGTGCTCGACGATGTGGCAGTGCCAGACGTACTGGCCGGGGGTGTTGAACTGTACCCTCACGCGGGTAACCTGGCCCGGGTAGGCGATGACCGTGTCCTTGAACCCGGTCTCCCAGGGCTCGGGCGGAGCGATGACGCCGTCAAGCTGAATCGGTTCGACGACTTCATCGTTTGCATCCAGAACCAGCCCCTCCCGGTTTACCACCTCGAAGATGATCTCGTGGATGTGCATCGGGTGGGCGTCGCCGGTCGTATTGTAGAACTCCCAGACCTCGGTGGCACCGAGGGCCGGGTTCTCCGTCACCGGTTCCATCCACTTTCTTTCCACCGCAACACCGGCTTCTAGGGTGCCGAGGAGAGCCTCCACCGGGCCATCCATCGGGTCGCCGTTCGCATCGACGCCCTTCCCCATCTTCTCGATCAGCGCCAGGGGGCGGGTGACGGTTGCAGGCGGGAGCGGCATGATGGCCGGCAGCGTCAGGAACCGTGGCGGCGTGGTGGGGTCGGGGGCCACGGCCGGGACGACCTGGAATTCCATGATCTGCCCGGTCGTAGCGGGGTCGGCAGGGTCGAAGTCCACTCCCGGTACGCCCCCTCCGAACGGCTCGTCGGGACCGACGTTGCCGAGCACATGATGGCCCACCGGCACGTTGGTGAAGTCCACGATCACGTCGGCGCGCTCGGCCAGACCCATGAGCAACTGGTTGCCGTTCGTGGCCGTGATGTTCACCGGCGCGGCCAAGAAACCTCCTTCATTTCCGATCTGCCACACCTCCACGCCGGGAATATCGTTGAAGTCCAGGATCAGGAAGCGGGAGTTGCAGCCGTTGAGGAACCGGATGCGGTAGCGCACCTGCTCCACGGTCTGGAACGGCCAGGTGTTGCCGTTGACCATCATCATGTTGCCGAAGAACTCCGGGTTCCAGATCGGGGAGAACTCGCCGGTGGGAATGAAGTCGCCGACGATGCCGTCGAAGAACCCGCGTGAGTCCGGATAGAAGAGCGAGCCGTCGGCATTGAAGGAGCGGTCCTGGATGGCGATCGGGATCTCGTAATAGGTCTTGTTGGGAGGGAACATGTCGTTCGCCTTGGGCGCCGGGCCCGGCAGCACGGCTGTCAAGTCAGTCCGGGAGTCCAGCACGGCCTTATCGCCATCCGGGCCGCCCCGGATGATGTAGAACCCGGCCGGACCGGCGTAGACGTTGAGCCGGGTCATGCCCAACGTGTGGTCGTGGTACCAGATTGTCGAGGCGCGGTTCGCGTTCGGGTACTGGAACGTGGCGAAGCCGGCCCCCCAAGTGACGCCGAAGTTCGCCGCGGCTTTGCCTGCGAAGAAGTTGTACCAGGTCCCCTCGGTGGCGTATCCGCCGGGGATGTTATTGGCCGCCGGCAGGTACCAGGCCTCGGCGTACCCGTCGCTCTCGTCGCCGACGCCCACCGCACCGTGGACGTGGACGACCATGGGAACAGGGCCCGTGTATGCGCCGGGAGTCGGTTGACCTGTGGTATCCGGGCGCGTGTCACGATCCGTCATCCCGCCTGGTGGGTTGGCCCAGTGCAGGGTCGGGTCCACCGCCAACAGATGGGGAAGATAGTCGCCGTTGCCATCGACCAGGTCGTTGATCCACTTCACCCGCACGGGCCTCTTCCATTGAGCCTCGATGGTGAGGGACGGGGCGTTGTGCAGCAGGAGGCCTCTCTTGATATCGCTCGCAACGGCTCCGTAGCCCCAGACCGTCGTGGCAGGCAATCCTGCCGGCAGGATCTGCTGGGGGAATTGCTTCACGGAAATCTCGAAATAGTCGATGTTCATGCCGCCCATCTGCACGATCGTCCCCGCTTTCGGCATCACCGGCGGGATCAGCATCGGCGTCTGATATTTCAGGACGCTGCAAGGATCTAAGGTTCCGCCCGGGATCGGATTGCAACCGTTCGCGAGTGCCTCCGGTACCGCAAGGATCGAGACGCCGAGTGCTGAAATACACAGGAAAACGATTGCGTAAAAACCCGTTTTTCGCATCGATTCCCCTCCTTTTGGATTTCGATCATCTGGTTCTGCGGCGAGAGTACGGAACCCTTGCCCCCCAGGGAAATGTTTCGACGCACCGCCTTTCCATCTCTTTGATGGCCGGTTATCCTTGCCACCCATCGGTTCCTTCGGGGACCCCGAAAATCCGGGAGGGGCCTTTCGGCAAGGAGAAAAGCATATTGGTTTATAAGAATCTACTATTCTAATCCCTTCCGAAATGCAAGCAATTCCTGTTCCTTATAGGATTTTTTTTGGAAGTCACATAAACTTATGAAAAACATAAGAAAAAATCATGTCCTGAGATCCCGTGACCCTTGAGAAGAAAAGACCGGGGAGGGGTGAAGCAGTTGCGGAAAGACCGTCACCCGTCGGCCCGGAGGGGAGGAACGGTGGACGCGCCCTCCCAAAACCTCCAGAGGGCCGCTCCGGAAACCCCCGTCCCGAACCCCGCCAGGCTGCCTGACAGCGAAAGGGGAGCGGGGTTGAAGAGATCCATGAAGGGGCCGGGGCCGATGAGAAACGCGGCCGCCACCCAGGCGCAGGCGAACAGATATGTCGGAACGGTCGCTACTTTTCCCATCCCGTACATCTCGATGGGAACGTCGGGAAAGAAGACGAGGTAGGCGCCCAGCACCCCCGCCACCGCGCCCGCCGACCCGAGGGCCGCATATCCCCCCGGCTTCCCCCAGAGAACGTGGGCCGCGCCCGCGAGGACGCCGCACAGGAGATAGAAGAGGAGAAACGGCAGCCATCCCATCCGGTCCTCGACGTTGTCGCCCAGGACGAAAAGGAAGAGGGAGCCGGCGCCAAGGGGCACGATCCCCGCGTGCAGGAACAGCGAGACGAGCGACGCGGGAAGGGATACCCCGGAAAACCCCGCCCCCGAAGGCAGGCCGGGAAGGCCTCCCGGCAGCGCGGGGGGCCCTCCCCCGATTTGGGCGAAAAGGTAGACCCCGATCGAAAGCCCGATCAGCAGGTACGTCACGACGGGGAACGACCGGACTTCGGTGCCGGCGTCCGCCAGCGGTACCACGACGGGAAGAGGGATCGGGATCCCGGAAGCGCGAATCGCGGGGCCGTGTGCAAGCTCCATCCGGCGCTTCATCGTCTTGGCCAGCGACTCCCCCAGCCGGGCGTACTCCTCCCCATGCTCCCTGAGGAATCGGAACCTTTCGGAAATCGCGGCCGCGGATTTCCGCGGAGCGAGATACCCGTTGCAGTCCCGGCAATGGAAGACGGGAATCCCCGTCATCTGGAAGTCGATCGCCCCGACCCGCCCCCCACACCGCGGGCAGGAAAGCGACGTCGCCTGCCGGTGCATCCGCCCCAGCTCCCCTTCGGGCGGGTCGTGGGGCGTTTCCTCCCCGGCGTCCGCCGCCAGCCGACCTTCCGTAAGTTCGCGTATCTCCCCGTAGTCGAACCACAGGGCACCGCAGGCGAGGCAGCGGTCGATCTCCCTGTCCCCCGCCATTACCCCGCGCATCGAGGAAATCTTGCAGAAGGGGCACTCCATCCGCACCAGTATAACCGTACCCTGTGGCGATCAGGACAGGGAATCCTAAGGATCCGCAGGAAAAACGCCCAAGTGGTATAGTCCGGAGAGGGGGGGCGATGGGCGCCTTGCGGGTCATCCTGGCGTGGACAGCGTTTGCGGTATTCCACAGCCTGACTGTCTCGGAAGGGTATGAGAACCTGGCGCGCCGATGGATGGGAGACCGCGCGTTTGACGGGTACCACCGTCTTCTCTTCACTGCGTATTCCATCGCCGTCTTTCTCCTGCTCGTCCTGTATCTGCGGACCGTGCCGGACCGGTCCCTGTACCGGCTGGAAGGCTTCGGCCGGCTTCTCTTTCACGCCGTTCAGCTGTGCGGCGTCGCCTTTCTTTTCTGGACTCCCTGGGACCTCCTTGAATTCGTCGGGTTCCGCCAGTGGGAGCGGAGCCGGAAGGGAGAACCGCAGGAACCGGTCCGGAACGAGCGCCTCTTCACGCAGAAAGCGTACGGCATCGTCCGCCACCCTCTTTATCTCGGCATCTCCGTGGTCCTGGCCTTCCAACCGGTCCAGACCCGGAACTCCCTCCTCTCCACCGCAATGGTCGTCCTGTACCTCTACGTGGGCACGTTCTTCGAGGAACGCCGGATGGTCCGCAAATTCGGGGAGGAGTACCGGAAATACCAGGAGCGCGTCACCCGCTTTCTTCCATTGCGATGGCCACCTTCCGGTTGATGCAGGCCCGCATCCGAAACCCTCCGTCTGCCGGTCTGAAGGTGGACCGGCGTTTCCTAAGAGATCCACCCGGAGACCCCGGAAGCGAAGCCGCAACCCGCGCCCTGGCGACGGGGCGCGCCCGCTACGCTCACGCCGCGGCGATGAAAAGTTTAGGAACGTCCCTTTGCTTTTGTCCCTTTGCTTTACATCAGCATGGAGAGGACGGAGCGCTCGGCGATCTCGAGCACGGAGCGGGGGACCACCCCCAGGACGAGCACGACGGCGGCGGAGGCGCACAGGGCCATCGAGAAGGAGAAGCGCGGCGGGCGCGGGACGGGCACCTCGCCGTCCACGGGCACCATGTACATCGTGACGACCAGGCGCAGGTAGTAGTAGATGGAGGCGGCGCTGTTCAAGACCCCGATGACGGCCAGCCAGATGTAGCCGTTCTTCACCGCGGCGCTGAAGAGGTAGAACTTCCCGACGAACCCGGCCGTTGGCGGGATCCCCCCGAGCGACACGAGGAAGAGGGTGAGCAGGGCCCCCAGCGCCGGGTACTTGAAGCCGATCCCTTTCAGGTTCCGGATGTCGTACCCCTCGTCCTCCTTCTGCGCGATGAGGATCACCACGCCGAAGGCGCCCATGTTCATGAAGGCGTAGACCAGGAGGTAGAACAGGGACGCCTGCCCGCCGAGGACGTCGCCGGAGACAAGCCCGACGAGAATGTACCCGGCGTGGGCGATCGAGGAGTAGGCCAATAGCCGCTTGAGGTTGTCCTGCACGAGCGCCGACAGGTTCCCGACGGTCATCGTCAGCACGGCCAGGCCCCAGAGGACCTTCCACAGGACGGGCTGCACGCCGGGCAGCGCCACCAGGAGCACCCGGATGAGCGCGGCGAAGGCGGCTGCCTTGACCGCGGCGGACATGAAGGCGGTGACCACCGTCGGGGCCCCCTCGTACGCGTCCGGGGTCCACATGTGGAAGGGGACCAGCGATACCTTGAAGGCGAGCCCCACCAGAAGGAGGCCCGTCCCGACGAGGAAGAGCGGGCTCTCCACGATCCGCGGGTCGTAGAGCATCGTGGCCAGGGCGGGGATCTTCGTCGTACCGGTCGCCGCGTACATCAGGGCGATGCCGTACAGGAGGAACCCCGAGGCGAAGGCGCCGAGGAGGAAGTATTTCAGGGCCCCCTCGATGGAGGACATCCGGTTCCGGTGGAATCCGACGAGGACGTAGATCGGGATCGACAGCGTCTCCAGCCCGAGAAAGACCGTCATCAGGTCGGTCCCCTTGGCCATGACCATCATCCCCGAGGTGGAGAGCAGGATCAGCGAGTAGAACTCCCCCTTGTGCGTCCCCTCCCATTCGGAGTACCCGGTCGCCATCAGGAGGGTGAGCGCGCAGGCGGAGAGGATGACGACGTCTACGAACGCGCCCACCCCGTCGTGGACGATCATCCCCGAGAACCCCTCGATCTTTTCCTGCCCGAGGAGGTACACGGAGAACAGGGCGATGAGGATGCCGACGAGGCTCGTGCCGCAGAGGACATGCTTGTTCTCCTCGGGGATCACCACGTCCAGGAAGAGGACGAAGAGCGCCGTGCCCACCACGAGGATCTCGGGGACGATGCTATAGACGCTCGTCAACAGCGTCGCTGCATCCAGGGTAAACGGTCCCATCGCTTCCTCACTTCCCCGCGTGGAAGTAGCGGGCGACCAGCGTCTCGCCGGGGGGAGAATCGACCAGCGCCGCCTGCCTCTTCGTTTCGATCCGTTCGACGAGTGCCGTAACCGACGCGTCCATTTTCCGCAGGAACGTCTGCGGGTAGACGCCGATCCAGAAGACGAACACGAGGAGAGGCAGCATGAAGGCCACCTCCCGCGCGTTCATGTCCGGCAGGCGCCGGTTCTTCTCGTTCGTGATCGTGCCGAACATCACCCGCTGGAACATCCAGAGCATGTAGACCGCCGCGAAGATGACGCCGCTGGCCGCCACCACCGTGAGCGCCCGCATCGGCTGGAACGCCCCCACCATGATGAGGAACTCCCCGACGAATCCGTTCATCCCGGGCAGCCCGATCGAGGAGAGGGTGATGATCATGAAGCAGGCGGCGTACAGGGGGAGCACCCTGGACAGCCCCCCGTATTCCGAGATGAGGCGGGTGTGGCGCCGCTCGTAGAGGATCCCGACGAGGAGGAAGAGGGCTCCCGTCGAGATCCCGTGGTTGACCATCTGGAGGATGCCGCCCTCGATCCCCTGGACGTTGAACGCGAACAGCCCGAGCATCACGAACCCCAGGTGGGCCACGGAGGAGTAGGCCACGAGCTTCTTGATGTCCTTCTGGACCATCGCCACCAGGGCGCCGTAGAGGATCCCGATCACGGCGAGCGTCGCGATGAGCGGCGTCAGGTCCACGGCGGCGACGGGGAACAGGGGCATCGCGAACCGCAGGAACCCGTACGTCCCCATCTTGAGGAGAACGGCCGCCAGGATGACCGACCCCGCCGTGGGGGCGTCCACGTGGGCGTCGGGGAGCCATGTATGGAACGGGAACATCGGGACCTTGAAGGCGAACGCCAGCGCGAAGGCGGCGAACATCCAGAACTGGAGTTTCACGGGGATGGCCAGGTCATACATGGCCAACAGGTCGGTGGAGTAGACCCCGGTCACCTCGTAGTGGTGGAAATAGAGCGCGATGATGGCGACCAGCATCAGCACCGAGCCCGCGAACGTGTAGAGGAAGAACTTGATCGCCGAGTAGATCCGCCGGTCGCTCCCCCACACCCCGATCAGGAAGTACATCGGGATGAGGACGGTCTCCCAGAAGACGTAGAACAGGAAGAGGTCGATCGCGAGGAACACCCCCACCATCCCGACCTCCAGGACCAGCATGAAGATCATGAACTCCTTCACGTGCTTCTCGACGGATGTGTAGGTGGACAGGATGGTGATGGGCATCAGGAACGTGGTGAGCAAAAGGAGCCACAGGGAGATGCCGTCCACCCCCACGTGGTAACTGATCCCGTACTGCGGGATCCAGGGGACCTTCTGGACGAACTGCATCGCGGCGGTCGACCCGTCGAACAGGATCGCCACCGGCAGCGACAGGAGGAACTCCACGAGCGTGACGACGAAGGTCACGTTGCGCAGGAGACGGTGGTTTTCCCTCGGCAGGAAGACGAGCAACAAGACCCCGGCGAGCGGGAGGAAGATCAGCACGGAAAGCAGGTTCGTCATCACGGGATGGAAAACGGATGTCATCAGCACACGCTCCTACTGCAGCGTATCGTAAATGGCTTGACACACCGATCCGCCACCGGGATAGGCCGGGACAGGCGGCCATTCCGCGCACAGGGCGCTGCGGGGGGTTCCTCGACGCGGCCTGTGGAGCGAGGCAGAATTTGCGTCGAGCGGAACCGGCAGTGAGCGGGCGCAAGGTCGCGAGCGTAGCGGCGAGGAAGCTCCCCGCGAGCCCTTGCGACGGACCCGTTGGTCAATGTGTTTACGAGACGCAACACCAGGAATCTCCCTTCTCCGTTCTCACGGCCAGATCAGGAATCCGACGAGGATCACCGCGCCCACGAGCAGGGAAAGGGCGTAGTTCCCCACCACGCCGGTCTGCACGCGTCTCATCCTGTCGCCCGCCCCGCTCACAATCGTCGCGACGCCGTTCACGATCCCGTCGATGAACGTCGCGTCGAACGCCTCCCACAGCCAGATCGAGCCGTTCACGATCCTTTGCACGATGACGGCATCGTAGATCTCGTCGACGTAATACTTGTGGAACACCACGTCGTAGAGGCCCGGCACCCTCCCGGCGATCTCCTTCGGCTTCTCCGGGCGGCCCCGGTACAGATAGTACGCGAGCCCGATCCCGCACAGCGCCACGCCCACCGACCCGGCCATGAGCAGATACTCGAGCGCCGCGGAGTGGTGCGCACCGCCGTGGGCGGCCCCTTCGGCCCCGTGCCCGAACACGGGCGCAAGCCACGCCTCGAAATAGTTGTGCCCCCCCAGCGCCTCGGGGATGCCGATCCAGCCGCCCCCCACCGACAGGACGGCCAGGAGCATCAGCGGGACGGTCATCGAGTACGGGGATTCGTGGACGTGCTTCTCCACCTCGGGGTCCATCCGCGACGGTCCGAAGAAGGTCAAAAACACCAGGCGGAACATGTAGAAGGCCGTGATCCCCGCCGCTGCCGTGCCGACCAGCCACAATCCCACGTGGCCGTGCCCGGAGGAGAATGACTTCCACAGGATCTCGTCCTTGGAGAAGAATCCCGACAGGCCGGGAATCCCCGAGATCGCCAGCGTGGCGATGAACATCGTGGTGAAGGTGACGGGGAGGCGTTTTTTCAGCGACCCCATCTTCTGCATGTCCTGCTCCCCGGAGAGGGCGTGGATCACCGAGCCGGAGCCCAGGAAGAGGAGCGCCTTGAAGAAGGCGTGGGTCATGAGATGGAAGATTCCGGCGGTGAACGCCCCGACCCCGCAGGCGAGGAACATGTACCCCAGCTGGGAGACGGTGGAGTACGCCAGCACCCGCTTGATGTCGTTCTGGCAGATCCCGATGGTGGCGGAGAAGATGGCGGTCGCCGCGCCCACCACGGCCACGACCGCCATCGAGGCGGGGGCCAGAAGGAAGAGCGGGCTCGTGCGGGCAACCATGTACACCCCCGCGGTGACCATTGTGGCGGCGTGAATGAGGGCGGAGACGGGGGTGGGGCCCTCCATCGCGTCCGGCAGCCACACGTAAAGGGGGATCTGCGCCGACTTCCCTACGGCGCCGACGAACAGGAGCAGGGTGATCGCCGTGGCGACGCCCGTCGTCAGGACGCCGCTATCCGCAAGGCCCGGGATCCTGGCGAAGACCTCGGGGTAGTCGACCGTCCCGAACGTCCAGAAGATGAGGAAGATGGCGACGAGGAACCCGAAGTCCCCCACCCGGTTCACGATGAAGGCCTTCTTCCCGGCGTCCGCGGCGCTTTTCTTCTCGTACCAGTACCCGATCAGCAGGTAGGAGCAGAGCCCCACCCCTTCCCACCCCACGAACATGAGGAGGAAGTTGCTGCCGAGCACGAGCAGAAGCATCGCGAAGGTGAAGAGGTTCAGGTAGACGAAGTAGCGCGCGAAGGCCTTCTCGTGGGACATGTACCCCACGGAGTAGACGTGGATGAGGAAGCCGACCCCGGTGACGACCAGGATCATCACGGAGGAGAGCGGGTCGAGCTGGAAGGCCACGGCGGCGTCGAAGCTCCCCGCCGTAACCCACGGGAAGAGGACCTGGACGAAGAGCCGGTCGTGGGCCGGGCGCGCGGCCAGTGCGAGGACCGACAGGAGCGACACGAGGAAGGAAGCCCCCACCACCGCGGGTCCGAGGAACGCGACCAGTCTCCGGTACGGGGGAGCCGCGTGGTGGCCGGCCCCGTGGAGCGAAGTCCCATGCCCGTGCTCTTCGCTCCCCGCCTCCGCCAGGAGGAGCGGGCGCTCGGCGAAGAGCGCGATCGCGCTGTTCACGATCACCCCCAAAAGCGGAAGCGCGGGCACCAGCCAGAGGTAGTTGAGAATCCCGCCTACCATTTGAGTATGCTCAGCTCGGTGATGTCGATCGTCTCCTTGAGCCGGTAGATCGCGATCAGGATCGCCAGCCCCACCGCGGCCTCCGCCGCCGCGACCGTCATGACCATGAAAGCGAAGATCGACCCCGTGACGTCGCCCAGGGAGGACCCGACCGCGATGAAGGCGACGTTGACGGCGTTCAACATGATCTCCACGCTCATGAGGATGATAAGGACGTTCTTGCGCGCCACCACCCCCGCCACGCCGATCCCGAACAGGATCCCGGAGAGGAGCAGGTATGCCGACGGTTCCATCATTTACGAAGGTCTCCGCTTGTGGTGCGCGATCGCTTCGCGCACCGTCAGATCTTCTTCTTCGCCAGCGCGATCGCCCCGATCACCGCGGCCAGGAGCAGGACCGACGTGAGCTCGAAGGCGAGCAGGTAATCGGTGAACAGCGCCCTTCCTACGGCCTCGACGGAGCCGGAGTCCGCGGCGGGAGTCCCCGCCATCCCGGAGCGGCGGACGATCAGCGCGGACTCGAGGATGAGGAGCCCCGCGACGACGACCCCCAGGAAGCGCATCCCCGTCACCCTCTCCACCGGAAGCTTGTCCTCGGGGACGTTGATCAGCATGATCACGAAGACGAACAGGACGACCACCGCCCCCGCGTAGACGATGACCTGGATCGCCGCGAGGAAGTGCGCCTGGCGCAGGACGAAGAGCCCCGCGACGGCGAAGAGCGTGAGGATCAGGTAGAGGGCGGAGGCCATCGGGTGCCGCCGCGTGACCACCATGATCGCGCCGCCCACCGCGATGGCGCCGAAGACGATGAAGAGGGCCGGTTCCATGGGGCTCTTATTTCTCCAACAACATGTCGATGGTATAGATGAGCTTCTCCCGCGTGTTCTCAGGGGGAGTGAACCATCCGGTGTCCATCCGGATCGCGTCGCACGGGCACGCCTCCACGCACAGGCCGCAGAAGATGCACCGGAGCATGTCGATGTCGAACCGCACCGGGTACTTCTCGACCTTCGGGTCGGGGGACTCCCCCGCGACGATCGTGATGCACACCGCGGGGCACGCCGTGGAGCAGCAGAAGCACGCCACGCACCGGGGGGACCCGTCGGGCCGCTTCATCAGCCGGTGCAGACCCCGGAACCGGGGGGGCATCACGCGCCGCACCTCGGGATATTCGATCGTGGGGATGTTCTCCTGCCGCACGATGTTGCGCAGGAGGTGCCCCATCGTCACCCCGAGTCCCTTCACGATCTCCAGGAGGTAGAGGGTCTCCCCCATGGACATCCGACGGGGCCGGGCGACCTTTTTTATGCCGATGGCCATCGTTTCCGTTTCCGCCTCACGCAACCAGGAGCAGGGCGATCCCGGTCGCAAAGATGTTGAGCAGCGACAGCGGCAGCATCACCTTCCACCCCAGGCGCATCACCTGGTCGTACCGGAACCGGGGGATCGTCCACCGGACCCAGATGAAGAGCCATGCGAAGAAGACCACCTTGGCGAACAGGGCGCCGATCCGGAGGAGGAGCACCACGGCTCCCGGAAGACCGATGGAGAACCCCCCGGGGAGCACGAACCCGGAAGAGGCGAGGTAGGGGAACTGCCACCCGCCGAAGAAAAGGGTCGCCACGAGGAGGGAGCCGACCACCAGGTGAAAGTATTCCGCCATCATGAACATCGAGAACTTGAAGGAGCCGTACTCGGTGTGGAATCCCGCGACGATCTCCGACTCCCCCTCCGGGAGGTCGAAGGGGGTCCGGTTCGCCTCCGCGTAGAGAGCCACGAGGAACAGGATGAACCCGAGGGGCTGGACGACGACGCCCCATTGCGGCACGATCCCCCACAGGAGGTCCCCCTGGGAGGCGACGATCTGCGAAAGCTTGACCGACCGGAACACCATCACCACCCCGATGATGGAAAGTCCCAGGGAGACCTCGTAGGAGATCATCTGCGCCGAGGAGCGCAATCCCCCCAGGAGGGGGTACTTGCTGTTGGAGGCCCACCCGGCCAGGATCACGCCGTAGACCGTCAATCCCGACATGGCGAAGACGTAGAGGATCCCCACGTTCAGGTCCGCGATCTGCAAGGGAATCGTCTTCCCGGCGATCGTCACCGGCGGCCCGAACGGGATGACGGCGATCGTCATGAGCGCCGGGGCCAGGGCGAACATCGGCGCCATCTGGTAGAAGAGGCGGTGGACGTGGTCGGGGATGAAATCCTCCTTGAAGAGAAACTTGATCGCGTCGGCCAGGGGATGGAAGATGCCGCCGAGCGTCAGCCCCAGGATCTTCGCCCGGTTGGGCCCCCGGCGGTCCTGCATGTAGGCGGCGCCCTTGCGCTCCGCCCAGGTGAGCACCACGACGAACGTCAGGCAGAAGATCAGCATGATCGCGATCCGCGCCACGGCCACCGCGAGGTCGAACAGGCCGCTCATCCCTTTCCTCCCGCCGTCTGGCCCAGCTCCCCGAGGGACTCGTAGCTCATCCCGGCGAAGGGGGCCTCGGACTGCGCGATCGCCCGGAACACCTGCGCCTCCCCGCCGGACTTCCACCCCGCGCCGAGCCGGTTCGCCAGCCCGGTGATGATCTCGATGGCGCTTCTCGCCTTCCCCCGGGGCGGGAATCCCATCCAGAACCGCTGGACGCGTCCCGCGTGGTTGGTGAATGTCCCCCCGCGCTCGACGAACGACGCGGACGGCAGGATGGCGTGCGCCGCGCGGGAGACGGCCCCCTCGTTCGTGGCGATCTGGACGACGAAGGGAACGTTGGCCAGAAGCCGCCCGGTCTCCGCGTCGGAGAGGTCGGCGATCCCGTTTCCGAACACGAGCAGGGCCCTGATCTTCCCGTCCGCGACGTTCCGCACGATGTCGTCGAACTTCTCCTCGGAGATCCCCAGCAGTTGCGCCCCCCGGGTGTTGGGGTTCTTGTCCGCCTTGATGAGGAAGTCGTCCGCGGACCCGTCGCCCACGGTCCGGGAGGAGAACCCGAGGTGCGGCGTGCGCAGGACCTCGTCCGCCAGCTTTCGCGCGAGGAACAGTTCCTCGTTGGAGAACTGCGGCGAGGCGATGACGGCGACCGATCCGGGCCCGTGCTTCTCGACCGTCTCCCACAGGCGAAAGGCGACGGAGGAAAGAGCCGCCTCCCACGGCGCCGCCTTCGGGATCCCGTTCTCCCGGTTTACGGGGGTAAGGAGCCGCGCCTCGTTCGCCTTCTTGTACTCGAGCCTTCCGGGATCGCACATCCACGTCTTGTTGACCTCGTCGTTTTGCCTGGGCTTGAGCCGGTAGAGGATCTCCTCCTTGAAGTGCGCCTCGACGTTGCAGCCGTTGGCGCAGCCGGGGCAGATCGACCGGGCGCCGCGCAGGAGCCAGACGCGGCACTTGAACCGGAAATCCTTGCTGGTCAGAGCCCCCACGGGGCAGATGTCCGCCAGGTTCCCCGTGTACCGGTTGTCGAGCGGCCTCCCCGGGAAGATCGATATCTCCGAGTGGTCCCCCCGCTGGAAGAACTCGAGCTCGCCGGTGCCGGTGACCTCCTGGAGGAACCGGATGCAGCGGGAGCAGAGGATGCACCGCTCGGCGTCCAGGATGATCTGCCCGCCGATGTCCTGCACCTTCTTCTTGTGCACCTTGTCTTCGACGGCGTACCGGCTCTTGTGCAGGCCGTACTTCATGTAGTAGATCTGCAGCCCGCACTCGCCGGCCTGGTCGCAGATCGGGCAGTCGATCGGGTGATGGATGAGCAGGAACTCGAGAACCCCCGTGACCGCCTGCCTCACCTTCTCGGTGTCGGTCTTGACCACCATCCCGTCGGTCACGATGGTGTTGCAGGAGATCTGCAGCTTCGGGAACTTCTCCACCTCCACCAGGCACATGCGGCAGTTCCCCGCGATCGAGAGCTTCGGGTGGTAGCAGTAGTGGGGGATCTCGATCCCCGCCGTCTTCGCGGCCTCGAGGATCGTCGTCCCCTGGGGGACGTCCACGGAGATTCCGTTGATCGTGAAGTTCGGCATGGTTCCCTAGTGTCCCGTCCCGGAATGATCTTGGTGCCACGGTCCGCCGCCGGGATAGCCCGGGACAGGCGGACATTCCGCGCACGGGCTCGCCGCAAATTCCGCCTTTTGGCGGGACACTCCTTTTTCTCTCGACGATAAAATCAGGAGTGTCCCCCCGCTGCGAGGAACCCCCCGCAGCGCCCTGTGCGCGGAGACGTGCCCGCATGTCAACTCACTTGCAGGACGGCGCATTAGAATGTATTCCCGTACGGGCATTTCTTGTCCCGGACGTGCCGGTCGAACTCCTCGCGGAACTTCCAGATGAACGACTGGGCGGGCATCACCGCGGCGTCGGCCAGCGGGCAGATCGTCCGTCCCATCATGTTGTCGCACACGTTCAGGATGAGCTCGACGTCCCCCTCGCGCCCCTCGCCGTTCTCGATGCGGCGCAGGACCCTCGCCAGCCAGCCGCACCCTTCCCGGCACGGCGTGCACTGGCCGCACGACTCGTGGGCGTAGAAGTTCATGAGCACGGAGAGGGCGCGCACCATGCACGTTCCCTCCGGGATGACGATGACGCCGCCCGATCCCGCCATCGTTCCGATCTTCTGCATCGAATCGATGTCGTAACCCACGTCGATCTCGTCGGCCCGAATCACCGGCGTGGACGAACCGCCGGGGATCACCGCCTTGAGCGCCTTGCCGTCCTGCATTCCCCCGGCGTGCTCGTAGAGGATCGACCGGAGCGAGATCCCCACCGGAAGTTCGTAGACGCCCGGTTTCTTCACCGGGCCGCTGACGCAGACCAGGCGGGTCCCGCCGTCCTTTTCCACCCCCAGGGAGGCGAACTTCTCCCCGCCGTGGGTGACGATCCAGGGGATGTCGGCGATCGTCTCCACGTTGTTCACGATCGTGGGGAGACCGAACGCCCCCACCGAGGCGGGGAAGGGGGGCTTGACCCGGGGCCACCCGCGCTTCCCCTCGAGGGAGTTGAGCAGGGAAGTCTCCTCGCCGCAGATGTAGGCGCCTGCACCGCGGTGGACGGTCACCTCCAGGTCGTACCCGGAGCCCAGGATGTTCTTCCCGAGGTATCCCTTCGCGTACGCCTCGTCGATCGCTTCCTGCACGATCTCCGCCTCGCGGACGAACTCCCCGCGGATGTACACATAGCCGTTGTGGATCGTCAGGGCATAGGAGGTGATGACGATCCCCTCGATCATGAGGTGGGGCCCCCGGCTCATGATGAGCCGGTCCTTGAAGGTCCCCGGCTCCCCCTCGTCGGCGTTGATCACGAGGACCCGCGGCCGGGAGAGGTCCTTGGGGAGGAACCCCCACTTGACTCCCGCCGGGAACCCAGCGCCGCCGCGGCCTCGCAGGTTCGCCTTCCTGACCTCCGCCACGATCTCCTCCTTCGGCATCGAGAACGCCTTGCGCATGGCCGCGTACCCGCCGAGCCGCTCGTACGTGTCCGCGTGGCGGTACCGGTCGTTGCCGAAGTGGGTGGTCAGGACGAGTTCCATCGTCTTCTATCCGTGTTCCTGCCGCAGCCCGTCGAGGATCGCGTCGATCGATTCCTCGGTCAGGTCCTCGTGGTAATCGTCGTTGACCTGCATGACCGGCGCGGTGCCGCAGCTGCCGAGGCACTCCACCGTGGAAAGGGTGAACGTCCCGTCCGCGGTCGTCCCGCCGGGTTTGATCCCCAGTTTCCTCGACATGTGCTCGATCAGGTGTTCCGCACCCATGAGAGAGCAGGAGAGGTTCCGGCAGACCTGCAGGTGGTATTTCCCCACCGGCTTCCGGTTGTACATGGTGTAGAAGGTCGCCACCCCCTCGATGCGCGCCGGCGTGAACCCGAGCAGCGTGGCGACGTAGTCGATCGCCTCGCCGGAGAGGTGCCCGAATTCGCGCTGGGCAAGGTGGAGCGTCGGAAGGATGGCCGCCTCCTTGTCGGGGTAGCGGGCGAGCATCCTCTCGAACCTCGCCCGGGTCGCCTCGGAAAAGGACGGGCTCACCGGTCCAGCTCCCCCGCGATGATGTTGACGCTGCCCAACACCGCGATGAGGTCGGCGATCATTCCCCCCTCGCACAGGCGCGGCATCCCCTGGAAGAGAGGGAAGCACGGCGGCCGGACCTTGATCTTGTAGGGGCCCCCGCCCCCCTTGCTGACGATGTAGTAGCCGAGTTCCCCGTTGGCCGCCTCGGTGGCCGAATAGACCTCGCCGGCGGGGACCTGGACTCCGTCCATAATGTGCTTGAAGTGGTTCATCAGGCCCTCGATGCTTCCGTACACCTCCTGCTTCGGCGGCAGGTTGAACCGCGGGTCGTCCACGTTGACGGGCCCGCCCGGGAGCTGGTCGAGGGCCTGCAAGATGATGCGGACCGACTGGCGCATCTCCTCCATCCGGACCATGTACCGGTCGCAGGTGTCGCCCTCTTCCCCTACGGGCACGTCGAAGTCGAAGCGGTCGTACACGAGGTACGTCTCGTCCTTCCGGAGGTCGAGAGGGACACCCGCCGCCCTCAGACACGGCCCCGTGAAACCGAGGGCGATCGCGTCCTTCGGGGTGATGGGCCCCACCCCCATCGTCCGTTCGATGAAGATCCGGTTCTTGGTCAGCAGGGCGTTCACGTCGGCGATCGCGGGCAGGATGACGTGCTCGATGACCCCGCGCGCCTTCTCCTCCCATCCGTCGGGGAGATCCCAGGCCATCCCGCCGATCCGGGTGTATCCCGTCGTCAGCCTCGTCCCCGTGAGCGGTTCGATGAGGTGCATGTACACCTCCTCGCGGGGCTTCCAGAAGTACCAGAAGTTGGTCAGCGCCCCCAGATCGACCATGTTGGTGCCGATGCATACCATGTGGTCGATGATCCGCGAGAACTCCGAGATGAGCACCCGGATGTACTTGCACCGCTCGGTGACGTCGATCCCGCAGAGCTTCTCGACGGCCATCGCGTATCCGACGTTGTTCATCAGGGGGGAGACGTAGTTCAGCCGGTCGGTGTACGTCACCACCTGGGTCCAGGTGTGGCTCTCCGACTCCTTCTCGAAGCAGCGGTGCAGGTAGCCGAACTCGGGGGTGAGTTTCAGGATCGTCTCCCCGTCCAGCTCCGCGATGAGCTTGAGCGTTGCGTGCGTGGCCGGGTGGGACGGGCCGATGTTCAGGAGCATCGGCTCGGCCTGCATGTCGAGCTTCCCGGCTTCCCTCTTGTACGTGACGACCTCGGTCATCTCTGTCTACTCGTCCGGCCCGATGGTGGGCTGGCGCCTCGCCTTGGGGTAATCCTTGCGCAAGGGATGCCCGACGAACGATTCGTACATGAGGATCCGCTTGAGGTTCGGGTGGTTGCGGAAGACGATCCCGTACATGTCGTACGCCTCCCGCTCGTACCAGTCCATCCCGGCCCAGACCGGGATGACCGAGTCGATCACCGGGTCCTCCTCCGGGACGCGGGTCTTGATCCGCACCCGGTGCTTCTTCTCCAGGGAATAGAGGTGGTAGACCACTTCGAACCGGGGCTCCTCCCCAAGGTAGTCCACGCCGGTCAGGTCCATCGCAAAGTCGAAACGCAGGCCCGGGTCGTCCCGCAGGAAGGTGCAGATCTCGACGATCCTCTCCCGCCTGACGAGGGCCGTGTCGTCCCCGAAGTCGGAGTGGGTCGAGACGATGTCGTCCCCGAACTTCCCGACCAACGTCTCCAGCACCGCGCTCTTTTTCTCTTCCGCCATTTCCCTTCCGCTTCAGATCTTGATCGGCCAGCGCTCCGCGGCCCGCGGTGCGCCGGTCTCGAGCAACTTCTGGATCGCCACCACGGCGTCGATGATCCCCTCGGGGTTCGGGGGGCAGCCGGGGATGTACACGTCCACGGGGAGGATCTTGTCGATCCCCTGGAGCACGCTGTAGTTGTTGTAGAACCCGCCCGAGGCGGCGCACGCCCCCATCGCCACCACCCACTTCGGCTCGAGCATCTGGTCGTGGATGCGCTTCAGCACCGGCGCCATCTTGTAGTTGACGGTTCCCGCGACGAGGAGCATGTCCGCCTGTCGCGGGGAGAACCGGACGACCTCCGCCCCGAAGCGGGACAGATCGTAGTGGGTCCCGAAGGCCCCCATCACCTCGATCCCGCAGCACGCCGTCGCGAACGTGAACGGATAGATCGAGTATTTCCTGCCCCAGGCGAGCAGCGCCTCGAACCGGGTGGTGAGAAATCCCGGGGCGCCGTCCTTGGCGCGGTTCACTGCCATTCGAGCGCCCCCTTCTTCCATGCGTAGAGAAGCCCCGCGAGGAGGATCCCCACGAACACGGCCATCTCGACGAATCCGAACCAGCCGAGGTCCCGGTAGAGAACCGCCCACGGGTAGAGAAACGCCGACTCCAGGTCGAACAGGATGAACAGCAGGGCGACCAGGTAGAACTTGACCGACACCCGGACCGAGGCGGACGTGATGGGGTCCACGCCGCATTCGTAGACGCTGTACTTGATCCGGTCGTACTTGCTGGGCCCCAGGGCCTGGGAGAGGAAGACGAACCCCACCGCCATCCCGACGGCGATGATCAGGAGCAGGAGGACCGAGAAATACGGGTCGGAAAACTGGATGGAGGAAACGAAGTTCGCCACCGGCCCTTTCCTCTCAGTGTGTCAGGATTCGCACCGACGCTTCGGTGACGCGGATGACAGGCTCCCAGTATATCCCCAGCAAAAGCGTGGGAACCACCAGGATGGCCAGCATGACTCTCGGCACGAGGGCCAACGGGAGATCTCCCGCCTGCGTGGGGTCCTCCAAAAACATCACCTTCACGATCCTCGCGTAGTAGTACAGGGAGATCACGCTGTTGAGCGCCGCCACGAGGGCGAGCCAGTAGACCCCCCGGTTGATCACCTCGGCGAACAGGTAGACCTTGCCGATGAACCCCGAAAACGGCGGGATCCCCGTGAGCGCGAACAGGAAGATGGCCAGCGAGACCGCGGCGAAAGGCGCCCTGCTGCCCAGCCCCGAGAAATAGGAGATGTCCTCGCTCCGGCTGCCGTTGGCGACCAGGACGACCACGTAGAAGGCGCCCAGGTTCATGAAGAGGTACACGACGAGGTAGAAGAGGATCGCCTTGAGCCCCACCGTGGTGAGCAGGACGAATCCCATCAGCATGTACCCGGCGTGCGCGATCGAGGAGTAGGCGAGCAGGCGCTTCACGTTCCTCTGGTTGATGGCGACCAGGTTCCCCACCGTCATCGTCACCGCGGACAGGACGGCGAACAGAAAGGGCCAGTCCACGGAGGAGGAGAGTTTCCACATCCCGTCGGCCCCGTCGGGGGAGGCGAAGACGGTGTAGAAGAACCGGACCAGGACCGCGAACCCCGCGGCCTTCGGCCCGACGGAAAGGAAAGCCGTCACGGGAGTGGGCGCCCCCTCGTACACGTCGGGGCTCCACATGTGGAACGGAACGGCGGCGATCTTGTACCCGAATCCCACGGTCACCATCACTGCCGCCAGCATCGCCGGCAGGGGCGCCGTCCCCAGGGTAAGGACGCGCCCGATCTCGGAAATCTGCGTCGACCCCGTCATGCCGTACAGGAGCGAGAATCCGTAGATCATCACCCCCGAAGCGGTCGCCCCGTAAACGACGTACTTCATCGACGCCTCGGTGGAGGACGCCTTCCCCTTCAGGTAGCCGGCGAGCAGGTACGAGGGAATCGAGACCAGCTCGAGCGCGAGGTAGAGCATCACGATGTCGCTGGCCGAGGAAAGGAGGAACATCCCGAGCAGCACCGAGAGGAGGAAGAGATAGTACTCGGCCTGCGTCCTGTCCGTGAGCTCGTAGCAGTCGATCGACATGAAGATGACGATGGCGGTCGCCAGGGCGGTCAGCACTTTAAAGAAGACCGCGAAACCGTCCAGGACGACCATCCCCTCGAAGAGCCCGATCCCCTCCCCCGCGGGGGTCATCCACGCGACCCAGAGCGCCATGCCCGTTCCGACCAGCGCCAGGATTGCCGCTTCGGGCGAGCGTCGGTTCCTCCCCACGACGTGGAGGACGACGAGCAAAAGGATCGTCGCGGTGATCGCGAGTTCCGGCAGGAAATACCGGAGGCTGGCGAGGTTCCCCAGAGGCATCTAGATCACCATGTTCACGACGTCGACGAGATGATTCAAGGACGCGCTCATCAGGTTGAGCACCGGCATCGGGTAGACCCCCAGGATCAGCGTCATCAGCGCCAGCGGAGCGAGGCAGAAGATTTCCCGGGAGTTGATCTCCTCGAGCTGGGCGTACTTGGGGTTGAGCGGCCCGAGGAAGACGCGCTGGAGCGCCCAGAGGTGGAACGCGGCCACGATGATGATCCCCGAGGCGGAGATCATCACGATCGTCCGGAAGGCGGAGAACGACCCGATGAAGACCATCGCCTCGGCGACGAACCCGGAGAAGCCCGGCAGGCCCAGCGAGGCGAAGAACGCAACGGTGATGAAGAAGGTATAGACCGGAACGACGGCGCCCAGTCCCCCGAACCCGTCGATGTCGCGGTGGTGCGCCCGGTCGTAGATGACCCCGACCAGGAAGAACAGCATGGAGGTGATCATGCCGTGGGAGAACATCTGGAACGACGCGCCGACCATCCCGGCCGGAGTGAGCGCCGCCATCCCGAGGAGGCAGAATCCCATGTGGCTCACCGAGGAGTAGGCGACCAGTTTCTTCAGGTCGGACTGCGCCATCGCGCACAGGGCGCCGTAGACGATGTTGATCGCCCCCAGGACGGCCATGGGGATGACGAACCACTTCGTCACGTCGGGAAACATCGGGAAGGAGATCCGCATCAGGCCGTACGTCCCCATCTTCAGGAGGATCCCCGCCAGGATGACCGAGATGGCGGTCGGCGCCTCGACGTGGGCGTCGGGGAGCCACGTGTGGAACGGGAAGAGGGGGACCTTGATCGCGAACCCGATGAAGAGCCCGAGGAAGAGGAGGATCCGGATGTCGAACCCCTTGAGCCATCCGTTGTGGGTCGACTGCTGCATGTAGTGGAGCATGTTGAAGGTGTGCCCGCCCGTCTCGGGATTCGTCGTGTTGAAATAGAGCGCCAGCATCACGAGAAGCATCAGGACCGAGCCCAGGAGCGTATACAGGAAGAACTTGATCGCCGCGTACTCGCGCCGGGGACCTCCCCAGATCCCGATGAGGAAGTACATCGGCAGCAGCATCACTTCCCAGAAGACGTAGAAGAGGAAGAAGTCCAGGGCGCAGAAGACGCCCATCATGCCGGTTTCGAGGAGGAGGATCAGGGCCATGTACCCCTTGATCTGCTTCTCGATCCCCCAGGAGCCGACCACCGCCAGGAAGGAGACGATCGTCGTGAGCATGATCATCGGCATCGAGATCCCGTCTGCCCCCAGGAAGTACTCGACGTTGATCGACGGGATCCAGCGATAGTGCTCGACGAACTGGAACTGGCTCGCCACGTTCACGCCGGCCACCGTGCGGTCGTAGAGGAACCAGAGCTGGACCGCGAGCAGGACCGGCAAAAACGACGCCACGGCGGCGATCGTCTTGACGTGGCTGTCCCTCCCCGAAGGCATCATGAGGATGATCGCCGCCCCGGCCACGGGAAGGAACGTCATCAGGGTCAGGATGTGGCTGTTGATAAAGTCCAAGGAAGACCTCCTCCGGTCAGAACGCTTTTACCAGGAAAATGATCAGCACGCCGCCCGCCAGGATGAAGACATAGTGGTAGAGCTTGCCGGTCTGGAACCGGCGGAAGAAGGAGCCGCTGCCGATCGTGACGTCCGCGACGCCGTTCACCGCGCCGTCGACCACGTAATTGTCGAACTTCCCCGTCAGGTAGGAGAACCAGACGCCCAGGTGCGCGCAGAGGTTGACGAGTCCGTCCACGACGGTAAGGTCGAACCAGCCCAGCGCGCGGGAGAGGGCCTTCGTCCCGTTGACGGCCGTCGCCTCGTAGAGTTCGTCGAAATACCACTTGTTCACCAGGAACGTGTGGACGGGCTTGAGCGTTGACGCCACCTTCACGGGGTTGATCCAGCCGAACAGGTAGACGACGAACGCCAGGCCGATCCCCAACCCCGCGAACAGGATCGACAGCCGCATCGCCCAGGTATGGGCCGTGTGCGCCAGGTGCTCGTCGTGGGCGGCATCGGGGGAGGCGGCCGCGTGGGGCCCCACCCCTTCCGCGTCGTGCCCGCCGGCCGGCCCGTGCCCCGCGGGAGGAACCGGCGTCGCGTGCCCGCCTTTCGAATGCGCCGGGGGAACGGCGGAACCGTGTCCGGGGGCCCCCTGCGGCGCCTTCGGGGTCCCGGCGTGCGCCAGGCCGCTCGCCAATCCGAATCGCCCTTCCGGCGAAGGCGCGGAACTCACCGCGTGAGCCCCGGCAGGCGTTGCCTTCAGGGCGTGGACGGCCGGGATCGCGGAAGCGGGCTTCCGGACCAGGTCGCCGAACCACCCGCTGTACCAGAAGGAGAACGACAACCCCGCGAGAATCACGAGGGGAACCCACATGTTGGGGGGCGACTCGTGCGCGTGCTCGAACTTGTGGCGGTCCACCGGTTCCCCGAGGAACGTGCGGATCACCAGCCGGAACATGTAGAAGGCCGTCATCCCCGCGGTCAGGAGCGCGCCTGCGAACAGGATCATGTGATGCGGATTCTTCAGGCCGAACTCGAGGGCGGCTCCCAGGATCATATCCTTGCTGTAGAAGCCCGAGAAGAGCGGGACCCCCGCGATCGCGAGCGTGGCGATGAGGAAGGTGACGAAGGTGATCGGCATCTTCTTCCGCAGGCCCCCCATCTCCGTGATCTCCTGGCTGTGGACGGCGTGGATCACCGACCCGGAGCCCAGGAACAGGCACGCCTTGAAGGCGGCGTGGGTGGTCAGGTGGGCCAGGCCCGCCGTGTACCCGCCCACCCCGAGACCCAGGATCATGTACCCCAGCTGGGAACACGTGGAGTAGGCGAGGACCTTCTTGATGTCGGTGGCCGTGATCGCGATCGTGCCCGTGATGAAGAGGGTGAGGAGCCCGACGTAGGCGATGAAGAGAAAGGCGTCCGGCGTGAAGATCGGGTAGACGCGCCCGACGAGGTAGACGCCCGCGGCCACCATCGTCGCCGCGTGGATCAGTGCCGAGACCGGTGTGGGGCCTTCCATCGCGTCGGGAAGCCAGACGTGGAGCGGGAACTGGGCCGACTTCCCGATGGCGCCGCAGAAGATCCCGATCCCCGCCAGGGTCAGGAGGGTCCCGCCGATCTTCCCTTCCCCGATCGCCCGGAAGACCTCGTCGTACCCCAGCACCCCGGTCGTGGCGAACAGGAGCAGGAACCCGATCAGGAAGCCGAAGTCGCCCACCCGGTTCACGATGAACGCCTTCTTGCCGGCGTCGGCGGCCGACTTCTTCTCGAACCAGAACCCGATGAGTGCGTAGGAGGAAAACCCGACCAGCTCCCAGAAGATGTAGATGAAGAAGAAGCTCTCGGCGAGGACGAGCCCCAGCATGGAAAACGAGAAGACGGAGAGATAGGCGAAATACCGGGAGTACCGCGGGTCGCCGTGCATGTAGCCGACGGAGAAGATGTGGACCAGCGTCGAGACGCCCGTCACGACGACGAGCATCACGGCCGTCAGGTTGTCGATGAGGACCCCCGCATGGATGACGAACCTGCCGCCCAGGGAAAGCCACGGGACCACGACGTGGTACCGGAAGTTCGGGTCGTAGATCCGGAAGACCTCGAAGAAGATCACGATCGACATCACGAGGCCCGCGCCGATCGTGCCGATGGAGAGCCAGTCCCCCTTCCGCGGCAGCCGCTTCCCGACCGCGATGTTGACGAAGAAGGCGGCGAGCGGCAGGAACGGGATGAGGTAGGCGTATCGGATCAACGGTTCACCCTTTCGTTTCGTTTACTGCATCAACCCCTGAGATGGTCGGCCGTGTCCACTTCCACGGTTCCCGTCGTGGCGAACAGCCGCAGGAAGATGGCCAGCGCGACGGCCGCCTCGGCGGCCGCGAGCACGATGACGAATACGGCGAAGATCTGCCCCCCGATCATCCGGGATACGTAGTGCGAGAACGCCACGAAATTGATGTTGGCGGCGTTCAGGACCAGCTCCACCCCCATGAGGACGGCCACCGCGTTGCGCCGCGTCAGGATCGTGTACAGGCCGCAGCAGAAAAGCGCCGCGCCGACTACCAGCATCTTGTCCAGGGCCATCTACTACGGCTCCTCCATGTCGGGTCTCGGGATATCGGGCCGGTCCGGGCGCGACAGGAGCGCCGCGCCGATGAGGGCGGCGAGCAGCAGCACGGAGGCGACCTCGAACGGGAGCAGGTACCGGGTCATCAGAAGCTCGCCGATCTCGGCGGTGGTCGGCTGGTACGTGACCTGCGGCTTCGGGATGAACGCCGGGGATACCGCCGTGTACGCCAGCACGCCGAACAGGGCGAGGCAGATCGCCGCCGCGGGCAGCCGGAAATGGACCGGGTTGGACAGCTCGACGGAGGAGATCCGGCTCGACAGGAAGACCGCGAACATGATCAGCACGAGAATCCCCCCGACATAGACCAGCACCTGCGTGGCCGCCAAAAAGTCCGCGGAAACAAGGATATACAGCCCCGCCACGCCGAAGAAGGCAAACAAAAGCGCCACCGCGGCGTAGATGATGTTCGGAAGGGTCGCCACGAGGATCGCCGACCCCACCGTGACGGCAGCCAGCACGTAGAAGACCAGATCCACCGGGCCCTTCATTCCGTCCTCTCCCCACCCTCTTTCGGGGGCTCCTCCCGATTCGCAGGCTCCCCCTTCTGCTCCTGCGCGGGCTTTTTCTCCCCGTCGTCGCCGGCCCCGGGGTTCTCCGCCGCAAACACCGGCGTCGCGGGCAGGATGGTCGACGGGGACTCCCTCCTCTCCGCACGGGGCTTGCCGGGGGGCGCATCCGGGGGCTGCGTTTCCTCGGCGGCCTTCGCCGCCTTGTCCGCCTCCTCCTTCGCCGCCTTTTCCGCCTCCGCCTTCGCCGCCGCTTCCGCCACCTGCTTCGCCACTCGGGCCTTGATCTCACCCGCCTCTTCGGTGACGAAGTGCAGGATCAGCTCCCCGCGGCTGACCGTCGCCTTCTCGTATCCGCTCGTGTGCGTGAGCGACTTCGGAGGGCACACCTCGACGCACAGTCCGCAGTACATGCAGCGCCCGATGTTGATTCCGTAGGAGACGAGCACCAGCTTCTTGTCGGCCCCCCGGACCGCTTCGAGGGCGATGCAGTCGACGGGACAGACCTTCACGCACATGGAGCAGCTCGTGCACGTCTTGATGTCGTTGTAGAGGAACCCGCGGAACCGCTTGGACGGCTCCCAGCGCTCCTCCGGGTACTGGAGGGTGATCGTCTCCCTCGGGTCCACCCCGTACCGCGCGGTGATCCGCATCCCCTTGGCGGTGGTCGCCACGGCTTCCCAGATGTCGTGCAAATATTCCTTCAAGCCCATCCCGTTATCCGAAGATCGACGCGATCATCGCGGGAATCCCCTTGCCGTGGAAAACCAGGAGCCAGAGGGAGACGCCCAGCAGGTTGAAAAACGTGATCGGGACCAGGTACTTCCACGACATGCGCATGAGCTGGTCCACGCGCAGCCGGGGCAGGGTCCACCGGATCCACATCATGAGCAGGACGAGCCCCAGCGCCTTGGCGAGGAACACGCCCAGCGAGAACAGGTTGCCCCAGGCGACGGGAAGCGCCTCGGCGTCAAGAAACGGCACGTGCCACCCGCCAAGGAAGCAGGCGGTCGCCAGCGCGGACACGACGAACATGTCGCCGTACTCGGCGAGGAAGAAGAAGGCGAACCGGATTCCCGAGTATTCCACGTGGTACCCGGACACGAGTTCCGATTCGGCCTCCGGGATGTCGAAGGGCGTCCGGTTCGTCTCCGCCAGCGCCGCGGTGTAATACAGGAAAAAGGAAACGAAAGTGAACGGGTTGTGGAAGAGGTTCCACCCGAAGATCCCGAGCAGCCCTCCCTGGGACCGGACGATGTCCTGGAGGGAGAGAGAGCCGGCGATGAGGACCGCGGGAAGGAGCGCCATCCCCACCGGGACCTCGTACGAGACGATCTGCGCCGCCGCGCGCATTCCCCCCAGGAGGGCCCACTTGTTGTTGGAGGACCACCCCGCGAGCATCACGCCCACCACCACGAGGGAGCTGATGGCCATCACATAATAGACTCCGATGTTCAGGTCGGAGGCGATCAGCCCCACGCCGAAGGGGACGACCACGAAGGCGGCGAAGGAGCCGATGAACACGAGGTACGGTGCCAGGGCGAACAGGAACCGGTCGGCCTTGGCCGGGATGATGTCCTCCTTGAGGAGGAGCTTGATCCCGTCGGCCAGGAACTGGAGGAGCCCCACGGGGCCGACCCGGTTCGGCCCGATGCGCGCCTGGATGTCGCCGGCCACCTTCCGCTCGACGTAGGTCGCCAGCCCCGCGTACAGCAGGGCGAACGTGAGGACGACCGCCGCGACCACCACCATGACCAGGAGGGTCATCGTCCACAGCGGGACGCCCGAGAGCGCCGGCACGGCATTGACCAGGGATACCGCGAGCGATTCCATCATGACGTCACCGGTCGATCTCCGGGAGGATGATGTCGAAGCTGCCGATGACCGCCACGATGTCGGCGATCATCAGCCCCTTGGTGACCTTCTCGAAGATGTTCATCGTCACGAAGGAGGGGGCGCGGAGCTTCAGCCGGTAGGGATTCACGGTCCCGTCGCTGATGAGGTAGATCCCCGTCTCCCCGCGCGGGTTCTCGGCGCGGAAGTACACCTCCCCGACGGGCGGCTTGAACGCCCGGGGAACCTTGGCCATGACCGGGCCGCCGGGGATCTGCGCGATCGCCTGGCGCAGGATTTTCACGCTTTCCCTCATCTCGTTGATCCGCACCATGTACCGGTCGAAGCAGTCCCCCACCGTCCCCCGCTCCCCCGTCCCGACGCAGACGTCGAAGTCGAGCTTCGGGTAGACCGAATACGGCTCGCTTCTCCGCAGGTCGAAGGAAACCCCGGAGCCCCGAAGGTTCGGCCCCGTGAGCCCGTAGGCGACGGCCTCTCCGCCGGAAATGGCCGCCACGTTGGCGAGCCGGTGGACGAAGATCTTGTTGTAGGAGATCAACTTGTTGTACTCGGGGATCTTCGGCTCGAAGTAGTCGAGGAATTCCTTCGTTTTCTCGAGGAACCGGTCCGGCAGGTCGGCCGAGACGCCGCCGATGCGGACGTAATTGTACGTCAGCCGGTTCCCGCAGATGTCCTCGAACAGGTCGTTGACCCTTTCCCGCTCGCGGATGGCGTACAGGAAGGGGGTGAAAGCCCCCATGTCCGCGGTGAACGACCCGAAGGCGATCAGGTGCGAGGAGATCCGGTTGAGCTCGCACACGATCACCCGGATGTACTCCGCCCGCTCGGGGACCTCGATGCCGGCCAGCTTCTCCACGGTCCAGGCCCACGCCGCGTTGCAGTTCATCGAGGCGAGGTAGTCGAGCCGGTCGGTGAAGGGCATAAACTGCGCGTAGGTCACCCGCTCGCCGATCTTCTCCAGCGCCCGGTGCAGGTACCCGACATCCGGCCTGGCGTTGACCACCACCTCGCCGTCGGTGCGCAGGATCACCCGGAGCACCCCGTGGGTGCTCGGGTGCTGCGGCCCCATGTTGATGAGCATCTCCTGGGTGGGGAGCGCTTCCGCGCGGGCCTTCATACCTTGATCCCGTGGTAGAACTCGGGGTACTTGTAGTCCTTGCGCAGCGGGTGCCCCACCCAGTCCTCCGGAAGAAGGATCCGGCGCAGGTCGCAAGACCCCGTAAAGACGATCCCGTACAGGTCGAACGCCTCCCTCTCCTGGAAGTTCGCCGCCGGCCATACCCCGTCGACGCTCGGCAGGGACGGCGCCTCCCGGGGGAGGTACGCCTTGACCCCGATCCGGTGGCCAATCTCCAGGGAATGAAGGTGGTAGGCGACGGCGAAGCGGTCCTTGTAATCGACGCCGGACAGGCACATGAGGGAGTCGAATTTCATCGCGGGGTCGTCGCGCAGGAACAGGGAGATCTCCCGGACCGACTCCGGGGAAACGACCACGAACGCCGGGCGGAACCCTTCCTCCTGGAGCTCCACCACCGCCTCGCCGAATTTCCCCTTCACCGCTTCGAAGATCGCTTTCGGTTCCAATCGGGTTCCCTTACGCCTTCGCCGCGAAATTTCTCTTCTGCTCGATGATCTTCTGGAGCTTGAGGATGCCGTCGATGAGCGCCTCGGGCCGGGGGGGGCAGCCGGGGACGTAGACATCGACCGGGATGAGCAGGTCCACCCCCTTGACCACGCAGTAGGAGTCCTTGTAGAAGGGGCCGCCCGTGTTGGCGCAGGAGCCCATCGAGATCACGTACTTGGGCTCGGGCATCTGCTCGTAGAGCCGTATCAGCCGCTCGGCCATCTTGTGCGTGATGGTCCCGGCGACGATCATCAGGTCCGACTGCCGCGGGGTCGCCCGGAAGACGGCGCCGAACCGGTCGAGGTCGTACCGCGATGCGCCGGTCTGCATCAGCTCGATGCCGCAGCAGGCCGTCGCGAACAGGAGGTACCAGAGGGAGGACTTCCGGCACCAGTTGATGAACTTGTCGGCGTTGCCCACCATCACGTGCGCCTCGGGGCCGAGGGAAACCGGGCCGACGGCGGGAGCCGGGCCGCTGTGCGCGGGATCGTGGCTCATTTGCCTTCCTTCGGGGGGGGCGTTTCCTGGACGGTGCGCACCCATTCGAGGTCCCCCTCCTTCCACAGGTAGGCCAGACCCGCGAGCAGGATGACGATGAAGATGAACGCCTCCACGAACGCCAGGAGGCCCAGGCGCCGGAAGATGACGGCCCACGGGTAGAGGAGCGCCACCTCCACGTCGAAGATGAGGAAGATCAGGGCGACCACGTAGAAGCGGATGTTGAACTGCACCCACGAGGAGCCGAACGGGACCTCGCCGCACTCGTACGTGGACAGCTTGACCGGCGTGGGGTTGCGCGGCCGGAGCAGGCGGGAGATCCCCAGCATGAGGGCCACGGTCACCGCGCCAAGCACGATAAACACAAGAACCGTTGCAAAATCAGCGAGCATCCGAAGCATACCGCCTGAATGTTTTAATCAAAGCAGAACCCCTCTACCTGGGATAGAGGGGCGGGAAGATCGCCTCATTTCGGGGGACCGCATGTATACAATCGACACTATACATTACTCGGCGATCGGCCCAAGTCAACCGAAAAAATCAACCCCCCGCCCGGCTTTCGGACTTGGCGGTACCCGGCAGGCCGATCGATTCCCGGTTCCGGATATAATAGCACAGATGGAAGACAACAGAGGGATAGCCAAGCCGGAACTTCTCGCGCCCGCGGGCAGTCTCGCTGCGGTAGGCGCGGTCCTGTCCGCAGGGGCAGACGCCGTCTACGTCGGCTGCCGGGGATGGAGCCGCGACGGGGAGAGATCTTCGCTTCCGCCCGGACAGGTCCGGGAGGCCGCCGCGATATGCGAGGAGAAGGGGGCGCGGCTGCACGCGGCGCTCAACACCATACCGGGCGCCTCGGAGATCCCTTCCTTCCTGGCCACCGTGAGGCGGCTTACGGAGGACGGTGTCTTCGCGGTGATCCTGTCCGACCCCGGGGTGATCTCCCTCGTGCGGCGGGAAGCACCTCCTCTGCGGATCACGGCCTCCGTGGGGGTATCCACGCTCAATCCCTCCGATGCCCGGTTCTACCGGGATATCGGAGCCCACGCGGTCGTCCTGCCGACCGCCCTGACCCCGGCGGAGATCCCCGCGATCAAGGAGGAAAGCGGCCTGCTGGTGGAGGTTTTCGTGCACTGCCGGCCGGAAATCCTTCTCCAGGGGAAGTGCGCGCTCCCCGGGTACGCCAGGGAGGGGGCGTCTCCCCCGGAACGCCCGCAGATGGCGGGAACGGGGACACCTTCCTCCGCCAAGCGGTCCGGCCGGTGCCATCTCGTCTGCCGGGCGATTCCCCTCTCCCGGGATCTCCACTCCATCGAGGATATGCTTGCGCCCTGGGTCGCAGCCGGCGTGGACGCGTTCAAGGTTCAGGGCAGGGAACTTCCCGCAGCACGCCTGTTCGATCTGGTCTCGCGGGTCCGCGGCAAGCTCGACGCGGCGATCGCCGTTGCTGGGCGGGGACACTCCTCTCCCGCATCCCGGAGATGAATCAGGAGATGTCCCCGGTGATTTGCGTCGAGCGTAACCGTCCGCTCGCTGCCGTTCCGCCCGTCGCGAGGGCGAACGGGACCGGCTCCGCCGCAGACCGCGGCAACGCGTCCGGGGTTCCTGGCTCGCGGAGGGGTCCCCTCGGCTACGCTCGCGACCGTGCGCCCGCTCGCTGCCGGTTCCGCTCGACGCGATTTCTTCCTCGCTCCACAGGCCGCCTCGTCGACCCCCCCGCATCGCCT
>Ga0209320_10000157_pt1 | contig 34871 bp, 36 predicted proteins | sample Rifsed13ft4_FD_184008 | JGI IMG/M metagenome (GOLD analysis project Ga0209320, IMG submission 184008) | Soil microbial communities from Rifle, Colorado, USA - sediment 13ft 4 (version 2) | ecosystem: Environmental > Terrestrial > Deep subsurface > Rock core/Sediment | place: Rifle, Colorado... | reverse complement strand
TTTTTCAGCATCTTTTGTTTTGCCTAGTTCATTTAGTGAGTCTGCTTTGGTACCCCATGCATTAGCATCATCTTTGTCATTAGATATTGCCTTTTCACAGGCGATGATTGCTTTCTCAAAACAATCTTTAGATTCATCATGTCTTCCTAAATCCTTAAGAACTAATCCTTGACCTTTCCACCCGTTATAGCTATCAGGGGTAATCTCTGTTGCACGCTTGTAGCAATCAAATGATTCTTCAAGTCTCCGCTGATCCAATAAAACAGCTGCTTTAAAATTCCATACAGCTACGTAACTAGGATCAATAGTTAAAGCACGGTCACACGTAATGAGTGCATCATTTTGTTTACCTAAGGCGTCTAATGATATTCCTTTATTGCGTAATACTGGTGAATTATTTGGTTCTATGGATAGTGATGTATCAAATGCGCTAATTGCTTCTGCATATCTGTTAAGCATGTGTAAAGATATCCCTTTACCCCACCACGCTTTGGCATCACTTGAATTATTTTTTATCATTTTTTCAAAATCTTGAAATGCCTCTTGATATTTGCTCTTTTTTATTAGTGGATGGTTAGCGAGCCAATCAAGATAATCCTGGCGATTTTTAGACATAGTTTGTGTTGACTCTGACATGTGAGTTATCGTGTTGATTGACACTTTATCCTCCTCTTGGAGCATATCTTTCATTTCTTCAAATTGTTCTTTTGTAATTTCACCTTTTACCAATCTCATCTTCAAAGTCATCAATACCTCAGGATCAATGGTTTGTGAGTATGTTTCTTTTCTATCTTCTTTTAAGCTAACAGGTGTTTCTTTTGGTTGTGATTCTATTGATTCAGTCAAATGAGGTGATTCCATAGATTCAGTTGATGTGGTTGACTCTGATGTTTGTTCTTCCCTAGCTTTTTCAATTCCTTTCTTGGCAACATCCATAGCACTATCATATCCCTTAGTGCCTAATTCAACACCTTTCACAATGCCTTTTTCAGCTGTCTCTTTTAGTTTTTTCAAGAATCCCATTATTCTAGCATCTCTTTCATTTCTTCAAATTGTTCTTTAGTTATTTCACCTTTTGCATATCTTAGTTTGAGAATTTTCATTGGATCTTCTAATGATTGTGTAGTTTGTGGTGTTGATTGTTGATCATAACCTTTTGGTAATGAGCCTTTGGTCGAAGTAGGATATGTTATTTCTTGATTTCTAGATGAATTAGTTTGATATGAATTTGAAATAAAACGTTCAGATGAGTGTGTTTGATACTGTCTTACTAAATTTACTATTCCATCAGGATCTTCTGCACCAGCCCACATGATCTTTTTTCCATTATGAAAGATGTTTAACATTCCATGAGGCGTGGATGAATATTTACCTCCATCAATCCATTTATCGCTAACGACAATAGTTATATCAGATATTGAATGTTCATGCGAAACTGTATTCATTTTTTTATTCAGAACGAAAACTCTTTGATTTGTAAGTACCATTAAATTTTTTTGTTTTTTATCATCTTTGTAGTCTATTGACCATAAAACATCCTCGCCACCTCGTAAACCTGGAACAGATGTTTCAGATTTTTTTCCAAAAACCACAAAAATATGGAATGATATGAGTTCTTAAAGATTTATGAAATGAAGAAAATCGCATCTTAAGATTCAAAGACAACAATACTTGTAATTATCATAGTTTCAATATTCTAAAAACTTAAGGATTTAGGAAAAAAAGGAGTTAGACATTTATTAATTGAGATTTCTGTTTTGATTTGATTTTCAAGTCACAGAATTTTGCAAATTCATTTTTATCATATTCTACTTCTTTGAGTATATTTTCAACAGATTTGATCTTTGGGTATTGATCATAAGTTCGGCCATTTAACAAGCGACCGCCTGATTTTGGTCTAAATCCACCCCACTGTTTGAAAAACACTGCAACTCTCTGACTCTTACACTGTTTAATGATGTCTACGATCCATTCTTTCTGAACAGGTCTATAACCAATACCGCTTTCACCACCGATTATCACCCAATCAATTTTAGTTAGAACTAATTTACCCATGTGTCCCAACAGAGGTTCAATACTAAGAAATCGGGTATGGCATTTGACTTGTCTAAGTGCATCAATTCTCCATTTATGATCTTCATTTTCTATGCTAGTTCCCATCCAAATATGAGGAGGGATTACATCACCATAATAATTCTCAAACAAATCAGAAAAAGTAGCCATGGTTTGAGGACGTTTTGTCAAAACCTGGTAAACATGATGATTACCTTTCAACATAATATCAAAACAGCTTCCAATGTATTCCATTTTTGCATCTTCATGGAAAAGATCAGACATGCTATTGACAAAGATTTTTTTCGGTTTTTTCCAAGTAAGAGGCAAATTCAAGTCTTGGGATTGTTCAGTAAATTTAAAATTATTTTTATATTTTTTAACTCCCATTGCTTTAAGTCGTTTTGAAAGTTTTTCTGCATAACAATTCTTACACCCTGGAGAAATTTTAGAACAGCCTGTAGTTGGATTCCATGTAGCTTCAGTCCACTCTATTTGGGAAGTATTTGCCAATCCTTACAAAAATTACTCCAAGTTAACTATTAAGATGTTTATTTTTTCCATGTTGACAAACAAATGATCTTAATTCCATCAATCTGACTTAAATTCTGAATATATGAAATTAGATCTTATGGTTGAACCCTATGTCCTTGTACGAGGTTTGATACAGAAATTAAATAAATCAGTCAGTAATTTTCATGGAGAGATAATCACAACTCCCGATCATGGTGTATGGTCAGTTAAAAAACTAATTGCAGTATACATGTACATAAAACCATACATCGAAATAATGAGAAAAAATGGTTACAAAAAATTACATTATGTGGATTTGTTTGCAGGTTCAGGACTTTTGAAAATTGATGGGAAAATGATTCCAGGTACAGCGCTAATTCCATTCATCAGAATTGAGGATGGATTCATTTTTGATGAATATCATTTAGCAGATGAGAAACAAAAATTTGTTAGTAAATTAAATGAACGAATTAAAAGCATTGAAAAAAACAAGACAAATGTGTCCATAGAAGCTTCCACATTTGACGATTCTGTGACAAAATTATTTTCAAATAGAAATGGAGCATACAAAGATAATGGGTATTTGGTAGTGTTAGATCCATTTGGTTTAGATATATCATGGAATCAATTAGTACAAATTCTGTCTGGCAGGGCAGTAGATATTTTCATTACTTTTATGACCAGCCAAACTCAAAGGCAAACTAATATTTCTCATTCCGAATCTGCATTAACTCGAATTTTTGGTGATGAAAGTTGGAAAGATAATGATGATTTGTTAAAACATTATAGAAATAAAATTGAAACAATTCCTTCTGAATCTCACTATCCATACAAAACGAGTGTGATTACTGTAGAAACCAAAGGTAGTAGTAAATACCATCTAATTTTTGCATCTAAATCTAAAATAGGAGCTCAAAGACCATTCAAATACATTCAAGAACTAGTGGATGCTGTCGACAAAAATCTTCTAAATGATGCATTTTCAGGTGCTATGAAACCCGAATCAAATATTGACTATTATTTTAATAAGTAAAAATACCCTATTGCTGATGTGAGTCTATTTGAAAAATGTTGGATTTTTAATTATAATTTTCGTGCCTCAATAAATGTAAAATTACCATTCTCAAAATCATCATAAATTTCAAATCCGTTTGTTTTGAGTGTATTTCGTAGTTCACTTAATCTTCCCTCCAATGCCCTAGTTGTTTCTGAAATGAAAATACATTGATTTGAAGCTAAACAGCGATGGGCTTCTTTTAGATAATCATTCCAATTCTTTCCCATCAATGACAAAGAAAATATCACCACGTCAAGACTACCATCTTCTAATGGGACAGATGTAATATCGCAAGCAGTTACCTGTTCATTTATTGCCACATGATCAAAACTGTGTACTCGTTCTCCAAATGCTTCTTGAATTTTAGCTTCGCCACATCCAAAATCACCAATCTCCAATCTCTGTGAGAGTCGATTCAATCTAGAAATCCAATGCTCAAATGGAATTATGCTCCATGTGGTTCTTGCTTCCCTGTATTGTCTGTGATATTCTAACCACTCTTCAGGATTCTCTAGCATTCTAAGATGAGTTGTCTCTGATTTTTCCGTATTGATTCTCTGATTGAATTTCTCAAAGTCACCATATTTTGTGATTCTTTGTTCTACCTGAACTGGAGATAACTGGACATTTAGATCACGTCTTGTTATTGTCGATATTTCTCCACGTTCTAATCGCTCCAACCATTTTACAGCTTCAGCTGTTGCTTGGGATGGAGTAATCAAGTTCTTTTCTGGAAGCGTTCCATCAACTGCACAGTCAGCTAGAGTTTTTTTGAATTTAATTCTGTCAAGTTTTAGCTGATCATAAGGATACCCACCGATTGAAGCTTTGATTACATAGACATTGACTATATCTTTGATTTGTCCTCTTCTGACTAGTCTTCCTAAAAGTTGCTGATATTGTGCATTTGTCCAAGGAAGTGTATTGATTATGAGCCTGTTGCAGATGTGTTGCAATCCATCAATTCCAGTTGATATTGGTCTTGATGCAATCAAAACTTGAATTTTTTTATTCAAAAATCTGCTTAATCCAGAATGATCAGAACCTGTAAACAGTGCAAAAGAATATCCTGCGTCCCTTACTGCATTTGAAATTTTTTCTACAATTTCTTCTACATATTCAGTGTAGATTATTGTCTGTCCATCAATCAGTTTGATAATCTCTGGAAGTCTTGCATCAGTTAGAATTTGTTCTATAGATAACGGATTACTCTTTAGCTGTTTGATTTGAATATTGTCAGGCTTTGAAGCTTCAACATCAATTATTTGAGTATCCAAATGTATTGGATAGTCAGGCATCTCCCTTACAGATATGTTGGATAGTTTTTCATATAATGTTACAGCATTGGGAATTGTAGCTCTTGTTGCAACATCATCGTAGACTTTTCCAGTGATTAGCTCAATTAGGGATCTTCCCTCCTGTAAGTTATTCACTACTGGAGTAGCTGACACTCCAAGTGTTTTGACTAGAGGATTTTTGATTCTGATTTCAGTCATCAAACCATCAAGATTCTGTCTTCTAAGGCTTACATTTGCATCTCTAATCTTTGAGAAATGAATCTCATCGAGTACTACAAAATCAATTTTCTCCTTTGATAGATTTGATAACAGATTAGGAGAATCAGGTTGGTTGAACTTGTCATAGTTTACTACAGCATACAGATGTTTGTCCTGTTGTCTTTTTGCAAAAAATGCATCCTTTCCTGTAATTACCTCAGAATCTGGAAAGATTTCCATGATTTGTTTCTCCCAATGAGACACAACGTCATTAGGACATACAACTAGTGTCAATTTACTATCAATGACTCTGCTTGACAAGATTGCAGACAGTGTCTTTCCTGCTCCAGTGCCTGAAAAGTTTCCAAAATATGGATTTGTAAGAATTTTGTATGCAACATATTTCTGCATGAGTAAGGGTTTTTCTGGAAAAGAATATTCTTCAGGAATTTCCAGATTTAATGATTTTTCATAATCATCAAGAAAAGTTTGCACTACTTCATCATGATACTTGTTTCCATTAAGACCTGATTTGTGTATTTTCTCCAAAGTATCTGATTCGTCTTTGAATGCATTCTTCCAAATTTGATTAATAGAATAATTTACATAAAATTTTATTGCTTCTTCATCTATGTTGATTGATTCCAGTGAATCAGTATGTCGTAATACATCCTCTACAGGAATAACATCTGCATAATCAAGAGGATCAGTATCGTCAAGAAATTCAGCGATCTCATCAGATGAAGCTAATTCAATTTCGGAATCTATTTCAGATAATTCATTTATTTCAACTAGTTTGGAAAAATCTGGCGGTTCTTCATAAGAAGAATTTACATAATCTTCAATCGCATCTCGTCCTGCGGGAGTCTTTATAGATTTAAGTAAATTCTTGAAAAAATTATTGTGTCTGTTTCCTTCTCCTAGATTTAACAATCCTTTTCGTAACAAGAAAGAATACAAAACAGCATCGTTCCATTGATAAATTATACCACTATCTATCAAATCTTTTAGAAGTTCTTTGATTTTACGAACTGGCCAGCCAGAATTTTCTATTCCTAACCAATCAGTCATGTCAATAAATTCATCTTTATAGTAGACTGATGGATGAGAAGGAATATCATCTGGTTTCTTTCCTGATTTACAAAAATTACTCCATTCATCCCTTTTCTGAAGTTTTAAACTACGTGCAAATGTTCTGGCTTCTGTAAATGGTCTAAATTTTCTATTTTGATGAGCTATAACACCAGTACCTAACCAATCCCCCACTCCTTTCCATTCTTTATTGTATACTCTTCTAGGATAAGCTGGGATGTCCGAGGGCAATTCCTTATTTTTACACCATTCTTTCCATTCTTTTTCAGATATTAATTTCAGAGAACGTGCAAATGTTCTGGCTTCTGTAAATGGTCTAAATTTTCTATTACGGTGAGATATAACATTAGTACCTAACCAATCCCCAAAACCTTTCCATTCCTTTTTGTATACAAGACCAGGTGTGGCTGGAATATCATCTGGTTTTACTCCAAGTTTCTTCCAATCATTCCATTCATCAACTGATTTTAAACCTAATTTTCGGACATAATCTCTTGCTTCTATAAAAGGACGTAATTTTCTAAATTTAGATTTTTGTGGATCTACTCCTGTCCAATCAATCCAACCTTTCCATTCTTTCTTATACGTTTTTTCAGGATGTGCAGGGATGTCATCTGGTTTCTTTCCTGATTCACAATAATCTCTCCAGCCAGAACTTCCCCAAAGTTTCAAAGGTCTAACAAATTCTTTTGCATTTTGAAAGTTCATAAATTTACCATATTCAGAGTCAACTGAAGCGTACCCTAACCAATCTCCCCAATCTTTCCATTCCTTTTTGTATATAGTATTTGGTGTAGTTGGAATGTCATCTGGTTTCTTTCCTGATTTGAAATAATTTCTCCATTCATCAACAGATTTTAATTTTAAACTACGTGCAAATGTTCTGGCTTCTGTAAATGGTCTAAATTTTCTGTAAGCACTTCTTCGTGCAGTATATCCCAACCAATCTTCAAAACCATTCCACTCATTTTTATAAACATGACGAACATCGGCAGGAATGTTATCCGGTTTTTTACCTGATATGCAATATGCATGCCATTCTCTAGCAGATTTTAATTTTAATTTATGAACAAAATCTCTAGATTCTTCAAAGGTTTTGTAAGTATCTTTTTTTTGCAAGTATTTCTCATTAGAAGATTGAATATAAAACAGATCTTACAATAATGAAATAGGAGAATTTAATTTGACTCTGCAATGGATTTTAGAACAAAATGTTGATAATTCTAAATTATTCTAAAAACTTAAGGATTTAGTCATGAGATTAGAATCTAGTCTTTCAAATCTTCTTTTATCTTGTCAAATTCTTCTTTAGTGATTTCACCTTTTGCCAATCTCATTTTTAAAAAAGTTAAAGGTCCATCAATCAGTTTTTGATATTCCATCGAACTCTTTTTTACGTTTAGGAAATTGAATCAAACTTATGATTAAAAAAACAATTCCAACTGTCAATGTAAAAGTATCTCCTGTTGTCAGTCCATTAATTGTCATAAGAGAACTACCAATAATAGAAACTATGTTAAGATAATAGCCAATTTTGATTGATTTTGTCGATTTTGCAAATTTTTCAATCTTTTCTGCTACCAGATCAAGTTGCTGTGGTTTTACGTTAGACTTACAATTTGGACAATAGCTTGATTTTGGTTGAATTTCATTCCCACATTCCTTACATATTATTTTCTTTACTTGAGCATTGACAATAACATCTAAACAGGTTCTACATAATTTATCATGTTTTGACATTCCCTCAGGTGGTTCAAACCCATACTCTCGAATATGTTTTACATCACGCCAATTATTCATCATTCCTAATCTTTTATGACAAGAAAAACAGTTACTCAATAATTCTCTAAATTTTGTATTAACTTAAGGATTTAGGAATGATTCTAATCTGTTTTCTTTTGTTTTTTTAATTCTTCATCTACTGCTTGAAATAATCTTTCTAGTTCAGAATATAAAATATTTTGCTTTTCAACAGCCCAAAGTTTTTTGAGTTGTGGTAGAACATCATTATCTCTATTTCTTTGTTTTTTGATGTCACTCCTCATTTTTTCTAAATCTGCAATACTTAGTTTCGATAGTGATTTGATATGTTTATCAATATTTTTCCTAACAATTTTTCCTAATTTTTCAACCTCAAAATCCACTAATTCATCAAGAGATACTTCCACGAATGTCATTGGTTCATTGGCTTTAGTGTAAGGAATGGGTCTTTTTTCTTTCTTTTTTAAGAAATCAAACATAGTTCAAGTTAGAAATCTAGTTAAATTAAGCATTTACGAATTTAATGTATCTTAAATACAATTTTAGAATAGATTAAAAATGATCTCCAAATGATTGAACCATAAATATGATAGAAAATGAAAAAGAGAAAGCAATTCGAATACACCAGTTTGTTTTAAACAACAATTCAGACAATATTAGAGAAAGTCTTTATGAATACATGATTTTAAGAGCGATTTATGAACATGGTGAATCCAATAATGTTCTCGATAAAGAAGCAATATTACAGAATATGGAAAAAGATTATGGAGTAGTTGGATTTCATCCATCAATCATTGATAATACTTTAAAAAGACTTGAAATAAAAAAAAATATTATTGTGGATAATAATAAGATCAAATTATCCGTAAAGAAACAAGAAGAGGTTAAAAATAATAATCTCGTATTTATTGCTTCTGTTGAAAAAATTAAACAAGATATAGAAAAAAAGATTGAATTAGAGATTGGAATTTCAAAAGAAAGATCTGAAGACATAACAAAGGAATTTTTCAGAATAATCGGAAAATCCTTTTTAGGGGGTGGAAAACTTTCTTCGAGAGTAATTGCAAATGATAAAGATCATAAGGACATTTTTAATAATTTTGAATTTAAAACAGAGTATAACGAATCAATTCTTATAAAAATAGATGTAACTCAACATGAAAAACTTAATAGATTATTTCTGAATTTTTTTTCAGGAAATGATGAACAAATCAATAAATTCTTTTTTGCATTAACTCAATCTTATGCTCTTGTTCAAATTTTAAACGTAGATCCAGAACTTAAGAAAATACAAGAAAAAGCATTAATAGAAAAAAAAATTTATTTGGATACTAATTTACTAATTGATTTAATTTTTGAGGAAAACAAAAATCACTTGCCAATTAAGGCAGTAGTTGGAATAAGTCATGATCTTGGAGCTCAGTTATTGATTACTAACCTCACAAAAAGAGAATTTGATAATTGGTTGAAAAATTGTCAAATATCTTATCAAAATTTTAAAAAAATTCCAGATAAATTCATTGAGGCATTTAAAGATGAAAATACCAATGCCCCATTTTTCAATACATATCATAAAAAACTCATTGATAATCCACGACTAACAATCCGACAATTCTGTAATTATTATGAAAATTATCTTACTTTTATTAAGAAACAGTACAATATACAAGTAGACGAAGAAAATTTAGAAGAATTAAAAGAAACTGCAGAATATGAATCTCTTTTTCAGAAGCTTAGTATTATAAAATATTCAAATGTTGCAAGACATGATGCACTTTGTATTCTTAAAGTCAAACAATTAAGACAAAATACGCCTGGAAATATACTTGGGGTTTCTTCATGGCTCATCACTACAGACACGTCACTAAAACGAATAGAACATAAGATTTTCCCAGATGATGAATTTACATCATCAATTTTATATGGAATTTGGTTTCAGGTCATTTCTCCATTATTATCCCCTACATTAAGAGATAAAAATGACACAAGTAAAGCATTTACAAAATTACTTGCAACTAATTTTAGCGGTTCAAATATAATTACTGAAGAAGATATACTCAATACTCTTTCTGCGTTTATTGATGATACGAGTATCACAGTTGATACTCTTGAAGAAATTATTGGAAATACACATTTACGAGATACATTCAGAAAAATTAGAAGAGCACATCAAGAGAATAATAATGAAGAGGAGGAAAAATGGAAGAAAATAGGTTATTCTCAAGTCACTAAAACTTTACAACATAAACATAGTCAAGAAACAATCGATATGAAAAAAGCTCTTCAAAACCTTACAAAAAGTCTTGATCAAACAAAGGCTCAGATGCAAGAACAATCAGTGATTCTAAAACAACAGACACAGGAAATTCAAGGGCTGAAAAATGAAACCGATGAAAAGAATTGGGGTAAAAAGTTTTTCAAAAAATTAACTTTAGGATTGATAATTACTTCCATAGTAATTGGAATCCTGTACTTTACCAAGATAACTACTGATATGGGTTCGATTTTGGGCGTAGTGGGAATTGCAGCAACAGCATTGGGAACCATTTTTGGCGTGTGGTATAGCATTCATAAATCTAGAATTGAAAATGTTTGATTGTAGTTCAGATACTCGGATGCCTAATTAGATAAAACTTATCAGAACTAAAAAGAAGACAATTACCCATCTTTAAGATAGTGGTAATAATTGTGAAAGTATGGCATTAGACGCCTGTATCATTATCACAGTCATCATCAATTTGTAGTGTCTGTATTTTGACTTCATATTCCTTTAATTTTTCCCTTAGATTTTGTATGAGATCATTTTGTTGTTTTGTCGCCTCTATCCATTTACTTGCAGACATGTGAAGATTTTGACCATTTACCATTGTTCTAATGGAATCTACTGCATTTTTGGCTACTGTTAAAGCCTGAAGTTTGGTACTTGCACTGGTCTCTGATATGACTTCATGAGTGGTTCCTTTCTCACTCTCTCTTTCTATTTTTCTAATCATGTGTTCTTCAGAGTCATGTATTTTCATTGCCAGGATGTAAATTTTGTTGTAACAATCAAATGCTTTGTGCATAATGCTAGAGTAAGTCTTACTTGCCAAATCAACAATAAAAGAATCGTTTCTTGCTAAATCATTAAGATCATTGTAAAGTGTGGCCATTGAAATATCGTATCCAGATATTCTAACTAGTCTTAGCAATTCGTGTTTAGTATATTCTTTACCTAAACTGTCTGCATGTTGTATGTGTGCTTCCAGGATTTGTAATCTGTGTTCTCTGTTTAATCTAGTCTGGCCAAACTTCATCGTCATTTTCTAACGTTGATTATAATATCATGTGTAGTTTATAGTATTTTTGATTGAATGATCAAACAACAACATAATAATTCACGATGTGTTATTGTATGATATTTTCTTCTTTTATGAGATTTGTCATTATCAAAGTATCAATTAGATTGCTAACACTACGATTCTCTCTTCTTGCAAGTTCTTCTATCTTTGTATATGTTTTTTCTCTAACTGTTATTGATTTGAATCCATTTGAAGTCATATTGTTGTAAAATATGATTTTATCAAATTTAAGGAATGGTAATTTTCGTTTTTCTGTACTCTCTTGACTTTGTTCTTAATTTGTTTTTACAGCAGTAACATATTGTTAATTCTGTAAAAAAATATCTTGTGCACTTTGGGCAGTATTTTTGTCCATTTTCATATCCAAATCTTCGCTGTGATTCGTTATTGGAATCACATACCCCTTTACAATCTGAACTCATTGTGAATCTCCCAAAGAAGATTGTACGTTCTTTTTTGAGAATCTTATGAGAGTAGATCCTTTTGTAAACTCGTTATCTTCAGTATTCTTTTTAAATTCCACTTTGTAGTTGTTCTGATCAAGAAGTGGTTTTACTCTAGTTAGATATGCTCTTAGTCTTCCTGATGTCTTTGGGAAATTTCTGAATCCCTTGTCAAAATGATTTAGATCAGCATACTCGTTAAATCTATGAAAAAAATCCTTGACCTGAATCCATTGATTATCTATTTTTTGTTCAGTTATGAATGGAATAATGGGGCTTGTTTCATTTTGTATCTCTAATCCAGAGTTTATTTTTGCCTCATACCATTCTAGAAACCTATTTGGTTCATATCCCAATACTCTACTGATTGCTTCTCCAGATATGCCAAAATCAGCCATTCTAGGTAATTCTTTAATTTCTTCTTTTACTGACTCATAGATTCGCATAGTTTGCTGTATTGTGATGAAAATCTGCCCTAGCAAATCAGGAAGTAACTTACTGAAAATCTTCTCTGCTTCCTCGTCACCTATTCTGTCTTTTTTATCTATGATTTCTGAGTTGTAAATAATACCTCTTTCATTCAGATCACCATTGTCAAGGTTTACAGTAATGCCATTAAGAATTATTTTGCCACGAAACTTTAGGATTGTTTCATCATCATTTGTGTATAATTCTCTTTTAGAATAACCCGCCCCTGTTATGGCCTTGCATAATGTATCCGATACCTCATCTGTAATCCACGAGATATTATCAAAAGCAACCAGATAGTTGTTATTTATGTGGATGTTCAAGTCATCTATTTTTTTTGTCAAGTGACTTAGTTGCTCTTCTTTCTTTTTCCCGCTTGGGTCTACCACTTTTTTGATAAATGCAGATTGACTAGACTTTATACTTCCCTGTGGGCCAATTATTACTGGAATTGGACAAGCAATATTTGAAAGAAACAAAGTAATCAAGTGTACCCCAAAAAATTCTTCAATCTTTAAGAACTTGCAAAATTCTTTGATAGGGTTTCCGTCAAACAAGAAATTTGGTGATGTCTGTTCGCTTTGGTTTTTACTTCTTGCAAATATCGGTGTACCTGTGTTTTGATTGACAAACTCTATATTGTCTTTAGTAATTTTTACAAACTTCCAATCTGGCGAAACTAGATCATAGTAGAACTCACATCCGTCAAAAGATATTCTTTTTGGAATGTTTTCTGTCTTTGGTTTTTTAGCATGAATTGCCTGACCTTTGATAATATCCAATGCCTGTTTGAAAGATTCATCTGAATGTATTTCTCGAGTTTCTTTGTAGTAACTAGCTTTGAACCATCTCAAAGTTTTGTTGGCTCTTACATCAATCTCAAAGGTTTCTTGATGATCATTTACGTGAATTGATGCATAAACTCTGTTGGAGTCATTGCTGGAGATTACTATCTTGCTTTTCTTTTTGAGTAGAAATTCCATTAGATCCTCTACGATGGATATTTCATTACTTCTTGAGTTATTGTGACCTTTACTTTGTACGATTGGTTTTAATCCTAATTCTGTTCTGGTTGGTTGATAGTCATCCTCAAGATCAACATCATGGTTCTCTTCTTTGCATTTTTCATATTCTTTTTCTGTAGGGTACTTCCCACATTGATAGCACCAATGAGACATTAGGATCTAACCTCGCCTGGAAAGTCTAATCTGTTTTCAAGAACATTTAATCTTCTTGAGATTGATTCAAGTCTTGTTTCTTTTTCAAAAATAGAGCATTCAAGTTGCTTGATTTTTGTTTCTTTTTCTGCTGTTGCTGATTTCATACATTACAGTAATTTAACGTTAAATATGGGGATTGATAACCCCATATAATTAGACATGAAAATAACAAATATTGAGGAAACATACCCCATAAGTTTCAGGATAGATCACGGGTTTAATTCTGCGGGGGAGATTTCGGATATGGTCAACAGTCTTTTTGAGTTGGATGAGGCATCATTCATAATTTTAGGAGTAATTGCTGAAAATGGTCCTCTCAATGCAAGGCAAATAGAAAAAAAGGGATTTGAGAAATCATATGAAATAACACGAGATAAAGTCAGAAGTAGACTGCCAGGAACATTAAAAGATTATTTGATTAAAAATGAGGGAGAAATATTTCGAAATACTGGGAAACGAGAAAAATTCTATCATTTAACATTCAAGGGATTAATTGCATCGTTGGCCATAATTCCATTCGAAGAAAATTATATTATAAAAAAATATCTAGGATTTCTTTTAAAATATGCAAACAAATTTTCCATTCCAGAAATAACTATCCAGTTAATCAAATACAATATTGCATTATATTTGGTAAAAAATGTAATTGATGGTTTAAAATTAACTGATTTGAATAACATCGATGATAGAATTTTTAAATTAAATTCTCATAAATCATTAACAGAACCAAATCTAAGACAAAAACCAATATCAAATAAAAACGCAGAAAGAATTGAATTGGATATTAAAACAAAATTACACATAATACAACAAATTCTTACTCAATCTATGAAAAATGTTAGTTTAGAACATAAGTCACATACTAAACAACAAGATAGAAAGAGTCTAAACCTAGTGAATGATTTTATATTAAATATTTTACCCGACTACATAACATATTGGTTTGACTACATACAAGAGATTCAATTTGAAGAAATTGATAAATTAGAACCACATCGCAGATTAGAGGATAGAGACTTGCAGAGCATACAGATAGACATCAAAAATGCAAACCGAGTTGCCAGAAACATATTAGATTATTTAGGAATTAAAGCACAATTTACAGACAGTGACATTCCATCTTTATTTCTCTAATTTTTTTCACGTGGAGATATTTCAATATGAAAATATGTGATTTTTGCCTAATTTTTCTGCATATCCATGCCTAAATGATTGATTTTTAGTAAATTAATTTTGGTGAGCCTGGTGAACATAGTGAGGATACTTTCCATTAGTGGAGTAAAAAACTAAGAACGCTGTCTTGCTAAAAGTAGTTCTTTTCTTTGGTTTTCAATCTCCATTTCCAGGTGTATCTTTTCCTTAGTCAATTCCTTGAATGATTCACTATCTCGCTTGATCCTATAAACTTCATTTCTTAGTTCACTTAGTTCACTGTACTGATCCACCACTGCAACTGTCTCGTAAATCATTAAGTGGTTTTCTGCTCTTTTGTATAATTCAGGCATTTTATCTTGATTTCTGATGTATTGGCCTAGATACTTTTCATGTCCGATAATGCCTTGACCAAAATCCTCGTTAACAGCTACGGAGCACTGTGTAGCTGTATATGCCCTTATGGCATGTAGCGATATTACATGGCGTTTGTTTGATTCATATCTTTCTAGAAATCTAGGATGTTTGACTCCTATCTTCTTTCTAAGAGTGGTAAAGTACTGTTCCTCATTTGCTTTTGCTTTGCTATGAATTGGATTGGTTGCAAATATCTTATCATTATCTTGCTTATCTGATACATAGTCTTTGAGCATTGGAACCGTCTCTTTTGTTACAAAAGTAGTTCTTGCAACTTTTGTCTTTGTCATACTTGCAGAAAGATGTATTTCAACTGGATCTTTGATAAAATCAATGTCTTTTTTTCTAAAAGATATTCCCTCACCAATTCTCATTCCTGAATCCTTTTGAACCATGTACAAAACTCGTCTTGATGGCATGGAATATTGTGTGATTAATCTCAATTCCTCTTTTGTTAATGGGTCTGGGTTGAATTTATCTGGTTTTGGCATTGTTACTTTTCTTTTGAATTGTCTGTCGTTTATGATGATACCAAAACAATCTTCTAAAATGTATTTGAGTTGTTTAACGTAATTTTTGATAGTTCTTGGATGCAATGGCTCAAATGGTCTTTGTGTCTTTGCCTTACCAAAAGTAATCATTACGTTTGGGTGTTCTTTTTGCAACCAATCTACTAATTGTTTAAAGACAATCAATGCCTTGTTCTCATTCCTCTCTTTTCCAATATCTTCGAATAGTCTTTCCCCTGGAATTTGATATGTTTCCATACTGAATCGATTAAGACTAGATAGTGCTGATCTAGCTATGCTTGCCTGTGGTTTTGAGATGTGGGCTAAAAATTGCTCTATTGAGTAGGTTTCCTCGATGTAACTCATATTATTACAAATTGTAGGAATTATGGAATATAAGGAATGGATAAGTTAACTGTTGGCTATACTTATCGATGAAACAATAAATAAAATCAAAAATTCAAGTTCTATTATGAGTTGTATCTTCTGTGATATTTTATCTGGAATTAGAGATGGTCATATCCTATATGAGGATACATCACACATTGCATTTCTGGACAAATATCCAATTGATGTTGGTCATAGCTTGGTGGTTCCGAAAGAACATCATGAAAGAATTACGGATATGGATTCTAAAGCAGTGGGGGACATGTTTTCAATAGTTCCAAAAATAGCAAACGCAATTTTAACTGCTACAGGTGCAGACGCATTTAGTCTTGGACAAAACAATGGTCGAGCTGCAAAACAGATCATCCCACATGTTCACGTTCATATCATTCCAAGATACAATCACAAAGGAGCAATTTGGACAAAACGTTCAATATCAAATGATGAGGAACTTTTCACTTTGGCAAAAAAAATCAAAGAGTTGCTTATTTAGCATGACCTGGATTATATCGCAGTATTGCTCCTACTTTGCCTAAGCTTGATAACATGACTCCGTGTTCGGCACTTCCTGATACTACTTCTAATCTGCTTCCTGTTTTTGCTGCAAGCAATTCCAAATAATCCACAATATCTTGTTCGTTTGCTTCTACTTCCATTGAATTGCAACTAGGACAAGGATTGTTTGTAAATTTTGTCTTTTTTGGAATAACATCTCGTCTTTCAACAATTTCTTCTTGAATGTGTTGACATCTACGACATTTTCCTTCAACTCGATTTAGATTTGTGTCATCTGTAATGATTAGGATTTTTACTACATTATTTTTAAGAAGTTCAATGACATCTTTGAGTCCGTACACACCTAACCCTGAATGAGAGTTTATGTCTCTAAACAGGTCCTCAATCAGTTTTTTCTCTTCAACCATTCTGAAATCCGAAAGCAGTTCTGCTGATTTTGCAAATGCTTCTCTAACTCCTTCTGCTCCAGAATATCCTGCATCTATTGTGTTTATGATCATGTTTTGTAATCTATATTCTAAATAACCCCCATTGATGAAATCCTCTTTTGTAGGACCTGGTCCTGAAATAATCAATCCTTTAACAGGATAAATATCGATAAAATATTCTCTAGTAGTTTCTGCTACTCTGTTGTAATAATATGAAAGCTCCATCTCTCTTAATTTCTGGAATCTTTTTGCAGATTGTCCTCCCTGCCTGTGCTTTCCTGCTACGCCTGAACCTGTTTGTGATAAAACTTCTATTTTATCACCGTGGAGTAATCCCCACCCTGCATCTTTGGCATCAATAGCCAAAAATCCAATTAGATTCTCGTCTTTTAGCATGTCTTTTAGAATATCTACATGAAAATGATCATCACATCTGTACAGATATTGTTTCAAATCCTTTGGAGGATCAATTTCCCAAACTTTTACTACTTCACTTCCTAATGGACCACCTCCTTCTGGCGGCAATGCCCCACAAAACATTACCAGCCCTCTATCGGGGGTTTTTTTGAACAGTTTTAGTCTTTGAATTACTTTGCCCAGTGAATCTACAACATGTGATCTTGTCAGATCTGATTTTATGTTGTCTGCTGTTCCTTGTTCTTGTTGTAATGTGCTAATGATTTCATGCAGTTGTTTTCCTTTTGGAATGTATACGCTGATTAGCTCAGTTCCTCTGCCTGATTTTTGTGATAATTCCTCCAACATTTTTCTAATTTTATAAAGTTTAACCGAATCCACTTTTTCTATGTTGATTTTTTCCATTTGTATTTTCTTCCTGTTATGCGAATATTAAGTTTGGTTGATTCAATTATTCATCCCACTAAAATTACAACTCATCAAGAGATTTCAGAAAGACTTCAAGTGGTTGATTGCCTCTTATTTTGATTATTTTTTCATTGCTGAAAATCAAAAAAGAGGGTGTTGCATCAATTCCAATTTCTTTGCCAAACTCATGCATCTGATTTACTTTTTCAAGATATTTGTGCTCATCTAAACACTCATTGAATTTATCTAAATTCAGACTTATTGTTGTAGCAAATTTGTCTAATGAATCCCGAGTGATCCATCCTGTTCTTTCACCCCCCCAATTCTTGTATAACTCGTCATGATATTGCCAATATTTTCCCTGATCTTGAGCACAATGCGCTGCCTCAGCAGCTAAAACCGAATCAGGACCGTTCAATGGGAAATCTTTGAACACCAGTTTTACTTTTCCTGTTTCAATTAAATCAAGTTTAATTGTATTTAGCGTGCTTTGATGAAATTTATAACAAAAGGTACATTGGTAATCCCCCAATTCTAAAATTGTAATTGATGCCGATGGATTTCCCATAATTGGTGAGCCATTTTGAATTAATCTTGATTCAGTCAATAGTTTTGAATCGTCATCTGTTTGAGAATAAAATGCCAAAAATACCCCTGTTAACATTCCTATTGCTATTGGAATTGCAAACAAGATCTTTTTCATTGATTTGTTGATTTTTTTTTCTAGTAAATAGTTTCCTTACATTAAACAGATGCCAAAGTCCATAACGCAGAGTTTTTTGCAGATATCTCTGCCACAAACGGATCATCTGATGATGAGATTATTATCACATCCCCTTCTTCTGGACATAAATTTTCTAAAATATCTTTTTCTGTTTTCCTATCTTTGTTAAAACACTCTTTTTCATCACCTGGAAAAATTAATTTTTTATTTTTGCATATCATTGTAGTGCATCCTGAAGAACCATACAAAATTGCATAGTCTCTTTGTTCCAATCCTGTCTTGACTATGTTGGCATGATTTTTGAGTAAAATTGCATGGTTGTGTTTACCTTGTATGATGCTGCATTTTCTAATTTTACCTTCCTTGGGTATTGCATTCTGTATCTGATTTGTTAATTTGTATCCTTTTTCAGTAAGAAAAGTTCCTGATCTTGTTGAATCCACTATCTCTGCTTCTTTTAGATGTGAAATTAGTGTCTTGACTGCACCTCCTCCAAGATGAATTTCTTTTCCAAATGTTGCTCTGCTGACAAATTTTTCTCTAGCTAACAATTGTAATGCCTTGAGAACATGTGGAATACTGAATGTTAGAACTTTGCTTGAGCCCTTTCTTGATACTATATCTTGTAAAGCCTGAATGTTTTTGCGCAGAATTTTTCTTGTCTGTAATTCTATATAAATTGGTTAAACTATCTATGATGATAGTTATTTAGAATTGTTATTGCGTTAGAATATTTTACAGAAATATCTTCTTTTTGATTTGAGTTGATCTCTTTGAATTCATTTAACAGTATTTTATTACTGATCATATCCTCTAATGTTTCTACTGTAAATGGCTTTTTGATTACTTCGATTGCCTTGTTGATCTTTGTTAATGAATCCGACAATGTCTTTTCAATATATCCTGACGCAAAAATTATTCTTTGACTCGGATTTATATTTAGAATTTCAATTGCCGTTTGTAATCCGTTTAATACTGGCATGTTGTGGTCTAATATTACAACATCAAAATAATTTTCTAATTGATTTGATTTTGAATGAACGTGTTCTTTTTGATAAATTTTTAGACACTTTTGCCCATTTTCAGCTGTTATCACATGTCTGTTGTCAAACTTTAACCAATCTCGGTATAATTCCAACAGATGTATCTCATCATCTGCAATAAGCAATCGCATCTGTTTTGTTTGTGTACTTGGAATTTGTTCTGTTGTTTTTGTCTGACTTGTTTTATTTATTCCAATTCTGTCAATTTCCATTTTTATTGGATCAAGAATTTTTGAATCCCCAATTCTGCCAAAAATTCCTTGTATCATGTCTTCAAATAATTTGTAATTTCCAGTGATCTCTTTTTCAGATTTGCCACATTCTCTCATCATTGTTTGAATAATTGACTTGTATCCGTTTGTCCCGTATAGATCTATTAACGATGTCTCTATAATCTGAGATATCTGATTCTCATATCTTATATGGTTAAAATCAAATTTAGAATTGCCCATTTTATGATCTTTATGTCATCAAATATGACTAAAGCATCAGTATGTTAGATCTAAAACTAACATTCATAATTTAAGCATGGGGTGATTTCTTTTTATTAATTGGACAAATTGTCCAAGAATTTAAATACATTAAATCAAGAGAAGCCACATGTCTCAATCAAGACAAATCAATGTATCTAAGAACAGTGTTCCAGTTATTGCAATTGTGGCTTTAGCTATAATTTTTGCAGCTGGATTATTTGTTGTTGGATTTGACCAGGGACATATCTTTAGTCTAGTTTATGGCGAAGAAGCATTCCAAGAACTTTACATCCACGAACTTACTCATGATATGAGACATGCTGCTGGCTTTCCTTGTCATTAGTAGATTAACCTGACGAAAACATTTCTTTTTATCATTATTGTCATATCTTCTGGCGCTGTAGCCGGACTTATTCACGGGGTATGAATCTTGTATTTGTTGAGCCTTCGCTTGATCAGGCAATTGGAATTGAAAATCAAAATCTTTTTGCAACAGGTGAGGCCGAAGATAATTCTGAATTTTGGATAGAATATGACGGCTATATAACATGGCAAAAGAGTGGGCAAGTTTTTGCTGGTGGAATTCTTGGTATTTCTATTGGTGCTTTATTTGGAATCGTTTTTGTACTTTCAAGAAACACCCTTCCTGAAAAAACAGATCTCAAAAAAGCTCTAGTTTTGGCAGGAGTAATGTGGATAGTAATTTACTTTATTCCATTTTTAAAATACCCTGCAAATCCTCCAACTGTAGGTGATCCTGAAACCGTTGTCTTACGTGGAGTTCTTTATTTGACATTTATTGCAATTTCTGGATTTGGTGCTATCGGATTTTACAAACTGTCTCAAAAACTAAAAACTAGAAAATTTATTGCTGCTGCAGGATATATTGCATTTATTGGAATAATATTTGTTGCAATGCCTGAAAATCCTGACCGAATTACTACTATGGATTTAGTTGATCATTTTAGAATGATGTCTGCATTTACCGTCTCTCTTTATTGGCTTTCATTAGGTCTTATTTTGGGCTCTATGGAATCACTATAAACCTCATAAAGAAATCCCCCCTTCTTTTAATTAGTTATTCTAAGTCTCTGGAACGAGAATAATGTGACGTAATTTAAATAACTCTGTATTGTTTTTTAATTTAATTGACACGACGTTTAACATTACCGCAATTAAAAAAATATGATGTCACTCAAAAAGTAATTGAGGCTTTGGCTGATTCTGAATCACGTGCGATATTGTTTTCAATTATAAAAAAAGGAATGACTGCCTCTGAATTATCTGAAAAACTAAAAATCCCACTCAGTTCTGTGTATAAAAAACTAAGTGACCTTGAAGAGCTTACTCTAATTGAGGTAGAAAAATGGATGATTTCTGATAAAGGGAGAAAATTCAAAATGTACAAAAGTCGCATAAGCAAGGCTGATATCTCCATAAGAAAACCTGACCCCATTCTTAATCTGGTGCCAAACTAGTGAATCCAATGTCAAAACCAAACATAATTCAACTAAGTGAATTTGATGTCACACAAAAAATAATTGAATCTCTAAGTAGCGTATGTACACGCGCTGTATTGTTTTCAATTAAAAATGAATCAAAAGACGCAACGCAAATTGCAGATGAGTTGAAAATTTCAATATCTACCGTTTACAAAACTTTGTCTAATTTAGAAGAATTAGCGCTTGCAGAAGTGGATAAATTTATAATTTCTGCTGAAGGAAAGAAAATAAAACAATATCGAAGTCGTATAGGTAAAGTTGAAATTACATTAACTGATTTGGAGCCAATCTTGAATCTTTATCCAAATACTAGCAACCCTAAATCAAATCTTCAAAGTTAAATTAATAAAAAATAAAATAAAAAATTGAATTTATGATCTTGTACTGTTATTCTGTTTTTGTTTTAAAACTTGCAGAATAATGTCATATCTTAAAACGCATATCGATTCTAAAACTCTGGAATAACACACTAGAATCTTTGTACATGTTATATTCTCTTTATTTCTTGAAAGTCTATGATTAAATCTATAACTTCTATGATTATGGCAATAACCCTAATCACAATACTGCCATCCCAAATTGCTCTTGCAGAATCTGAAGATGACAAACTGTCCTTTGCAGGTTCTTTGGAAGAGACATTGGGACATTTTTGGGCAATTGAGCAAAATCTAGATGATAATAATGCTGAATTGGCACTGGTACATGCAACTCATCCTATTGCAGAACTGTATTCCTCTATGAAGCCAGATCTAAAAGAAGCAAATCCCGAATTTGATGAAAAAATACAACAAACCCTCATGGATTTGGGCAAAAAAATCGGCTCTGATGTAACAAGAGAAGATGCACAAATGGCAATGGATGAAGCAAAGAAAATAATCCAAGAAGCAAGAATCTTGATTGTAGGTAAAGAACTTAGTCAGGATACCACATTTAAGGCCAGACTCATGCAAGGTCTACTAAAAACTTCTATCGGAGAATATGAGGAAGGCGTAAAGAACGGACAGATAGAAATGATGGCAGAGTTTCAAGACGGCTCTGCATTTGTATGGAGATCACAGCAAATCTTTGACGAGGTAAAATCCAGTCTACCCGAACATGAAGTAGAAGAAATCGAGGAATTTTATTCTGATTTATGGGATGCATATGATAAAAGATCATCTTCTGAGCAAGTTGAAACTCTTGCCAATGGCATAATTAATGAGATTGGCGAGGCAATAGGGGAAGAAACTGAAGAAACAGATTTGCTGACATACGTTGAAAACATTCGTAACCTCTTGAACCAAGTTAAAGTAACGTATGCTGAAGGTGACAAAGACACTGCATTGAGTCTTGCAACAAAGGCGTATCTAGATAATTTCGAGTTTCTGGAAGGCCCCCTTGATGAGTCAAATCCAGAATTGGTAGAAGAACTTGAGACAATGATGCGAGAAGAGCTTCGAGATATGATAAGCAATGATGCCCCAATATTAGAAGTGAGTCAACAAGTAGATGACATACTTGCAAAAATGGATACTGTAGCAAAAATAATTCCAGAGTTTGGTACCATCGCTATGATGATCCTAGTTGTTGGAATAATTAGCACACTGGTTCTAGTATCAAAAAGCAAGAACTTGGCAATATTGCCAAGAATCTAATTCATTATCTTTTTTTCTTTTTAGTTTCAATAGATGTATTCTCATTCTATGTTTATAGAACAAATCTTTTGTTTAAATATCGTTAGCTAGACCTAATCAACAATTCATGAAATACAAATTTTATTGGTATTCTATTATTGTTATTTTTATCTTGAGTGTATTTTCATTAACTAGTGTTGTATATGCTCAAAATGAAGAAGAACATTATATATCTACTATAACAATTACTGGCATTGGCTTGGAATTAACAAAACAAGCACTTTTGACCAACGATTATGATTCTGCAGAAAAATATTCTGCTTTGACAAATAATTTTTACGGGAAGAATATTCAATTTTCAAGAGCATTTAATTCTGATTTTTCAGACGAAATTCATATTCAATTACTTGATCTTCATTCAGGTATTTTGTCAAAATCAGAATCTCCATCTCTAATTAATCAAATTAATCAACTACAAAAAACATTAACTCTGATTCCTTCTGGTGGAAATTCAAGTACTATCATTGCTTCCATTTTGTCTGAAGCTGATGAACAATATCAGATAGCAATACAAGATGATAATTCTGAATCATACTTTCTAACTTTGTCTCTCATAGAACATTCGAAGATTATTTTAGAACAAAATCCACTATCTGATAACCGTCTGAATCAAGAACTAGATTCATTTTTCCATGATCTGAATGAATTTGTTTCAAATAAACGCGACTTTGTTGTTGTAGGAAATTTGATTACTGCAATACAACGTGATTTGGTGCAAACCGAAACAATTACAATTAATAAAACAAATCTCTATGATACAATTCGAAATTTATATTCTGAATTATTGATTGCAGTAAACTCTGGTGATTATTCAACTGCGGAAGAGATTGCAATTGAAGCATATCTTGAAAATTTTGAATATTTGGAACCCGATATTGAAAAAGTCGATGAATCATTATTGAATTCATTAGAAATCAATATGCGTGAAAAACTCCGAGACATGATTGCACAAAAAGAGAATCCAAATGAAATCATCAAGTTTATTGAAAATTCTATTTTGCCAGATTTGGCAAAAGCCGAATCTATGACTAGTAAACTCACTTCTGTTACCAATGCTAGTCCAACATCTGAAAAAAATCTGAAATCTATGGGTGATGCATCAGAAGATCAAAAGTCTGGGGTCAAAAATGAGATCGATGTAATTCGTGAGCGATTAGAGGAAACCTTACTTCATTATAGCCGTGGGGATATGCAATCTGCACATGCTAGTGCAAGATCTGCATATCTTGACAGTTATGAGTTTGTGGAGATTCCCCTTAGAGCAATTGATCCTGATTTTACCCTTGAAGTTGAATATCAGTTTGCAACATTACGTAATTTGATTAAACAAGAAGCACCTCAAGAAGAGATTCAAGATGTCATAATTGGCATTAGAAGAAATCTCGATGAATCTGAAAGGATAGTGAGTGGTATTGGTACTTTAGCCCCATCAATTGCATTTACATCGTCATTTGCAATTATTTTTAGAGAAGGACTGGAATCTGTTTTAATTCTTGGTGCTATAACGACGTATCTTGAGGCTTCAAGAAATAATCAATTTAAAAAATATATTTATTATGGAGTGGTGATGGCGTTTGCTGCAACTGCTGTTACTTGGATTATTACATCTCATATTATTGAAATTTCAGGGGCAAATCGCGAACTAATTGAAGCTATAGCAGCTTTATCTGCAACTGCTGTTTTGTTTTATGTCAGTTTCTGGGTTTTAAATAAAATTGAACACAAAAAATGGATGGAGTTTGTCAAAGCAAAAGTTTGGCAGGCTACTGCAACTGGCAGTGTAATGGTATTTGTCATGCTGTCATTTTTTACTGTGTACAGAGAGGGGTTTGAAACAGTACTTTTCTATCAGGCAATGTCTGGTTTTGCAAAATACATGGAAATCTATGTGGGATTGGGATTTGTTGTTGGAATGATCTCTCTTTTAGGTTTGTATTATGTAATGAGAAAGTTGGGAAGAAAACTGCCTTTACGTGCTCTATTTGGATTAACAATGGGTGTAGGTGCATACTTGTCTATTGCATTTTTAGGAAATGCTATTAGAGAACTTCAGATAATAGAAATTGTACCTTATACTGGATTAATTGGAATTATGCCTAGACTGGACATTAATCTGGCAATGATGACTGGAATTTATCCTACCTTGGAAACAATCATTGCACAAGTAATATTACTTGGCATTTATCTAATTGCATCATCTTATATCCTGATATTACGACCACGAAAAGAACTTCAACTGGTTTCTATGAGAAAGTCGAGGAATATTCCAGATGAACAATAAACGACGAATTAGAGTTGGAATTGACGTTGGTGGGACTTTTACAAAAGCTGTTGCCATAGATGTAAAAACAGGCTTGCTTTTGGCAAAATCAACAGTCCCTACAACTCATAGTGCACAAAAAGGAGTATCTGAAGGCATTGTAACTGCATTAACAAAAATTATCGATGAAACGGGTGTTGAAATTAATGAGATTGAATTAATCTCTCATAGTACAACTCAGGCAATTAATGCATTATTGGAATCTGATACATCCAAGGTTGGAATAATTGCAATGGGTGTGGAGCCCACAAAAAAAGATGTCGTCAAAAGAACAAATCTGCAAGATGCTTCAATTAACACTAATCAAGATATCAAAACAGTTCATGAGTTTTTAGACACTTCTCATTTAATTACAGAAAACGAAGTTTCCGATACAATACATAGATTAAAAGAAAAAGGCGCTGAAGTAGTCGTTGCAACAGAAGCCTTTGGAGTTGATGATCCATCAAACGAATTATTTATCATGAATGTTGCATCTAAACAAAACATTCCCTCCACTGCATCCCATGAGATTTCAGGAATTTATGGATTAGAAATACGAACTCTGACTGCCGCTGTCAATGCCAGCGTTTTGCCAAAAACATTTCAAGTTGCAAATTATGTAGAAGATGCAATTCGTAAAACAGGAGTCACCGCACCGTTGATGATAATGAAAGGAGATGGTGGTGTTACTAGCATGGATACTTTTAGGACAAAACCCATCCTCACAATTCTTTCCGGACCAGCTGCAAGTGTGGCAGGAGCATTATTACATCTCAAAGTAACTAATGGAATATTTGTCGAAGTTGGTGGTACTAGCACCAATATTTGCATAATAAAAAATGGCAAACCTGAAATTCGTTATGTAACGGTAAAAGATCATCCTACATGTATTAGATCAATGGATGTTAGAATTCTTGGAGTGGCAGGTGGAAGTATGGTGGGATTGGATCAAAATAGAGTATCTCACGTAGGTCCACGTAGTGCTCATATTGCTGGCCTCAAATATTCTTGCTTTGCAGATCCTGAGGATCTTAAAACTGGAAAAATAGTCTTGATTAAACCAATGTTAAATGACAAATCCGAATATGTGGCAATAAAATGCGACAAAGAAACATATGCCATTACCAATACATGTGCGGCAAACGCATTAGGCATGATAGAAAAAGATGACTATGCTTTTGCAAATCAAGAATCTGCAAAAGTTGCCCTTAAAACTCTTGCAGAATTTGTAGGAGTCTCATATCACGAAATTGCCATGTCTATTATTCAGACTGCCTCATTTGAGATAACAAAAACAATCAGTAAAATCTTAAAAGAGTTCAAAATGAATCCATCTCATACGACATTGATTGGTGGAGGAGGGGGTGCGTCTGTTCTTGTTCCATTTGTTGCAAAACAATTAGGAATCAAATATGAAAAAGCTGAACATGCTGAAGTAATCTCATCCATTGGTGTGGCATCATCTATGCTTCAAGAAGAAATGGAACAAACAATGGTGGATCCAACCCCTGAAAAAATCAATCAAGCTCATAAAAAAATTCATGCAATGTTAGTTAACAAAGGTGCAATTCCTGAATCCATTATGATAAACAGTGAGTATGTTTCTGACAAATCTCTTCTTCGTGTAACTGCTGTAGGTAATGTGGAATTAGATAGTGCAGAAACTTCAAAAAATGTCTTTACATTAGATGATGCCAGAAAACGAGCAAGTGAGATTATTGAAATTTCTGAGGATTTAATTGATCTGAGTTATGAGACTGATCATTACTTTGTGTTTACTGGTCACATCGAAATAAAAAAATTATTTAGCAAAAAGAACCAGCACCATATTTTAATTTTAGACAGATATGGAAAACCAAAACTTTCAATAAAAAATGGCAAGATCTTTCAGGGTGGCAAAATCACAATATTGGAAGAATTGGATGAATATTTGGAATCAAGACATTCGGAAATTGCCCCTAAAGTATATCTCCTAAATGATCTAAAGATGGTGGATTATTCTAGTCTTATTACTCCATCTGATATTGTAAATGCTGTTAGAGGAGAACTTGTGGGTTCTGAAAAAGCATCTGTGTTGATAGAACTCTAACTGTGCCTGTTTTATCCAAAAAATCTTAATTTTGAAACAATTGGCCTTTGATCGACACATTTTTTGACTCTGGTACTTCTAATTGCACACAATTTCGATATTACTATGAGCTGTAAAATTGGGTTTATCCACAGTTTTTCCTATTTTGCCATCCAAAACAAAAAGATGTGCATTAATTGTGGAATAGAAGAAAGCAATAATAATTAATTATTTAATTTTGAATCTATGCGTTATTGGATTTTTTCCATTTTACTTTTGATTTTTAGCACTCCTGTTTTTGCACAAACTCCTGAATTTGATGAACTTTCCGATTCTGCACAATATGTTTTAGAACTTGATGAGCATGTATATCATATATCTTATGTTGTCAATGCTGATATAGTTGCAATGAAAATTGACCCTGAATCAAAATCATTGCTTATTGGTTTAGATAATGCTTCTGATTCTCAATTTTTTATTAGTTTGGAACATGAATTGATTACTGCACAAAATAACGAATTTGTAATTTTGGTCAACGGTCAGGAAATAGATTATGAAATTACATCTGATTCTGTTCGTTCTACATTTGAGTTCTTTGTATCTGCAGGTTCTGAAGAAATTGAAATTATTGGAACTCATGTAATTCCGGAATTCCCAATTGGTGCAGTTTTTGGGTTTGCAGTGATGATTTTATCTGTTATAATTTTTGCAAAGGTGAAAACACCTTTTTTCAGGTTGTAATTTTATCTAATTGATTTGTTTCTTTTGCAGTTTTTACTTCACGCGCTATTCTTTTACCCATACTCATAGGCTCATTAAAAAGTAATGAATAGTATGGTGAGCCATCCATGTAGATGTTTGTTCCTGCCACAATTCTAGCTGAAAATTCAAATGATGTAAACTTTGCATTCTCATCATAAACTCCCTCAATACAAAATGGTCCATTCATTCCAGGTGCCGCCATCCTTTTTGATGCCTCTACAAAATTTTCTCCCATTGTATACACTTCATCTAGTAATGATTCTCTTAAAACTATTGGGCTGTTTCCAATCACATTAAATGACGGAATCTTATTGCTTTTTAGCTGCTGCTCTGATGGAATTCTAGCAATGCCTTCGATGTCTGATTCATGTCTCTGATCAGCGCCAAAAAATTCTAGTTCTTCTTTTAGAGGAGAATAAAAGAATTGCAGATATGCCAAAACACCTGCAGCGTATTCTTGAATGTACAGTGTCTCTTCTTTGGAAATCACTCCTTGTAAAATCATCTGATTTCTTTTTTTATTATATTCATCTGGATTGGATGCTAAAAAATATCCTTTGCCTCCTGCGGCTCCCTGCCTTTTTACAATTACAAGCTTGTTGATATCCTTTGAATCCAACACTGGTTTTGGAACTGGAAGTTTTGCTTCGCGCATGAGTTTTTCTTTCATGGTTCTGTCTGATTCCCATCTTAGGATCCACTTGTTTCCAAAAATTGGAGTCTTGATTGATTCAATTTGTTCAGAACTCATCTGTGCAATCAAAGTTCCATGAGGAATTAACACTGCATTATTTTGCTCTAAGATGGATTGATTTTTTTGTTCTAATATTTCTGTAAATGAATCCACCAAAATCAATTCATCAATAAATGAAAATCTACGGTACAGCCTCTCTCTTTTTCTCTCACAAACTAGGATTGTTTTTAAACCTTCATCTTTGGCACCTTTGAGAACTTGTAGGGCACAGTGAGATCCTAAGGTTGCTATTGCCGTCAATGTGATGTATCTTCTACTTTATCGTACTTTATGAACTATGTGTGGATGACACGTATTGAAAAACCTCGTCAATTAACTCTGCACTTAATTCCGATTTGATGTCTTCTGGAATTACTTTTAATACAAAATCATACATGCTAGTGTTTTTTGGGAGACTGCCCCTTTCCTGATACAATGAATATACTGCAATTCCATTTGATATTAATGCAATGATTTTTTCTTTGCTTGTCAGAGTCATTGTCTTTCTAAACATCTTGTACTAATTTAATGTAAATCAAAAAATGCTGTTTTAGAAATTATATGATTCTTTGCTCTGATCTGCTTTAATGTGTGATATCTGTATTGTTTGCCTTGCTTGATTGTTCAGCGTATCCAATTCTGTTATTTCCCCATGACCTTCTGCAATTTCTTCACGTGGTTCTTGTGATGCATGATAACCAACAAAAACAGCTGCAATGATAAAGGTTGCAATTACTAATATTATTAATAGATCCAACTTGTTTTAGACTCAAATATTTTCTGATGATAAACGTTACTTTTTTCTTAGTTTTGGTGTCATATCTTACAAAAACTAATAATTCTGCACAAAATTCCCCAAAAACAATAACTCACACTCTAAAAATCATGACATGATCAGCATAATTTAGAAAAAAAAGAATAGAGTTTGATTAAGATTTTTTTAAACCCCATTTAAGGGCAAATTCTTCTTTGGTGATTGGAACTTTTGATTTACACTTTACACATCTACGCATTTTTGTGTACTTTGAAAATCTCCAAACATGAGGTTCACTTTTTTCATGACAGTTCATACTTTCTATTCTCTTACTAGTATTTAGGAAAACAACCCTTCAAATTTGATTCTCAATAAATTATGAGCAAATCTAACCAATATGGGCAGTAACACGTATCCCCAAAAATTAATTACACCATAGAACAGCAACTTAGTAAATTATGATAAAAACAGAGCTTGGAACATTACGTAGATCTCACTATTCTGATGAATTGAATTCATCTATGGACGGCTTGGAAGTTACTGTGATGGGTTGGGTCTTGACAATAAGGGGACACGGCAACATTAGTTTTGCTACCATTAGAGACAAGAACGGAGACATTCCAATTGTTGCCAAAAAAGGAGAATGTCCTGACGAACTACGTGAAAAACTATCCATACTAAAGGCACATTCTTCTGTTGCAATTATTGGCAAGATTAAATCTTCTGAAAAAGCTCCCACTGGATTCGAGATAATTCCAACTGAACTTCGAGTATTTTCAGATGTTGAAAAAATTCCTCCCTTTGAACCTTTAGCAAAGACTGTCAAAAACATAGACACTAGATTAGAGGTGCGACCAATTGATCTTAGGCGCAAAACATTACAGCATATTTTCAATGCAAGAAGTCAGGTACTCAAATCAATTAGAGATTATTTTTACCAACAAAATTTTACAGAAATTAACACGCCAAAAATGATAGCGACTGCAACTGAAGGTGGCGCTGCATTATTTCCAATATTTTATTACAATAAAGAGGCATTTCTAGCTCAGAGTCCACAATTGTACAAAGAACAATTGACTATGAGTTTTGAAAAAGTTTTTGAAATCGCACCTATTTTTAGAGCCGAACCCTCAAGAACTAACCGTCATTTGGCAGAAGCAATATCCATTGATTTGGAAGAAGCCTTTGTTGATTATAATGACATAATGATTAGAATTGAAGAGATAATAAAAATATCAATTAACTCTGTGAATGATTATGCAAAAAATAACTCAGATGTTGAGTTTGTCATTCCTTCAATCCCAGAACACATCCCAAGATACTCTTATGATGAATTGGTAGAAAAAATGCAAAAAGTAGGTGCAAAAACTGAGTGGGGCGATGATCTTTACCCTTCAAATCTTAAGAAGATTGGTTTGGAAGGATTTTACTTTATAAAAGATTGGCCTTTAGGTCCAAAGCCGTTTTATGTAAAAGACAACAAAACAAATCCAAAAATATCCGAATCATTTGATTTGATGTTTGGGGATTTGGAATTGTCTTCTGGTAGTACTAGAATTGAGAAACGACATGAGCTTGAAGAGAGAATGAAAAACAAAGGAATGAAGACTGATGCATTTGAATATCATTTGGGAGCATTTGATTATGGTGTGCCTCCTCACGCTGGATGTGGTATTGGTTTAGAGCGACTAATCATGGCACTTACAGGCACAGAAAACATCAGAGATGTCACATTTTATCCAAGAGATGTTGACAGATTAACGCCATGATTTATACGGCTTTTTTTAACCTAATGGATATTTTATGAAAATAAAAAATTAAGTTTCATTTCTTTAAGATTTTTCTTGAATTGTTTGTGTCTGATAAAACTTCAACAGTCAGAAATATGACACAGGGTATAATTCTATGATGAACGTATTTGAATTTTTAAATGAATTAAATGATATTATGTTCAATCCTTGTTGGATGAAACTTTATTATTTCCTAAGGGTTTTAAAAAAACATGGCAGAAAAGATAGGCGTTGAGGATCTGAAAAAGAAAAAACATGAATTCATAATAATTGATGTGAGAGAATTAGATGAACTTGAAACAGGTAAGATTGATGGCTCTGCCCATATGCCTCTTGGACTGGTAATTCGCAATGCAAACAAGGGAGAAATTAATGACTTGAAAGAAAAGAAGATTTGCACATACTGCAGGAATGGTTATAGGGGAAATATAGCAGCTGATGAACTAAATAAAAAAGGATTTAGGGCAGTAACACTTGATGGTGGGTTTGATACTTGGAATATAAAATAATTCCACAAATAGACTGAAAATACTGTCAAGTTGTCATATCTTTCTGTTCTTCATGAAATCTTAACAAACTTGTTACTTTGATTGTTGAATTTGTTTCTTTTTTGTAGATTTCCATATTTCTTTTATGATCTAAATGATTTTCAAGATGATAATCAGATCGTTTGTTTTGAAAATTTATTCAGTAATAGCATTGATGAATCAATACTTCTATGCGTTCTATGTTAAATTGGAGATGAACTTGTTGGTACAGTCTTTGATTTCTTTTTCATCCAAAACAAAGCTGCAACAAGAAGTACTGCGGGGACTAGTATGATTACAACCATTAATTCATAATAAAATTCCAAACGTTGTGCAGGTCTGACTTGCATCTGCTCATGATCTATTTTTTCTGGATTGTCATAAACTATGGTGGAAAACTCTGCCGTTCTTACAGCCTTGTTTGTAGTGAGGCCTACAGATTTTTCACCGGGAGTACCGGCAGTGCTTGCTATTCCTTCAAATCGTATTATGATTGGGCCTGAATCATCAAATGCAAAATTTCTGTAATCTCCGCCTACCTGCGTTAATCCAGCATCACGGTAAATCTCTTTGCCGTTTTGAATCAAGACAAAATCATATTTCATCTGGGCAAGATTTGTGTTTGTTGCAGAATTGTAAAACTGATAGATGAATTTTGCACTCTCATGTGTTTTGATGACAGATGGTTCCCATGTAAGATCAACTTCTATCATTTGGTCTGGTGTGTCTTGTATGACTGGAAATTTTTCAATCTCATTCCCAAATGAATCATGAGGATAATCTGGCATTAATTCCCTAACTGTCACCATTCCTTCCATCCAAGGGTGGATGGTACAATAATATGAAAATGAACCTGATTTTTCAAATGTGTGTGACCATGACTCATTTGGCATGAATCTGTCACTATCAAACAAACCATCAGGGGTTCCAAAATCTTTGTTCATCCAACCAAATCTTCCAGAGCTTTTCCCGCTTGTGACAGTATGCCCTTCTCTGTCATTGTTTATCCATGTTACAGTGTCTCCAATGTTGACAGATATTATTGATGGATCGTACCAAACTTCTGCTGGTGTATTTAGTTCTGGATTGAATGCTCCAAATGGTATGCTAATTGTAATTTCTTCTGCATAAGAATAAGTTGCATTTCCTGCAAATAATACAATGATAAAAATAATGATGTAAATTCCAAATTTTGAATTATAAAGTTCCATGATGTTTTTCATATGAATCACTAGTCAAAGATTTCTTCTTTATTTGGTCTTTTGTCTTTTACGATCTACAATATCTAGGAAAATAAAACATATTCTCCACCACTCTCACAAAGACCTGCAAGGAAAAAAAGCAAAAGCAAAGTCGATAACTTAGTTAATGAAGCCATCTGGTTTGTTTTAATTTTCTTTTAGTTTAATGTTCTGAAATAGGATCTGGAATGCCCCTATCCAAAATCTACATCAAACAGGATTAATCAATGATTCTTTTCTATTCATAAGATAGACACCAAATATCATAATGCCAGCAGCTACAATTTGATACCAACTGATCTGTTCTTGCAAAAAGACAGATGCTGCAATTAGTCCAAATATGGATGACATTGAAAATATCAAAACAGTTCTTACCGTGTTTATTCTCTTTAGACTCTGCAAGAAAAAGTAAAGCGATGCCGCAAATCCCACCATGCCAAGCACAAGAATTGGTGGAATTTCTGATGGTTCAATGTTTATTGGTACGCCAAACCCCAACACCGCAATAGCAAACAGAATCGTTCCACCTATTGCAGATTTGATTTGAGCAATTTTTGCAACATGTATTTTTTCTGCCAATATTTTGCTTAGGTTATTATCTATTCCCCAAAATAACATCGATAAAATCAACAACATGTCTTGATAGTGGAGTTGCTGTAATGTAAAATCTGAAAAATTCAGATCAGTTGTAACAATTATCATTCCAGCTAAAATTAAAGCCGTTGCTACATAGCCTATTTTACGAAGTCTTTCCTTGAAAAATATCATTGCAAGCAAAACCGAGAAAAATACCTCGCCATTTGCTATTAATGCTGCATCAGAAGCAGAAGCATGTGTTAAACCAACAAAAAACAGACTAGGTGCAATTGCTGCACCACATACTGATATTGCAAGTATCAAAAGATAGTTTTTCTTTGTCTTTTGGAATGACTGCTTTTGTGCAAGTGGAGTCAATGTTGCAGCTGCAATCAAGTAAATCAATGACGAAAGTAGTAACGGATTAACAGTAGATACCAACGGTTTTGCCAATACTGAGACCGAACCAAACATTACTGCAGCCAAAATCGCAAACAGGTAACCGAGGTGCTCGCTTCCGTATTTTTGGGTCAATCTCATATCTTGGAATTGATGACTGTTTATTTTAAGTCAAAGTCTTGTTTTTGGAATACATTGCCTATAGGTTTAGAGCGAATTAGTGCAAAATCTCTCTACCTGACTATATCCCCTGTGCGTTATGTCCGTGTATATAGTTGGGGCATGAGATTTTGCACTAATTTCTTCTAAAATTAGGCATAAGATCTGTCTTTCAAAAGAATATGTTGATGATATGATGTTGAAAATATATCTAAAAAAAATCTATTAAAAAATATACTTGTGTTTGGGCTCTGTAGAAACCATCGAATTTTAACAAGATAGTAGATCAGATGATACAATCAGATCTAAAGCTGACCACGTCATCATCTGTCCATGAAATCATCAAAATACCTCAGGATGATTCGTAGCATGATGCAGATAATTAAAAGAGCAAGGATACAGCCATACCTGCACAAGACTTCCAACCATGTGTATACAGTATGGCAGCACCTCATCTTGCTTGCACTG
>Ga0209320_10000156_pt1 | contig 34959 bp, 34 predicted proteins | sample Rifsed13ft4_FD_184008 | JGI IMG/M metagenome (GOLD analysis project Ga0209320, IMG submission 184008) | Soil microbial communities from Rifle, Colorado, USA - sediment 13ft 4 (version 2) | ecosystem: Environmental > Terrestrial > Deep subsurface > Rock core/Sediment | place: Rifle, Colorado... | reverse complement strand
TCGCTGACTTCGTCATAAACGCGAGCCATGGCTTGGACAATGCGGTTGGTCTGGTCGTGGGGCAACGTTTCGGCGCCTTCGCCGCTGATCTCCAGGATAAGACGGTCGCCCGTCACCTCAACGCGGGTTTCATTCCACAGGTCGAGGGCCAGGCCGAGGCAATCGAAGGCCGGGCCCAGGTTGGCAGTGCTGGCGGGGACGCGAACGGTGACGCTCACTGTGATCAATCCCAGGGCAGGCTTTGTCTTTCTTCTCCGGGTTTGTACGTGCGCAGATTGAAGGCGGACCAGGCTTCGTTCACCGCGATCAGGTTCACGAATTTGAGGTCGACGCCTTTCAAACTGTCCCAGCCTTTATCGCGGGTTAGGTCAGTCTGCATCTTTGAAGACCCTTTCGGGAAGCTGATCCAGATGCGCGATTCCGGCCCTATGGCTTTGAGCACCTTGGGCAGCAGTTTGTCGAACTCGGCTTTGTTTTTGACGAAAAGCTGGATCCAGTCAAATTTTCCGCTCAATTCATGGAGGAGTTCCACTTCTTTGGGGAAAGGTTTCAGCGAATTCAAATAGCCGTCGGGTGGGTTGATAATTGCCGCCCTTTTGGCGGTATCGAATTTCATTTTCTTGGCTAATGGGCTGGCAGCCATAGAGCCTCCTGCGGGAAAAGAGTAATATACACTGAAAGGAGGAGTAAATTCGCCTTCTTCCAGTGTATTTACACTTGAAGATATTCACAGTTCAAAACGGATCGACATGAGAGTCTGTACCATCTGGAGCCCAATATGAAATTTGGCGTTGTCTTCCCACAAATCGAATTCGGTCACGACCCCGTTGCCCTGCGCAACTATGCGCAGGCCGCCGAGGAGTTCGGTTACTCACACTTGTTGGCTTACGACCACATCCTGGGCGCCAATCCTGAGCGCCCCGGAGGCTGGAGAGGGCCGTACACCTACAATAATCCATTCCTCGAACCCTTTGTACTGTTCAGCTACCTGGCGCCGCTGACTCAGCGCCTGGAGTTCACCACGGGCATTCTAATCCTGCCTCAGCGCCAGACGGTATTGGTTGCCAAGCAGGCGGCCACGTTGGACGCGCTAACTGGGGGCGGCCGCCTGCGCCTGGGGCTGGGGCTGGGCTGGAATGCGGTCGAATACGAAGCCCTCAATGAGAAATTCAGCAATCGCGGACGACGTATCGAAGAACAGATCGAGGTACTGAAAAAACTCTGGGCAGATCCCCTGGTCAAGTTCGAGGGGCGCTGGCATCACATTCCGGACGCCGGTCTAAACCCTTTGCCCGTCCAGCGCAAAATTCCGTTATGGTTCGGCGGCCATCACGAAAGAGTGTTGCGGCGCGTTGCTAAATATGCCGACGGCTGGATGCCGAATTACCGCAAGGCTGCTGACATCCAACCCCATCTGGAATTACTGGACAAATTCCTCGCGGCGGAAGAGAGGGCGCGAAAAGATATCGGCTTGGAGGCGCGCATGCAATTTGGAGAAGGTGATCCTTCAGTATGGACGCAAACCTTAGAAGAGTGGAGAAAAGTTGGTGTGACTCACATCACTATTAACACCATGGGCGTCGGATTTGATACTCCGCAAAAACATATAAAGGCGATAAAGGTATTTGCTGAGGAAATGGGATTGGGAAAATAGGAACGGAATTCATTTCCCTGCTGCGAAAAAGGAGTCGAGGCTTTAGCCTGGTCCCCAAGTACTGGCTAAGGTCTCCACTCCACAAATTTGAATGGTCGCTGTTATTCCATCGTGATTATTTCTTTTTCCAGCGCGGACAAATCCGCTTCGATCTTAATTGGAGAGGGCATTGATTTGGCAACAATGTCGGGGTCTTTCAGGCCGTGCCCCGTGCACACCACGACGACCGTTTTGCCCTTGATGTCAATATTGCCGGCGTGTAACTCGTTCACCAGGCCAGCCAAGCCGGCTGCCGACGCTGGTTCCACCCAGACTCCCTCTGCGGCCAGGCGGCGCTGCATGGCCAGGATCTCGTTATCGGTGGCGGCAATGATACGGCCGCCGGATTCCCGGGCGGCGTCCAGTGCCTGCTCGCCGCGGGCAGGCTTGCCAATTCGGATGGCTGTGGCGACCGTTTCCGGACGCTCAACCGGATGGCCAACCACGAGCGGCGCGGCGCCGGCAGCCTGCACGCCCAGCAGCTTTGGCAAACCGGAATCGTGTAATTGATGAAATTGTCTGAAGCCCATCCAATATGAGGTGATGTTGCCAGCGTTTCCGACTGGCAGGCACAGCCAATCGGGCCCGCGGCCAAACGCTTCGATGATCTCAAACGCGGCGGTCTTCTGACCTTCCAGGCGATAGGGATTGAGTGAGTTCACCAGAGCGATTGGATGCCGCTCGCTAATTTCAACGACCAGGGCCAGCGCCTGGTCGAACGAACCGGCAACTTGCAGCACTTGCGCGCCATAAGCAACGGCACCGGCCAGTTTGCCCGCGGCAACCTTGCCTTCGGGGATGAGCACAATGGCGCGCAATCCGGCGCGGGCGGCGTAGGCCGCCGCGCTGGCAGCCGTGTTGCCCGTGGAGGCGCAGATCAGCGCTTTGGCCCCGCGGCCCAGCGCTTCGCTTACCGCGGCGGTCATGCCGCGGTCTTTGAAGGAACCTGTCGGGTTCAAGCCCTCGAATTTCGCATAGAGCTCTAATCCGCCGCCAAGTTCCTGGGCCAGGCGCGGCAACGTGATTAGCGGCGTTGCACCTTCGTGGAGGGAAACGAGTTGTGCATGCGGAGGCAAATCTACTAAAGCGCGATAACGCTGCAGCAGCGACTGCTTGGTAGTCACTCTTCGCCCAGGGTGATAAACGGCTTGATGGCTTCGAATGTAATGGGGCCGATGTCCGGCACATTCTGAATCTGCTCAATCGCTGTGAATGACCCATGCACTTGGCGATAGGCCACGATGCTCTGCGCCAGGGTCGGCCCAATGCCGGGAAGTTGATCCAGTTCTTTGGCAGTGGCGGTGTTGATATCGAGGGGGAATGCAGCAGTCGGTACCGAGGTGGCGCTGGGCGTAGGGACAATTTCGACCACTGGCTCGGTATCAGTTGCCAGGCGAGTTGGCGCGGGAAGCAGCCGGACCGGTTCTCCTCTCCTGGGCGACGCCAGCAGCAAAATAATGCCTGCGGCGCCAAGGCCACACAGTACACCATAGGCAATCCACCAGGCGGGGTTCAGTGATGTGGGCTTTCCCTCTCTCTTTCTCATTGCGCGGATTATATGCGGAAACTGGAGAAGGCCATAAATCTTGGAAGGTGTCTTATTGGCGCGGAGCGCCAAAGGCTACGTGCCACGCAGAGCGTGGCACGAATAATTGAACTCGGCGATTTAGTGCTCGATGATCTGATTTTTACCAGTGGTCATGCATATTCATTTAATATCTCGGGATATCGCCGCAAGACAGCGGCGATTTCAGGCGTTGCGTGCGACGCTCCTACGACACAGGAGCTTGGGAATCAGGAAATTTGGAGATTGCTTTGCCAGCTCTCGGCCTACAAGCGTTTGAATTGCCATCGTATAATCTCAAAGGCCTCAATTTGTTATAGATTAAACATGGGCTTGAATCTTACGCATAAATTGATTCGCGACCACCTGGTCTCGGGATCCATGCAACCCGGCCGGGAGATCGCCATCCGCATCGACCAGACGCTGACGCAGGACGCCACGGGCACGTTGGTGATGCTGGAACTGGAAGCCATGGGGCTACGCCAGGCGCGCACCGAGGTCAGCGTGCAATACGTCGATCACAATATCATCCAGGCTGATACAAAGAATCCAGACGACCATTTGTTCCTCGAAAGTGCCACTGAACGATTTGGATTGTGGTTCAGCCGGCCTGGCAACGGGGTCAGCCATCCGGTTCACATGCAGCACTTCGCCATTCCTGGGAAGACGTTGCTGGGGTCCGACAGCCATACGCCGGCAGCAGGCGGTTTGGGCATGTTAGCCATGGGCGCCGGCGGCCTGGATGTGGCCATGGCGATTGTCGGAGAACCCTTCCATTTCAAGATGCCCAAGGTTTGGGGTATCAAGCTGACCGGTAACCTGCCCGATTGGGTCAGCGCCAAGGATGTAGTGCTGGAAATGCTGCGCCGCCATGATGTAGACGGCGCCATCGACGTGGTCATCGAATATTACGGACCCGGCCTGTCGGAATTGGGCGCCATGGATCGCCACGTGATCGCCAACATGGGCACCGAACTGGGCGCCACGTCTACCGTGTTCCCATCTGATGAAGCGGTCAGGCAATTTATGGAAGGCTATCAGCGCGAAAAAGATTGGATCGAATTATCGTCTGACACCGACGCTGAATATGACTATGCCGAGGAGATAGATCTTTCCAGGCTTGAGCCCTTGATTGCATTGCCGAGCAGCCCTGGAAAAGTCGTTCCGGTGCGTGAGGTTGCCGGGGAAAAAATCTATCAGGCTTATATTGGCTCTTCCGCGAATCCCGGATACCGCGATTTCGCCATCGTGGCTGAAATGATGAAAGGGCGCCGTGTCCCGGATGGTGTTTCACTGGACATCAATCCGACCTCTCGCGAGCTACTCGAGGAATTGATTCGCGATAGTCACCTTATGACTTTGATTCACGCCGGCGCACGATTGCATCAGGCCGGCTGCAACGGCTGCATCGGCATGGGCCAAGCTCCGGCCACCGGCCGCAACAGTCTGCGCACGGTGCCGCGCAATTTCCCCGGCCGTTCAGGGGCCAAAGAAGATCGAGTTTTCCTATGCAGCCCGGAGACAGCGACCGCATCCGCGTTGCGCGGCGTGATCACGGATCCACGCACGCTGGATGTGGAATATCCAAAAGTGAAGGGACCGGTAAAGCGAATTGTAAACAAGGAAATGTTGAAGGCGCCGATAGTAGAAAGCGAAGCCGCGCATATCGAACTGGTTAAGGGCCCCAACATTCAATCGCTACCCGAGCTAACGCCACTGCCAAGCAGACTCGAGATTCCCATCCTGTTGAAGGTCGGCGATGACTTATCAACGGATGAAATCCTGGCCGGTACCACTAAAGTGCTACCCTTCCGCAGCAATATCCCCATGATCAGCGATTTCAGCTTCGAGGGAATCGACCCGACCTACGTGCCTCGCGCCAAAGACCAGCGCAAGATCTCGGAACACGCCATTATCGGCGGGGATAACTATGGTCAGGGTTCCAGCCGCGAGCATGCGGCCTTAGCACCACGCTACCTGGGGTTACGAGTGTTGATCGCTAAAAGTTTTGCCCGAATCCACAGGCAGAATCTGGTGAATTACGGTATCTTGCCACTGACCTTCAAACACCCGGCCGCTTATGATCGGCTTGAACAAGGTGACTCCATCGTGCTACCCCACCTCCACCGCCGGATGACGGATGCGGAAACAACCCGCGAATTCGAAGTCGAAGTGGCCGATAAGGATTTGCGGTTCGTTGTGCAACAAGATCTTAGCGGGCGCGAGGCTGAGGTGATTATGGCTGGCGGGTTGACGAACTGGGTGCGGAAACGAAACTTGGCCAGAACCTGACCCCATGACTGGGACTTTGCTTAACATCGCCACCGTATTGATCGGCGGCACACTCGGCCTGCTGTTCGGCGCCCGGCTGCCGGACCGCGTGCGCCAGACGGTGGTCGCCGGCCTCGGCCTGTTTACGGCCGCGATTGGCATCGATTTATTTGTGGATACGCAAAGTCCGATCCTTGTGCTGGCTTCACTGCTGTTTGGTGGAGTAGTCGGCGAGTGGGCGCGGATCGAAGCCGGGCTGGCTCGGCTGGGGGAATGGCTGCAGCAGCGTTTTGCCTCTCGGTCAAAAGGCGGCAGCGCCCGTTTTGTGCGCGGCTTTCTCACTGCGTCGCTAGTCTTCTGCGTGGGGCCGATGACCATTCTTGGTTCCATTCAGGACGGGCTAAGCGGTGATTATCAGTTGTTGGCCATAAAATCTGTGCTCGATGGATTTGCGGCCATGGTGTTTGCCTCGACCTTGGGTATCGGCGTTCTGTTTTCGACTTTGGTGATCCTGGTCTATCAAGGCGCGTTAACCTTGCTGGCCGCCCAAGCTCAGACCGTGTTCAGCGATGCCATGATCCTCGAATTGAGCGCAACCGGAGGTGTGCTACTGCTCGGGATCGCGGTAAGCAGCTTGTTGGAGATAAAACCAATTCGTGTGGGGAACTTTTTGCCTGCCCTGATCGTCGCACCGCTAATTGTGTCCTTATTGTCTTATTTCGGAATACCTTTTTCCCCCTAATTCGGAAAGGGTTTCCTTCACCATGAGCGAATCAGAAAAGTGACCCGCTTCCTCAGGTCACTTTTCTGATGTTTAGTCTGCGCCAACAGCCGCAAGAGCGTCTTCAATCATGGATTGCAGCATTGAAAGCGGTTGGGCTCCAGCAACGATCTGATCGTTAATTTGGAACGTGGGGGTGCTGTCGACACCGATAGCGCGAGCATCCAACGCGGCTTGCTCGACAGCTTGTAATTTAACATCACTGGCAACACATTCGTTATAGGCATTCATATCCAGTCCCGCAGCCTGTGCAAAGTCAGCCAGATTACTATCGGAGTATCCGCCTGAATTTTGCGACGAAAAACTGCCGAAGACCGCGTCGTGGAACTCCCAGAACTTATTCTGCTCGGCGGCACAATAGGCCGCCTCTGCGGCCTGCACGGATTCCGGACCTAAGATGGCGAGGATTACAAATTGATAATTGATCTGACCCGTGTCCACGTATTGTTTCACAATGGCTTCTTCGGTTGTCGCCCAGGATTGACGGCAAAACGAGCATTGAAAATCTGCATATTCAATCAATGTCACCGGCGCGTCCGGATCGCCAAGCAAGGCGCCGGTTTGCGCAGACGCATATTCTCGAATAGACGCACTCCGCACCATGTTGGACAAAATGAGCAAGCCTACGACCGCCACCGCCGCTATGCTTATATATACCAACCATCTCAATTGCCCGCGCCTCTGCTGGGCGCGGTTGCGCTCTAAGCGAGCCTGCCGCCTGCTTTGATCCATTCAGACCTTCCTTCTTTTTAGTAGGGTTCGCCGTACAGCGGGATGCGCGCACCGTTGATCATTCCCGCTTCCTCGCTGCACAGGTGTAGAAGTGTAGCAGATATTTCTTCAGGGGTGGTCCAGCTTTGGTTCTTTTCGCTGGGGTTGATCTGCCGCTCATGGGCGACATCAATCATGCGCACCATCAGCAGATTCGAGGTGACTCCCGTCCCCCTGAGTTCTTGGGCCAGCGACAGCATCAAAGCCTCCATAGCCGACTTCCCTATCGCATAAGGCGCATTATTGCCCGGTGGCCTGCTTGCACTTGGGGATGTAACGGCGAGTACGCGCCCCCAATGGTTCTTTACCATGGTCGGCACAAATGATTTGATCATTGCGTAGCCGGCATACAGATGTTGATCCAGCATGGATACCAATTCTTCCCGCTTGGTTTCGAAAACACCCTTGCCGCCAATCCAGCCGCCTACAAAGTTTAACAAGATATCGATTCCCCCGAATTTTTCCAGCAGATCGTTAGCGACCCTGTCAACTTCCTGCGGCCTGCCAAGGTCGACGGCTTTCGCAAGGGTTCGGGCGGCAGGCAGGTTTAGTTCCGCAGCCAGTTCATCGAGCTTCCCCTGATCGCGGCCAAGAAGCGCAAGTTTTGCTCCAGATTTCGCAAAAGCGGCCGTGGCAACTGAACCCAAACCGCCGGCTGCTCCGGCGATGATGACAGTCCGTTCCTCAAGCGATGCATTGTTCATGAATTCACTCTAGATGACTTGATTCTGGTATACAGGGAAGCGCTCCCCCGTGAATTTGAATCCCAATTTCTTATAAAGCGCCAGTGATGGAGTGTTGATATCCTGCGTATTGACCGTCAGTCTATCCAGATTGCGGCCGGCCTGAGCTTGCAAGTCCTTCACCAAAGCCGTTGCCAGGCCGCGTCCCTGATGTTGGGGATTAGTGGCCAACCTGGCGAGATGCAACCCTTGTGAACTGCGCGTACTGATTTGATATGCCACGGTTTGTCCCTCGTCCTCAATTAAGGTCGCGTACCCAGCTTGTTCAAACGCCATCTCTACCGCTTCCAGCGAGTTCTGCCACAAAGGTGCAAAGGCTGCGCGATCCACTTCGTACACCCCTTCGAGATCGAATTCTTTCATGCGGCGAATGACCGGCTGAGCGTCTTTTGCCGCTTTTTCCTTACCGCGCCAATCTAAAACCACTACGTTATGTACGTGCTGAAACCGACTCTTGGCCAGGATCTTCAGGAACCAATCCTGTAATGGGATTGCCGCTACGGATTCTGCCTCCAATTCGACCAGATGTTCGCGCGTTTGCGGCCAAAGTGAGGCCCACGCTTCCGCGGGATCCAGGCGGGTGGCCACTGCAAAGATACGCACCCAGGCAACGCCGGGTGGGTCAGGCGGGCAGGCGAGCGCAGCGTTTAGCCTGTCACCCGATTCGAGAACAAAGTAGGGGTCGCGTCCCAGCCAATCCAAAGGCTGCCGCCAATCCAGGTGGCGGTGCACGTGGGTTTCGAAATGCAGCAGGTTGGCCAACCGGCTGCGATCCTCTTTCATTGCGGGGCGAAGGCTGAGGACGGCGGGAGCGGCCATCGCGGTCATTATAACTTGTAGTCTATTCCGATTAAAAGAAGTGAACAGTGAACAATGATCAGTGGAATAGGAAGTTCCTAATCACTGATCACTATTCACCCAGGATGTGTTTGAAGAACGCCTCGACGACTGCTGGGTCGAAGTGTTTTCCTGATTGTTCTCGAAGGTAATTGCGCACTTTGTCTTTCGGCCACGCGGCGCGGTACGGGCGGTCAGAGGTCAAGGCATCCCAAACGTCAATCGCGGCAAAGATACGCGCCTCTAGCGGGATCTGTTTTCCTTTGAGCCCCTGTGGGTAGCCAGTGCCATCCCACTTTTCATGATGGCTGGTCGGAATGGCCATGGCAGGATGTAGGAATTCGATGGGCGCCAGCATTTGGCGAGCGAATTCCGGGTGCTTGCGCATGTGCACCCATTCCTGATCATCCAGGGGTCCGGTTTTGCGCAAGATGCGATCGGGGATGCTCATTTTGCCGATATCGTGCAGCAGCGCCCCCCTGCGCACATGGACCAATTGATCGTCGCTGAACCCCAGGGCGCGGGCGAGTCTTACGGTCATGTCGGTGACGCGGCGGCTATGCTCCACGGTCTCCATATCGCGTAGGGAAAGCGCGTGCGCCCAGCCTTCGATGGTGCGTTCATAGGCTTTGCGCAGGTCCTGGTTGGATCGCTGCAGGTCTTCGAATAGTTTTGCATTATCGATGGCGATTGCTGCCTGGCCCGCCAAGGTTTGCAAGAAATCCTTCCACTCTTCATTGCGCTCTACCGGGCTTCTTTGGAAAGTTTCAAGGATACCAATCACCTTGCCTTTGGCAATCAGAGGCGTTGCGTAATAACTGGTGAATCCCTCCGGCTTCACCATATCAAGGAATTCGGGAGGTGGCGAAACTTCCGAAATGAGAGGCGCCTCCAGCATGGCTCGATCTTTGGCCGCGCGGCCCGCCAAGCCTTGACCAAGTTTGATATTCGCCGTTTTAGCTTTTTCAGTACGGAAACCTTCACCCGCGGCAAATCTGAGAATTTGTTCCTCATCGAGGAGTAGAACACAGGCGGCATCTACCCGTAGCTCGTTGATTGCTTGGGTGGCGACGACATCCAAAGTCAAATTGATGTCGAAGCTCGAGGCAATGGCTCTATCGATTTCCCGCAGGCTGCGCAAATGTCGCAGCCGCCGCTGCGTTTGCTCAAATAATTCCGCGCGATGAATGGCATTGCCGCCAATATCGCACATGGCGCTCAGTACGTCGACATCGTGATCATCGATTGGCTCCTCACGACCGACGGCCAGGGTACCAATGACCTGGTTTTCTGCCGTAATGGGCACGATGACCAGAGCTTCCGTGGGTTCGAGGTAGCCAAATTTCACAGTTTTCGGATCGGGATGGGATCGGAATTGGTTATTGACGTAGGGTTTGCCGCTGGCAACCACTTCGCTGGTTAATCCCTGACCTTTGGGAATGACCTGGCCGACGGCAGCCGCCTGTGCACCTCTGCCCACGGCGATCAGATGATCACCGTTGTGCTCCTGAACCAGTGTGATCGTGCCCTCGGTAGTTCCGGTCGAAACCAGCGCCTGATCCAGAACGATCGGCAGCATCTCTTCGAGACTGCTGGCTGAACGCAACTTGCCGCTCACTGCGGCGACTGCCTCCAGTTCCCGCTCATGTTGCTTGCGTTCCGTGATGTCGCGCAAGATTAATTGACTGGCAGGCTGATCTTCGAAGATCAAGGGAGTGCCGGTGACCTCGACCTCGATCAATTTGCCATCCAGGCGATAGAGTTTTTCCTCCATAGGCGGGAGGCTTTTTCCTTCGATCTGAGCCCTGCGAATACGTTCGAGCACCGCTTCTCGGTAATCCTTGTGAACAAACGACATCACATCCTTGCCAACCAGATCTTCGGATTTCGTTGCCCCCATTAATTTCATGGCCGCGGGATTTACAAATTTCACAACGCCTTGGCTATGAACGATGATCGAATCCGGCATCATGTCCACCAGTGACTGATAGCGCTCCTGACTTTCCCGCAACAACCGGTCGGCCTCCTCGCGCTCGATGGAATGCCGAATCGAGCGAAGCAGTATTTCGCCGGTGATTTGCCCTTTGACCAAATAATCCTGGGCGCCGCTGCGCACCGCATGGACAGCCAGGTCTACATCGTTCAAACCGCTGAGCACAATGACGGTGAATGCTTCGGCTTTCTCGTGGAAACGCGTAAAGGTTTCAAAGCCCTGGCTGTCGGGTAAACCCAAATCCAGTAAGACTGCATCTAAAGGTTTTTCGGGATCGCCAACATATTTCAAACCCTCCTTGAGGCTGGAGACATGTTCAAATCGCAAGTTGATGTTGCCTGTATCTTTCAGCATTTCCTGGATCAGGCGTGCGTCCCCAGGGTTGTCTTCGATTAACAGCACGCGAATCGGATTTTCTTTTCGCCCTGGGGGTTCGCGGCTGGGTACCAGTTCGCCGGTGCTGCTTAAAACTCCGGTGGGTTTGGTCATATCACTCTTTCCCGGTGTCCCCATGAGGGAGCAAAAAACGGTCATTCAGATAAACGGAGCCGCCATCGGAAACGCGCGTGATGACAATGGCACCTGGGCAGGTTTCGACGACCACGCGAAAAGTTCTTCGCCGGGTGGTTCTGAATCTACCTGTTTCAATGAACGGCTTGATCATGGTTTTTATAACCTCACCCCCAGATGACAACGGGTTTGTGATGCGGGCTAGGCGAAACTCTTAGGAGTGAGGCTTAAGTATATTTGTGTTGGCTATTTGCGAACCCACAGATTTGTTAGGGCTGCCGGGCATTTGCCTACTTCGCGCTGGCCAGTAAATCCTCGATGCTGTCTACCAGCGCCCGTAATTTCTCTACGGATGTTCCCTTTAAACGTTGAGCAATTTCTAGATAAGGCCTGTTCTTGGGATCACTAATAAATTCCTTTACCGCTCGCGGCAATGCGGCAAATTTTTCTTCCGCGCGCTGCTGGTTGATCCATTCGCCTACCGGTCCACTGTTGTCTGCGAACTGATCGATGTGATAGCCGAGGTTGCCGGCCAGTAGTTCCAATTCCGGCAGCGGCACCGGAGTTTCGCCGCTTTCGTAGCGACGGATTCGGCCGGTGGAAATCCCCGTTCTATCGGCCAAATCCTTCTGGCTTAAATTCTTTTCTGTGCGCGCCTGGCGCAGCATGGCGGCGATGGCGCGCTGGCGCAGCGCCAGCAAGTTTCCCGTTTCCAGACGCGACGTCGGGTGCGGCTCCTGTGAAACGACCTGCGCGCTCCAAAAATGGTCGATCGGCGTCCCAAGGTAGAAAGCGAGTAATTCCAATTCGGGTAATGAAGGGGAATTTGACCCTTGTTCGATGGATCTGATCGCTCCACTGGAAAGACCTATTACGTCGCCCAGTTCTTTCATGGATTTTCCGGCCGCTAAACGCGCATCGCGCAAGTGCAAACCGATGATCTTGGCGCGCAATCGCATTGCTTTGTCTTGTGACATTGGCTTTTAAGAAGACCCTACCCAGTCAGTGGGCATTATATAGCATCCCTACCCCCATTCCTATTTTCGGAGTGATCAGGGCATCATGTATCCTTCGCCGGAGAGCGTCACAATCACCTGGGGATTCCTCGGGTCTTTCTCGAGTTTCTGACGCAAGCGCGAGATACTCACCCATAGGATTTCTTTTTCATCCCCGTACTCGGGGCCCCATACAGTTTGCAGCAATTCCTCCGAGGTCAAGGTCTTGCCTGCATTGCGTGCAAATTCCAGCAGTAGCCGGTATTCGGTGGCAGAGAGAGGAACCAGCTCGCCGCCTACGCTAACCTCTGCCCGGGCGAAGTCAATGGCTATGTTGCCGCGCGAGAATCGGCTTTCGCCGAACTGGGGCGCCATTAGCTTGGCGCGGCGCAGGACGGCTCGCACGCGGGCCAGCAATTCATTGGCAGAAAAGGGTTTGACCACATAATCGTCGGCGCCCAGGTTAAGTCCGCGCACTTTATGTTCCTCGTCGCCTTTCGCTGTGAGCATAATGATGGGGATGGTGGAGAATTCGCGGATGCGTTCGCAAACGGCGAAGCCGTCCATTTCGGGCATCATCACATCAAGCAAAATCAGATCGGGTTTTTCGCTTACGGTCATGTCGATCGCCTGTTGTCCGTTCTTGGCCTTTAATACCTCAAAACCCTCGGTCTGCAGGTTTGCCTCGACTAATCGAACAAAGCGGGGTTCATCATCTACGACAAGGATGCGTTCTGCCATGATTACCTCTCAGTCATGCGGGTTGCGGAAGACGTGTTTTGGGTAAGGTGACGATGAATTCTGCTCCGTCTCCCCTTGTTGAACGGACGCTGATCTTCCCCTGATGGGCTTGCACGATTTGCTTGCATATATACAGACCCAATCCGCTGCCGCGGACCTTTTCTTTTGCGTCTTCCGTGCGGTAAAAACGCTTGAAGATGTGTTTTTGTTCTTCGTTTGGAACGCCCGGTCCGCGGTCTCTGACCATCAACTCGACATTTTCCTCATTGTAGCCCAGGGAAATCTGCAGAGGGGAGTCGGGCGCATATTTGGCCGCATTGCTGACCAGATTTTCGAGCACCTGGCTAAGCCGTTTGGGGTCAGCCTCAATAATAAAATCGTCCTCCCTGGGCGCCCATTGAATATTCAACCCGGGATATCGGATCCGCAGGCGTTCGACATTCTCACTAACCAGGGCGGATAAATCCACAGTCTTTAATTCGATGTCCAGGGTTCCGGCCTGTAAACGCGACGAATCCAAGAGGTTGTCCACCAATTCAGTCAACCGATCCGTTTCTTCGTTGATTATGGTGAGGAATTCTTTTTGGGTTGCCGCATCCCAGTGCGCATCGTCTCGCAGCAAGGTGGTCGCGTAACCCTTGATAAAGCCGAGGGGCGTCTTTAATTCGTGAGAAACCGTGGCAATGAAATCAGATTGCAGTTGGACCAGCCGCCGTTCCGCTTCCAGGCGGCCGATACGCTCCACCAGCCGCTTATGTTCAAGGACCTGCGTGACGTGAAGGGCAATGAATTGAGCCAGATTGATTTGGTCGTCGGCAAATAGGGGTCCGCCAAAGCGCACGAAGACCAGCGCGCCAGTATTTTTGCCGCCAAGCAACAACGGCAGTCCCAAAAAGAAGCGCTGCTCCAGACGATTTTGGTTGGCCATGATCTCGGGGTGGTTCAGGAAGATCTTTCCCGTGGAGAAAGCTTCTTTGGCAGCCGCCTCTCCCCAGGCCGAATCCGCTTCCGAAGAGCGGCCGCGACCGATGGCTCTGGCGAAGGCGGGCTCCAGGTTTCCCGTCTGCTCGTTGATTAAATACAGCACCGCGTTATCGAAGATGAACACCGGGCGCGACAAGCGCACGATTTCCGCTAAGGCAGTGTCTACCTCAATAGTTTCTGCCACTGTACGGCTGATGGCATAAACGGCGACCAGCTCGTTAGGCCGCAAGCTGCCAGTGGCTCCAGTTCGCTTAGTCATAGCTTTCCTTGGTAGATAGGCAGGGCGAAGGAAAAACGACTGCCCTTGCCGGTACGTGTTTCGATTTGCAGCTTTGAACCATGAGCTTCGACGATACGCTTTGCCAGGGTGAGGCCAATTCCGGCCCCGCCTGCTTTGCGAGTCGACGAGCTGTCCAATTGGTGGAATGGCTCAAAGATCTCATTCATTCTTTCCGCGGGTATACCGATGCCTGTGTCGGCGACAGCGATTTGTATCCGCCGTCCATCCAGTTCAGCACTTAGTCGTACCTGGCCGCCTGGCTGGTTGAACTTGATTGCGTTGTCGACCAGTTGGCCGAGCACCCATTCGATTTTGTTGATGTCTGCCTGTGCGGGCGGCGCCTTGACAGGGCAGGAGGCGCTAATTTGTACCTCTGCCGAATTGGATTTATCTTTGTATCGTTGGGTAACCAGAGCGAAAAGATCCGAAATGTTGACCGGGCCAGCCTCCAAATGCAAACTTTCAGCGGTATCGAAGGCCAGGTAAAGGAGGTTTTCGATCAAGTTGCTTAACCTCTTGTAGGATTTTTCGAGCACCTTGAGTGCGCTGCGCTGTTCGTCGCTGAGCGGACCTAAGGCCTCTGCGGACAACAAATCGATATAACCGACCATATGGGCCAGCGGCGTTCTCAATTCGTGGGAAATATTGGAGATGAAATTGTTCTTTAAGCGGTTGAGCTCAGTAAGTTTGTCCAGGGCTTCTTGCAGCTCGGCGGTACGTTCACGCACGCGCTGCTCCAGGAAAAGGTTGCTTTCATGCAGCGCTTCCTGTAATTGAGAGATTTGCTGGGTAATGGCAGCGTCGAGTTTGCCGCGCTCGATCAACCCCAAATCGGTTAGCGCCTGCCCGAGCAGGATGCGAGTTCCCTTTTCCTCTTGTTCTTTTTGGTAGGCGAGGGCGCGCTTTAGCTCGGCGGGAGTAAGCAAACCCTGGTCTACCAGGGTGTCACCAAGGCGAGGCACCAGAACTTCCGGGGCCAAAGGCCCAGTAATTTTCGGCTTTGGCAAAGTCACCACGTCACCGTACCGCATTGTTCGGCGCCCTTATCAATTCCCGGGGGTAACAAAAACGTATAGGCGAAGCAAATTTCCACCTCGGGTTTGCTTTTTCGAAAGTATACATGGGCGTATGGTCTAAACAAGCGGTACATAACTCCTAACTGAATTATTAGGCATCTACCGGCAAACGGCAAGACCTACGCTTAGGTATAATCCATAAGTCTAAACAAAGCTCTGACCAAGAAAGCCCTAGTTTCCGGCCTCCTTATATATCCCAAGAACATTTCGAAAGGTAGTCTATGCCAGGTGGTTCTTCAATCCAGCCAGTAGATATTGGTGAGCAGATGCGCTCGGCGTACCTCGATTACGCCATGAGCGTGATCGTTGCTCGCGCCCTGCCTGATGCTCGAGATGGGCTGAAACCAGTTCATCGCCGCATCCTTTACGCCATGCTTGATATGGGAATTCGCTCCAGCTCCACCTACAAAAAATCTGCGCGTATTGTCGGTGAAGTGTTGGGCAAATATCACCCGCATAGCGATGTGGCCGTGTACGATGCCACGGCGCGCATGGCGCAAGACTTCTCCATGCGCTATCCGCTCATCGACGGCCAGGGAAACTTTGGTTCCATTGGCGGCGATCCACCCGCGGCCATGCGCTATACGGAGGCGCGGTTACACGCCATGGCCGAGGAATTGCTGGCGGATATCGATAAGGATACTGTCGATTTCGGGGACAACTTTGATGCTTCGTTAAAGGAGCCGCTGGTGCTCCCCAGCCGGGTGCCAAACCTATTGCTGAACGGATCATCGGGTATCGCCGTCGGGATGGCGACCAACATTCCTCCGCACAACCTTGGGGAACTGGTGGGTGCACTGCGTTACATGATCGATCGCTGGGAAAAGTCCGACAATATCACCACTGAGAATTTGCTCAAATTCGTAAAAGGTCCAGATTTTCCAACCGGTGGCATCATCGCCGGCCTGGACGGCATTCGCGACCTGTACAGCAAGGGCAAAGGCCAGTTGCTGGTGCGCGCCAAATCGCGCATCGAAGAAGGCCGCCGCGGGCGTATGCGCATTGTGATCAGTGAGATTCCATATCAACTGAACCTCACCAACCTCATCGAACGCATCGCTGACCTGGTGCGCGAGGGTCGCCTGGAAGGTATCGCAGACCTGCGCGATGAATCCGACCGCGATGGCCTGAGCATCGTGATCGAGTTGAAAGCGGGCGCCGAGCCCAAGCTAGTTTTAAACCGTTTATACAAATACACGCCACTGCAGAGCACGTTCGCTGCGCAAATGTTGGCTCTGGTAGATGGCGAACCGCGTCTTCTGTCTCTTAAGCGGGCGCTGCAGATCTTCGTTGAACATCGCCAGGTTGTCATCACACGGCGTTCCAAGTTCGAACTGGAAAAGGCCAAGGCCCGCGGCCATATCCTGGAAGGGTTGCTGAAAGCCCTCAAAAACCTTGATGAAGTCATCGAGACCATTCGTAAGTCGCCCGACGCGGAGGTTGCCAAGGAACGCTTGATGTCCAAATTCAAGCTGTCCGACAAGCAGTCGCAAGCCATCCTCGACATGCAGCTGCGCCGCCTGGCAGCCCTGGAGCGCAAGAAGATCGAAGACGAATACAAAGAAATTACAGAACGCATCGCTTATTTGGAAGATTTGCTGAAGCATCCCAAGAAGATCCTAGCTTTGATCAGAGAAGATCTGGGCGATTTGGAAAAAGCTTACGGCGACGAACGTAAAACCACCATTGATGCAGAGGGCAAGGGGAAGGACGACCTGACCGAAGAAAGCCTCATTGCCGACGAGGCCGTGCTGGTCAGCCTCACGCAGCAGGGGTATGTGAAGCGCGTGGCGGCTAAGACTTTCAAGGCGCAGACTCGCGGCGGTTCCGGCGTAAAGGGCCATGCCACCAAAGACAAAGATGAAGTGCTTATTCTGGTGCCTGCCCGTACGCTGGATACGATCTTGTTCTTCTCCGATCGCGGCAAAGTCTATTCCGAAAGGGTCTATCGCATCCCAGACGCCGACCGCACGGCGCGCGGTACGCCCATTATCAATATCCTCAACGTCAGTTCGGGCGAGACAATTACCGCCGCGGTTCCTGTTCCCGATTTCAAAGCGGCGGAATTCTGCATGATGGCCACTCGCAAAGGCAAGATCAAGCGTATGGCACTCAGTGAGTTCGAAGCCGTTCGCCCGTCCGGGTTGATTGCCATGGGCCTGGACAAAGGCGATGCACTATCTTGGGTTCACCTGGCTGGCAGCAGAGATCAGATCATCCTGGCTACACAACGCGGCAAAGCATTGCGCTTCGCTATTTCCGCGGTGCGCCCGATGGGGCGTCAGGCTGCCGGGGTGAGGGCAATCAGTATAAAAGCCAAGGACCAGGTGGCAGGCATGGAAGTGGTTGAGTCCGGTGGGGACTTGCTTATTGTCACCACCAAGGGATATGGCAAGCGCACCCCTTTAAAGGAGTACCGTGCGAAGGGTCGTGGGACCAGCGGCATGCTCACCATCGATGCGAAGGCGTTGCCAGCCGTTGGCACCATTGCTGCGGTACGTGTGGTTCAAGACGCCGATGAGGTCACCATTATCTCGTCGGCCGGCGTGGTGCTGCGCACGAAAGTCAAAGACATCAAGCGGGCTGGCCGCGCAACTCGCGGCGTTCGCTTGATGAACGTTGCGGGGGGCGATAGCGTGGCTACTGTGGCACGTATCGCTGCGGCCGATCTCAAACTTGCAGGAGCGCAGGAAAACGGCAAAGAGGCAAAGTAAACTCTGCTTACTACAGTTGCGAGAAGGAGCTTAAGGCTTAGAGCCTGTCCCGAGTGAGCCGCGGAGTTACCCCTGAGCGAATTGAATGGGCGGCAACGAGGGAACGCAAACGCACCCCTTTTGAAAGCAATAAAAATAGGCGACCACCGGTCGCCTATTTTTATTTGCCAAACGCATCAGCTAATCGGAATCGCGATCACCCCTGTAATCAGCAAGAAGAATGCGCCGATGATAAGCACCATCAGAAAGAACATGAATGAAATAATGAAGCGTTGAAAAGGCGTCATTCCCAGGAAGCCGGTTTCGGGTTCCGGACTCAGTTCGATCTTTGAGCTTTCCTCGAGTTCATCAAGGAAACTGCTGGTGTCGTCGCCTTCTTCTCTGAGAAAATCGTCGAGCATTGCTCTCCAGGCTGGTTTAGTTTAGCTTATTTCGAAGACGTGTCAACCAAAGGACGGATTTGAATTTCGCCCATATAAAATCCCTTAACGTCACCCGACGCCAAGCGCATCTGCAAGCTGCCATCAGCGGCCAAACCCAGAATTTCACCTTTCACTGTCGGATCTCCCCCGCCTTCGAGGCGAACATGATGTCCTTTGTAAGCCAGCCGTTGGTCCCAAGCCTGCACAAATTCCGGGTCTCCTAATTTATCCTTCCAGTTGATCAGACTCTCAAGGGCGGCTCTCAACATTAGAGCCGCATCGGGCTCCCTTCCAACCGCATCCTGAACACAGGTGGCCGGGAAATTTAGCTCTTTTTTTGGAGGCAGTGAACTGGGTGCAATATTGATGCCAATCCCCAGAATTGGCGCTGTCAGGCGCTCCCCGGACCACTGCATTTCCACCAACACCCCGCAGACTTTTTTGCCGTCCAATAGAACGTCATTCGGCCATTTGATCTGAGGGATCAGTTCATAGAGATCCTCGAGCGCCTGGCAAACCGCCAGGGCGCCTAATCCTGAAACCAAACCCGGCAGGATGGGCCCCAACTTAGGGGCTGTATCCAGAAGCAGGCTGAAGGCTAAAGCCGAGCCAGGCGGGGTGAACCAGGTCCGTCCTGCGCGGCCACGCCCATGGATTTGCTCATCGGCATAGGCCAGGCACAAACCTGTGGCGCCCTCCCGCGCCCAATCGGCGACCACATCATTCGTTGACCCGACGCTTGAGAAATACTCGTATCTGGCTAGAGGCAGGCCCAAACTGGCCTTATTGAATTCGGATTCTTGCATTACCGCATTGTAATCTTTCAAGAAATTCTGGACTCTGCTTTGTCCACATGGTATACTTTTTACGCGCTCGCATTCGCGAGCGCGTTGTCTGAAAGCGCAAGGTGCGCGCGTATGTGGGCGCAACGCAGCCTGGCACAGGCGACATCTCACACGCTTCCCGACCCGGCAGGGCGTGCCAGCATAAAAGCTGGTGCCTATCGGGGAGGACGGAAGCGGAGGAAAAACGCAAGGAGTTACCCTATGGCCGCAGTAGATATGAAGGCCTTGCTCGAAGCGGGGGTACATTTTGGTCATCGCACCCAGAAATGGGACCCGCGCATGAAGCCTTACATCTTCACCGAGCGCAACGGCATCCACATCATTGATTTGCAGCAGACGGTGAAAGCCCTCGAAGAGGCTTACACCATAGTCCGTGACCTCGTTGCCGGCGGCGGCACACTGCTTTTTGTCGGCACCAAACGCCAGGCGGTGGAGACCATCGAAGCTGAGGCGCAACGCTGTGAGATGCCCTACGTGACTGTCCGCTGGTTGGGCGGCATGCTCACCAACTGGCAGACTATGCGCCAGCGCCTCAACGAGCTAGAAAGTCTGGAGCGCGTCAGTGAGGCGCCCACAACCTCAGGCCTCACCAAGCGCGAGTTGCTTTCCAACACGCGCAAAGTCGAAAAGCTTCAAGATCGCTTTGGCGGCGTGCGCGAGCTGACCCGCGTGCCCGATATGCTTTTCGTGGTCGACGTAAATCGCGAGACCACGGCGGTGCGCGAAGCGAACATCCTCAAGATCCCTGTTCTCGGTCTTGTGGATACAAATTGTGATCCCTCGGTAATTGACTATGTGATTCCGTCCAACGATGATGCGATCCGCGCGATTAAGTTAATGGTTTCCTACATCGCGGATGCGGCACTCGAAGGCAGCGCACTGCGCCAGGATAAGCAAGCGCAAGAAGAGCCGAAGAAAGCTGTCAAGGCCGCGGCCCGCCGGCGACGGGGCGAAGCCGCAGTTGAGGAATTGACGGACGAAGAATTACTGGGCAGCGCCACATTGGCAAAAGTAGCTGAGGAGCAAGCGAAGGTAGAAGCAGAAGCCGTTGCTAAAGCCGCCAAGGTGGCGGCCGCGCCCGCGGAAGCCAAGCCAAAGAAGCCAGCAGCCAAGAAACCCGCAAAGAGGGCCGCGGCTCCAAAGGCTCGAAAGCCTAAAACCAAGATCAGGAAATCCGATCTCGAAGGTGAGGGCGGAGACAAAGCTTAATTATGACCATCACGACTGAGCAAATCAAAGAACTGCGCGAGGCCACCGGCGCCGGCGTTTTGGAATGCCGCGCCGCTCTGGAGAATTCCGGCGGAGATTTCGATAAGGCCGTCGCCTATTTGCGCGAAAAAGGTCTGGCCAAAGCCGCCAAGCGCGCCGATAAGGAAGCCTCTGACGGCGTTGTGGAACTGTACTCCCATGGCGGCGGACGCGTGGGCGTAATGGTCGAAGTGAACTGCGAGACGGATTTCGTAGCTCGCTCCGAAGCATTCCGCAAGCTGGCGCATGAAATTGCCCTGCAAATCGCCGCTGCCGCGCCGGAATGGGTGAGGATCGAAGATGTTCCTGAAGCCGTTGCCAATCAAGAACGCGAGATTGCTAAGGTGCGTGCCAAGGAAGATGGAAAGCCTGAGGCAGCTTGGACCAAGATTGTTGAAGGACGGATGGAGAAATTCTTGGAGGAAAAAGTCTTGCTTCGCCAGCCTTACGTTAGGGATGAAGCCAAGACGGTGCAGGATCTCATCAGCGAGGCTATCGGCTCAATCGGCGAAAACATCGTGGTACGGCGTTTCGCCCGCTGGGAACTTGGTGAGCATGTCGAAAAGCAATGAAGTTAACGGCCAACGAATTGTTGGCCGTTTCTTTACCTGGAGGAAGACATGACGGACGCGCCTAAATACAAACGTATCCTGCTCAAGCTCAGCGGTGAGGCTCTGGCAGGTGACGAGGGTTTTGGAATTGATCCAGACAAGGCCGAAACCATTGCCCAGCGCGTAACAGAAGTCGTTCGCATGGATGTTCAACTGGCCATCGTGATCGGTGCGGGCAACTTGTGGCGCGGCCGCATTGGCATCGATCGCGGCATGGACCGCGCCACCGCAGACTACATGGGTATGCTGGGCACGGTGATGAATGCCCTGGCGTTGATGGATGCCATCGAGCGGGGCGGCGTGGAAACGCGCGTCCAGTCCGCCATCGAAATGCGCGCCGTGGCCGAGCCTTATATTCGGCGGCGAGCTACACGACATCTGGATGTGGGCCGGGTGGTTATCTTTGGCGGCGGCACCGGCAATCCCTATTTCTCCACTGACACGGCCGCCGCGCTGCGAGCCATGGAAATCGGGGCCGACGTGGTCATCAAAGCGACCAAGGTCGATGGGATTTACGAGGAGGACCCCAAGGTGAACCCTAAGGCCAGGCGATTCTCCCATCTAAGTTACATTGACGCCCTTAATATGCGCCTGGCCGTGATGGATAGCACTGCCATCTCCCTCTGCATGGAGAACGCGCTGCCCATTATCGTCCTCGACTTCTGGCAGAAGGAGGCGCTGAAGAACGCGCTGCTTGGCAAGGGAGTGGGCACACTGATCAATGAGAGTAAAGCATAGGTTCACCTTGTAGGACCTTCGGGTGGGGCCAGTGGTAAAATCAAAAAAGTTCCATCTTTCTATACAATAAGTTCAACAGATCTCTATCCTTTGCTTGGAGGTTGCAGTGATATCCGACGTCCTCAAGGAGACCCGAGAACGCATGAATCATTCGGTGCTGTCGCTCAAAGATGACTTGGCCGTCATCCGCACTGGGCGCGCTTCGCCCGCGCTGGTTGAAAAGTTATCTGTGGAATACTACGGCCAGCCGACCCCGCTCATCCAGCTGGCTTCGATCAGCGTTCCTGAACCTCGCCAATTGCTGATCAAACCCTTTGACCCCGGCAGTCTCAAGGAGATCGAGAGAGCCATCCAGTCATCTGACCTGGGACTTACGCCGAACAATGACGGCAAAATGATCCGTCTAACCCTGCCTCAATTAACTGAGGAAAGGCGCAAAGAATTGGTGAAGGTCGTTCATGCTCGCGTCGAGGAAGCTCATGTCGCTGTTCGCAATATCCGGCGCGATGCATTAAAGGACATTCGCGAGTTCAAAGATGAAAAACTTATTGGTGAAGATGATGAGAAGCGAGGCGAAGACGAATTGCAGAAACTGACTGATGAGTTTATCAAGCACCTGGACGGGATCGGCGCAGCTAAAGAAAAAGATGTCATGGAAGTCTAGCAAGACGCCAAAAAACAGCGACTTGAGAATGATCAAGGAGAAACCCAAGTTACCCGAGCAGGTGCCTCAGCATATAGCCATTATTATGGATGGCAACGGTCGCTGGGCAAAGCAGCGCGGCTTGCCCCGTCTGGCCGGCCATCGCGCCGGTACAGATAACCTGCGGCGCATCATCGAAGCTTGCGTCGAATTTGGCGTGAAAGTTCTCACCATCTACGCCTTCTCCACCGAAAACTGGGGCCGGCCCGAAGAAGAAGTCAGCGGCCTGATGAGCATCTTCGATGAGGTCTTTGAGCGCGAACTGGCCGAGCTGCACCGCCAGGGCGCGCAACTACGCCATATCGGACGCCTGGATGGGGTTCGCCAATCCCTGCGCGAGAAGGTGCGCCGGGGCATGGAGTTGACCAAGAACAATGACCGCTTGATCCTCAATGTGGCTTTCAACTACGGCGGTCGTGACGAGATCGTTCAAGCCATCAAAGCCATGCTTAAGGATGGCGTCGATCCTAACGATGTTACCGAAGCGCTTGTATCGAGATATCTGTATACCTCCGACTGCCCAGACCCCGATCTCGTCATCCGTACTTCCGGCGAGCAACGCATAAGCAATTTCCTGATCTGGCAAGCCGCCTATGCGGAGTGGGTCTTCCCTGAAACGCTGTGGCCTGATTTCGGCCGCGAGCAACTCCTGGCCGCCATCCAGGAATTCGGGCGGCGCGAACGGCGCTACGGATTGGTTCTCGAACGTTAGCCATGTTGCAGCAGCGGGTTCTATTCACCGTAGTGGCGCTGCCTTTAGGCATAGCCGCCGTCATGGCTGGGGGGTGGATCTTTGCGCTCGTGGTGGCGGCCATCCTGGCCCGCGCCGCATGGGAATACGCCGCTCTTTTTCGCTCCGGCGGTGGACAACCCTCCGCGCTGATGCTGCTGGGCGCAGTACTGGCTATTTTTGTGGCTCGCCTTTATTCGGGATTCGTACATGATAGTTGGCTGCTTTCGGTGATCGTCGCGATTACCTTGACCATTCACCTGCTGCAATTCGAACGCGGCCGCGATGGCGCCGCATCAGACTTTGCCGCAACTCTCAGCGGCATTTTTTATATCGGCTTGCTGGGCAGTTATCTTTTGCTGGTGCGCCTCATTCCTCAACATGGTGAATGGTGGTTTATGCTCACACTTTTCGCCGTCATGCTGGCCGATACATCGGCGTATTTCATCGGCAGCGCGTTCGGCAAGCATCGCATGACGCCGCGCCTCAGTCCCAAGAAGAGTTGGGAGGGCTACATCGGCGGGGTCATCCTCACCACCTTGGGTATGCCGTTGTTTCTTTTGCTGTTTCGTTTTTTCGGTCTGCCGGACATGCCCGCGTTCTCCGTGGTAAATGCGGGCATATTGGGTCTCGTAATTGGCGTCGTACCAACGTTAGGCGACCTGGGTATCAGTATGATCAAGCGCGAGATGCAACAAAAAGATACCAGTGATATTCTGCCGGGGCACGGCGGCGTTCTGGACCGCATCGATTCGTGGCTCTGGGCTATGCCGATTGGTTACTACCTAATTCTTTTAGTATTCCTCAATTCCAAATAAGGAGCGAACACAATGTTGGATCGTACCCCTTCTCGCAATCTTGCCATGGAGTTGGTACGGGTCACCGAAGCCGCCGCGCTTTCCGCGGCGCGCTTCATGGGACGTGGGGATAAAAAAGCCGGCGACCAGGCCGCGGTAGATGGAATGCGCCTGGTTCTGAACACAGTCGAAATGGACGGCATTATTGTCATCGGGGAAGGCGAAAAAGATGACGCGCCAATGCTCTACAATGGCGAAACGCTGGGGACTGGCGACCCTCCACAAGTCGACATCGCTGTAGATCCTATCGACGGCACGCGTCCGCTTGCTGAGGGTCGCGTGAACTCGATCTCGACTGTAGCTCTGGCTCCCCGCGGCACCATGTTCGACCCGGGCCCATTCGTGTATATGAATAAGATCGCGGTAGGTCCCGCGGCTAAGGGCGCCATCAACATAGAAGCTTCGGTCGAAGAAAATCTTCGCGAAATTGCCAAAGCATCCGGCAAACGGATACAAGATTTAGCGGTTGTCATGCTAGAGCGTCCCCGCCATGAGGAATTAAAAGCTGAAGTTCGCCGCTGCGGTGCGCGCCTGCGCATGATCGATGACGGCGACGTGGCCGGCGCGTTGATGAGCGCCTGGCCCGATTCGGGCATCGATGTGCTTATGGGCATCGGCGGTACGCCGGAAGGAGTCATTGCCGCCTGCGCCCTGCGTGCCATGGGCGGCGAGATCCAGGGCAAACTGTTTGCGCGCAATGACGATGAGTTGGCGCGCGGCAAGGTCATGGGCTACGACTTCGAAAAAGTCCTCACCATGGACGACCTTGTGGCTTCGGAAGACGTATTCTTTGCTGCCACAGGCATCACCGACGGTGAACTGCTGGATGGTGTCAAGTATTTTCCAAAAGGAGCACGCACCCACAGCCTAGTGGTGCGCGGTGTAACAGGCACCGTGCGCGAGGTGATCGCCACGCACACATTTGGAAAACTCGAGGAAATCAGCCTTCTCGAATATTGACTACCAGCTACCTGACTACCTGAACATTGAACTAAAGTATGGTATAGTTTCGCCACAATTAAATAAGACCCGATGGAGTTTGACTTACTGTTTCCGTTGGAAATAGTAAACAAACTCCCGCGTTCCCGAAGGGAACGCATTCATCCAGAGAGGCGGAGGGACCGGCCCTGTGAAGCCTCGGCAACCGCCGCGAAAGCGGAAGGTGCCAATTCCGGCAGCTAAGTCTGGAAGATGAAAGGGTGGTTGAGAAATATCGAGACCCTTTCATTCCGCGAAAGGGTCTTTTTGTTCAATCCTGGAGGTTTGTTTTCGATGAGTAGCACATTCATGACTGCACAAAAGCTGCTGTTCACGTCCGAATCGGTGACCGAGGGCCACCCGGACAAGATTTGCGACCAGGTGAGCGACGCCGTATTGGATGCCTGCCTGGCGCAGGATAAATATTCGCGCGTTGCATGCGAAACAGCGGTGAAGACCGGCTATGTGATGGTCTTGGGAGAGATCACTACTAAAGCCGTGGTGAACTTCGATCAACTGATTCGCTCTGTGATCTGCGATATTGGTTACACGAACAGTGAATATGGATTTGATGGCAATTCTTGCGGCGTGTTGGTCGCTCTCTCGCAGCAATCCGGCGATATTGCCCTCGGCGTGGACAAGGCCCTCGAAGCGAAATCAGGCGAAATGACCGAGGATGAGATCGAGGCTGTGGGCGCCGGCGATCAGGGCATGATGTTCGGCTTCGCCTGCAATGAAACTGACACGCTGATGCCGATGCCCATCTATTTAGCCCACAAGCTGACCCGCAGCCTTGCGGAGAACCGCCGCAACGGCCGTCTTAAGTGGCTGCGCCCGGATGGCAAAAGCCAGGTGACCGTTGAATATTCGCAGGGCAAACCCAAGCGTGTGCATACCGTTTTGGTCAGCACTCAGCATTCACCGGATATTTCCCACTCTGATATTGTCGAAGGCCTAATGGAAGATGTCATCGGCCCCACTCTGCCAAAAGACTTGGTCGATAAAGACCTGAAGGTATATGTCAACCCCACCGGCCGTTTCGTGATCGGCGGCCCAATGGGTGACGCTGGCGTCACCGGCCGCAAGATCATCGTCGACAGTTACGGCGGCATGGGCCGCCACGGCGGCGGCGCCTTCAGCGGTAAAGATCCCACGAAAGTGGATCGCTCCGCCGCGTACGCCGCCCGCTGGGCGGCCAAGAACATCGTGGCCGCTGGGTTGGCCGATCGCTGCGAGATCCAGGTGGCTTATGCCATCGGCATGGCTAGGCCGATGAGTGTGAATGTGGAAACCTTTGGCACGGGCAAGATCGCCGACGACCAAATCGCCAAGCTGATCGACGAACATTTCGATCTGCGCCCTGGCGCCATCATCCGTGACCTGGACCTGCGTCGCCCGATCTTCCGGCAGACGGCCGCCTATGGCCACTTTGGCCGCGATGATGTGAGTTTCACGTGGGAAAACACGAGCAAGGCCAAGGACCTTGCTAAGGCCGTTGGACTATAAGAGCAACGCCCCGCAATTTTTGCGGGGCGTTTTGTTACGGCTTCTAACTGTCTACTATCATCTGTTTTTACGCTGTCTGCACATGAGGCATCACCTTACCACTGATGCGGTCCTTGGGCTGATAACCGACCATCCGCTCCAAAACCTCGCCGTTCTTGAAGAGCATCGTCGTAGGCACACTGAGCACTTGGTAATTCATAGTCAACTGAGTCGCCTCGTCAACATCTAATTTCGCCACCTTCACGCTATCTCCCCATTCTTTGGCCAGTTCCTCGAGTACCGGCTCCAGGATGCGGCATGGCTGGCACCACACCGCGCCGAACTCCACCAGCACCGGCTTCTCCGATTTCAATACTTCTTTATCAAAGCTCTCGCTATTCACTTCATGCAGATTACTCATCAGGCGACTCCGTTCATTGGCGGGAAACTCATCCTAGCAAGAGCGACCCGTCGTGTCAAGCTTGCTAACGAGCCGATTATTATCTCGTTATCAGATGCTATAATCGGCGTTCGCTGGAGTTTCGTGGGCGGCGAAGCCGACTAGAAACTCCATTAGCTGCCGATTGCGCGAAGCGCAATCGAAGCAGCGTCGGGCGCGTAGCTCAACGGCAGAGCAGTGGCCTTTTAAGCCATTGGTTGGAGGTTCGAATCCTCCCGCGCTCATTCATTTTTCCCGTAAATTTGGTCTTTTCCCTGGTATTTATGGAATTGAATTAAGTGGTGGGTGCAATTGGGTGCAATTAAGAGATCCTCGTAAGGGCAGGGGCTTTTTACGCCAAAGGTAGACGACTGGTCTGAAATTTTTCTAGAACTTTTTGCCCGTAAGATCGGATTATTCCGAGCAATTCCACTGACTGTGGGGTGCAATTATGGTGCAACGGGCGGGTGCAAGTGCCAATGTAATGAACACCTTTTACAAATGGTTGTTAAGCTGCAGGTTCGAGACTTGACGGGCCAAATGTATGGCGGGTTGGCGAAGGTGCTAGTGCCAATTCTGGTGGGGCTCGACTTTGCGGAAAATGGGTTTTTCTAATAAACCCCAATTTGGGCTGGAAAGAGATTCGCAGTGAGTCTTTGAAGTTGATGACTTGTTTAGTCTAGATAATGATGTGGCAGCATGGGGATTTTTTACTTCTTACTTTCGAAGGAATGATAGGTTTCCAAGAGTGAAACGAGTACCTGATTGGTGAAAGCCTCTATCTTTTTGCCCATTTCTTTCCACGCGGGCGCCGAATGAATAGCTGCTGTTTCGTAAGCAGTAAATAGGGCGTCTTGCAGAGCGGCGCGAAAAAACAAATAAGCTTGCGTGGCCTCTATCAAGCTCAATCCATGCCGGCGTCCCAAAACCGCGTAGTCGTGGCCTGCTGCATGGGCTTCCGCTTGCTTCTTCTCATCGTTCGCCACTAGAAAATTCAAGAGGCTGTGAACCAGTTTGCGGCCGCTGCGCCGAAATTCCTCCCGCGCATTTTGATCTATTTTGGCATACCAATTTTCGGTTTCAAGACCCCCCTCGCTAATCTGCAGCCGTGTATGCGCCAAGGCGCTACGTAACAACGAAGAGGAGACTTTTTTAGGGATTCTCTGCCTCGATTTCGCCCACAGCTCCAATTCTTGTTTGCGAAAGCGCCGATGGCCGCCTCTGGTTCGATGGGAGGGCAGATGGCCCTTATCCGCCCATATGCGAATTGTGCTGGGGTGCATTCCCAGCGCTTTTGCCACCTGACTGAGGGTAAGCCATTCGCCCTCTCTCCCTTTGGGCGCGATCAAGAAGCACACTCCTGCCCCCTGCAATTCAGAAGCATCAGAACAATTCGCGGTTCTTCGATGCCGCTGGATAAGGCGAATTCAGGTTCCAAGTAATCAGGCATCGAGAGTGGTTTAGTTTCCGAACGCGGGACTTTAGCCAAGTTATTCATGATTCGCAATGTAGGATTGCTTAGGTTTGCCGGGTAAAAGCGGAAATTACATAAAGTTAAGTTTACTCAAAACGAATCTATTCTTATTATCCGGGCTTGATTACCCTTCTGGAAATGGTTGGTCGCTATTCATGCCCGGACAAACACCTCGTACATTAAATCACTTCGCCTTTTTTCGATTCCGTCAAACTTACCATCGGCTTGATAATCACCAACGTAAAGAGCTGCATCGCCAGCTGCTCGTGCACTTAGGCCATGCGGCAGGTCATCTGGATATTTATCAAATCTATCCGACCTCAGAAGCGGCAGACATTCTGGTATGGACAGCGGTAGAGGCCAGCGACCCTCAATCCCCCCACGATTTTTTTGCGCGCTTTAGCCAGGCAGTTGCTCCTTTCTTCGATCTGATTGAACCCGTGCATACACTTTGGGGCTTGACTAAGCCCTCCCAATACACCAAGAGTCGTTCCACCCAGGAAATCGATCCTTTCGCCAAATCTCGCAAGATCTATTTGACAATTTATCCCTTTACCAAAACCAGCGATTGGTACCTAATGAGCCGCGAAGCCCGTCAGGGCATGATGAACGAGCACATCCGTATAGGAAAAGAATATCCGGAGATTAAGCAGTTGCTCCTTTATTCATTTGGTTTGCAGGACCAGGAATTTGTGGTGGTTTATGAGACCGATGACCTTGCCCAATTCTCGGACCTGGTCTATGTTCTTCGCGATACGGAAGCACGTCGCTTCACCAAAAGTGATGCTCCACTTTTCACTGCTCTTTACCACAAACCGGAAGAAACCCTGGCTTTGTGGGAGCGGCGGGCGGACATCGAGACGGTTTGATGATTCCCGGCAAACCAGAAACCATCGGCTTGCTACTTATGGCCTATGGTAGCCCGGAAGACCTCAGCCAAATGGAAGCTTATCTTCTGGATGTGCGTGGAGGCCGCGCGCCATCATCGGGGCTGATAGAAGAAATTGGCAGACGCTATAAGATGATTGGAGGTAAATCTCCTCTTTTGGAGAGAACCAGCCAGCAGGCAAAGGCGCTGGAAAATGAATTGAACAAACGTTTCGCCAACAGCAAGGGCAAAACCTTCAAAGCATTTGTAGGGATGCGCCACTGGCAGCCTCGTATCCACAGTGCAATAAATCAAATGGCTGCGGCCGATATTCACAAGGCAGTGGCAGTGGTAATGGCTCCGCATAATTCTCGTATGAGCACTGGAAAGTATTATCAAATGCTGGACGAAGCAATGGATGGACAAAAAATAGATTTTATACGTATCCAAAGCTGGCATAAGCATCCAACTCTACTTGACGCCATTGCTGAAAAAATGGAGATTAGCTTGGCCAAGTTCGGCGACACAGTTCCTTTTGTCGTCTTTACCGCCCACAGCCTGCCCATCCAAATCCTGGAAATGGGCGATCCCTACAACGACCAACTCAATGAAACCGCCCGATTGCTGGCCGAGCGACTGAAACTGCGGGCTGATCAATGGCAGTTTTGCTACCAGAGTGCGGGTGAAAACACCATTCCGTGGCTCGGACCGCAAATTGAAGAAGTGGTTGTCGAACTTGCCAAGAAAGGTGAAAAGAACCTACTAGTGGTACCAATTGGATTTGTTTGTGATCATGTGGAAGTGCTTTACGACATTGACATCAGAGCTCGTCAGATCGCTGAACAACATGGCGCCCGCCTTGAGCGAACCCCATCACTGAACGATTCCCCAACTTTTGTTGCCGCATTGGCTGATGTGGTCCAAGAGAAATTGTGGCGGGATAAACCATAAATAGCATGAACCTGCTTTGTCTTGGCCTTAGCCATCACACCGCGCCGCTGGCGTTGCGCGAAAAGCTTGCCATGGGGGAAACGGCGCTTCAAGTCTTTCTAAACGAACAGCTATCCACAGGCAAGGTAGGCGAGATCGCCGTGCTTTCTACGTGCAACCGGGTGGAAATCTACTTTACTTCTTCGCAAAGTGGCTTTGACCAAATGATTGAGGATTTAGCTGCAGCGAACGGTGTAAAGCCGCAAGAGTTAAAAGTCCACAGTTATGGCTTGAAAAACGATGAAGGGGTGAGACATTTGTTCCGTGTGGCTGCTGGCCTAGACTCGCTGGTGGTAGGAGAAGCGCAAATCCTAGGGCAGGTCGCACAGGCCTACGAATTTGCCCGTGCCCACCAAACTGTCGGGCTGCGCCTATCCAAGCTTTTTCAGGCAGCCATCTTCAGCGCCAAACGGGTGCAAAGTGAAACCGCATTAAGCCGATTGTCTACCTCGGTTCCTTCTCTCGCCGTTAAGTTAGCCAGCCGTCAGGGCAAGCGTTTGGATCAAGCACACATACTGTTGGTCGGGGCCGGGGAAATGGCCGAGTTGGCGGTGGAAGCCTTTCGCAAACACGGCGTAAAGCGATTTAGCGTAGCAAGCCGCACGCTGCACAGCGCAGAAAAGTTGGCTCGGCGCTGGAACGGGCGCGCCGGCACACTTGATCAGTTATCCCAATACCTTGCAGATGTCGACGTACTGCTGTGTTCATCTTCATCTCAAGATTTTTTGATTGATAAAGAGATGGTTGATCAAGTCATGTCAATCCGCCCGCAAAGGCCGCTGGTGATTCTGGATATTGCGGTCCCCCGCGATGTGCATCCGGATGTAAAGCAGGTGAAAAACGTCTTTCTCTATGATATGGACGATCTACAACAAGGGGTGGAAGTATTGCAATCCGCGCGCAGCAGAGAGCTTCCTCGGGCGCGGCAAATTGTGGATGAAGAAGTCCGGGATTTCATTGCTTATTCAATCGACCTGGATGTCATGGTCCCAGTGATTCGCGGTCTGCGTCAGCAAGCCGAAAATATTCGCCACGAAGAGTTACAAAAAACTCTGCGGCGCCTTCCCAACCTCACTCCGGAACAACAGGAGCAAATTGGCGCTCTTACGCGTTCCATAGTGAGAAAACTGCTGCACAACCCTACCGCACACTTGCGCCAGCGAACCACAGACGAAAATAACGATCGTTATGCGGCTGTCGCTCGCCAGCTTTTTGGATTGGATCAGGAATAAGCGCCCGGGATGAGAATAAAACTGCGCTTTGCTACCCGCCCCTCAAAATTAGCCCGTTGGCAGACCTCAACGGTTATCCAGACCTTGCGATCCCATTGGCCCAATTTGCAGTGCGAACAGATTGTTATGAAAACGCGCGGTGATGTTTTGCTCGATCAACCTTTGCCGGAGATCGGTGGGAAAGGTCTGTTTACAGCCGAGTTGGACAACGCTCTGCGTGCGGGTGAATTTGATGCCGTAGTGCATTCGTTAAAAGATCTTCCAATAGAAGAAAGTCCTGGATTGAAGATTGGGGCCATTCCTCGCCGCGGCCCGGCCTCCGATGTGCTGCTCAACTCCAAAAGTCTAACCCTTGCTGAATTACCTGATGGGTCCCGGGTGGGCACCTCAAGCTTGCGCCGCCAGGCGCAGTTGCTTGCCTACCGCTCTGATCTGCAGGTAAAACCGCTGCGCGGCAACGTAGATACTCGCATTCGCAAATTGCTCGCCGGGGAATACGATGCCATTGTATTGGCTACGGCTGGTGTGACGCGGCTGGAGATGGAGGAGCACGTCGCTGAGGAACTGCCATTTGAAATTATGCTTCCCGCGCCGGGGCAAGGCGCCTTGGCAGTGCAGTGCCGTAGCGACGATGAGGACGTATTGAACTATTTAGCAGTAATTGACCATGTTGAGACTCGCCGCGCGGTGAGCGCGGAACGTGCTTTTCTGGATGCGTTGGGCGGCGGCTGTTCTCTGCCAGTGGGAGCTTATGCTTCTGCAGTGGAGGAGCAGATTGAGATGCAAGGCGCCGTAATTTCACTCGATGGGCGGCGACAGATTCGAGTCTCTGGGAGGAGTTCTCACCCCATAAATCTGGTGGCAAAGTTGGCAACCGAAGCCCTAGCCCAAGGTGCTGAGGAAGTGCTCAATGCCTGAACTGAATGGCAAAATGGTGGTTGTGACCAGACCACGCGAAAACTTTCCTGCTTTTGCCAGCTTGCTTGAAGCTCAAGGAGCCAGCCCGATCCCTTTTCCCACCATTGAAATTAGACCAACCAAGGAAACACAGTTCCTCCAATCCAGTCTAAAGAAACTCCCCAGTTTCGATTGGCTTATTTTGACGAGCGCAAATGCGGTTAAGGTACTCAGTAACCATATTACAAGCGATTCGATGGCGCCTTCGCTCAAACTGGCCGCTGTGGGGTCTAAGACGGCCGATGCCATGCTGCAGCTTGCCTGGAGAGTTGATTTCATCCCCGAGAAATATGCAGCCAAGGCGATCTTGCCTGGATTGGGAACTTTAGCTGGCCAGCGTGTGCTTTTGGCTCGCGGGGATCTGGCCAGCCCGGACCTGCCCGCTGGCATTCGCGCTTCCGGCGGTCAGGTGACCGACTTGGAAGTTTACCGCACTGTGCCCGCCTATCCGGCCGTGGAGGGTTTGCGGCAAATTCGTCTCGGGGTGGACACGCTTACTTTTACCAGTTCCTCCACCGTGCACAATTTTGTATCCATGATGCACAAGGCGAATTTGGACCCGGGCAATCTTCCCGGCTCACCCGTTTACGCCTACATTGGCCCGGTGACGGCCGGCACAGCACGAGACTGCGAATTGCCGATCGATATAGTGGCTGACATTCATACCTTGGAAGGTATGGTTGATTCGCTTTGCCGCTTTTACGCTGAAAAGAAGGCCGGAACTAAATGACTCCAACCTCTCAAATTACTTACCCCCTTGCACGGCCACGACGGTTGCGTCTTACTCCGACCTTGCGCCGCATATTGCGCGAGACGCCCCTTTCCACCGACGATTTTATTTGCCCCGTCTTTGTTCGGCATGGCAAAAATGTGCAGCAGGAAATTACGTCTATGCCAGGGATATACCAGTGGTCTGCGGATAAGGCCGCAAAAGAGTGCCAGGAGCTTTTTTCCCTGGGTATTCCAGCAGTGCTCCTGTTCGGCATTCCAAACGAAAAAGACCCAATTGGCTTGGAAAACTTTGCTGACGATGGTGTTGTTCAGCAAGCCATTAAAACCATAAAAGATTTGGTGCCAGATCTGGTTGTGGTGACCGATGTGTGTCTGTGCGAATACACGGATCACGGCCATTGCGGCATCTTAAATCGAACCGAACATAACCATCCTCACTTACCTACCGATTACGTTTTAAATGAACCTACCTTAGAAATTATTTGCAAAGTAGCGCTTTCCCATGCCCGCGCTGGCGCCGATATTGTGGCCCCGAGTGGCATGATCGACGGTATGGTTGCCGCAATCCGCGCGGCTCTGGACGCAGAGCAATTCGAGCATATTCCGATCCTGTCTTATGCTGTCAAGTATGCCTCCTCTTTTTACGGCCCGTTTCGAAAGGCGGCCGAATCCCCTCCCAGCTTCGGTGATCGCAAATCCCATCAAATGGACCCCGCGAACAGACGCGAAGCCCTGCGCGAGGCCGCAATAGACGTAGCCGAGGGGGCAGATATTCTAATGGTCAAACCAGCCCTGCCTTATTTGGATGTGATCCACGAAGTGCGCCAAGCTTTTCCCGAGCTACCTCTGGCCGCGTACAACGTGAGCGGTGAATACGCCATGCTCAAGGCCGCGGCAGCTAACGGTTGGCTGGATGAAGAGCGCGTCATTTTGGAAGCGCTCACCAGCATTAAGCGCGCCGGAGCGGATTTGATAATCAGCTACCACGCAAAAGAAGCGGCTCAGTGGTTGCAACAATGAGCCAGGCCTCTCGTTCTGTGGAGGAAGACGACGCGCGCTTTTTGCGCGCCTGCAAACGTTTACCTGTTGACGCCACACCGGTATGGTTCATGCGCCAGGCCGGTCGTTACATGCCCGAATATCGCGCCGTTCGCGAGAAATTTAGCCTGCTCGAGATTGTCCAGCGTCCTGAGCTAGCCGCAGAAGTTACTGTGCAGCCGGTGTACGCGCACGGGGTGGACGCAGCCATCCTCTTTGCCGATATTTTGCTCCCCCTGATTCCCATGGGGTTGAAGCTCGAATTTGCCAAAGGTGAGGGTCCGCAAATTAACAATCCAATTCGCTCCCCTCAAGATGTCCAGGCCCTGCGACGGCCGGACGCCAGCACGGATTTGGGGTATGTCATGGAGGCCATCCAGATTTTGCGCCGAGAACTCCCCCGAAAAGTTCCCTTGATAGGCTTTGCGGGCGCTCCCTTCACAGTAGCCAGTTATATGGTGGAGGGCGGCCCCTCCAAGGATCACCGAAAAACCAAGAGCATGATGTATGGGCGGCCCATGGCTTGGCATGCTTTGATGGAGAAATTAGCCGGCGTGCTCAGTGATTATTTGCTGGCTCAGATTGATGCGGGCGCCCAGGCCGTGCAGCTCTTTGATTCCTGGGCAGGAGTGCTTAGCCCACAGGATTATCGGCGCTTT
>Ga0209320_10000155_pt1 | contig 34969 bp, 37 predicted proteins | sample Rifsed13ft4_FD_184008 | JGI IMG/M metagenome (GOLD analysis project Ga0209320, IMG submission 184008) | Soil microbial communities from Rifle, Colorado, USA - sediment 13ft 4 (version 2) | ecosystem: Environmental > Terrestrial > Deep subsurface > Rock core/Sediment | place: Rifle, Colorado... | reverse complement strand
AGGAATGCGAGAAAGGCCGCTGTTCCGAGACCGCCGGTGAAGGACTCGAAGACTGACGCCCCGTACAGGCCAAGCCGGCCCAAATTTCCCCACGCCACCAGGGCATAGCCAAGATTGGACGCGGCCTGGAGGAGCCCCAGGGCCCAGACGCCGTGAAAGACCCCGAAGCGGGCGATGAAGCCGCCTCCTGTCAACGCCCCTGCCACGCTCAGCCCGATCCCGACGCTCGTGGGCACCAGGCCGATCTCGAAGAGGGAGCGTCCCTGGTCCACCCAGAAGGGCTTGATCATGGGTCCGATGGCAAACTCGCCCAGCTTGTACGAAAGGGCGAAGAGAACCAGGGGAACGGCACGCCAGGTCCCGACCCACTCGAGAAACCCGGCCTTCCAGGCCCGGCGCGCCTCGGGAGGAGGATCGAGCCGCGGGACGCGGGGGATGGCCATGCCGAGGCCAATGAGGAGCGCGCCAGCGGTCAAGAAGAGCCCCGTCCACCCGATGAGGGGGGCAAACATCAGCAGCACACCCCCCACCAGCACCAGCGCCACCCGATAGGCAGAGGCCCGGACGCCATTAGCAGCCCCTTCCTCTGGCGGATCGACCAGGGCCACGGTGTACGAATCGATGGCCACGTCCTGGGTGGCCGAGGCCGCCGCCAGGAGCAGCACAAGGCCGAAGATAATCCAACCGGGATGCGCAACCTCTACGAACGGCATCAATGCGATCGCGCCGGCGGCAGCCACCAAGCAGCCAGAAATCCAGGCCCGTCGATCGCCGTACCGCTGGACCAGGGGGGACCAGAAGAACTTCAGGGAATAGGGAAGCTCCAGAAGCCGGAGCCCCCCAATAGCGGCGAGGGACGCACCACTCACACGGAAATAGACGGGAAGGACTTCCCAGAGGATGGCAGGAGGGGCCCCCTCAAGGAAGTAGAGGAACGCAACGATACCGAGCTTCCGCCGCGAGGGCGGCGGAAGCTGATCCGCCCCCGCAAGGGCCCACAGGCGCCTCCTCACGCTCGACCCTTGGATGGCCCATGGAAGATCAAGACGTGGCCGTCCGGGTCATGAACCGAGAACTCCCGGTTGCCCCATGGGTAATCCGCCGGCTCACGCGAGATCACCACGCCCCGTTCCTTGAGGGTCGCACACCACCGATCCACATCTGTGACAGCGAAGGCGACGAGGACCGATGCGCCGCACTGGGCGGTCGGTGCGATCAGGTCATCAGCCACCGGCAGGTCAGGACCGGCCGGACGAGCCACCTGCAGGGCCAATTTCATCGCACCCACCTGAAAGAGCGCGTAGTGGTCCCCGTCAACAAACCGCAAGGGGAGCCCCAGAATGTCCTGATAAAAGCGGACCGCCACCCGAATGTCCCTGACGATCAATGCAATAAAGTCACACTGCTCTATGCCTTCCATGGTTCGCTCCGCGCGTGTCCCAGCAGGAAAAGCCTCACCCGTCGGGCTGGATATAGCTGCTCGTAGCGTGAGCGATCAGCTTCTTGGGATCATCCGCCATGAAGAGCCGGATCTCCCCGTACACGATCCGCCGCCCCACCTTGAGCACCTCGGCCCGGGCCAGGACATCTCCCCCGATGGCCGGCCGCAAGAAGTTGATCTTCAGCTCGTTCGTCACGGTCATCGGCTTCAGCCCGACCACACTCAAGATCGCACAGTAGATAGCCATATCGGCCAGGGTCATCAACATCCCACCCATGATGTATCTTCCCGGCCTCAACCACCGCTCGTCATACTTCATGCGGAGCACCGCATACCCCTCGCCAAGCTCCTCGCACGTGATGCCGAATTCCTCCACAATGGGGCACTGCTCCTTGACAAACTGTTCCAGCGCCTCCTTCGTAAGCATCCCCTGCCCCATCTTCCTCGACCTTCGGTGGCCTTCTGCTCTCTCAGGCTCCTACAAAAGGACCCCGGGCGCGAGGGCAAGGAGAGCCCGCTCCTCGCGACGCCGGGGTCGTTGAGACGATGCGTGCCGATGACCGGACCTCGATCCGCCTGGCACTCTCTACTTCTTCTTGTGACGCATGCGGCGGCGCATCTTCTTGTACTTGTGCTTTCGGATCTTCTTCCGCCGCTTTTTGACGACGCTTCCCACCTCGATCCTCCTTTGCTTTCTCTTTGGCGCCTTGTCCAAGGCCTGCCGAATCTCTTTGACCGCCGCCATCATCGATCGGAGCTTCCCTTGGGCCTCCTCGACCGTGCGGGTCTTCAGGCCGCAGTCCGGATCGACCCAGAGGGCTTCCTTCGGAATCACCTGTAGGGCCTTCGCAATCCGCTCCTTCACCAGCATCGGGCTCTCGATCTTGTGGGAGTGGACGTCCAGGACCCCAAAGGAAAGATCCTTATTGAACGGGTGTTTCTTGAAGAGACCAATCAGATCCAACCCGCTATTGGACATCTCCAGGTCGAAGTTATGCACCGGGAATCGCAACATCCTGGGATAGATGAACTCGAAGGCCCCGTAGCAGATGTGCGTGATGAAATAGGCGGGGACGCCATCCGTCACCATCTGCATGGCCTCGATGGCGAAGGGAAGCTCTTCTGGACGGACCGACAGGGCGGGTTCATCAATCTGGATGACCTTCGCCCCCGCCTCTACCAGGGTCTCGACCTCTTTTCGGATCGCTCCGGCTAAGGCGAGACAGGCAGACTTTCGGTCCGGGTAGTAGTCGTTGAAGGACCAGTCCATGATGGTGTAGGGGCCGGTGAGCATCCCCTTGATGGGCTTGCTGGTCAGGCCCTGCGCGAACTTCCACCACTTCACGGTCATGGGGCCGGGCCACCTGATCTCTCCGGCGATGATCGGTTTGTGATAGTAGCGGTTCCCGTAGGATCGTACCAGTCCGCCCATCCGGAAGCCGGGCATGATGTCGGCGAAATAGGCCACCATGTCCCCACGGTACTGCTCTCCATCCACCAGGACATCGAGGCCGATCTCCTCTTGCTGCTGTACCCAGAACTCAGTGGCCTTCCTCTCCAGGGCTTCTAACTCCTTCTGGGTGATTTCCTTTCGGGCGAACCGTGCTCTCGCCTGCAGGAGATAATCCGGCTTGGGGAAGCTCCCGACCGTGCTCGTGGGCAAGAGCGGCAGCGTGAGCCCCAACTTCTCGAGCTTGGCTCGGCTCATCTTTTTCCCCTTTGCAGGAAGGTATCCCGCAGTTCTTTCATGAGCCTCAGCTTTGCCACCGCCTTGTCCCGCGGCAGGTATTCGAGCCCGCACGAGGGGTTGAGATAGGCGATCCCTCCGCTGAGACGCGGGAGGATCCTTTCCAAGATGGGAAAGACCTGCGGCGCGGCCTCCATCCTGGTGTTGCGACCGTCAATGAGCCCGAGCCCCAAGGTCTTCCGGGAGCCCAGCCTGGCGATCGTCTCGGGGAGTCTCGGTGCATACGTAAAGTCGAGCCCCAGGATATCCACCGGAAGCTCCTGCAGGGACTCGTAGAGTGGGGTGGCATCCGCAAAATAGGTGTACAGGGCGAGCTGTGATGATCCCTTGGCCTGGCTCAAAGGCTTGAGGGCCTTATGAAGCAGGCGAAGATCTTTGGGGTGTTTCAGGATGGCTGGCTCTTCGATCTGGATCACCTCCGCCCCCGCACCCGCCAGGGCGCGGACCTCCTGAGCCAAGACCTCGCTCAGATCCAGGACCAGAGCGGGAAGGTCGCGGTAGAGGGAGGTCTCCCGGATGGAGGAGACGGCCAATGTGTACGGGCCGGTCAGGACCGGTTTGATCGGACGGGGCGAGACGGCCCTGGCGTACCGAAACTCCTCCGCGACCAGCGGCCCATTCCCGGCGACCCTTCCCTTGATCACGGGCTGCCGGAAATAAAAGTTCGTGTCGAAATACCGGAGCAGGCCGTTGATCTCGACCTGGTTCAGCCGTCCGGCCAGATGGGAGATCGAGTCGACCCATCGGATCTGGCCATCGGTCAAGAGCTCGCAGCCTGCGCGGGCTTGCTCCTCGATGACCTCCGCCACCACGGAATCCTGCACCCGGTTGAAGTCGTCCGCCGAGATCTCTCCCCGTTCCCGCTGCGCGTAGGCCCGCCGGAGGCGCTGTTGCTCCCTGCTGGCACCGACCCTGGGATAGCTACTGTGGTTGGCCAGAACTAATTCCATCACGCCTCCGGCGTGCGTTCATAGTTCATGGTTCAGAGTTCAGGGACGGCTCCTTCCCACCCTGAACCACGAACCCTGCACCCTGAACGAGGGCCGATGGCCCTACTTGATCTGCTGGACCGCCTTCTTGACCTCCTCGTAATTCGGCTCCTTCGTCGGGTCATCGGAGACCCACATATACCGGATCACCCCTGCTCCGTCCAGGACAAAGACCGCCCGCTTGGCCGCCGTGTATCCCGTCAGCCCCGCCAGATTGGGGAACTGGATGCCATACGACGTGACGACCTGGCGTGTATAGTCACTCAAGAGGGGAAAGTTGATCTTGTGCTGCTCGGCGAAGGCCTTATTGGCAAAGGGAGTATCCACGCTGACGCCGAGGACCGCTGCGCCAAGGCCTCCCAGGCTGTCCCGGAACGCGCACATCTCCTTGGTGCAGGTACCGGTAAAGGCGGCGGGATAAAAGGCCAGAATCAGTTTCTTCCCTTTAAACTCCGCAAGGCTTCTGGGCTTCCGTTCGGTATCCACGAGGGTAAAATCGGGCGCCTTCTGTCCCACGGCGAGGGCCATAGCCTCCTCCTTTCCTCACGCAATGTTCGCGATACTTCGGTGAGTCATCGAGAAGCACAAAACAGGCGCCCAGGGAGTCCCTGGGCGCCAGCCGGTATGACAGAGCGGAAGGCGGTGTCCGGACTACTTCACCACCCAGGTGTCTCCCCGGTTGAGGATGGCCTCGAGATCGCCGGGGCCGAGTCGCTTCTTGGCGCTCTCGATCTGGGCGTTGGCCCCCTCATCATAGGTCATCCTCTTCACCGCCCGGAAGACCCCGATGGGTGTCGGAAATTGCGGCCCGAGCCGACTCAGGATATAGGCCATGCTCGGGTTGGTTTCATCATGGACCAGCAGCTGGGATGTATCCACCCCGTCCCCCAGGGTCACGATCTCGGGGTTCATATCCTTTCCGAGGCGGATCCCCTTCTCTCGGTTCTTCCCGAAGACCAGGGGTTTGCCCTGCTCGAGGACCAACTGGTGGTCCGCCTTGGTGGCACGATCCGTGATCGGTTCCCACGCCCTGTCGTTAAAGACGTTGCAATTCTGCAGGATCTCGATAAAGGCGGAGCCCTTGTGCTCGTGGGCTCGCTTCAAAGTCTCCTGCAGGTGCTTTGTCTCCACATCGACGCTCCGCGCGACAAACGTCGCCTCTGCCCCCAGGGCAATCTCGATGGGGTTGATGGGGTAATCCAGCGACCCGAAGGGGGTGGATTTGGTCACCTTCCCGAGCTCGGAGGTGGGGGAGTATTGCCCCTTGGTCAGCCCGTAGATCCGGTTGTTGAAGAGGAGGATCTTGATGTCGACGTTCCGGCGCAGGGCATGGATGAGGTGGTTCCCCCCGATGCTCAAACCGTCGCCGTCCCCCGTCACCACCCAGACGTGAAGCTCCGGCCGGCTGATCTTGAGGCCCGTGGCAATCGCCGGAGCGCGGCCGTGGATCGTGTGAAAGCCGTAGGTATTCATGTAATAGGGGAAGCGGCTCGCACAGCCGATCCCGGAGACAAAGACCAACTGGTCCCGGGGGATGCCCAGCTCGGGCAGGACCTTCTGCATCTGCGCCAGGATGGCGTAATCCCCGCAGCCCGGGCACCAGCGGACCTCCTGGTCCGACATGAAGTCCTTGCGGGTCAATTTCAGCGTCGGCGTTGCTGCCTGACTCATTTCATTCCTCCAAGAGTTCCTGGATCTTCTGCATGAGCTCGCCCACCTTGAAGGGGTACCCCTGGATCTTGTTCATCCCTTTGGCATCCACGAGATACTCCGCCCGGATGATCTTCAAGAGCTGCCCCGTGTTCAGCTCAGCCACCAGGACGGTCTCGAATCTGTGGATGATCTCCTTCAGATCGGGCGGCAGCGGATTGAGATACCGGAGGTGGACATGAGAAACCGATTTCCCCTGGGCGCGCACCCGCTCAGTCGCCTCCACGAGGGCACCATAGGTGCTCCCCCACCCGATGACGAGGAGCTTCCCAGAGGGATCGCCGTGAACGTCGGTTCGGGGGATGTCCATCGCGACGCGGGCGACCTTCTCCGCGCGCAGCCGCACCATCTTTTCATTATTGATCGGATCATAGCTCACATGACCGGTGACATCTTCCTTTGCCAAGCCTCCGATCCGATGCTCGAGCCCCGGTGTCCCCGGTTTCACCCAGGCCCGGGCTAACGTCTCCGGGTCCCGAAGATAGGGTTGGAACCCCTCGGGACTGGTGCGGAACTGGACATCGATCTGGGGAAGCTCGCTCACCTTCGGGATTTTCCAAGGCTCGGCCCCGTTGGCCAGATAGCCGTCGGACATATAGATCACCGGGACCATATACTTGGCGGCGAGCCGCACCGCCTCGAAGGCCATGAAGAAGCACTCGCCGGGAGTCGCCGGGGCCAGGACGACCACGGGGGATTCGCTGGCCCGCCCGTATATTGCCATCAACAGGTCCGCCTGCTCGGTCTTGGTCGGCATGCCGGTCGAGGGGCCTGCACGCTGGATGTCGGCGATGATGAGCGGAAGCTCCACCATGACCGCCAGGTTGATCATCTCCTGCTTGAGGAGCATCCCCGGGCCGCTCGTGGTACAGATCCCGATCGCCCCTCCATACGCCGCCCCGAGCGCTGACCCCACCGCTGCGATCTCATCCTCCGCCTGGAAGGTGTAGACGTTGAAATTCTTGTAGCTCGCGACCTCGTGGAGGATGTCGCTTGCCGGAGTGATCGGATAGCTGCCCAGGAAGAGGGGGACCCCCGCCCGCTCCGCCGCCGCGATGAAGCCTAACGCGGTGGCCGAATTCCCCGTGATGTTCCGGTACTTCCCCGGGGCCAGACGGGCCGGCTTGACCTCATACTGGACGGCGAACATCTCGGCCGTCTCGCCGAAGTGGTACCCCGCCTTGAGGGCTCGGATGTTGGCATCGACCAGCTCCGGCGTCTTCTTGAACCGGCCCTCGATCCAGCGGATCGTCGGGTCGATGGGCCGGGTGAACAACCACGAGGTCAGCCCCAGGGCGTAGAAGTTCTTGCACCGGCTCGCCACCTTCGTGTTCAGGTTCAACCCCTCCACGGCGCGGAGGGTCATCTGGGTGATGTCCACCGGGAAGAGCTGATACTTGGTGAGAGAGCCGTCCTCGAGGGGATTGGTGGCGAAGCCGGCCTTCTTCAAGTTGTTCTCGGTGAACTCCGCCGTATCGGCGATGATGATCCCACCCGGCTTGAGATCCCGAAGATTCACCTTGAGGGCTGCGGGATTCATCATGACCAGGACGTCGGGGTTGTCTCCGGGGGTAAAGATGTCGTGGCTGCTGAAATTGACCTGAAAGCCGCTCACCCCGAAGAGCGTCCCGGCGGGCGCCCGGATCTCGGCGGGGAAATCGGGGAGTGTCGCGAGGTCCGTGCCCGCCACTGCCGTCTCGTTGCTGAACTGCATCCCCGCGAGTTGCATCCCGTCCCCTGAGTCTCCGGCGAAACGGATCACCACCTCGTCGAGCTCTTCGTGGCGCTTGGGCACCTGCGGGCGGGGCGGGGTTTCGATATGGGTGGTCATCGCTTTCTCCTCGCTCACAAGACTCTCCCGGTGTGTTGCGCTGTTTTCCCGATTGTCATGCGCCCTGCCGCCGCCAGGGCAGGTGCACCAGATCCTCTGGCCGGTGACGTTCCTTCGCGATCTTTTGCTGGAGCAGCATGATGCCGTGGATTAACTGTTCCGGGCGTGGCGGACACCCGGGCACGTACACGTCCACCGGCACGATCTTATCAACCCCCTGCACGATGGCGTAGTCGTTAAAGATCCCGCCACAGGAGGCGCACGCCCCCATGGCAATCACCCACTTGGGTTCGGGCATCTGGTCGTATATCCGGCGGAGGACCGGGGCCATCTTCTTGCTGACCCGCCCCGAGACAATCATCAAGTCCGCCTGCCGGGGCGAGGCGCGAAAGACCTCGGCCCCGAATCGGGCGAGATCGAATCGAGAAGCCGCGGTGGCCATCATCTCGATGGCGCAGCACGCGAGTCCAAAGGTGGCCGGCCACAGAGAAGAGCTGCGCGCCCAATTGAGCATCTTCTCCAGGGTCGTGAAGAGGACGCCGCGCTTGATCTCCTCTTCCCCCGTCCGGTCCGGCTGCTCCTGATCGAGCAGCTCAACCCTCACCGGCATCCCTCCTCTGCCCGCATTCTCCGCCAGGAAGATCTTACGCCTGAAACGACTGCCCGCAGCCGCAGGAGCCTTTGGAGTTGGGATTCTTGATGGCGAAGCCGGCCCCCATCAGCCCCTCCTGATAGTCGATTTCTGTTCCAGCCAGGAAGAGCAGGCTCTTGGAGTCGACCACCACCTTGACCCCGTCATGCTCGATGACACGGTCCCCCTCCCGGGGGGCGTCAAAGGCAAGTTGATATTGATAGCCAGAGCAGCCACCGCCCATCACCCGGACGCGGAGCCCCTGGCCCTCAGTCGCCTCCTTGGCCATCAGCTCTTTCAGCTTCGTTGCCGCCGTACCTGTTATGGTAATCATGGTTCTTTGAGCCTCCTCGTTGCCTGAATGTCCAGACGTTATGCGGATGCCTGCCGGGCATTCGCCATGCGTTCCACGGTCCCGGGCCAACCACTCGACATGGCCCGAAGCCGCCCCACCCGCTCTCTCAGTTTCTCGATAGTGTAATCGACCTCTTCCTCGGTGCTCCACCGTCCGAGACCAAAACGGATGCTGGCGCTGGCCAGCTCCCCGCCCACCCCCAAGGCAAGAAGGACGTAGGAGGGCTCCATGCGGGTCGAAGTGCACGCGGAGCCCGAGGAGACAGCGACGTCCTTCATGCTCAGGAGGAGGGCTTCCCCATCGACCCCGGCAAAGCTCAGATTTAGGTTCCCGGGTAGGCGCCGCTCCGGATGCCCGTTCAGATAGACGCCATCGATCCGCTGCAAGATCCCTGCCTTCAAGCGCTCCCGTAACTTCGTCAGCCGCTCGGCCTCCTCAGCCATCACGCGCGAGGCCACCTCGCACGCCTTGCCGAAGCCGATGATCCCCGGGACATTCTGCGTCCCCGACCGGCGCCCTCGCTCTTGGCCACCGCCGTCTATGAGGGGGATCAGCTTGACGGCGGGCCGGGCATTCCGGACATACAGCGCCCCCACCCCCTTGGGCCCATACAGCTTGTGGGCCGAAAAGGAGAGGAGATTTGCATGAACGTCATCCACCCTCAGGGAGATCCTTCCCAGGGCCTGGGCCGCATCGGCATGGAACGGGACCCCCCGGGCCTTGCAGATCCGCCCGATCTCGGCGAGGGGCTGGATCGTCCCGATCTCGTTGTGCGCAGCAATGACACTCACCAGGATGGTCCGGTCAGTGATCGCCTGTTCCACCTGCACGGGATTCACCAGTCCACTCCGGTCCACCGGAAGGTACGTGACGTCACAACCCTCCTTTTCGAGGCGGCGACAGGTATCGAGGACCGCATGGTGCTCGATGCCTGTCGTGATGATGTGATTTCCGCGGTCCCGGGAGGCCCAGGCGATCCCCTTCACGGCCAGATTATTCGATTCGGTGGCCCCTGAAGTAAAGACGACCTCCATCGGCTTGCACCCAATGAGGGTGCTGAGCTGCTCCCGCGCCTTCTCGACAGCCGCCTCGGCCGTCCATCCAAAGACGTGGGTCCGTGAGGAGGGATTGCCGAAATGCTCCCGAAAATAGGGGAGCATCGCCTCGAGGACCTCCGGGTCCACAGGAGTCGTGGCGTGGTAATCCATGTAAATCGGCACCTTCAGCGCCATCCATGCCTCATGCGGTGTCAGGGAAAGCCTGTCCTCTATGCCCTCCGCATTATACGATACTGCGGCCCTCGTGTCAAGGTCATTGGGCGCGTTTTCCCTTATACTTCCAGCACTTTCGGGAACGTGGTCAGATTCCGGCAGCCGGTGTCGGTCACCACTACGACATCCTCGATCCGCACCCCTCCGTCCCCCGGATAGTACAGACCGGGCTCGACAGTCACCACGTTTCCACTCCGGAGGATCGCCCCCCGTTTTCCGATCCGCGGCGGTTCGTGAATCTCGAGGCCCAGTCCGTGCCCGGTCCCGTGAAAGAACCCCTGCATCCGCCCGTTCGCCTCCCCCGTGGAAAAGCCCAACCCCTCGAAGAGCGCCGTCACCTCCTGGTGGATCGCGGCTCCATCGGCCCCATCGCGGATCAGGGAAAACGCCTGTTCTTGCGCCTGAAGCACCGCCGTGTACATCTGCCGCACACGCGTCGAGGCGCGACCTCGGAGCACGGTGCGGGTGAGGTCGCCGAAGTAGTGGGTCCGGGTCGAACGGGGAAAAATGTCGATCACGAGGGGCGCATGGGCCGGCAGCGGCCCGGTCCCCTCGTGATGCGGGTCGCTGCCGTGCTCGCCCCCGGCCACGATGGTGTGGTCGGCTATGCAATCGCGGTCGAGTAGGAGGTGATGGATGAGCCGCCGCACGGCCTCCGAGGTCAAGGGCGCGCCCGCTCGGTAGAGGGCGTGCCCTCGGATCTCGGCCTCGCGGATGGCCTGGATGGCGATACCCATCGCCTCTTCGGCGACCCGGAGGGCCTCCGTGATCCAGGCGACCTCGGCCTCCGATTTGGTCAACCGTTCCTCGAAAAAGATCCCCTCCTTGACCTGCAGCGTGAACCCGCGATCCCGCAGCTTGTCGACGTACTCCGCGGGAAAACTGCCGGGGACGAGGAGGCGACCGATCCCGCGCTCTCTGAGTGCCTCCTCGACGGCATCGAGCATGGTCGGCTGCGGGACTCGGCCCTTCGCCCGATCCTCATACGTCCGGAGGGGGAGGACGGTCTCGACGGCGGCCTGACTCCTGGCCCGCCCGAGTTCCAGGTCGCTCACGATGATCACCCGTTCCCTGCCCACCTGGAAGAAGGGGAACGGATCAGGGGCGCGGAAGCGGCTCGCGTAATACAGGTCGGCATCCCGCGCACTGGCCGCAATGATCAACCGCGCCTCTGTCATCTTGGTTCACAGTTCAGGGTGCAGACCAACTCTTCCGATGCTCGGTGGACCTGCCGGAAGGCCCGAAACATCTTCACGCTGTCAACGGAGACTTAAATGTGGGTTCGGTGAGAAACTGACGCCGGACGCCGCCTACCGACTACGCGGTGGAACCCCCCGAGGTGTGCCTGATCGACAAGAACAATCTTCACCCGGGAAGCCTGCGCCGCCCCGCTTCAATTTCTTCACCCTCCGATGTAGGACATCTCGATCTTTGGGAGCCCCACCGTCTCGGCCGAGCGGATCTCCGAGTAGCGGTCGGCGCGCTCCCCCCAGATCCGGGAGATGGAAGCGCTGATCTCGGCATCCGAGGCCCCCTCGCGCACTAGCGCGCGCAGATCGTGGCCCACGGTGGCAAAGAGGCAGGTGTAGAGCTTGCCCTCGGCGGAGAGGCGTGCGCGAGTGCAGTCGCGGCAGAAGGCCTGGGTCACCGAGGCGATGACGCCGATCTCGCCACGGCCGTCTCGGTAGCGCCAGCGCTGCGCGACCTCGCCCCGGTAGTGCGCGTCTGCCGGCTCGAGCGGCCACGTCGCGTGGATCCGGGCGATGACCTCGACGGCCGGGACGACATCGTCAAGCCGCCAGCCGTTTGTGTGGCCCACATCCATGTACTCGATGAAGCGCACGATGTGCCCTGTCCCTCGGAAGGCGCCGGCCATGGGGATGATGCTTCCCTCATTGACCCCTCGCTGAACCACCATGTTAATCTTGATCGGGGTAAGTCCCGCGGCGGCGGCGGCCTCAATCCCCTCGAGAACGCGCTCGACCGGGAAGCCGACATCATTCATCGTCTGGAAGACGGCGTTGTCCAGGCTGTCCAGGCTCACCGTAATCCGCTGGAGCCCCGCAGCCTTGAGCGTCTTGGCCTGCTGGGCCAGGAGCGCGCCGTTCGTCGTCAGGGTCAGATCGATGCCCGGGATCCCGGACAGCATCTGGACGAGGCGGTCGAGGTTCCGGCGCAGCAGGGGCTCGCCCCCGGTCAGGCGGAGCTTTTCGACGCCATGGGCTCGGAAGAGCCGGGTGAGGCGTGTGATCTCTTCGAAGGTCAACAGCTCGCGCCGGTCGAGGAAAGGGTAGTCGCGGCCGAAGACTTCTTTCGGCATGCAGTAGGTGCAGCGGAAGCTGCAGCGGTCTGTGACCGAGATGCGGAGGTCGCGGAGTGGCCGGCCCAGGGTGTCAGTCACGGGACCGTGGTGGTCAGCGGGACCAGGGTTGTCGATTAGCTTAAAGTGGGGCATTGGGCTATCGTACCCCTTCAGGGTTCAGGGTCGAGGCTTTAGTACCGAAGGGCACCCGAAAAGGTCTCCCCTTCCCTGTGCACTCCGACTCTGAACCCTGATCCCTGAACTCTGAACCGTCTGTCCTGAACCCTGAACTATGAACCCTTCTGGGTGGCGGCTGGCTGCGCCGCTTTCCTCTTGGCGATGGTCGACCGCTCGATCTTTTCCTGCAGCTTCAGCACACCGTAGATGAGGGCCTCCGGTCGAGGGGGACAGCCGGGGACGTAGACGTCCACGGGAACGACCAGATCCACCCCTTTGACGACGTGATAGGCGTCATAGTAAAAGGGCCCGCCGGAGATGGCGCAGGCACCCATGGCGATGACCCACTTGGGCTCGGGCATCTGCTCATAGAGGGTCTTGATCCTGGGCGCCATCTTCTCGGTGACGGTCCCAGCCACGATCATCACGTCCGACTGCCTCGGCGAGGGGCGAAAGACTCCGGCCCCCAGCCGGTCCAGGTCGAATCGCGAGGCCCCGGTGGCCATCATCTCGATGGCACAACACGCCAAGCCGAAGGTCATCGGCCAGGGGGAGGACTTCCGGGCCCAGTTGAAGAGCCAGTCCAAGGTGGTGGTGACGACCCCCGGTTCCAACTTTCCTTCCAGGACGCTCATGGGTCCCTCCAGAAACCCGAGCCTTAGAGGCCCAGGGAGATGAGCTTCACTTCGAGAAACTCCTCAATGCCCTCTCGGCCCCCCTCCCGGCCGAACCCACTCTCCTTCAGCCCGCCGAAGGGAGCCTGGGGAACCGCAGGCATGGCGTCATTCGCTCCGATAACCCCGTACTCGAGCTGCTCCGCCACCCGGATGCAGCGACTCACATTCTGGCTGTAGAAGTAGGCCGCGAGCCCATAGCGCGTGTCGTTGGCGGCCCGGATGACCTCGGCCTCATCCCGGAACGGGACCAGCGGAGCCACGGGCCCAAAGGTTTCCTCTTCCAGGATCTGCATCCCCTTCCTGACGTCGGCCAAGACGGTCGGCTCAAAGAAATGGCCGTGGGCAAACGGCCCATCTGTGCGCGGCGCGCCACCCGTCAGGATCCTGGCCCCCTTGGCAACGGCGTCTTCGACATGAGCGCAGACCTTCTTGAATCCTCCCTCATCGATCAGCGGCCCGACGTGCACCCCCTCCTCCAGGCCATTGCCCATCTTGAGCTGCCTGACACGCTCCACGAATTTGGTCGCGAAGGACTCAAGGATCGATTCCTGGACGTAAATGCGGTTGGCGCAGATACAGGTCTGCCCCATGTTCCGGAACTTGGAGGACACGGCCGCTGCCACGGCCTTGTCGAGATCCGCATCCTCAAAGACGATGAAGGGGGCATTGCCGCCCAATTCGAGCGAGATTCGCTTGACCTGCGCGGCCGCGCCCCGCATGAGGAGCTTTCCGACATCAGTCGAGCCGGTAAAGGCGATCATCCGGACCAGGGGATTCTCCACCAGCTCTCGCCCCACCTCACTCGGATCGCGGGTCGTGATGAGATTCACCACACCCGCTGGGAAACCTGCTTCCTCAAAGATCTGGAAGAGGGCAAACGCGGTGAGGGGGGTCTGCTCCGCCGGTTTCAACACCACGGGACATCCGGCCGCCAACGCCGGCGCGATCTTCCGTGTCACCATGGCGGCAGGGAAATTCCAGGGCGTAATGGCCGCTACGACGCCGACTGGCTGCTTGATGACCAGGAGGCGCTTGTGAGCCACCGAGGCCGGGATGGTCTCGCCGTACACCCGCTTTCCTTCCTCTGCATACCATGTGACGAACCCGGCGGCGTACTCGATCTCCCCCTGGGCTTCCTTCAGCGGCTTGCCCTGTTCCGAGGTGAGAATCCGGGCGAGCTCTTCTTTGCGCTCGAGCATCAGGGCTGCCGCCCTCAAGAGGAGCTTGGCCCGCTCTGGGGCAGCGAGTGCTGCCCACCCGGGGAAGGCTCCATGGGCCGCCTCGACGGCCCGGGTAACATCCTCTCGTCCCGCGTCGGCCACCATGCCAAGCAGCTCTCCCGTCGCTGGATTGCGGACTGAAAAAGTGCGTCCACTTGCGGCTTCAACCCAGCGCCCGCCAATATAATTTTGACCGCAACCCATTTCTCTCTCCCGGCGATGGATCTTTCGGAAGGAAGATCCGTTCTCTAGACCGAGTATAGAGGCCGAGCCCAGCGGTGTCAAGGGTTTGTGGTGCCAGGACCGCTATTCCGCGAGGATGATGCGGCCCGAAAAGAAGGCGACGAGGAAGCCGAGGACCCAGAGCCACGGGAAGCTTCCCATATAGTACCAGGCCACAAAGGGATAGGCTGGCGCCAAGAGGGGAGCCAGGGCGACGGCGAAGAGGGCCCCCATGATCCCGAAGATCTCAAGATACCCCGAGACCATGAACCCAAAGATGACCACCATGAGGACCACCCATCCAGTCCCCACGCAGAACCCCCAGAATTGCGGTCCGCGTTTTCGATGCGCCTCAGTCATCACGCGTCCACTCCGCGGCAGAGGGTCACCCGACGGTCCGGCCGACCCGGGGAAGCATAATCGGGAGACAGCCAGCCCGTCAACTCCCCGGGAAATTCCCCTTCACGCCCATCTGACGGTGGCGGAGCCACGCCTCCAGGGCCTCTTCGAGACATCCCTCGAGGTCGCGCTCCTCCTCAGCGAGCATGCGGCTCACCTTCTTGAGCAGGGGGGCGCTCAAAAAGACTGTGACCCGCTTCCGCGGCCCTGACCGTCCGTGGCGCCGCCCCCGCCTCACCTCTCTCTTCGCCCGCGGCCTCGGCTCTCTCCTCCCCTTCTGCATCTCCCTCTCAACCTCCGGTGCCTCTATTCGAACCCCAGTCGATTATTTTGCTATGCTACGCATTGCTACGCATTCCCAGACACAGACGTGCCGGGCCAAATTACTAGCATGACGAGGACGCAGAGAGGAGGCCACCGGAGGCGTACGCCTTTTGTACGTTGAGGATGGCCGACGACCGAGGACGAAGTAAGGCGAAGTAAGTCGGCCCGGCACTACGGAAGCCGGGGCCGTCCGGCCTCGATCCACGCGCTGTACCAGAGGCTGCCAATGTCCGTGGCCGCCTGCGCCATGCTGAGCTTGGCCAGCCTTCCCGCGAAGAGGTGCAAGGCCGCGTAGTACGCGTCGCCGAAATCAGACACCCCCTGTCGCGCCAGGGTGTCGGCCCGCAGGAGGTTGTCCACCCACACATGGCTGTCAATCAGGAACTCGAAGATGAAGGCGGATGGATCGACGGCCCGCTTGGCCGGTTGGGTGAACGCCGCAAGGTCCTGGTACTCTGCCAGGTGGCGACGGATCATTTCGTCTTCGAAGCGCTTGCGAATCCCCTCGTTGCCGGTCAACTGCCCGTCGTGATTCGTGGTCGTATGGAGCGGCTGGTGCCCCTCGGCCACATAGTGGCCAAGATGGGCCGCGACGAGGGGCACGCGCTTCCAGTCCGAAGCCCGCATGGCCTCGACGAGCTCTCGGTACAGCTCGGCGATCCGCCAGGGCAACTGCCCAGCCCTCTCCAGCCGCTCACGGCCGTACTTGGTCAGGGCCTCCCTGTAGTTGCGAGGAATCTCCCGGAAGGGGAAGCGATCCAGCTCATTCAGGGTAAACCAGTGGCGGATCCGTTCCGCCTCCCCCTGTTGCTCCGTGAGGACCGTATCGGGATCCACGCTGTGTTCGCCGATGAAAGCCTGGTGTCTCATGAAAAATTGCCGGAGCGGTTCCGGCAGCGTGGTGCAGGCGGCCCGGTTGATGAGGACGTGGGCCGCAGGGCCCCACGCCTGGGCCGGCACGGGCGATCCCAGACACACAAGCGCCCCCAAAAGGGTGTACTCCGCCAGTTTCTTGGGCCTGGTCGGCCTCCCCATAGCACCACTGTCCCAGAGCGGTCGCAATCGTCCGAACATAAGGCCAGTCATCGGGTTAGTCCGTCCCCCCACTTGCTCTAAGTCCTTGACAGCACTCCCCTTCTTGAAATAGCATACGGGGGATAAGGAGAGGGTTTCACCCTGCCTCCTGCGGCGTATATGTAGGTGTGAGACTTCCCCCAGTTGTGCTCAGCCTCGATGTGCTTGAGGTGTATTATACCTATGTTATACCACGGTGCGTCAGAGCACAATGCGTGTGGGCTCGGATACGAAGGGCGTTCTATCGACCGGGGCAGCCATAACGGTTCTCGGCGTGAGCGGTTCTCGTAGAGAGGACGGAACATGAAGTCCACCGGATTGCCCCCCAAGCAGGGTCTATACGATCCGCGATTCGAGCACGACGCGTGCGGCATCGGGTTTGTCGTGAACGTCAGGGGGGTGAAGTCGAACGCGATCGTCCGCCAGGGGCTTACCGCGCTCCTGAACCTCACCCATCGGGGAGCCCGCGGCAGCGAACCCCAGACGGGCGATGGCGCAGGGATCCTCCTGCAGACCCCGCACGCTTTTCTCCAGCAGGCGGGTGCCGAGGTCGGCGTGCACCTCCCGCCCTTCGGCGAGTACGGCATCGGGATGCTCTTCCTTCCCCCCGATCCTGCCCAGCGCCGGAACTGCGAGCAGCACTTCGAGAAGATCATTGCCGAGGAGGGGCAGCGCCTGCTCGGATGGCGGACGGTCCCGACCCAGAATGCCTCCCTGGGGCGCACGGCCCTCTCGTGCGAACCGTGCGTGCGGCAGGTGTTCATCGGACGTGATGCCACGCTCCAAGATGCGCCGGCTTTTGAGCGGAAACTCTTCGTCATCCGGAAGCGGGCCGAGAACGCCATCCGATACTCGGGGATGAAGGGCGGTGAATACTTCTATCTCGCCAGCCTCTCGTATAAGACGGTCGTGTACAAGGGGATGCTCACGGCGGAGCAGCTGGAGGAATACTATCCGGATCTCTCGGATCCCGCCATGGAAGCTGCTCTCGTCCTGATCCATTCGCGATTCAGCACGAACACGTTCCCCAGCTGGGAACGCGCCCATCCATACCGGTATCTGATCCACAACGGCGAGATCAACACCCTACGCGGCAATGTAAACTGGATGCACGCGCGGCAGGCGATGTTCACGTCCGATCTCTTCGGCGATGACATACGCAAGATCCTTCCCGTCATCCATCCCGATGGCAGCGACTCGGCCATGTTTGACAACTGCCTGGAGTTTCTCGTGCTCGCCGGCCGGTCCCTCCCGCACGCCATGATGATGATGATCCCGGAACCGTGGTCGAACCACGAGAGCATGAGTGACGAGAAGAAGGCGTTCTACGAGTATCACAGTTGTCTCCTGGAGCCGTGGGATGGTCCCGCCTCCATGGCCTTTACTGATGGCATACGCGTCGGTGCGGTGCTCGACCGGAATGGCTTGCGCCCGTCGCGATACTACGTGACCAAGGACGACCTAGTCATCATGGCGTCCGAGGTAGGCGTCCTCGACGTCCCGCCGGATCGCGTCCTCCACAAGGGGCGTCTCCAGCCGGGCCGCATGCTGCTCGTGGATACCGAAGAGGGGCGCATCGTCGGGGACGAAGAGCTAAAGCACCGGATGGCGACCGCGCATCCGTACCGGCTGTGGCTGAATGAGCATCTCGTGGCGCTCGCAGATCTGCCCGACCCTCCCCCACTTCGGGAACCGGCTCATGAAGCGGTGCTCGCACAGCAGCAGGCGTTCGGCTACACCTTTGAAGAGCTACGCATCATTCTGGGACCGATGGCCGCAGAGGGCGTGGAACCTGTCGGCTCCATGGGGACCGATACCCCGCTGGCGGTGCTGTCCGACCGGCCTCAGCCGCTCTACAACTATTTCAAGCAGCTCTTTGCGCAGGTTACGAACCCCCCCATCGATTGCATTCGGGAGGAGATCATCACGGCTACGGAAACGATGCTCGGGCCTGAACGGAATCTCCTGGTGCCGGAACCGGAAAGCTGCCGCCAAATCATTCTGAAGACGCCGATTTTGACCAACGAGGAACTGGAGAAGCTCCGCCACATCAACATCCCCGGTTTCAGGGCTGTGACGCTGCCGATTCTCTTCAGGGTTCACGACGGAGGTCCGGGACTGGAGCAGGCCATGGAGGAGCTGTTCCGCCAGGCAAGCCGTGCCATCTCTGCGGGGGCCAACGTCCTGATCCTGTCCGATCGCGGTGTTGACCAGAATAAGGCCCCGATCCCGGCGCTGCTGGCGGTGTCAGGCCTTCATCATCACCTCATTCGTGAGGGGACGCGGACAAAGGTGGGATTGGTGCTGGAATCCGGCGAACCGCGGGAGGTGCACCACTTCGCGGCCCTGATCGGCTATGGGGCCAGTGCGATCAACCCCTACCTGGCGTACGAGACGCTGGACGACATGATCGCGCAGGGGATGTTGACGAACATCACCCATGACCGGGCGGTGAAAAACTACATCAAGGCCGCGGTCAAGGGTGTCGTCAAGGTGATGTCGAAAATGGGTATCTCCACAATCCAAAGTTACCAGGGGGCGCAGATCTTTGAGGCGGTCGGCATCAGCGAAAGTGTGGTCGGCAAGTATTTCACCTGGACCCCGTCACGGGTGGGGGGCGTGGGGATAGACGTCATCGCCCGGGAAGCGCAACTGCGGCACGCCCGCGCCTTCCCGGACCGCCCGGTCAACGGCCGAACGCTCGACGTCGGTGGCCAGTATCAGTGGCGCCAGGACGGGGAGTATCACATGTACAACCCGGAAACGGTGCACAGGCTGCAGCTCGCCTGCCGCAGGAACGACTACCGAGCCTACAAGGAGTACGCGGACCTGGTCAACCGCCGATCCGAACAGCTCGCCACGCTGCGCGGATTGCTCGAGCTGAAGTTCGCCCCCGAACCCATCCCGCTAGAGGAAGTCGAGCCAGTGGAATCCATCTGCAAACGGTTCAAGACCGGTGCCATGTCGTACGGTTCCATCAGCAAGGAGACCCACGAAAGCCTGGCCATTGCGATGAATCGGATCGGTGGCAAGAGCAACTCGGGCGAAGGCGGGGAGGATCCTGCCCGCTACATCCCCGACTCCAACGGCGACTCGCGCTCAAGCGCCATCAAGCAGGTGGCGTCGGCGAGGTTCGGAGTCACCAGCGAGTATCTCGTCAACGCGCGGGAGCTTCAGATCAAGATGGCCCAGGGCGCGAAACCCGGAGAGGGAGGCCAGTTGCCGGGGCGCAAAGTCTACCCCTGGATCGCCAAGGTCCGGTACGCGACACCTGGCGTGGGGCTCATCTCGCCCCCCCCGCATCATGACATCTACTCGATCGAGGACCTGGCCGAGCTGATCCATGACCTCAAGAACGCCAATCACCACGCCCGCATCAACGTCAAGCTGGTGTCAGAGGTGGGCGTGGGCACCATCGCCGCGGGTGTGGCCAAGGGGAAAGCCGACGTGGTGCTGATCAGCGGATACGACGGCGGGACGGGTGCCTCTCCCCAGAGCAGCATCAAGCACGCCGGCCTGCCGTGGGAGCTGGGAGTGGCTGAAACACACCAGACGCTCGTTCTGAACAAGCTGCGCAGCCGGATCGTGGTGGAAACCGATGGGCAGCTTAAGACCGGCCGCGACGTCGCCATTGCGGCCCTCCTGGGCGCAGAAGAGTTCGGATTCTCCACCGCCCCGCTGGTCGTCCTCGGGTGTGTCATGATGCGGGTCTGCCATCTCGACACGTGCCCGGTCGGCGTCGCAACACAGAATCCAGAGCTGCGCAAGAAGTTTACCGGAGACCCTCAGCATGTTGTAAACTTCATGCGTTTCGTCGCCCAGGAACTCCGTGAGTGGATGGCCAAGCTGGGATTCCGCACCGTTAACGAGATGGTTGGCCGGGTCGATAAACTGGAGGCCCGCAGAGCCGTCGATCACTGGAAGGCAAAGGGTCTCGACCTCTCAGCCATACTCTATCAGCCGGACGTCCCGCCGGAGGTGGGCCGCTACTGCCAAATCTCCCAGGATCATGGGCTGGACCGATCGTTCGACAGGCGGGTGCTCCTGGATCTCTGTCGGCCGGCGCTTGATCGGGGCGAGCCGGTCCGGGCGACCATGCCCATTCACAACGTCCACCGCGTGGTCGGAACGATCCTGGGCAGCGAACTGACCCGGCGCTACGGCGGGGAAGGCCTGCCGGAGGACACGATCCGACTCCGCTTCAAGGGATCCGCCGGCCAGAGTTTCGGTGCCTTCGTCCCGCGAGGCATCACGCTGATCCTCGAGGGGGACTCAAACGACTATATCGGCAAGGGGCTTTCCGGGGGGAAGATCATCGTCTATCCGCCGGAGGGCTCGACCTTTGTCCCCGAGGAAAACATCATCATCGGCAATGTGGCCTTCTATGGCGCCACCGGTGGGGAGGCCTACATCCGCGGTATGGCCGGCGAGCGATTCTGCGTCCGGAACAGCGGCGTGCACGCCGTCATCGAGGCCGTGGGCGACCACGGCTGCGAGTACATGACCGGTGGTCGTGTGGTCGTGCTCGGACCCACGGGCCGGAACTTCGCCGCTGGCATGTCAGGCGGCATCGCGTACGTGCTGGACGAGGCCGGCGACTTTCACCGCCGGTGCAACCAGGAGATGGTCTTCCTGGAACGGTTAGACGACCAGCACGAGATCAAAGAGGTGGAAAGGATGATCGGGCGACACGCCCAGTATACCAACAGCGAGCGCGCACGGTTCATCCTGGCCCGGTGGGAAGAAATAGTACCGAAGTTCGTGAAGATCCTGCCCAAGGATTACAAACGGGTGGTCGAAGCGATGAAGCGGTTCGAGGAGGCCGGCCTGAGCGGTGAGGAAGCCACGATGGCTGCCTTCGAAGCAAACAAGCTCGATCTGGCGCGCGTGAGTGGCAACTGACGCTCGACCCTCCTATTTCTGATTTCCTCGAAGGCGTTGGGATGGGCAAGCCGACTGGATTCATGGAATACCCTCGGGAGCTCCCGCCGGATCGTCCGCCCGCGGAACGGGTTCGCGATTGGGAGGAGTTTCACCTGCACGCCCCCGAGAAAACGCTGAAGACGCAGGGGGCCCGCTGCATGGACTGTGCCGTCCCATTCTGCCACACCGGCATTATCCTCAACGGCATGACCTCGGGCTGTCCCATCAACAACCTGATCCCGGAGTGGAACGACCTGGTCTATCGCGGACTCTGGAGAGAAGCGCTCGATCGCTTACACAAGACCAACAATTTCCCCGAGTTTACCGGCAGGATCTGCCCTGCCCCCTGCGAAGCCGCATGCGTCCTGGCGATCATTGAACCGCCGGTCACGATCAAGAGCATCGAGTGCGCCATTATTGACAAGGGCTTTGAAGAGGGATGGGTGATTCCGGAACCGCCTGCGAGGCGGACGGGGAAGAAAGTGGCCGTGGTCGGCTCGGGGCCGGCCGGGCTCGCGTGTGCCGCCCAGCTCAACAAAGCGGGTCACCGAGTGACCGTGTTCGAGCGCGACGACCGCATTGGTGGATTGCTGATGTACGGCATTCCGAATCCGCACCTAGATAAAGCCGTCGTCCAGCGTCGTGTCGACCTCCTGGCCGAGGAGGGAATACAGTTTGTGACGAACACCGAAGTCGGCAAGGATTATCCTGCTGAGAAGATCCTCAAGGAATTTGACGCGGCTGTCCTCTGTGGTGGTGCCACCAAACCGCGCGACCTGGCGATTCCCGGTCGCGACCTCAAGGGCATTCATTTCGCGATGGACTTCCTGCGCGCCAATACCAAGAGCCTCCTCGACAGTAACCTGCAGGACGGCAATTATATTTACGCCAAGAACAAGGACGTGATCGTCATTGGCGGCGGCGACACCGGTACCGACTGCATCGCCACCGTCATGCGCCACGGCTGTAAGGGCCTGGTCCAATTTGAGATCCTGCCGAAGCCGCCCACGGAACGGGCCCCCGACAATCCCTGGCCGCAGTGGCCGAACATCTTCCGCGCCGGCTACGGCCAGGAGGAAGCCTCAGCCGTCTTCGGACGGGACCCCCGCGAGTTCTGCATCATGACTAAGAGGTTTGCCGGGGATGAGCACGGACACGTCAAGGATCTGCACACCGTCCAGATCGAATGGCACCGGGGTGAGAACGGCCGGTCCGTCCCGAGGGAAATCCCCGGGACCGAGAGGGTCTGGCCTGGCCAACTCGTGCTCTTGGCCATGGGCTTCCTTGGACCGGAGGACACGCTCCTCCAGCCGCTTGGCGTCAACCGGGACGAACGCTCCAACGTGAAGGCGGAGTACGGGAGATTTGCTACCAGCGTGAGGGGTGTTTTTGCTGCCGGCGACATGCGCCGAGGCCAGAGCCTCGTGGTGTGGGCCATCAACGAGGGTCGGGGTGCGGCACGCGAGTGCGACCGGTACCTCATGGGTTCCACCGACCTTCCCTAGGGGTAAGACGCCAGCATCAGGCCGAAGAAGTTCGAGGATAGACTTTACTGAGATAGCCAACTGAATAGGAGAGCCCGCTATCACTGGCGATAGTGGGCTCTTCGTTTTTGAATAACCGGCACGCCCGGAAGAGTGGGAATGGATGGCATGAGCCTTGCACCATCGTCAAGTCGCCCTAAGGCGGCTTTTCACAAAGGACGTTATGAAGGATCCGACGACACAACTGTCAAGAGTGGGCCTGTTTCAGGGGCTAGACGCGAGGCAGCTCCAGTCTATCCTCCGAGTCTCCGGCATGGAGGAATTCGAGCCAGGCGCGGTCATCTTTGAGGAAGGCGATCAAGGTGAGGAACTGTACCTGATCCTGGATGGGAAGGTTCGCATCTCCCGTCATCTCTCCATTGTGAGGGAAGAGGCACTGGCCGTGCTCGAAAAAGGCCAGGCCTTCGGGGAAATGTCGGTGATCGATGATACCGTGGTGCGGAGTGCGACTGCCAGGGCCCACGAAGCGTGCACCCTGCTGGTCGTGAAAAAAGAGGCGTTCCAGCAACTGCTGCGAAGCGACCGCGATCTTGCCTACGCCATCCTCTGGAACGTGGTCAAGCAGCTCTCGGGCCGTCTCCGGGCGACCAACGACAAGATGATGCTGCTGTTGGGCTCCGGCCTCTTCTGAAATGCTCCCCGATGGAGCCCACCTCAGGGCTCCCCTTCTTACCCTCGTTCTCCTCCCGCTCTGCACCGGCTATGATCCAGTTCGCCCGAGAGGGAGACGTCATCTTTTTTGGTGACAGCACGGAACTAACTGGCGGGCGGCCGGTCTAATACCTCAGGAGCGTGCGAGACGGGAGGGTGTTATCACGGCATCTGCGCTGAATTTATCGTGCTGAGGTGACGCATGCGATCGAAGATGCTCCGCAACATCGTGCTCGTCGTGGCGTTGTACGCCGTGGCCGGATTCTTGTTGGTTCGTGAATGCGCATACGGTGGGGGGATGGGTGCGATGTACAAGACCTGCAAGTGTCTCGGCATCGAGTGGGAGCTCTACGACAGCCGTCCCGCCGATGGGCCAAAAAAGACGATCTGCCTGGGAATGGTTGAATCCACGACCTGCTACCGATTCGATGGCGGACCCGTGGTCGAGTGTCCGCGCTAAGGAGATGAATTATGATGAGTCTCCGATTCTTGAGGACTGTTCCTGTGCTGGTCCTGCTGGCGATCCCCGGCCTTCCCAAGTCGGCACTCGCCTGTAGTTGTATGTGGGCCGGACCCTTTGCGAAGGTCGCGCTGGGCAAAGAGCTGATCGTTCTCGGAGAGGTATTGTCCCACTACAAGAACAGCATGGAATTTCAGATCCTCGACGTCGTCCAGGGTACAGAGGAGAGAAGGACGATTAGGATCTGGGGCGATAACGGGGCCTTATGCAGACCGTATGTGGCCCATTTTCCGATCGGCACCAGGTGGCTGTTGGCGGTGTTTCCCTTGCCGGAGAAGACCGGGGAAACAAGACCTCCCTGGCAAGGATTCGCTTCACCCCCTGGTCGGAGAGAATACGCGATCTCGGTCTGCGGGGACTTCTGGCTTGAGGTTCGCGGTGAAACGGCCATTGGCAGAATCACCGTGAACGATTATTCGAACTTCCTGGAATGGGTTCCGCTGAAAGATATGCTCGCCTGGCTTCGATCCAACGGCAAGTCTCCGACGTTATTCCCCACCCCCCTCTCGACATCCAGTCGGTGACGGTCGCAGGCCAATTCCCTTCTGCGTTGACGTCACGGGCTTGCCGAAATACACTTGTATCACTGTCATGAACTATTCCACCCTTCTGCTGAGTGAAATCACAAGTCAGGATGTGGTGGGCGGTAAGGCCCGGGGCCTCGCCGCACTCATCGCCGCGGGCTTCCCGGTGCCCGAGGGCTTTGTGGTCTCGCCCGAGGCCACACCGGAAGAGATCATCGCTGCCTATCGCCGCGTCGGAACGCCGCGGGTGGCGGTGCGCTCCTCGGCCGCAGACGAGGACTCTAGCCGTCTCTCATACGCCGGACAGTTCGAAACATTCCTGAATATCAGCGGCGAAGAAGCTCTCTTGCGTGCGGTGGAAGCCTGCCGCGCGTCGGTGTTAACGACCCGGGGTGCGACGTATCGCGAATATCCCAATCGGGCAGCCTCGAGGATGTGCGTGATCGTCCAACGCATGATCGAATCTGAGTACGCCGGTGTCGCCTTCGCGGACTCAAACGGCGAGTTCCTAGTCGAGGGCGTGATTGGACTCGGCGATCGGTTGGTCTCTGGAAGAGCGAGGCCGTCCGTCTTGCCCGAAGATCTCCACAATGCCGTGGAACGCGTGGCACGGGTCGCAGTCGAAAGACTCGGCGGCGCCCTGGACATCGAGTGGGCTGCAGAACAGGGCCGCATATGGCTCCTCCAAGCCCGCCCGATTACGGCACCCCTGCAGGCGGCGTTGCCCGACCGCTTTCGCCTGTGGACGGCCGCCAACTTCCAAGAGGCGATTCCTCGACCGCTGACCCCCATTTCAGAGGAAGTGACTCGACACAACATCCACGAGGTCTTCCGGATCTCCTTCCGCTTCTCCGGCCTTCCAGAGCCCGATGGCCCGATCGAGCGGCTGGTGAAGGGCCGGTTCTACATGAGCTACAGCGCCGTCGCATCTTCCATGTCGGTGCTGCCCGGCTTTCAGATGGAGAATCTGCTTCGGATGTTCGGCGATGGGCCGGAGCTGGCGCCGTTCGTCGCCTATCGCCAAGGCCGAAGGCTGCCTTTTCTCGTCAAGTTGCCGGCTACCATGCTGCGCTATGTCGGCTGGATACTCTTCGCCAAGAGACGAATCCGCGACGTGCGGGAGTCGGTCCGCGCCTTTGACGAAAGCGTCCGATCGGCGATCGCCTGCGGCGCGAGCGATGCCGACCTCCTGAGCTTTCTACAGGCCACGCCGGTTTCTATGCGTCCCGTGGCCACGGCCATGAGCATCTCATCCACGATGGCCAACGGACTCCTGAACGCCATGATGCATTTGGCCAGCACGCACATGCCAGAGGTCCCGAGCGCCGAGGTAGCCTCCATGGCCAGGGCGGGCGAGATGGAGAGTCTGGAGCCATCGCGACAGCTCACCGCGTTCACTGACTGGCTTCGGGAGAACCCGGGACGCGCGGACGACGATCCGGAGGTCGAGGCACGCCTCGGGCGCTTTCTCGAAGCTTGCGGTTCCCGGTGCGAGAACGAGGCAGAACTTGCCAAACCGCGATGGCGCGAGCAACCACACGAGGTCCTGCGCCTGGCCAGACAGATGGCCTTGACGCCCCCGCGGCCGCCCAGACCTCCTGCCCCTGAGATACCGCGTCGCGCGCCCGTGCACCGGGTGCTCTCCCTCTATGCGCGGCCCGCACGGATGTGGCAGCAGAGGCGGGAAACAACCCGGGCCCTACTGGCAGGAACGGCGGAGACCCTTCGCCATCTCTTGCTGGAAATTGGCCGCCGCTTACGAACGCGGAACATCCTCGATGCTCCCGAGGACATCTTTTTCCTTGTGCGAGACGAGACCGCGTCTCTCCTTGAAACCCCCATTTCTCCGGCCCTACGGGGGACGATAGCCACCCGGGTGGGGCGCCGGCGGGAGCTCCGTCGCCGGATGCTGGACTGGCCTCCGCCGCCTCGGCTCCTGGCCGAGCTGCCCGACGGACGTCTCGTGCCCTTCTCGCCCGACCCCGGATCCGGCGACATCCTTCGCGGCTTCGGCGCCTCCCCCGGCCGAGTCACCGCCCGCGCCCGCGTGCTCCTGGATATCGGACAGGCGAAGGACCTTCAGCCCGGCGAGGTGCTGGTCGCTCGAACCACCGACATTGGCTGGACTCTCGTCTTTCGCCTCACCTCGGCCGTTGTCACCGAGATCGGCGCCCCTACCTCCCATGCTGCGATCGTCGCGCGCGAGCTCGGGCTGCCGGCCGTGGTGAACGTGGACCGGGCGACCGAGCGCATCCGCACGGGTGATGAGCTCTTCGTGGACGGCTGGGCCGGTGTGGTGCGCAGGAATCCGGGTCCGGAGTAACCCAGCCCAGGCAGCAAAAGAGCGGGGACAGTAAGAGAGTCAGTGGGAGCCCGGCAGTTTAGCGCTTCCGGTCGGACCCTCAATGCGCGGGTGTTACACCGAGGGGCGCGCGATCATGCGGTAAAGCAGGAGCAGGACGATCGACCCCAGCAGCGCCATCACGAAGCCCACCGGGTCGCCCTCGCCGTACCAGCCCACCGCGCGCCCGATGAACCCCCCGATCAGCGCTCCCGCGATCCCGATCAGGATCGTGATGATCAACCCACCCGGGTCGCGCCCCGGCATGAGGAACTTCGCCACGACCCCGACGATCAGGCCAAAGAGGATCCAGCCGAGAATACTCATGACTCGCTCCCCCCTTTCGTGGAGGGCCCACGATCCTTCTCATCATGGCCCTCAACCCGCCTTCGGTAGCCTTTCCCTCCGCTTGGCCGGGTCTCCTCGAGGGGCAGATACGTGCCGAAGCACCTGTCCCAGAAGAGGGTGATGAAGCCGTAGTTCTTCTTCGCTTGGTACATATGGTGGACGGTGTGTGCCGCCGATAATCGGTGGATCGGCGCTAACTTCCCCAGTCCCCTTGCCGGATCGGCCGAGTGAAACAGCCAGTGAAGGGCCTCGTATAGACAGTAGCCAAGGATCCAGCCCGCCGCAACCGCCAGCCCCCAGCCGGATTCCGTCGCCAGGCCCACCGAGCCGACCAGCAGGAGGACAAGCGGCAGCGAGACCGCGAGATGAATCCCGTGGTGGTCAAGATCTTTCATGTCCGGGGACATATGATGTTCCCGGTGGAGGCCATTCCAAAAGATCTTGCGCAGCAGGGGGTGCCGCTTGTGATGCAGCACCCACCGGTGGAAGGTATACTCAAACAAGGTCCAGATGAAGAACCCAAGCGGAACCCCGACGGCAACCGTGGTCCAACTACTTCCCGCCCGGGAAGCAGCCCAGGCGCCGGTCCCCACGGCCACGGCCAGGTGCACAGGTAAGATCACCTCCGGCAGGGCCAGCTTCCACCAGAAGCCGCTGTAGACAGGGAACCCTGCCTCGTTGACGAACTTACCCAGGGTAGATCTCCTCCTGTGTGTCACCGCGTTTCTTGGCGGCACCCATTCCTCGGGCGACATCTAAAAGATCCCAAAGATCCAGAACAGCAAAATCAGGCTGATTGGCACGCTAAGTAGCCAGAGCAGGACGTATCGCATGGCTCCTCCTTTTTCGTTCCTTCGGAACGACTGGGCATTGCCCTCCTATCGCATCTTCTGGATCGCCTCGATCCGATCAACCGTCCCCGGGTGGGTCGAAAAGAATCCACCTTCGCTCGGCCCAGACGCCTGGATGAGCCATGTCAGGGTGTTGATCATGGCCTCCTTCGGCTTCGGGACGTTGGCCCGCCGCAAGATCTCGACGCCGTGCCGGTCGGCCTCGTGCTCCTCAGAGCGGCTGTAGGCGCGCGCGACGAGCGTCCCGGCGATCGGCGTGACCGCGCCGCTCCCCGGGATGAGCTGGTCGAGCAGGATGGTGGCAATGCTCAGCCCGGCCCCGAGCGCCTGTTGCTTGGCAACATGGCCGAGGTCATCGTGCGCCACCTCATGCGCGAGGATTGCGGTCAACTGCTCGTCATTAGCCTTTTGGAGCAGGCCCGTCGTGACATAGAATTCCCCGCCGCCCCCGCTTGCGGCGTTGATCTGCGGGTGATCGATGATACCGACCCGCACCTGGTTGGGGGGGCGGGGATTATCCATGGCGCGGATCAGGGGGACCATCGTGCGGTGGAGGCGCTCGACGATCTGCGGATCGACCGGCTTGCCGCTCGGCTCCCGCCCGGCCCCCTGCGGCTGGCGCTGCGGCGGCGAGGTCGGGGCCGCGCACGCGGCCAACATCCCAATGAGACCGAAGACGACTGCTATCCTTGGTACACGCACTGATTCCTCCCTCGCTCTTACAGCCCGGGAAGTGCCGGGCCAGATCCGGTCGGGGGGCCGGTCAGATGGCGGGCGGGGTGCGCCCCCGGACCAAGTGGACCACCAGGAGCACGATCCCGATCAGGAAGAGGACCCAGGCGATCTGTGACGCGTGTGCCAGCCTTTTGATCCTCTGCCTGAGGTGAGATGGACGCTCCGGGCCGCACTACTGGGGGGGGAGCTCGCCCACCTTGATCAGGTTATTCACCCCCTTCACCCCCGCGGTGTCCCGGGCCAGTTTCTCGGCCTCTGTACGTTGCAGTTGCTCCTTGACCCGCCCGGTCAACGTCACGATCCCCTCGTTGGTCGTAACCGAGATGTCAAAAGCCTTCACCTGCGGATCCGCGATCAGCTTGGACTTCACCTTGGTGGTGATCACGTTGTCGTCCCACTGGGTGCCGACCGGCTGGGTGGACCCACACGCACTCAGTCCCACCAGCGCCACCAGGGCGAGTAGGCTTACAGTGATGCGAACGGCTTTGAGTTGGTGCCACTTCCCTTCGATGTCATCCCAATTCATGAGTCTTGCTCCCTTCTTCTTATTTCTTCCTGTGAGAAAGTCTAGCGTTCGTCACCAAATTGCGCGCGCTGGCGTGCGGACGTAGTGGAGCGTCCGTCTCGATCAGATTCGCGAGTTCATAATGTGCCACCCCCTGTCGCGTTCAGCGCAATTGAGGTGCCAAGCCTAAGACACCAATCACAATGAGATACACCGCGACGATGTAGTTCAGCAGCCGCGGCACGAGGAGAATCAAGATCCCCGCGACAAGGGCCGCCAGGGGCTGGATGGCGATATACATGGGTACCCTCCTTAGTCTATTCCTTGTGTTAGCTCGCCGCTTTCAGGAGCGTTGTCTTCTCTGTGAGACCTGGTGCTTGGGCCCTCCCAGGCCTTGTCGGCTGTAATCAACAGCCCATCCTCCCTGCAGCCTGGGGCCCCTCAGAGGCGCCCCAGGAGTACCAAGATCAGGAGGATCAGGAGAATGGTTCCCAGCGCGCCGCTCGGAAAATAACCCCACTCCCTACTGTGGGGCCAGGTGGGGAGCGCGCCGACAAGCAGCAGGATCAACACAACGAGTAAGATAGTTCCCATGTCGTTATCCTCCTATCGAGAAGAGACGGGACGGCGCTGCCCCGTGAACAGCACGGGGCAGCACCGTCCCGATATGGGATTAGAATCTGATGCTTTTCACCCACTCGTCGATTTGCCTTTCCGCCTCGGCCCGGGCTAGGCCATATCGCTCCTGGAGCCTCCCGAGGAACTGCCCTCCTATCGTATCTTCTGGATCCTCTCGATCCGCTCAATGCAGTGTGCTCCGCTCCCTCTACGCGGCTTACGGGCACTCCGGGGCTGAGCGGAGCTTTGCCTTGATGGTATCCCCGACTTTGTATTCCTCCAGCGTCTCCTTCGCCGCCTCAAACTCGTACGTCGTTCCATCGGTCGCGCGCACGGTTATTTTGCCCTTGTCCGGGTCAATCTTGACGACCTGGCCTTCCACTTTTTCCGGCGTGGCCTTTCCACAGCCGGCCGGCTTATCCTGCGCTAGGGCGGCCCCGCTCCACAGCAGGACGCTCACGGCTACTCCCGCCCCCAGGCCCCTCCACATCTTCATCTTCATCGCCGCCTCCCTTAGTGCGACAGGTCATAAATGGCGCCGGCGGCCGCGCCGACACCCGTGCCGATGAGCGCGCCCTTGCCGGCCCCGTAGCCCGTGCCCGCGCCAACGGCGGCCCCTGCTCCTGCGCCCACCGCGGCCCCGGTGACCGTGCCGCAGGCCGTGGTCGTCATCGCCAACAGCACTAAGCCGATGCCTGCAATCAGCCTCTTCATGCTTGTCCTCCTTTGCCAGCCTGCTGCGTGTCTGTTGCGGGCAGGCGGCCGTTAAGGTCCGATTGCCGGGCGCCCAAATGGGCTGCCCTGCGCCCATGTGTCACAGGCCGGACCGGCAACCTGCTACTTGGCACTTTCCTTTATCTTCTCAGCGGCTTTTTCGATTTGTTCACCAGTTTTTTCGACTGCCTCGTCTATTGTCTTCCCAGCACGTTCCGCGGGCCCCTCCTGTTTACAACCCACAAGCCCGATCACGACTACTCCTGCGCATAAAGTGAAAAGAAGTTTTTTAGAAATCGACATGACATACCTCCTTCCATCCGCCCGGCCTTCCGGTCGAGGCCGGGCAAGCGATTGCCCACCCAGATCGGCCCCACACAGAAGAAAATAAGGCACAACCTCCCCCAAAAGAGGGATTTCATTAGGGAAATGCTGGCCCAGCTGCTGGGGCCTGTGGCTTGCTTGCCCTCTAAGTGATTAATTTCGGAAAATAATAGCTAACTGAGGAAATTTGGCAAGGGGTCACGTATAGTTTTCTGTTGAAATTCGAAGGGGGTGTATCCTTCCAGGGAAGCGACCAAGCAATCCTGACGGAGGAGGGACACCCCCATGATGAGAACGAGGAAGCAACTCCCATCGGCTCCTACTGTAGTCGACGTGGCTAAGGACATGCAAGCCGCGGTCTGGGCGGAGGTCTCGACGCGCCTGCTCCGCGGGCTCCGGGCGCTGCTCGAGGGCCTCCTGGAGCCGGAGGTCACTAGCCAAGTCGGGGCAGGCCGCTACGAGCGGACCACCACCCGCCGGGGCCACCGCAACGGCCACTACAGCCGGAACCTCTTGACTACCCACGGCCCGCTGCCGCGATTGCGGGTTCCCCGGCTCCTCCACCCTCACTCCAAGGTCCCGTGTGCCGCGGACGAACCTATGAGATCGAGTCTTACAATCCTAGAGCTCCCCTAGAGCTCCGCTCTTTCTATCCGGCGGCACGGTAAGCATGAGGAGGAAGCCGACCACGAAGAAGATGATGACCGTGCCCATGCCGATCCGCTGACTGCCCGACAGGTAGGTCCCCCAACCCACGAGCAGCGGACCGAGGAAGGCGGTCGCCTTGCCGGACAGGGCGTACAGTCCGAACATCTCAGTAAGCAACGGCGCGGGCGCGACCCGCGCCAGGAAAGAGCGGCTCGCCGCCTGCACAGGACCGACAAAGACTCCAAGCAGCAACCCGAAGGCCCAGAACAGCGTCGGGGACTGGACGAGCAGGATGAGCGTGGCAGGCACCATCAAACCGACCAGCGAGAGGAGGATCGTGGGTTTGCTGCCGATCCAGTCATCCACCCAGGCGAAAAGGGCGGCGCCAATTCCGGCCGTGACATTGAGTGCGATGCCGAAGATCAATACCTCCTCTGCGCTCATGTTGAACGTGCCGGCCGCGTACACTCCGCCGAAGGCGAAGACGGTCGCCAGGCCGTCGATGTATATCATGCGGGCGATCAAGAAACGGATAATGTCCCTATAGCGCCGCGCCTGGCGGATAGAATCCGACAGTTGTCGTAGTCCGTCCCGCGCCGCGCGGGCTAACCCCTTGCCCGTGCCGCGGGCGTCAGGTGTGACCAGGAACAGCGGTATCGCGAAGAGGAGATACCAGACCGCCACAAGGAGAAACGTTGCCCGCACGTGCTCGGCAGCAGCGCGGTCCAGGCTGAACCACGGATGGTCCGCCCTGACGAAGGCGAAAAGCGCCACCACGAGTGACGCCATTCCGCCGGCATACCCCAGGCTCCACCCCCATCCGGACCACCGCCCCAGGCGGTCCGGACCGGTCAAGTTGGGCAGCATGGCGTTGTAAAAGATTGCGGCGAACTCCTCGCCGACCGTCCCCAGCCATACCAGGAGCATCGCAAGCCACACATACTCCAGTGATGGCCTCACGAACCACAGCAGAGCCGTAGCGCCCACACATAGGGTCGTGAATGCAGCGATCCACGGTTTGCGCCGGCCGCCCTGGTCCGCCATGGCACCGAGGATTGGGCCGCCGATCGCCACGACAATCGCCGCCGCGCTCAGCGTGTTTCCCCACTGCACGCTTCCGACGGTCTCGTTCTCCGCCACGTGGCGGGTGAAGTAGGCCGCGAACACGAACGTTTGTATGATCGTTGCGAAGGCACTGCTGGCCCAGTCATAGAAGGCCCACGACACCAGGCCCGGCGTGGAACTGGACGCCCGCCGCGCCGAACGCTCTCCTCGGCTGTTCAACCCCCTCTGGCCAGACTCATGGGCGCCCATCCCAGCTCCCCGTGCCGGTCCCGGTGAGACCCCTTCTGGACCAGCATCACTGTGCCACAATGCCCGCGCACCCCAAAGCCAAATCGCTCCTCGCGCACATCTCCCCGTTCCTTCCCGCCCGTTCCTGACGCCGATGGGGGTGACAGTCGCTGAATACTTGGACCTTGGACAGCAGCGTGTGGCATATTTCTGGCATAGATCAGCCCGAGGTCGAACTGGCGACAAGCGATGAGAACATCCTACAGAATATTTCCACTTCTGGCCGTTGTTGCTGTGCTGCAGATTGCCTGCGGGTCCAAGCCCGACTCGCCTGAGGCGCGGGTGCGCGCCCTCTTCGACAAGGCGGAGGTGGCGGCCGAGAAGAAGGATCTCGGCACATTCAGGGACCTGATCTCGGACCAATACCTGGACGAGTTCAGGCAGGACAAGCAGGCCATCCTGGGCATCCTTGCGTTCCACTTCTTCCGCAACCAGTCTATTTACCTCCTGACGCGGATGCAGACCATCGCGTTTCCCGAGCCGGCGCGAGCCGAGGCGGTCATCTTGGTCGCGACGGCCGGCCAGCCGATTCGCGGCACCGAGGAGCTCGTGGCGCTCCGCGCCGACCTGTTCCGGTTCGACATTACGCTCGCCGACAAGGCCAAGGGCGACTGGAAGGTCACCCGCGCCCAGTGGCGGCGCGTAGAGCTCAAAGATTTCCTCTGATCGGCTTCGACCGGGTGAACCACGCTCCAAATTCCGGTTGCGCGGATCGCGCTTTTCCCGTACTAATAGGGCGATTTCGTCCCCGTGATGGGTTTCGGTCCTCACGAGGAGGCCGGCGCCGTGGGACCTGGCGCGGTTCTGATCGCAGTGGCGTTGCTGAGCTTTGTTCCCGGTTGCGCCCGTGAGGGAACATGCATCATCCAGTAACCACGGAGTCCTGACCGAACGGTGCGAAGGTTCGAATGAGGAGGCGATAAGATGACCGAGCAGAAGAAGCCGACCATCGAATGCTCAGCAGACGGCCCCTACGTCGTGCGGGGCCTGGAGACGCTTCACAACTCCAGGGGCGAACCGATTCCGACGCGACGGACGATCGCCCTCTGCCGGTGCGGTGGATCGGCGAACAAGCCCTTGTGCGACGGCACCCACTCCACGATCGGGTTCTCCGAAAAGAAGCTCACTGATGGCTCGGGCGACAAGAAACGGAACTACGTCGGCAAGAGGATCACGATTCACGATAACCGCGGCATCTGTTCTCATGCCGGCTTTTGCACGGATAACCTGGCGTCCGTGTTCCGGATGAAGACCAAGCCGTGGATCGATCCGGACGGGGCGGAGGTCGCGGCAATCATCGACACGATCACGAAGTGTCCGTCAGGCGCGCTGAGCTATTCGATCGAGGACGTGGAATACCGGGACCAGACACGGGAACCCATGATCACGGTGTCAAAGGATGGCCCGTACTGCGTGACCGGCGGCGTCGAGCTGAAAGATCAGCATCGAGGGGAGGGGGCTTTCGAAGAGCATTACACGCTGTGCCGCTGTGGAGCCTCCAAGAACAAGCCGTTTTGCGATGGAAGCCATTGGCATACCAAGTTCACAGATGAAAAGAACTAGCACCGCCCCACGAATGCCGCCATCCCCCTGGCGGTGAAGCGCCGGCACTTTCGCGCGCTCAGGGCCTGGGTGGAGACGGTGGCCAAGGTTCCCAGGAAGGCCTGAGGCAAGGTCAAGGAAGTGGGGAGAAGGAGGAATAAGCGATGCCCACTGACGAGACGCGCCGTGTATTGAAGGTGTTCGGCGTCGCGGTGACTGCCTACGAGGATGCCGTCGACAAAGGGTCCCCCGAGGAGGTCGCCAAGGCGGAGGCGGAAGTGAACACCCGGCTCAAGGAAGTGACCGAGCTCATCAACCGCCTGCGCGCCAAGAAAAAGAAGAAGTGACGAGAAGGCCCGCGCAGGGTCAGTTCCAGCTAGTCCCCTTGTAGTCCGGATCCGCGTAGTATTTCGGACTGAACGCGGTGAAGCTCTGCGCGGCCGTCGCAGAGCTTCACG
>Ga0209320_10000154_pt1 | contig 35112 bp, 31 predicted proteins | sample Rifsed13ft4_FD_184008 | JGI IMG/M metagenome (GOLD analysis project Ga0209320, IMG submission 184008) | Soil microbial communities from Rifle, Colorado, USA - sediment 13ft 4 (version 2) | ecosystem: Environmental > Terrestrial > Deep subsurface > Rock core/Sediment | place: Rifle, Colorado... | reverse complement strand
CGATGGATCTCCCCCCGCGCGTTCATGCCCAACTCGAGAACCGCGGCCTGGTGCTCTCGCCGGAGCTGGAAGAGGGTGAGGGGCACACCGATCAGATTGTTCAGGTTCCCCGATGAGACAAGGACGCGATACCCCTGGCGAAGGACGCTCCCCGTCATCTCTTTCGTGGTGGTCTTCCCGTTGCTTCCCGTAATCGCCACGACCCTTGCCGGATAACGCCTGCGCCAGCACTCTGCGATCTGGCCCAACGCCCACTGCGTCTCCTCGACCTGAATCACGGCGAAACCAGGGGGAAGAGGGATGCTGGGAGGCCCTGAGACCACACACCCGAGAGCCCCCTTCGCTGCCGCCTGTGACAGAAAGGCATGACCATCGAAGCTCTTGCCCTTGAGGGCGATGAAAAGGTCGCCGGGCTTGAGGGTTCGGCTGTCCGTGGAGAAACTTGCTATCTCCCGGCCCGGGTCGCCGGAGACGAGCGTGCCCTTCGTGGCCTCCACTACCTCTTTGACTGTAAGCCCCTCCATCGCATTCTCCGGACACGGTTCATGGTTCATCGTTCATGGTTCATGGTAAAACCCGAGTTCCATCCATGAACTCTGAACCCTGGACTATGAACTACTCGGGCGGTAGCCCTGCTCCCCCAGAACCTCGCGGGTCACCTCCCGGTCATCGAAGGGAATCTTTTTCTCACCGACGATCTGTGTCGTCTCGTGTCCCTTGCCGGCGATCAGGATGACATCGCCGGGCCGCGCCTCCCCCACCGCCGCCCTCACGGCGTCACGCCGATCCACGCAGCGCATCGTCCTCTCCGCCCCGCCCGACACGCTTCGGATCCCCGCCTCGATCTCCTCCAAGATGGTCTCGGGTGATTCGCTCCTCGGGTTATCAGAGGTGAGGATGACCCGGTCGGCCCACCGCACGGCCGCCTCTCCCATCAGCGGGCGCTTCTTCCGGTCCCGGTCGCCGCCGCATCCGAAGAGGACGATCAGCCGACCCGCGGAGAGCTCCCGCAGAGACCGGAGGACCCACTCGAGGGCATCAGGGGTGTGGGCGTAATCCACCACCACCTTGAAGGGCTGTCCGACCTCGACCGGTTCCAGCCGGCCGGGGATGCGGCGCACCGTGGGCAGACCCTCGAGGATCCGCTCGATGGGGATCTTGAGCGCGCCTGCCACACCCACCGCGGCCAGGAGGTTATAGAGATTGTGCCGACCAAGCAGCGGGGATCGCAGTCCGCCCGTCCCCCACGGGGTGCGGATGAAGGCACGGATCCCCTGCAGGTCATACGCAGGAGCCACCGCAGTCACATCTGCCTCAGCCGTCAGCCCGTACGTGACCACAGGGGCACGTGCCATCTCGCGGAGTCGCTTGCCCGCCGGGTCATCCAGGTTGATGACGGCCGTTCCGCCCTTCTCCCGGAGCATCGTGAAGAGCTGAGCCTTGGCGGCGAAATAGTCTTCCATCGTCCCGTGGAAGTCGAGGTGATCCTGGGTCAGGTTGGTGAAGACGGCGACGTCAAAGGCACACGCCGCCACCCGATGCAGCACCAGGGAGTGGGAAGAGACCTCCATCACGGCGGCGTCCGCCCCCTGACCACGCATCCACCGGAGCAGCGCCTGCAAATCCGAGGCCTCAGGGGTGGTCCGCTCTGCCTCGCGGCGGACCCCCCCGCACCGGTACTCGACCGTCCCGATAATCCCGGCCCGATGGCCGCCGGCCTGGAGCGCCGCCTCGACCAGATAGCTCACAGTCGTCTTGCCATTGGTTCCCGTGATCCCCGTGAGACACAGCTCACGTGAGGGTGCATCGTAAAAGCGCGCCGCCACGTGGGAGAGGGCGCGGCGCGTCTCCTCAACCTGGACGATAGTCCCAGGCACCGGTGTCCCCCCGGCGCCTCGCACATCCCTCTCAACGAGGAAGGCACCCGCCCCCCGGCTGAGCGCCTCGGGGATGAACCGATGGCCGTCATGTCGCGCTCCCCGGATGCACACAAAGAGGCTCTGGGGTCCTGTCCGCCGGGAGTCGTACTCGACCGAGGCGATCTCCTGGTCCAACGCCCCCTGCAGGAGCCGGTGGGGAAAGCCGTCAATTAAATCTCGGAGAGGCTTCATCACGCCTCCCGGCGACTCGCTCGGGTGAGGTGGTAGGGGGGGACGCAAGATAGTTCAAGGTCTCCCGGGCGATCTCTCGAAAGACGGGGGCTGCAACGGTCCCCCCCCAGGCAATGCCCTGGGGCTCATCGACCAAGACGAGGATGGCGAGCCTTGGGTCCTCGGCGGGGACGTAGCCGACGAAGAAGGCCACCACCTTCGTGGGCGAATAACGCCCGGTCTCATGATCGAGCTTTTGCGCGGTGCCGGTCTTGCCCGCGACTCGGTGGCCGGGAAGCGCCGCCCCCTGCCCGGTCCCCCGCTCGACGACCTCGGTGAGGATCGACGTGAGGGTCCTGGCGGTCTCAGGCGAGATGACGCGCCTGACCGCCAGGGGTTTGGTCTCCTCGACGCTCCCATCGGGATGGCGAACCGCCAGGAGCGCACGCGGCCGGATCAGGGACCCCCCGTTCGCCACGGCGCCCATGGCGCTGATCATCTGAAGCGCCGTCGCCGAGATCTCGTGACCGATGGAGAGGGCGCTCAGGGAGAGGTGTGACCAGTGCCGCGGCCGGCGGATGACCCCGTGGTTTTCACCGGGCAGATCCACGCCGGTCGGGACGCCGAAGCCGAAGCTCGTGATGTAGCTATAGAACCGCTCCTTGCCCACCTTCATCCCCACCTTGACGGCCCCCACGTTGCTGGAGAAGGCCATGACGTCCCGGAAGGTCATCCACCCGTGTTTCTCGTGGTCCCGGATCTTGACCCCCCCGACCTCGATGGTCCCCTCTTCGCCGTAGAAGAGATCGTCGGGGCGCACCAGTCGCTCCTCGAGCGCCGCCGCGGCGAGGACGAGTTTGAAGGCCGATCCGGGCTCATAGGGATCGGTGAGGGCCCGATTCCGGCGAAAGGCGGGGGACGTACTCGCGTAGGCGCTGGGGTTATACGCGGGGCTGTTGGCGAGGGCCAGGATCTCTCCGGTCGCGGGATCCATCACAATGGCCGTCCCGGCCCTCGCCCCGGAGCGTCGCACCGCCGCGTCGAGTTCCCGCTCTGCTACATGCTGGATGACCTCATCAATCGTCAGGTAGAGATCGGCGCCCGGGTGAGTTTCCTTGGATTCCCGAAAGACGATCCTGCCCCTGGCGTCCACGCGACTCACGAAGGACCGCGGTCCGCCGGTCAGCAGACGCTCATATGCAAGCTCGAGCCCCTCCAATCCTCTGTTATCAACCCCCGCGAATCCGATGAGGTGTGCCGCGAGGTCCTTCTTAGGATAATACCGTTTCCCTTCAGGCACAAGGCCGACTCCCGAAAGGCTCAGCCTCGAAACGGCCTCCGCCTGTGCGGGATCCACCTGGCGTTGGATCCACACGAAGGGTTGATCACTACGGAGCTTCGCCTGAATCTCGCGGACGGGAACCCTGAGGACCCGGGCCAGCCGCGTCGCGGTGGCGCTCGGGTCCTGCACCAGGCCCGGATGGGCAAAGACCGACGCGGCATCCAGGGTGATCACCAACATCCGCCCGCGGCGATCATAGATCGTCCCGCGCTTGGCAGCCACGGGGATGCGGCGTTCATACTGCCCTTCGGCTCGGGTACCGAGATGCTCGTGCTGGATGATCTGAATCACGTAGAGGCGAGCGCCGACGACGCCCAACAGGGCGGCGAGGAGGACGGCCAGGACGGCGATCCTGGCGCGGGGAGGGGTCCCGAAGGACGCGGTCATCTACGGCTCCTCGAGCTGGATGATCTGCCCCGGACGGGGGTTGACCATGCCCAGCTCACGTCGGGCGAACTCTTCGACCCTCTTCAGGGAGCGGAGTCGGCTGAGCTCCATCCGGAGCGTCTTCCCTTCCTGGGTCAGGCTGGCCTGCGCGGCCCGGTGCCGCTCGATCTGGTAGCCAAGACGCACCACCTGGATGTGCTGCCACACGTAGAAGAGCAGACCGAGCAGCAGCACCCCGCACACGATGAGCTTCTGTTTGGACTCGGGTGACAGCCCCCGCTTCGCGCGCCGGGCCCGGACTCCGAAGGGGAGCTCCTGCTGGATCGATCCTGAGCGGACCTCAGGGGCCATCCTGCTCCTCCCGCCGCTCGGCGGCCCGCAGCTTAGCGCTCCGAGCCCGAGGGTTCACGCCCGTCTCGCCAGCCGACGGCGTCACAGGACGCCGGGTGAGGATCCGGACACGGGGGACCGCGCCCGGCGCCGCCAGCCGACGGAATAGATGCTTTACCACCCGATCCTCCAGGGAGTGAAAGGCGATCACACAGATCCGTCCCCCAATTTTGAGCAGGTCTATCGCCGCCTCAAGCGCCTCCTCCAGCCCCTCCAGCTCTTGATTGACGGCGATGCGGATCGCCTGAAAGGTGCGCGTCGCCGGATGGATCCGGCGGGGCCAGAGTCGCCGCGGGATGGCCCGGCTGATGACCGTGGCCAGCTCCTGCGTGGTCTCTAAGGATCCGTGATCGCGCGCGCGCGCGATTGCCCGGGCAATCTGACGGGCCCACCGCTCCTCGCCGTACTCTCGAATGATCCGCGCGAGGCGCTCCTCCGGAAGGGCGTGGAGGAGCGCCCGGGCCGTTAGCCCCCCACCGTGCCGGTCCATTCGCATATCCAGAGGCCCCTCCATGCTGAAGCTAAACCCCCGACCAGGATCGGCGAGCTGCAGCGACGAGACCCCCAGATCACAAAGGATCCCGTCGAATCGCCCCAGGTGGAGCGTGGACACCAGCACGGGCAGCTCCCGGAAATCCCCACGGATCAATCGCACCCGGTCGCCGAAACGCTCCAGTGCACCCCTGGCAACGGCAATCGCCTCGGGGTCCCGATCGACCCCGACCAGCCGAGATGGCGGTCCGGCCGCATCCAGGATCGCTGCGGCGTGGCCTCCACCCCCGACGGTGCAGTCCAAGTACAGCCCGTCCGGCCTCGGTCCGAGGGCGGCCACCACCTCCCGGACCAGGACCGGGATATGCCCAGTCGTCACCCCGCCATGGCGAGGCGCTTGAGTCGACAGGCCTGTCGGGCGCCGCGCTCCTCCCGGTAGTGCTCAAAAAATGGGAACACCCCGGCGGACCGAAACGTCTCCTCGACTGCGGGAGGGAGCGCCAGCAGACTCACATCGCCATCAAAGCGCCGGAGCCGGCACAGGGTGCTGGTCAAGACCTCGAGACTCTTCTCGTTCACCGACCGCAGGCGGCGACAGTCCAGAATGACCTGCAGGTACCCCTCTGCCGCCACCTTGATGATGGCCTCGCGGAGCGCCATCATCCGCACGAGATCAATGGACCCTGCCAGCCGCAAGATCGCGATCCGTTCCGCTCTCTGTTTCTCCACTATGACCATCTCTGCTCCATGGCTAGATTCCCAACTGGGTCAACTTGGTGGCGATATCTTCGAAGGTAACCGGGGAGGTCGTCAGGAACTGCTCCCAACGCTCCCGATCCCAGATCTCGATCCGATTCAGGGCCCCGACAATAATCACCTCCCGATTGAGACCGGCCTTCTCCCGGTGCTGGGGAGGGACCAGGATGCGTCCCTGTCCATCGACCGGACTCTCAGTCGCCCCCGAATAGAAGAGGCGAAGGAAGGCGCGGATGTCCTTTTCAAAGTTGCTCTGGTTTTGGATTCTTTCCTCAAACCGTGCCCAGACATCGAGCGGGTAGGCGGTGATACAGGTGTCAAAGTCGGTGAGGACGAGGATGTTCTGACCCCGCTTCTTCAGCGTCTGGCGGAATCTGGCCGGGATGCTCAGTCGGCCTTTATCGTCGATGGTGTGCGGGAATCGTCCGATGAATCTCATGACCTTCCCAAATATGCACCTTTTATACCATTCCTTCCCACATCATCCCACTTCGCGGCTGAAAAATATCGTTTTAGAATCCTCTTGTCAAGAAAAATCAACAGGTTCCGATGATTTTATTTCTTCGTGGAACAACCCCTGTATGTTGGGTTGGAGAGGGATAGGGACAGGCAGATCTAGGGCGAGGGCGGCGGAATGCCCGAGGAAAGGGGCCCGGACGCGGAGCACCCCTTACAGGGTTGCGGCAATCCGGTTCTGTTCGTCGAGGAGGACGATCCTGGGCTTGTGCTCTCCCGCCCGAGCCTCTTCGACCATGCCGTAGGCGGCGATGATCAAACGGTCGCCGGGATGCGCCAGCCGCGCCGCTGCCCCGTTGACGACGATCGTGCCGGAGCCGGCCTCTCCGGCGAGGGTGTAGGTCTCGAAGCGCGTCCCGGTGCTGACGTTATAGACCTGCACCTGCTGGTACGGGAGGACGTCGGCAGCGGCGAGGATCGTCTCATCAATGGTGATGCTCCCCTCGTACTGAAGATTCACCTCTCGTACCACGGCCCGATGAATCTTGGATGCCAGCATGATCCGATGCATGGTCGCCTCTCCCTTCACTCAATGAGTATCGATCATAAGGTTGTCGATGAGACGTGCCTTCGAAAAGCGGACGGCGAGCAGCGCGACGGCTGGACCTTCCACCGTCTCCAGCGGCTCGAGGGAGCTGGGATGGCACACGGCGACATAATCAATCGTAGCGGTGGTCCCCTGGTGGATCATCCGCCGCATCCCCTCCGCCAGCCCTCGGGCATCCCGCTCACCCCGCCTAACCTGATCGGCGGCCCACCGGAGGGCCTGGTACAACACCGGGGCTTGCCGCCGCTCACCCGGTGTGAGATTGACGTTGCGAGAGGACATGGCAAGCCCATCCGGCTCCCGGACGGTGGGCAGCACGACTACCTCGATATCCATATCGAGATCCCGGGCCATGCGTGTGATGACGCACGCCTGCTGGTAGTCCTTCTGGCCAAAGTAGGCGCGGTGCGGTCTCACGATATGGAAAAGCTTCGCCACGATCGTTGTGACTCCCCGGAAGTGCCCGGGGCGGTACGTACCTTCCCACCGGCGCGTGAGTCCCTCGACCTCGACGAACGTGGCGTACCCGTCCGGATACATGCTTTTCTGCTCCGGGACGAAGACGAGATCGGCCCCCTCGGCGGCCGCCTTGGCGAGATCCCCTTCGAGATCGACCGGATAACGCTCCAGATCCTCCTGCCGGTCAAACTGGGTCGGGTTGACAAAGATGCTCACCGCCAGGACGGGGTTGTTGCGGCGGGCGGTGCGCAAGAGGGAGAGGTGGCCTTCGTGCAGGTAGCCCATGGTGGGGACGAAGCCGATTGCCCTCCCCGCTGCACGAAGCGCGCTCACCCGCCTCTGCATCTGGGTTGCGTCGCCGAGCACCTCCATCGCCTCAGCCCCGCCCGAGCGTCTTCACCTGCCGACGCCGCCGGTCGAGCTGCTCTTGCCATCGCCGGACCTCCCCGTCATCGAGGCGAAAGGCATGCTCGGGGCCGGGATACTCGCCGGCCTTGACCTCCTGGCGGTACCGGGTGAAGGCCGCCGCGATGGTCTCCTTCAGGTTCGCGTAGCGCTTGACGAACTTGGGGGTGAAGTCGTCGAAGAGCCCGAGGAGGTCGTTCGTCACCAGCACCTGGCCATCGCAAGAGGATCCCGCCCCGATGCCGATGGTCGGGATCCGGAGCTCTGTGGTGATAACCTCCGCCACCTGCCAGGGGATGCCTTCGAGCACGAGGGCAAAGACCCCTGCCTCCTCGAGGAGCAGGGCATCCTCCCGCAAACGCTCAGCCGCCGCCGCGGTCCGGCCCTGAACCTTGAAACCCCCGAACTGATGGACCATCTGGGGGGTCAGCCCGAGGTGACCCATCACGGGGATGCCGACGGATGTGAGACGCCGCGTGAGGTCAGCTACCTCGCGCCCCCCCTCCAGCTTGACCGCCTGGGCGCCGGCCTCCTTCAGAAATCGACCGGCGTTCCTCACCCCGTCTTCCACGCTGGCCTGAAACGAGCCGAACGGCATGTCGGCTACGAGGAGGGCCCGCTTCACCCCTCGACTCACGGCGCGCACGTGATGCAGCATCTCCTCCATGGTGACGGGCAGGGTGGTCTCATACCCGAGCCCCACCATGGCCAACGAGTCGCCCACCAGGATCACCTCGATCCCCGCCTCATCGAGGAGCCGAGCGATCGGGTAGTCGTAGGCTGTGAGCATGCTGATCCTTTCGCTGCGATCCTTCATCTCCCGCAAGGTGACCGTCGTTACCCGCGCTGTCGCCACGATCGATCCCTCCTCCCTCAAGGTTCATGGTTCATGGTTGATGGTTCATGGAAAAACCTGGGCTCTTAACGAACCCTGAACCATGAACCCGAACTATGAACAAAAAAGACCTCCCGGACGTGCCGGGAGGCCTAGAGTGAGCGATGCCGCTCTCGCGTCCTGAGACCCTTCGCCACTCCCGACGGTTTCTGTTCAGGGTGGCATTTCCTGCCGTTCGAGCGGCCCTTCCCTGCCCGTCTCGGTCCGCCTAGGATCCAAGCGGGACGTAATACCGCATTCCCCGCTTCATCGACTGCATCTGTCCTATGAGGTCGTCAAGGTCCCCCTTCCGTTTGACAAAGTCGATGTCCGTCGTGTTGACCACCAGTAGAGGCGTCTCCGTGTAATGGAAGAAAAAGTGCGTATACGCCTGAACCACATCCTCCAGGTATGCGCGCGGGATGTCCCGTTCGTATGCCCGCCCTCTGACGGCGATCCTCTTATACAATACCTCCACGTCCGCCTGCAAGTAAATAACGAAGTCGGGCTTGGGGATGCGGGCCTCCAAGAGGGCGTGCATCTTCTCGTAGAGGGCGAGCTCGTGATCATCCAGGGTGAGATAGGCGAAGATCCGGTCCCGCGCAAAGAGATGGTCACAGACCACCCGCTGCTTGAACAGATCGAATTGCAGGAGCTCCTGCTGCTGGCGGAAGCGGGTCAGCAGGAAATAGAGCTGGGTCTGAAAGGCGTGCCGCCGCATATCCTGATAGAAATCCTTCAGGAAGGGGTTCTCCTCGGCCGCCTCCAGAACCGCCCGCGCCTGCAGCCGTTGGGCCAGCAGTTCGGCGAGCGCCGTCTTGCCCACCCCGATCGGCCCCTCGACGGCCAGGTAGTGCGCCTCGAAGCCGGCGGTCACGGTACACTCCTCTTTCCGGCCCGGGCGACAAACCACTCCCGGGCCACCATCCGAACCTCGGGAAGCTGTGGAAGATGCGCGAGGAGGTCACTCACCCGGGTCCCGAGCCCCGGGTGCACCAGACCGGGGTCCAGCTCGGCCAGCGGGATGAGGACGAAGCGTCGCAGGTGCATCCGGGGGTGCGGGACCTGAAGATGCGGCTCCGCGATGATGCGAGATCCGTAGAGGAGAAGGTCCAGGTCTACGAGGCGTGCCTCTCCCCGCTCGCGGCGGCGCGGCCGGCCACAGGCCTCCTCCACTTCCCCGAGGGTCGCGAGCAGCTCGTCGGGGCCGAGAGAGGTCTCGATCTCTGCCACGCTATTGAAGAACCAGCCCGCCGCCGCCTCCACCGGCTCCGTCTCATACAGGGACGAGAGGCGGAGGAGGTGGATGCCGGGACGGCATAGGAGGAGCGAGAGGGCCTGCTCGAGCGCTCTCTGCCGATCCCCCACGTTTCCGCCGAGACCGAGATAGGCAACGGGGTTTGTTGGGTTTGTTGGGTTCATAGGGTTCGTAGAGTTTATTGGGTTTGTTGCGTTTAGCCTCCTAGCCTTCCAGCCACCAATCACTAACCACCATCCACCAACCACTACAGGCTCATCGTGCCGATGCGTTCCACGGCCTCCCGAATCTGGTCAACCGGAACGGTGAGGGCGGCCCGGATAAACCCCTCGCCGTGGGGGCCGAAACCGATGCCCGGCGTCATCACGATCCCTGCCTCACTCAAGAGCCGCTTGGCGAGCTCGGTGGAGTTCTGCCCTGGAGGGACCGGGATCCAGACGTAGAAGGTGGCCCGCGGCCTCGGGACGTTCCATCCGAGACGGGTGAGACCCTCGACGAGGACGTCCCGTCGCTCCTGATAGACCTTGCAGTGGGCCGCGACGCAGTCCTGCGGGCCCTTGAGCGCCTCGATCCCGGCGAGCTGGATCGCCTGGAAGACGCCGGAGTCCACATTGGTCTTGATCCGGCCAAGTCCGGCCAAGAGGTGGGCATTCCCCACGGCAAACCCGATCCGCCAGCCGGTCATGTTGTACGTCTTGGACAACGAGTGGTACTCGATCGCCACCTCTTTGGCCCCCTCGACGCTCAGGACAGAGGAGGGCCGGAAGCCGTCGAAGGCGATCTCGGAGTAGGCGGCATCGTGGCAGAGGATGAGACGGTGTCTCCGGGCAAAGGTGACAGCCTGAGCCAGGAACGCCTCGGGGGCACCCGCCGCCGTCGGATTGTTGGGGTAATTCAGGAAGAGCATCCTGGCCTTGCGCAGCACGTCGACCGGGATGCTCTCCAGATCCGGTAGGAAGCCGTTCGAAGGATAGAGAGGGAGGGCATAGGGGGTTCCACCGGCAAAGGCCGTCGCCGCTTGATAGACCGGATAGCCGGGATCGGGGATGAGCACCGCATCGCCGGGCTCGATGAAGGCGAGCGGCATGTGGGCGATCCCCTCCTTGCTGCCGATGAGCGTCAAGACCTCTGTGGTAGGATCGAGGTCCACCCCGAACCGGTTCCGGTACCATTCGGCCACCGCCTCGCGGAACTCCAAGAGCCCCTCATACGAGGGATAGCGGTGATGCCGGGGGTCTGCGGCGGCCTCGGCCATCCGCTTGACGATATGGGGGGGCGTCGGAAGGTCCGGGTCCCCGACCCCCAGATCGATGATGTCCGTTCCCCGCTTGATCGCCTCTTGCTTGAGCCGATCGATCTCCGCGAAGAGATACGGGGGGAGCTGCCTCAGTCTGGTGGCATACGGAAACTGTCTCTTCATCGGGCCTCCTAGGGCTGGCGGGTGGGCTTCATCGGGCCGATGCCAGACAGGGTCCCCGTGGCGATAATGTCTCCAGGAAAGAGCGGCATGATCCTGGCCGAAGTCTGCCGACATCTCCTATGTCAGCCCGAGGACGTCCGCCATGTCATAGATCCCCTTGGGGGCCTGCGCCACGAACCGAGCAGCTCGCAGCGCCCCCCGAGCGAAATTGTCCCGGCTATGCGCCCGGTGACCAATTTCGATCCGCTCTCCCATGCCTCCGAAGAGGACGGTATGCTCCCCCACGATATCGCCTGCGCGGACGGTATGGACGCCGATCTGCGCCTGTGGCCGCTCCCCCACGATCCCCTTCCTCCCGTAAATGCCGACCTGTTCCAGGTCCCGCCCCAACGCCTCGGCCACCACCTGGGCCATCCGGAGGGCGGTGCCGGACGGGGCATCCTTTTTGAAGTGGTGGTGGGCCTCGACAATCTCCACATCATAGTCGTCCCCCAGGGTCCGGGCCACCTCCCGCAACACCTTGAAGAGGACGTTGACCCCCACACTCATGTTCGGGGAAATGACGCAGGCTATGTGGGCGGCGAGACGCCGGGCCTCCGCGAGATGTTCCTTGGTCAGCCCCGTCGTGCCCACAACGATGGCCACACCCGCCTTGCTCGCCTCACGGAGATGATCGATAGAGGCCTCTGGCGCCGTAAAGTCGATGACGACGTCGGCGCCCGTGATGATCTTCGCCAGGCCATCGGCCACCTTGACCCCCACCGCCCCGATCCCGGCCACCTCTCCGACATCTTGCCCGATGGCGGTGTGACCGGGGCGTTCCGTGGCCCCGACGATCCGAAAGTCGCCCGCCTCCTTCGCGAGGGCCAGAACGCGACCCCCCATCCTCCCAGCGGCCCCGGTCACAATGACTCGGATCATCGCTCCTCCGCTCGGTGATTCAGCGATCGGCTCTGGGCTGTATTCTCACGCCCCGAAGGCTCACGACAGTAGGCCATAGGCTCGCAGTGCCTTCTGCAGTTTGTCCCGGTTGGCCTGAGACATCGGACAGAGCGGCAGCCGGAGCTCGCCATTCAGTCTCCCGAGAAGCTGCATGGCGGTCTTCACCGGGATCGGATTGGTTTCGTAGAACATGGCCTTGCAGAGGGGGAAGAGGCGGAGGTGAAGCTCTTTCGCCCGCTTCCAATCGCCGTTCAACGCGGCACGGGTCATCTCTGCCGTCTCCTTCGGGACGATGTTGGCGACAACCGAGATCACCCCCTTCCCCCCAACGGCCATCAGGGGGAGGGTCAACGTATCATCGCCCGAGACGACCGTGAGCCGATCCCCGCAGAGACTGATGACCTCCGTCATCTGCTCGAGCGATCCGCTGGCCTCTTTCATGCCGACGACGCTTGGCAGCTCCGCTAGGGCCGCCACGGTCTCGGTAAGCATGTTGACCCCGGTCCGCCCCGGAATGTTGTACATGATGATCGGGATGTCCACCGCCGCCGCCACCGCTGTGTAGTGGGCAATCAGGCCTGCCTGTGTAGGCTTGTTGTAGTAGGGGCAGACCATCAGCACGCCGTCCGCGCCCGCCTTCTTGGCGTGTTGGGTGAGCTCGATCGCCTCGGCGGTGGAGTTAGACCCGGTCCCGGCCACCACGGGGATCCGGCCCGCCGCCGCCTCAATCGTGACCTCCACGACCCGCTTGTGCTCCGCATGGCTCAGTGTCGGAGACTCACCGGTGGTCCCACACGGAACAATGGCATCGGTCCCGTTCTTGACGTGAAACTCGACCAGCTCGCGGATCTTGGGTTCATCGACCTTTCCGTCTCGAAAGGGGGTGACCATCGCCACGATGGAACCTTCAAAGCTCTTCTTCATCGCCCTCCTCCTCCCCGTCTATGGGTCTTGGGTGTTCTACCCGATACCCTCCACGGTCATCGGTCGTCAAATCAGAGGTTGTCCGGAATCTCTTCGCCGCGAATGAGATCCTCGTAACGCTCCCGCGCCCGGATCAGGAAGTGCCGATCGCCCCTGACCAGGACCTCGGCGGCCCGAGGTCGGGCGTTATAGTTCGAGGCCATGGTAAATCCGTAGGCGCCGGCGCTCATCACCGCCAAGAGCTCTCCGGGCTCCACCATGGCGATCTCCCGATCCTTCGCCAAGAAGTCTCCCGACTCGCAGATCGGGCCAACCACATCCACGGTGAGGCGCTGCCGCCCTTCCTGCCGCCGGACGGGCTGGATGGCGTGGTACGAGCCATACAGGCTCGGGCGGATCAGGTCGTTCATCCCCGCATCCACAATGATAAAATCCTTCGTGGGGGTCCGTTTCGTGTAGAGGACCCTGGTCACGAGGATCCCGGCGTTCCCGACAATCACGCGTCCCGGCTCAAAGAGGATGGTACATCCCAGATCCTTCAGGATGGGGATGACCGCCCGGGCCATCTCGGTCGGGTGCGGCGGCGTCTCGTCTCCATACGGGATCCCCAGCCCGCCGCCCACATCGAGGTACCGAATATCCATCCCACGCGTGCGCAGCTCACGGATCAACTCGGCAATGCGGGTCAGGCTATCGACGAAGGGACTCACATCGGTGATCTGCGAGCCGATATGGGTATGGATTCCGACGATGGCGATGTGGGACAGCGTCTGCGCCAGCTGATACTCCTCCAAGGCGATCGAGATGTCTATGCCGAACTTGCTCTTCCTGAGCCCGGTGGAGATGTACGGATGCGTCTTGGGATCCACATCGGGGTTCACCCGAACGGCCACCCGTCCCACCGTCCCCATCTCTCCCGCCACCTGATTGAGCAGACGTAGCTCTTGCGAGGATTCCACATTGAACATGAGGATGTCCGCCTTGAGGGCTTCCTGCATCTCCTCCCGATTCTTCCCCACCCCGGCGAAGACAATCCGCTCGGGAGGTATGCCTGCGTAGAGCGCCCGGAAGAGCTCTCCGCCCGAGACCACGTCCGCCCCACCGCCCATCGTGGCGAAGAGCTTCAGGATAGCGAGGCTGGCGTTCGCCTTGACGGCAAAGCAGATCAGACGCGGAACCTCCCGGAAGGCCTCATCGAAGACGCGAAAATGGCGGGTGAGGGTGGCGTGACTGTACAGATAGAAGGGGGTCCCAACCTCATCGGCAAGGGCCGAGATGGGGACCTCTTCACAGTAGAGATCCTCACCCCGGTAGTGAAAGTGATGCATGGATGAATGTCTCCCGCGCGGCGGGACTCTGTCGTACTTCTCGTTAGGTAGCACAGCCCTGGCAGCCTGTCAAAGGGAAAGTAGGAGCGAGCGCCGCGGCGCGGCCGATGCCGCGGCCCCCGTCACGATCGCCCCCTTGACTGGCGCTCCATCCTCCTTTAGCATCTGGCTATTTCCGCCGCCGGTAGCATCCAGGGGGGGGCCCGTACGGCAGCCGGGTCCAGGCGGCCCGGTGGTTCAATGATAGGCATGTCCACAGGGACATGTTGAGGAGGCCGAGGCCATGATCATCCGCGAGGACATCGCCCAAACCTTTCCGGAGCTCTTCGGGACCAAGAAAGTCAACGGCCGGGAAGTCGACGTCGAACAGCTGATCGTCGCGCTCACCCGCGAGCTGGCTCCCGAGATCGCGAAGGCCCTCACCGCGCGCCGGGAGCTCCTCGCATCCTCCGCGCCGGTCAGGGAGAAATACGCCTGGCCGAAGTGGGACGACACCTTCGACGACCCCGTGACGGGGAAGCCCTGGACCTTTCACCAGATCGTCCAGGGCATGATCGACAACTTCCTCGGCCAGGACAGCCAGTGGCGCTGGCGCCTCAACGACGAGGTGCCCATCCCGAAGGACGCCCATCCGTTGACGAACCCTGGCCTGGAACTCACGGGCCCGTGGCATCCGCTCGACATGGCCTTCAACGCCTTGAACAGCGCGGCGCCCATAAACATGCCGGACTTCGAGGACGCCTCGCCCCCTCATTTCCGGCCCGACGGCGCGCCTAAGAATCAGCCCATCGGGGTCTTCGCGGCCATGCAGAACGCCAAAGACATTATGGAGGGCCGCTGGGCCGACCGTCCCTACGAGGTGGTGAAAAAAGGCCAGCCTCGCGTGTACCGGATCAAGAAGTCCCCGGCCGAGTGGCCGACCCGGTTCGCCCGGCCTCCCGGGATGCACGTGCAGTACGACCACATCACGGTGGACGGCCGGCCTGTGCCCGCCATGATCCCCATTACCATCCTCTGGGCCGTCAACACCTATGACGGCCTCACGCGCGCCGGCACCGGCATGTACTACTACATCCCGAAGATCCAGACCCCGCAGGAGGCCCTGATTCTCGAGAAGCTCCTGGTGCGGGTGGAGGAGGCGATCGGCGTGCGGCCGGGGACCTTCAAGATCAAGATCCTGTATGAGGAGGGCAACGCGGGCCGGTTCCTGCCCGCGATCGCCTGGGTGCTGCGGCGCCGGCTCCTGGGGACGAACGTCGGCCGCTGGGACTACCTGGGCAGCCTCATCGAGATGTGGAAGGACGACCCGCAGGGCGTCTTTCCGGATCCGCAGTCGATCGGCATGGCCTCGCCGAACATGATCGCGTACCAGCGGTACAACGCGCTGATGATGCTCATGGCCGGCATGAAGAACGGCGAGCTCAGCCATGGGGGCCCCATCGGCGGCATGGCCGCGGTCATGATTTACCCGCAGGCCGACCCGTATGGCCGCGCCAGCTACAACCCGCTCGCGCTCCGCGCCATTGTCATCGACAAGCTCAGAGAGCGCCTGCTGGGCCTCCTGTTCGTGCCCGACGGACCCTTCCCCGCCGGGCAGCAGCCCACCCTGGAAGAGATCCTCTCCGGCCGGGTCAGGGGACGCCTCTACGATGCCTATCGGCAGAGTTGGGTCGCCAGCCCGGAGCCGGCTTACGTCGCCGCGGGCAACGGGCCCCTCCAGGCGCCGGTGACGCAGCTCCAGGCCCTCGTCGATGCGCCGCGCGAGACCGTGGACGTGAAGGGCAAACCGGTGCCGACGGTCGCCAGCGGTCTCAGCGACGCGGAGCGGTCCCTCCTCCAATCCCGCGACCTGCTGAACGCGCAAGGCAAGATCACGGCCTGGGTCATCACGAAGGACATGTACGACACGCCGGAGAAGCTCTTCACGCGAGAGCTCTGGGAGGACATCTACGGGGTGCCGAAGGGCGACATCACGATCGAGAACATCCAGCACGCCTTCTACATGGCCGCGAACTACGGCTTCCAGATCCTCAACGGCAACTTCGCGGCCGCCATCGACGACTACGAGCTCCACCTCAGGTTCATGAACGACCTCGCCACCTATCGGATCGACGTCTCCTGGCTCTGGGCCCTCATCCATCACCGGGCCGCCATCACGAAGGACGGCTACCTCAAAGGCCCGGCCCTCACCGAGGACGGGCTCGTCCCGGCCCAGAACGCCTTCCAGGTCAAGGCGGGTACCCGCTTCACGAAAGAGCTGTTCGAGAAGTTGTGGGACTCCCACAACGAGTGGACGTACGCGTTCTTCGCCGAGCTGGACCGCCGCGGCGACCCGGGCCGCTTCGACCGCGCCAAGGCGCCCGTCATCATGGAGCTCCTCAAGCGGCAGCTCCTCTGCCCCCGCTACATCCAGCACAGCGCCCGCGTGCTCTTCGTCGCGGGGGAGGCAAACAGCCAGGAGCACACGCAGATCTTCGAGGCGATCTTCGACCTCTCCCGCGAGGAGATCGTCAAGCGCGTCCAGGCGGGCACCATGAGCACAAAGGCCCTGGCCGCCCACGACTACGTGTACGACCTCTTCCTGGCTCACTGAGGAGACCGACATAAGCGATTCTTTCTTGGCAAGGCGAGTTGAAGGACATCCCCCCTGCCCCCTGGCATTGCACTGAGCGCAGGCACCCCGAAGGCGGCCGAAAATTCTTCTGGCCGACCTCATTTTGAACTTGACAACTAACTGAGATGGCCCGATGACCGTCGCTGCCACAAACGGGTGGGCCAACCGCAGAAGTCCGGATCGAAAGGGAGCAGTGATGACGAACATGAGGAAAGCGTTGAAGCCAACGGTGTGGATGTTCTACGTGGTCATCGTCTTCGAGATCCTGTTCATGATCAGCCCCTTCGCCCTGTACTTCTACTCGGCGTATGGACCAACGCTCAACGTCTTCCACCGGTGGCCCTGGACCGCGTGGCTCACCCAGTTTTTTCTGCCGCACATCTCGGAGACTAGCAGCCCGCTCCTCAACGCCCTGCCCGGGCTCGGCGGGCTGCTGATCCTCGCCGGCGCGGTGCTGTTCCTGGCCGGTGCGATCCCCGTCTACTGGGCAAAACTCCGGGGCCGCGGCCCGGTCACCGGCTGGGTCTACGCGCTCATCCGACATCCGCAGTATGTCGGACTGGCAGTGATAGGTCTAGGAACCCTGTTGATCTGGCCACGCTTCCTGGTACTTGTCACTTACGTCACGATGCTCTTCCTGTACGCCGTTCTGGCCCACTGGGAGGAAGAGCAGTGTCTGACCCGATTCGGCGAAGCCTACCGTGCTTATCAAGCCCGGACAGGGATGTTTCTGCCGCGAAGCCTGTCCAAGCGGCTCCCCCGGATCCTGCCGGTATCGACGAGCAAGAGGGTTCTCGCAGTCCTTGGGCTCTACGCGGTGCTACTCCCGGCGACGATCACGCTCGGCTTCGGCCTGCGCGACTATTCGCTCTCAAAGATCTCAGCTTTTTACACGAAAAGCACCGCAGTGCTCTCCCCCGCCCTCCTGACCGACCAGGAGTTGGGCGCGGCGTATCGCACGGCGATAGCCGACACTAGAGTGCAAAAAGCAATTATCGCTGCCCGTCCGGCAAAGCTCATCGTCTACGTCGTGCCCGTGGAGTGGTACCTCCCGGATCTCCCCATCGAGGCGGTCCACAAGTCCGGAGGTCATCAGACGCGAGCCGACTTCGACCGGCGACACTACAAGGTGCTCTTCACCGCGGCACGAATCCACACGGTGGAAGCCACAGAGAGGGACATCATCACATCTGCCTACGGCCGGGACCCGATCGTGCTGGCAAAAGTCGATATTTCTGTCCCGGAGGTGAGCGGGATCGACACACCACCGCCCCATGTGGTCTGGGGCGACATCCCCACCCCGATGTTTTGAAGCCGCAATCTGATCCCGATTCCGTTTGACTTTCCCCCGGTCACTTCCCATAATTCCATCCCACTATGCCAATCGCGCCGCCGAGGCGGCTTCATCGGGAACGCCTTCGGATTGATAGACTGCCGGTTGCGTACGCTCGCGCGGGGGCGCGATGGCCCCTGTGGCGTGACCGCCTAGTCCTGATTCACGGCAGTGGGTGCAGCGCCGACTCCTGGCGGTACCAGCTGGACGGCCTCTCCAAAGACTTCGCGGTGGTCGCGGTGGACCTGCCAGGGCATGGCACCTCCGAGCCGGTGAGCGACCCATCTATCAAGCGGTACGCCCTGACGGTGAAAGGGCTGCTCCAACGAGTTGGAAGAAGAAAGGTCTTTTTGGCGGGCCACTCGATGGGCGGGGCCGTTGCGCTCCAGGTCGCCCTGGAACATCCGGAGCTACTCAAGGGCGTGATCCTCGTCGCAACGGCGGCCTACCTTGATATGCTGGCGCTCACGCCCAACATGCTCCTGTGGGCGGCGGCCACCATTCCGCATAAGTTCAAGGGGATGTTCTTCTCGAGTCTGGTCACGAAGGAGGCACTGGCCATGGCGCGAGATGATGTCCGGCGCTGCAGCCTGGAGACGATCCTGGGCGATTTCGCCGCCTGCCGCAACTTTGATTTCAGGGGTCAGCTCAAAGGGCTCAAGCTGCCAACGCTGATCCTGTGCGGGAGCGAAGACCGGATGACGCCGGTCCGTCACTCCAAGCGTCTACATCAAGAGATATCCGGATCCACTCTGAGGGTGATCGAGAAGGGAGGGCACATGCTCCCCCTTGAAGCACCGAAAGAGGTCAACGCCGCCATCCGGGAGTTCATCCGAAGGGTCTAGGGCCGACGTGGGTCGTGACTGCTATTTCGATCTCTTCTTCGGCTTGAGCCTCAGGGCCTTGACGGCCGACGCCGCGTCGATGACCCCATAGCCTAGGTCGTAGTCCCAGCCGTTGCCCTCCAGATCGCGGGTGGTGCGCTGCAGCAGACCCTTCAACTGGGCGGGGCCGAGCTTCTTGGTGGAGACCTTCTGGCGAATTGCACCAGCCACCCCGGCAGCGACCGGGGATGCAGCCGACGTTCCACCATCGGCCGGGTAGACCCCAGAGCCCCGGAAGTGGCTGTAGGCTGCGAGATCGGGCTTACGATTATACAGCCCTCCCGGCCCCTGGGACGAGTAGCCCAACCGGCGATCGGTCACGGTCACGGCGGCCACGGTCACCACGTCGGGATGCGAGTTTGCGCCATGGATGCTCGCTCCAGGGCCGGTGTCCCCGGTGCCACACCGGCCATCAGGGCATTCGGCGCCACAGTTGCCCGCCGCAAAGAAGACGTCTGCGCCCGCCGCCACCAGGCTGGCCACGATCTGGTTGAAGGGGTGCTCTGGATTGGCGCTATAGTTCTCGGGCGAGCCGATGGGCGCGTCTTCGGAGCGATCGAACATGCCCCAACTGTTGTTGACGACCAACGGACCGGGCTCGCGGTCCAGCTGATCCCTGAGGTCAGCGAAGGCAGCGATGGCATCCGACAGAAACGCGGTCCAGGTCCCGGCCTGAGACTGAAGCAGGGCGTAGTCGAGGATGCGCGCCTCAGGGGACGCGATGCGGACGTCATGGGCCACCATCGTCCCATGATCTGGAGGCGTAGAGCCTGGCACGTACCCCGGAAAGGGGGCCCAGCCCCCGGCGACCGGGATGCGGCTGCCATCGATGCCGGTGTCCACCACCGCCACACGCACCCGCCGTCCGGTGAGGCCTACGCGGCGCAATATCGCAACCCCCAACTTGCGGGCCACGTCGCGGTCACTGCCGATCGGGCGGTCACCGCAGTAGGGGGCAGGAAAGGGGGCAACCGAGGGATCGGCGAACACCCCGACCACATCCTGCGCGCGGTCGTGGCGGAGGCGTGCGATGGCGTCTTCGTCCTCGAACTCACACCGCACGCTATACATGGTGACCGCCTCAACGTCGCCATAATTGAAGCCTCGGGCGGCGGGGCGTTCCGCGGCAGGGCCAATCCGACCCAGGATCCGAACCGGATGGTATCTCTCATCGAACACCATGCCGCTGACTTTGATCGCGGTCTCAAGCAGGGAACCGACCAGGGCAAACGATCGGCGGCCCCACGCCTGCTGCAATGGCTTCCGGCTCCGGAGTAACACGATGCGGCGATGCACCTTTCTCCTCCCAGCGTCAATGAATCACGATGGCGATGGGTCAACGACTGTCTTGTGCACCTCGTTGTCCCGTGGGTCGTTGTGTACGCGAACCAGATTCCGCTACCGAGACAGCGGCTGCTGGCGGGTATCGGCAAAGAAACGGATCCCGGGGATCTGCTCGGCTTTCGATCGCGCCTCGGGCGTGGCCGTTCCGCGCACCACGTACCGCCCGAGCTTCGGGTCAATCAGAACAGGCCCGTAGCTGCTGTCGAGTTCGATGCCTGTCGCTCCGAGGAGGTCGTGGACCGCCGCCATGTCAAGCCTCTGGCCCGGCCGGTCCACTTGGATGATGAAACGCGTGACAGATTGGGGTTGATGCATCGCCCTGACGTGTCGTTTCTCAGACCAACCAATACATATACAGAAATTCGCCCCTCCGCTTATGGGCATTGTATGGTCGGCCGAGAATCGAGTCAAGCCGTCCCCGTGACGCTATACACTCAATCGCGGTGCAGGGATCGAGGTACGAGGTTTGGGGAGGGGGTTCGGGCTTGGGGGGCCGGGGACCGTTCTTCACGCCACAGGCCGAGAGGAACCACACGACCACAAGGAGGACGATGATGACAGCCCTCATTTCTTTCCCATTTCCTTCTTGAGTTCGGCCCGGATCACTTGAATGGCCTTGCGCACCTGCTTCGGGGCCGTCCCCCCCACGACTGCCCGTCGGTGCAGCGAGGCATCGAGAGCGATATAGGTGTAGAATCCTGCGTCAAAAAGGGGGGAATAGCGCGAGAGCTCCTCCCGGGAAAGCTCTTCCAATCGCTTTCGCTGCTCGATGCAGTACCGCACGATCTTGCCGACGACCTCATGGGCCCGGCGAAAGGGAAGTCCCTTGCTCACGAGGTAGTCTGCGGCATCAGTGGCATTCAAGAATCCCTCTTCCGTCGCCTGCCGCATGCGATCGGCATTCACCCGAAGGCCCCGGAGCAACGGGGCGAGGACTTGTAGCGTCCCGCGCAGTGTATCTACCGCATCAAACACCCGTTCCTTGTCCTCCTGGAGATCCCGGTTGTAGCTCAAGGGAAGCCCTTTCATGGCGGTCAGGAGTGCAATCAGGTCGCCAAAGACCCGCCCCGTCTTCCCCCGGGCCAATTCGGCGACATCCGGGTTCTTCTTCTGGGGCATCAGGCTCGACCCCGTGGCAAACGCCTCCGGGATATCGACGAAGCCAAATTCCGTCGACGCCCACAGGATGATCTCCTCGCAGAGACGAGACAGGTGCATCATGGTGATGCTGGCGGCCGCCAGAAACTCCACGGCAAAGTCCCGATCCGAGACGGCGTCGACGCTGTTTCGCGAGACCTCGGGAAACCCCAGCTCCTCTGCGAGCGCGGCCCGGTCGATCGCATAGGCGGTCCCCGCCAACGCCCCGGAGCCGAGGGGCATGACGGTGACGCGCTGAAGACCATCGCGGAATCTCGCCCCATCGCGACGGAGCATCTCAACATAGGCCAGCAGGTGATGGGCCCAGAGGAGCGGCTGGGCCCGCTGCAGGTGCGTGTAGCCCGGCATGATCACATCCAAGTGCGTCTCGGCCTGGTCCAACAGGGCCTCCTGCAGTGCACGGATCTCGCGCACGATCTCACCGGTCTCGGCCCTGAGATACAGACGGAGATCGAGCGCCACCTGCTCGTTCCGGCTCCGGCCGGTGTGCAGCTTGCCCCCCACCTCGCCGATCTTTTCAATCAGCCGCCCTTCAATATACATATGGATGTCTTCATGGGCGGGATCGGGGTCGAGCCGCCCTTTATCCAGCTCCTTCTTGATCTCTTCGAGGCCCCGAATGATTCGCCCCGCCTCGACGCCGGTCAGGACGCCCGCCTTCATCAACGCGCGGGCGTAGGCGATCGATCCCTGCACATCATATGGGTACAGACGCCAATCGAAGGAGATCGAGGCCGTATACGCCTCGACCTGCGTATCGGTCCCCTCCCCGAACCGGCCTCCCCACGCCTTCTTGGTCTTGCCCATCGCTACTTTTTCCCTCGCCGCCGCATGGCTTTGAGGCGCAATCGCAGGGCATTCAGCCGGATGAACCCTCCGGCGTCCTTCTGGTCGTACACCCGATCGGCCTCGAAGGTCGCCATAGCGGCATCGTACAGGGAGACAGGGGACTTTCTTCCCACCACGATGCAGGTGCCTTTGAAGAGTTTGAGGCGCGCGGTCCCGGTCACGTGCTTCTGGGTCTCGTCGATCATCCGCTTCAGGACTTCCATCTCGGGCGAATACCAGTACCCGTAATACACCAGCTCGGCAAAGCGAGGGATCAGTGCATCTCTCAGGTGCATGACCTCGCGATCCATGGTGATCGATTCCACCGCCCGATGGGCCACCTGCAGCACCGTGCCACCGGGCGTCTCATAGACCCCCCGGGACTTCATCCCCACGTACCGGTTCTCGACGAGATCCACCCGACCGACGCCGTGCTTGCCCGCGACCTCGTTCAGCGTCGCAAGGAGCTTCGCCGGCGAAAGCCTCCGTCCATTCACGGCGACGGGGAGCCCCTCGGTAAAGCCGATCTCGACATAGGTTGAATGGTCAGGAGCCTTCTCCGGAGCAACGGTCAGGGTGAACATCTCCTGGGGCGGCTCTCGCCACGGATCCTCGAGCACGCCTCCCTCAAAGCTGATGTGAAAAAGGTTCCGGTCAGTCGAGTACGGCTTTTCCATCGTCACAGGGATCGCAATGCCATGCCGCCTCGCATAGTCGATCAGGTCAGAGCGGGATCTGAGGTCCCACTCCCGCCACGGGGCGATGACCCGGATCGCGGGATCCAGCGCCATGTAGGTCAACTCGAACCGCACCTGGTCATTCCCTTTTCCGGTGGCCCCGTGGGCGACCGCATCCGCCCTCTCCCGTCGGGCGATCTCGATCTGACTCTTGGCGATCAGGGGGCGAGCCATAGAGGTGCCGAGCAGATAGCCTCCCTCATACACGGCGTTCGCCTTCAAGCACGGAAAGACGAAGTCCCGGACAAACTCCTCTTTCAGATCTTCGATGACCACCTTGCTCGCCCCGGTCTTCACGGCCTTCTCTCTCACCCGATCGAGCTCCTCGCCCTGACCCAGATCGGCGCAGTAGGCGACGACCTCGCACCGGTAGGTCTTGATGAGCCAGTGCAGGATCACCGAGGTGTCGAGCCCCCCGCTATAGGCCAGCACCACTTTTCTGATCTGCTGCGTCATATCTCGTCCACGATCAAATCACGGCGCTGCTTCTTACTCTCTTGAGCTTGACCGCCCCAAGAGGGCTGCCAGGATCGCCTTCTGGACATGGAGACGGTTTTCCGCCTGATCCAGAATGATGGAGTGCGGTCCGTCCATCACTTCATCGGTGATCTCTTCGCCCCGATGGGCCGGGAGGCAGTGCATGACCAACACATCCTCCTGCGCGAGGTCCACCAGGGCCTGATTGACCTGGAAACCTTGAAACTCCTGCTTCCGGCGACTTCCCTCTTCCTCCTGCCCCATGCTCACCCATACATCCGTGTAGAGGACATCCGCACCCTCGGAGGCCCGGGCGGGGTCGTGAATGATCTCGAGCCGCGCCCGAGTCGCCGCAGCCTCTTCCCGCGCCTTCGCCACCACGTCCCGGTTCGGTGCGTACCCCTTGGGGCACGCCACGGTGAGATCGACCCCCATCTTCGCCGCCCCGTAGAGCCAGGAATGGCAGACATTATTGCCATCGCCGATGAAGGCGACCCGGAGACCCGCAAGGTTGCCCCGCTTCTCCTTCAAGGTGAAGAGGTCGCTGAGCGCCTGGCAGGGATGGGTGAGATCGGTCAGCCCGTTGATCACCGGGACCGTCGCGTGCTGCGCCAGTTGCTCCACGGTGGCATGGTTGAAGGTGCGCGCGACGATCCCATCCACCCATCGCGAGAGATTCTTCGCGGCATCCTCGACGGTCTCCCGCGCCCCCAAACGGATGTCCTGCGGAGCCAGATAGATCGCATGCCCCCCCAACTGGGTCATCGCCACCTCGAAGGTCACCCGCGTTCGGAGCGACGGCTTCTCGAAGATCAGGGCTAATGTCCTGGCCGGCAACAGGGGGTGGGGTATCTGCTGGTGAAGCCGTTGCTTGAGATCCGTCGCCAGATCGAAGAACCCCTCGATCTCTCCTCGGGTCAGATCGCGGATGGAAATGAGGTCTCGCTTCACGCGGTCACCTCCTGGAGGACCTTATCCAGGATGCCGGCCGCCGCTCGCACCTCTTCCTCACTCACGATGAGGGGCGGCGCAAACCGGATGACCTTTTCGCCCGCATTGCTCAACAGGAGTCCCGCTTCGAGACACCGGTTCAGGACCGGTCTCACCTCTCGATCGAGCTCCATGCCGATCAGCAGCCCCTTCCCCCGCACGGCCTTCACCGCGGCATGGCGGGCCTGGATGGTCTGAAGCTCCTGCAGTACTCGCCCGCCCATCTCGCCCGCCCGGGCGACAAGCCCCTGTTCCAGGATCGTCGTGAGCGTCGCAATGGCAGCCGCAGTAACCAACGGATTTCCCCCGAATGTCGCGGCATGGGTCCCGGGGGTGAAGCTCGCCGCCACCACTTCGGTCGCCAGCATGGCCCCAATCGGAACCCCGCCGCCCAGGGCCTTGGCCAGCGTCATGATGTCCGGTGGAGCCCCCCAGTGTTCGTACGCAAAGAGGCGGCCGGTCCGGCCGATGCCGGTCTGGACCTCGTCGAAGATCAGGAGGGCCCCCGACTCATCGCAGAGCTTCCGAAGTCCCTGAAGATACCCGGCCGACGGGACACGGATTCCCCCTTCTCCCTGAATCGGCTCGACCAGGATGGCCGCGGTTGCGGGACCGACAGTCCGCTCGACCGCTGCCAGATCATCGAAGGGGACATACCGGATGCCGGGAAGGAGCGGCTCAAAGCCTTGCTGATACTTGGTCTGGGCCGTGGCGGTCACGGTGGCCATCGTCCGCCCGTGGAAGCCGCCCTCCATGGTGATGATCTCGACCCGCTCTCGACTGCCGCCGTCCTTGGCGTACTTCCGGGCCAGCTTGATGGCCGCCTCGTTGGCCTCGGCGCCGCTGTTACAAAAGAAGACCCGATCGGCAAAGGAGTGCTGGCACAGGAGTTCAGCCAGGCGGATCTGGGGAGTGACGTGATAGAGGTTGCTGACGTGCAGCAGCGTTGCCGCTTGAGATGTGACAGCCTGGACAATGGCCGGATGGCAGTGGCCCAGGGCGCAGACGGCGATCCCGGCGACGAAGTCGAGATACTCCTTCCCCTCCACATCCCAGACCCGACACCCCTCCCCCCGCTCGAGGACTACCGGGAATCGGGCATAGGTATTGGCCAAGCACCCGCCCGCCCTGGCCATCCATCCTTCCGTCTCGGTCATCGATCCCCCGGTCGCTAGCACGCTGGCATGCTGGGACGCTAGGATGCTTTGTAGCTTTGTAGCCCCCTCGCGTCATAGCGCGCCTCTCAGGCGCACACTTCGGTCCCGACCCCCTCGGCAGTGAAGAGCTCTAAGAGCAACGCATGCGGGATCGTGCCGTTGATGATGTGCGTCTTCGTCACCCCACCTTCCAAGGCCCGGAGGCAGGCCTTCACCTTGGGAATCATCCCCTGCGAGATCACCTGCTCCTCCAGCAGCTTCTCGACTTCATCCCGACTCAGGGTAGAGCACAGGCGTCCGTCCCGGTCCAGGATCCCATCGATGTCGGTGAGAACGATCAGCTTCTCCGCCCCCAGGGCCGCCGCGATCTCCCCCGCGGCCAGGTCGGCGTTGATGTTGTAGGTGGTCCCCTCCTCATCCGCGCCGGTCGGGGCGATCACCGGGATAAACCCCGCCTCTTCGAGTGACCGAACCACCGTCGGGTTCACCGCGACGACCTCGCCCACCAGGCCCAGATCCACCAGCTCGGTCTCCGCCCCCTTCTTCCGGCTGTGCCTAACCTTCCGGGCCTTGATGAAGTTCCCATCCTTCCCGGAAAGCCCGACCGCCGGACTGCCGCTCCGGCTGATCAGGCCGACGATCTCCTGATTGATGCCTCCCACCATGACGGTCTCCACGATACGCATGGTCTCGGGATCGGTCACCCGGAGGCCGTCGATAAAGGTGGGGGTGAGTCCTGCCTTCGCCATGGCCTCTCCGATCTGGGGACCACCCCCGTGGACGATGACCGGCCGCATGCCGACGTATCGCATAAGGACAATGTCCTGCGCCACCTCGGCCTTCAACTTGTCCTCCGCCATCGCGGCCCCCCCGTACTTGACCACGATGGTCTTTCCGAAGAAGTGCCGGATGTACGGGAGGGCCTCGATCAGGATCTCGGCCTTGGCAACGGGCGACTCGTGTCGTGACTCGCTCACCCTTCTGCTCCTCGCCATTCAGTTCCGAGTGGCGGTTTGCAGGTCTCAGTCCTCAGCACTGGCTGCTAGAGAATGTAGCGACTGAGATCCTCATCCCGGATGATGTCCTGGAGCTTCTCCCGGACATAGCCGGCATTGATTTCCACCTTGACCCCCTCCATGTGCGGGGCCTCGAAGGAGACATCCTCGAGGAAGCGCTCCATGATGGTATAGAGCCGTCGCGCGCCGATATTCTCGGTGGCCTGGTTGACGGCGGTGGCGATAGTGGCGATCTCCTCGATGGCATCCCCGGTAAAGCTCATGTCGACCCCCTCGGTGGCCAGCAGCGCGGTGTACTGCCTGGTCAGCGCATTCTGCGGCTCGGTCAGGATCCGGACAAAGTCCTCTTTCGTGAGACTCTTCAGTTCCACCCGCAGGGGGAAACGGCCCTGCATCTCCGGGATCAGATCCGCGGGCTTCGAGACATGGAAGGCCCCGGCCGCAATGAAGAGGATATGGTCGGTCCGGACCATCCCATGCTTGGTGCTCACGGTCGAGCCTTCCACGATCGGGAGGAGGTCTCGCTGCACTCCCTCTCGGGACACGTCAGGACCGTATCCCCGCTCCCGACCGGCGATCTTGTCGATCTCGTCCAGGAAGACGATCCCGGAGTCCTCCACCCGCCGGATCGCCTCGGCGACCACCTCGTCCATGTCGATCAGTTTCTGCGCCTCCTCCTGGGTCAGGAGTCGTCGGGCCTCCTTGACCTTCACGCTGCGCCGCTTCATCCGGTGTGGGAGAAGGTTGTCGAGCATCTCGCGGAGCTGATCCATTCCCTCTACCCCCGCCCCCGGCACGACCTCAATCATCGGCAAGGCCCGGTCCCGGACGTCGATCTCCACCATCCGATCATCCAGCTTGCCGGCCCGGAGCATCGTCCGGAACTTCTCTCGGGTGTCGTGAGGGGCGGCCTCGGTCGCCCCCAAGCCCACCGCTGGCGACCCAGCGCTACTCGGGGGGACGAGCAGACCGAGGAGTCGCTCCTCGGCCAGCTCTGCTGCCCGCTCGGCCACGACCGCCGTCCGCTCCCCCTTGACCATGTTGACGGCGATATCGACCAGGTCCCGGACGATGGAATCCACATCCCGCCCGACGTAGCCCACCTCCGTGAACTTGGACGCCTCGACCTTGAGGAACGGGGCCTCGGCCAATTTAGCCAAACGCCTGGCGATCTCGGTCTTGCCGATGCCGGTGGGACCGATCATGATGATGTTCTTGGGCGCCACCTCGTCCCGGAGCTCGGGGGGAAGTCTCTGCCGCCGCCACCGGTTCCGGATCGCAATGGCCACCGCCCGCTTGGCCGCATGCTGGCCGATGATGTACTTATCCAGCTCGGCCACAATCTGCCTGGGGGTCAATCGGTCCATAGGGCTTCCCGTGCGCTCCCCTTGCCCTCGCGCATCCGTCACAGCTCCTCAATGGTGATCTGGTCGTTGCTGTAAACGGACAACTGGGCCGCGATGCGCATCGATTCCTGCATGATCGTCTTCAGGTCGAGGTCGGTAAACTTCACCAGGGCGCGGGCGGCTGCGGCCGCGTAGGGACCGCCTGAGCCGATTCCGATGATTCCGTCATCCGGCTCGATCAGGTCTCCCGTTCCAGAGATGATGAAGGAACACTCCTGATCCACCACCACCAGCAGGGCCTCGAGCCGCCGGAGCACCCGGTCCGTCCGCCAGTCCTTGGCCAGCTCCACCGCGGCCCGGGGCAGGTTGCCCTGGTATTCCTCCAGCTTCCCCTCCAGCTTGGCGAAGAGAGCAAAGGCATCGGCGGCCGCCCCCGCGAATCCCGCGATGACCTGGTTGTGGTACATCCGCCGGACCTTTCTGGCCGTGTGCTTCATCACCGTTTCGCCCAGAGAGACCTGGCCGTCTCCTGCCACGGCGACCCGCCCCTTGTGGCGGACCGACAGAATCGTCGTACCCCGTATTCGTAGTTCACGGTTCACCGTGGACGGTTCACGGCGCCCCCGAAGCGAGGAACCCCGCCGTTGCCTCTTGCTTTGCTCTTTCACCTTCCGCACGCTTTACCCTGCACGCGTTACCCTGTACGTCTTTCCCTGCACGCTTTACCCTGTACTGTACGTGTCTCACGCCTTCGGGTGGGCCTTGTCATACACCGCCATCAGCTGGTCCAGATTCACGTGGGTATAGCGCTGGGTCGTGCTCAGCCTGGCATGCCCCAGCAGCTCCTGGATGACCCGCAGGTCAGCCCCCGCCTGGAGCAGATGCGTGGCAAAGCTGTGCCGAAGCCCATGGGGGGTGATGGCCTTGCCCATGCCGCTCTTCTTCAGATACTTCTCCAGAAGCCGCTCGACACTCCGGGAGGTCAGCCGGTCCCCTCGGCGATTGAGAAAGAGCGGGCTCCGGTGGCCACCGAGGCGGGTGGACCCTGCCATCCCCTTGATTTTCCCGCTGCCCAGCGTATCTCTCGCCGCCAGGTGCGCCTTTAGGACCTCTGCGGCGGGCCGCCCGATGGGGACGATCCGCTCCTTGTTCCCCTTCCCCCTCACCTTCACCAGGCGCTGCTCGAGGTCCAGATCTTCGACGGCGAGACCCACGAGCTCCCCCACGCGGATCCCCGAGGCGTAAAAGAGCTCCAGGATCGCCCGATCCCGGAGAGTGATCGGCGCTGCACCCTGGGGCGTGGCGAGGAGCTGAAAGGCCTGATCCACCGTGAGATGCGGAGGGAGCGGCCTGGGAAGTTTGGGCGTCGTTACCAGCCTGGCGGGATTCCAGCTGAGAAGCCCGCGACGGCAGCAGAACTGACAGAACGAGCGTAACGCCGCGACCCTGCGAGCCAAAGTCCTCGGGGAGAGTCCTCGACTGCGCAGCGAGGCCATAAACGCCCGTACCGTCAGCGGATCGATCCGATCCAGCGGGATCGCCTCGGACGCCTCCGGGTGCATTCGACGGAGAAACGCGAGGAACTGGGTCAGGTCAATCCGGTAGCTACGGACGGTCTGGGGTGAGGACCCCTCAGTGTCCAGCTCCCGGAGATATTCTTGGATGAGTCGCTGCATCGCCGCCCCCATAGCGACCGAGGGGATAGCTCCACCCCGCTATCCCCTCGGCAATGGACGATACGGCCTGCGGCTTCAAAGATCAAGCAAAAATTCGCATCCACGCCTCCATGGCCTTGAGGGAGCGCTCGGCCAAGGCCGCTTTGCGCTTCTGCCGATCACGGACGACAACGTCGAGGGGCGGCAGGAGACCGAAGTTCGCATTCATCGGTTGGAATCGGGAGGGATCTGTGGAAGTCACGTAGGTAAGGAGCGCTCCCAGCATCGTATCGCCCGGGGGGGTCACGGATTCGAGGCCCTGGACAAGCCGGGCCGCGTTGACCCCCGCGAGCAGCCCAGAGGCCATCGACTCCAGATACCCTTCGACCCCGATGAGCTGGCCGGCAAAGAAGAGCCCTTTATCCCCCCTGAATTGCAGCGTCGGCTCTAGGAGGAGTGGGGCGGGGATGTAGGTGTTGCGATGGACGCTGCCGTAACGGAAGAACTCCGCCTGCTCGAGGCCCGGGATCATCCGGAGGATCCGCTGCTGCTCCGCCCGTCTCAGACGCGTCTGAAAGCCCACCATGTTGACCATCTGCCCCGCCCTGTCCTCGTGGCGGAGCTGCACCACCGCGCAAGGCCGTCGTCCGGTCCGAGGATCCGTCAGGCCCACCGGCTTGAGGGGGCCATAGAGGAGCGCCTCCCGGCCGCGGCGTGCCATCTCCTCGACGGGGAGGCATCCCTCAAAAAAACAGGCCTCCTCCAGATTTTCGAAATCGTGCAGCGGGTACAGCTCTGCCTCCACGAGGGCGCGCCAGAAGGCCGTGTACTCCTCGTCGGTCATGGGACAGTTCCAGTAGTCTTCGCCCCCCTTGCCGTAGCGGGAGGCGGCAAAGACCTTCTCCCGGTTGACGGACTCGGTCGCAAGAATGGGTGAGATGGCGTCGTAGAAAGAGAGGAGCCGCGCACCTTCTGCCGCGCATCGCTGCGGAGGCTGCTCCTCCAGATACGCCCGGAAGAGGCACCGGAGGCTTTCAGCCAGGGGGCTCGAGGTCAAGGGACCCGTGGCGATCACTACGGGCCGCTCGGCGGGGATCTCCGTTACCTCCTCCCGATACACCGTGACGAGCGGATGGCCCCCGATCCGGCGGGTCACCTCGTGGGCAAAGGCGGTGCGGTCCACGGCGAGCGCCGTGCCCGCCGGGACCGCGTGGGCCCTCGCCGCCTGCTGGATGACGGACCCGAGGCGCCCTGCCTCCGCGTGCAGCAGGCCCGACGCGCTCGTCAGCTCTTGGGACTTGAGGGAGTTACTACAGACCAGCTCGGCCAACAGGTCGGTCTGATGCGCCGGGGTGCCGGCGGTCGGTCGCATCTCGAAGAGGCACACCGGCACACCCCGTTCGGCCGCTTGCCAGGCCGCCTCTGCACCCGCAAGGCCACCCCCCACGATGGTCACACACGCCTTGGGCTTCACGGATCCGATTATGCCCCGGGCTTGCGGTAATTGCAATCCACCGTCGCGCACTTGAGCTCAAGACCCTGACGGGTCCGGTGCTGGACGAGGAAGGGGGCACCACATTGAGGGCACGGCTCGGGGATCGGCCGATTCCAGAGGACGAAGGTGCACTCGGGATACCCGGTACAGCCGTAGAAGGACCTGCCCCGTTTGGAGCGGCGCTGGGTCAGGGCTTTACCGCACCGGGGGCACTTGACATCGATGGGAAGCGGTCTGACGGTTCGGCACTTCGGGTAGGCGGAACAGGCCAGGAAGCGGCCATACCGGCCGTGGCGAATCACCATCGGGGCGCCACAGGTCTCGCATTTCTCATCCGTCGGTTCCGGCGCCACCCTTTCCTTCCCTTCGAGGCGGAGGACGTTCCGGCAGTCCGGGTAGCCGCTACACGCCCAGAAGAGTCCGTACCGCCCCCGCTTCAACACCATGGGGCGCCCGCACTGCTCGCACACCTTGGTGTCGTTCGCCGTTGACCGATCACCGTCAACCGCGCCCTGACTCTCGTCTCCCCGGTCATCGGTCGCCGGTATGCGGTCATCGGGGGTCACCAGTTCGCGGGTGTTCTTACACTCCGGGTAGGCGGAGCAGGCCAAGAACTTTCCGAACCGTCCCCAGCGGATGACCATGGGGCTCCCGCACTTCTCGCAGGTCTCCTCCGTCTTCTCTTCAAGCGCCTTGAGGTTTTCCATCCCGGTCTTCGCCTGCTCCAGCCACTTGGAGAAGGCCCCATAGAAGCGCCGCATCTCCTCGAGCCAGTCGACCTTCCCCTCCTCGATCTCATCGAGGACCGACTCCATCCTCGCCGTGAACTCGTAATCCATAATCCGTGGGAAGCTCTTGACCAGCAGATCGACCACCACTTCTCCCACCTCGGTCGGCCGAAATTTCCCCTTCTCCTTAATGACGTAATCGCGATTTTGAATGACCTGCACGATGGGCGCGTAGGTGCTGGGCCGGCCGATGCCCCTCTCCTCAAGGTCCTTGACCAAGGTGGCCTCGGTGTACCGCGGGGGTGCCTGGGTGAAATGCTGCTGGGGGTCCAGAGATCCGAGCGTCAGTACCTCCCCTGCGTGAAGGGAGGGCAGCGCCATCTCTCCGTCGGCCTCGCCATCGCCGTTGGCCTCCTGCCCCTCGTCCGTTCGGCGCTTCATCCCCTCGTCGGTCCCCTCCACGTAGAGCCGCATGAACCCCTCAAATCGCGTCACACGCCCCGTGGCGCGGAGCAGGAAGCGCCCTGCCTCCACCTCCACCGTGGTCACGTCAAAGAGGGCCGCGGGCATCTGCGAGGCGACGAAGCGATTCCAGATCAGGGTATAGAGGTTGAGCTGGTCTTTCGTGAGGTAGCGGGCCACACTCGCGGGATCCCGCAAGACCGAGGTGGGCCTGATGGCCTCGTGGGCCTCCTGGGCCGCCTTGGCGCTCTTGTATACGGGGGGCCGCTCGGGAACATATTCGGCGCCAAATCGCTCGGTCAGGTAGCGGCGGGCTTCTTGCACCGCCTCGTCCGACACCCGGGGGGAGTCCGTCCGCATGTAGGTGATGAGACCCACGGACCCCTCCTCCCCCAGCTCGATCCCCTCGTAGAGCTGCTGAGCAAGGCTCATGGCCCGCCGGGCGGTCATGCGGAGCTTTCGCACCGCCTCCTGCTGAAACTTGGAGGTGGTGAAGGGGGGAACGGGATGACGGCGCCGCTCCCGGGTGCTGACCTCTTTGACCCGAAAGGGCTGCTGCCGAAGCTCTTCGACCAGGGCGTGGGCCTCGGCCCCGGTGTGGATCTCGATCTTTTCCCCGTTCATCCTGGAGAGGCGGGCCCGAAACTCCGGCGGCGCCCCGGCGGCGAGCAGGGCATCGATGGACCAGTACTCTTGGGACACAAAGGCGCGAATCTCGAGCTCGCGATCGACGATCAGCCGAAGCGCCACGGACTGGACCCGACCAGCGCTCAGCCCACGCCTGACCTTCTCCCAGAGCAGTGGGCTCACCTGATATCCGACGAGACGGTCGAGAATACGGCGCGCCTGTTGGGCCTCGACTTTTTTGAGATCGAGCGAGCCGGGATGGGCAAAGGCCTCTTGGACGGCCCGCCTGGTCACCTCATGGAAGACGACCCGATGTACCGCCTTCTTCGGTGGCTTCAGCTCTTGGACGAGATGCCACCCGATGGCCTCCCCCTCCCGATCCGGATCGGTGGCCAGATAGATGGCCTGAGAGTTCCGGGCCGACTTGCGCAGCTCCTCCACCACTTTCTCGCGCCCCTTCAGCACCTGGTACTGCGGCTTGAAGTTCCGCTTCGTATCCACCGCGAGCCGATTCGGCGGCAGATCCCGGACATGGCCATACGAGGCCTTGACCACATACCCCTTTCCGAGAAACTTCGTGATGGTCTTGGCCTTGGCCGGCGATTCCACGATGACGAGCGATTTCGGCACGACTATTGTTCCTCCTGTGAATGGCTATCAGCTATCGGCGATCGGCTGTCAGCAAAAACTTCCAGCCATAATACCATGAAGGCTCATGTGCTTACTTGCTTCGCCGTTTTCCCTCTTGCTGACCGCTGCCTGCTGACTGCTGACCGCTCCAGGGGTCGGTGGCGCGAACGAACGTCTTGCCGGTGAGCTGCTTCACCCACCCCTTCATCTCTAGCGCAAGCAGGGACGCGGCCACCGCGGGGGCCGGGAGTTTCGCACCGGCGATGACGGCGTCGATATGGACCGGCTCCTCTCCGAGCAGCTCGAGCACCCGGCCTTCTTCCCCTTCGAGCGGCGGAAGGGACGGCATCGGGGCAACCGCCTCCGGCGGCATGTCAGTCGGGATCCGCAACTCTTCTACAACGTCCTCCCACCCCTCGGTGAGCTTGGCCCCCGCCTTGATCAGCCGGTGAGACCCCTGGCTCAGCCGGCCCTTGGCCATCCCTGGGACCGCGAAGACTTCCCTCCCCTGCTCCAGTGCATGATTCGCCGTGATGAGGGCGCCACTCTCCACCGACGCCTGGACCACGATGACCCCCAGGGAGAGTCCGCTGATCAGCCGATTCCGTTGGGGAAAGTTCCCCTTCAGAGGAGCAGTCCCCAGAGGAAACTCGCTCAACAGCGCTCCCTGCGCTGCGATCGCCTTCGCCAGTGTCTCATGCTCCGCGGGATAGGTGATATCGGCCCCCGATCCCAGCACGGCGATGGTCCGCCCGCCGGCCCTGAGCGCCCCCCGATGAGCGGCCGCGTCGATCCCCCTGGCCAACCCGCTGACGATGGTCAGCCCTCGCATCGCCAGGTCGAAGGCGAGGCGATCGGACACCCCCCGACCATACGGTGTGGCGTTTCTAGACCCGACAATGGCGACCGCCCTCCGGTCCCGATCCTCCCAGGTGCCGCGAATGTACAGCACGGGCGGGGGCTGGGCGATCTCCCGAAGAAGGGCGGGGTACTCTGCGTCCCGGAGCGTGATGAACCGGAGACCCCGCGCCGCCATCCGCTTTCGCTCCCGAGCGACCGTCTCCTCCGCAGGAAAAGAGCAGATGGCCCTCGCCGTGACGGGACCGATTCCATGCACACTCTCCAGCGCCTTGAGCGGAGCCTTGAGGATGCGTCGCACGCTTCCGAAACGCTCCAAGAGCAGCGCAAAGGCGGCCGGCCCTACGTGGGGCACCATGTTGAGTGCCAGCCATGCCTCTTGCTCTTGCATTCGCCCTTCTTCCGAGATCAATGATCCTCACAGTGTATAAGGTTCGCATTATACCCGGGGAAGGGGGGGAGTCAAGGGGTGCCGCGGGGCTGTCCGGTATCAGCGGTCAGCAGTCAGCAAAAAAACTGACAGCGGCCGCCTATCACCTTTTCGGATGTCCATGCTGACGGCTGATAGCTGACTGCTGACAGCTGTCGGGTTAGGGCATCTTCCGGAACAGGACGAGTCGCTCACCCACACGCAGATCGATGT
>Ga0209320_10000151_pt1 | contig 35195 bp, 67 predicted proteins | sample Rifsed13ft4_FD_184008 | JGI IMG/M metagenome (GOLD analysis project Ga0209320, IMG submission 184008) | Soil microbial communities from Rifle, Colorado, USA - sediment 13ft 4 (version 2) | ecosystem: Environmental > Terrestrial > Deep subsurface > Rock core/Sediment | place: Rifle, Colorado... | reverse complement strand
TGCCTCCGCCCGCCGAAGAGATAGCAGCGCAGGAAGCGAAGGCCGATCTCGATGCGTTCCTTCGCAAGGCATTCCTCGCTGCGTTCAATCACGAGAACCGTCTGCGCGTCCTCGAAGGGAAACCTCCCGTCACGCGGGAGCAGTTCAAGGCGGCGTTATGATGCTTTCCTTTAACTCCTTCTTGTTCCGCACGCCCCGCCCGTGGGGGGCAAGGTAGTGGCGACTGAGCGTATCTATCCGGCGGGCGACGGGGCAATAGCATGGATTGAAGTAAACACGGACAATGTAGGGACAAATCACTATTTAAGAGTCGATGACCCGTACGGAAGTTACAATGATGCATCGTCGGACGCATTGTACGCGAATGCTGGCAACGTCGATATTTACACGATGGCGAACGTCGCCGCCATGGGCGCGGGAGACACGGCTACTGATCTTACCGTCTATCTAAGGATTCAATCGCCTATAGGGTCATCGGAGACGATGCAGGTATCGTACTCCCTGAACGGAACCGACTGGACGCAAATCGGAACGAACATAGTCCTCAACGAAATATCCTACACGGAATATACGAGGACGGTTTCTGGCCTTTCGCTTAGTCAAGGCGACGTAAATAATCTTCAGATAAAGATTCAACGCACCGCAGGATCGAACGATATACGGATATCCGCGTTAAGCGTTCTGGTGACATATACGGAGGCGGGCGGGAGTGCGATACCCGTATTCATGCACCATCTGAACATTTTAGCGGGGAACTAATATGTACCTAAAGGTCAGTACAGCGTACACGTTCCGACTCGGTCCTTTCGTCGATTCCGCGGACGGCAATACGGAGGAAAACGCTCTCACCATCGCAGCCGCGAGCGTCCTTCTTTCAAAGGCTGGTGGAGCATTGACCGCGAAGACTGAGGCAACCGCGCTTACAGGGACGGGGGCAAACGCGCATTATACCTGCGTGCTCGATACTACGGATACCAACACGGTCGGGACTCTCCGCGTTTGGGCGCACATTACCGGGGCGCTTGCCGTTTACAAGGACTTCATGGTCCTTCCTGCGAACGTGTACGATTCGCTTGTTGCGGGATCGGACCTATTGCAGACCGACGAGACGCAATTACTCGGAACGGCAATTTCAGCCCCGGCGACGGCGGGCTTGCACGACGTGAACGTGAGGCAGATATCCACGGACGCCACAGCGGCAGACAACTGCGAACTTATGTTCGACGGCACCGGATACGCGGGCGGGACGGCGAAACTGAAGGTAGACGTTGAGACGATAAAGACGCAAGCTGTCACCTGCGCGGCCGGAGTTACTGTCCTTGCATCCGTTGGCACCGCCGCGACTTCCACGGCGCAAACCGGCGACTCGTTCCCGCTGGTGTCAACGGAGGTGGCGGAAATCTACGCAGCCGTCATCACCAACGCGGCTGGAACAGACATAGCGGCAGACATCATAGCCATGAAAGTGGACACTGCGGCGATTCTCATTGACACCGGTACAACGCTCGACGGAAGAATACCAGCCGCGCTTGGAGCGGACGGATTTATTAAGGCATCCGTGTTCGGAATGATGGGCACCGCCCTCACGGAAACGGCGGGACAGATCGCGGCGGCGTTCACGAAGTTCTTCAACAAGGCGTTTCCTACCGGTACCATCAACAGCATCCCGGACGCGGTCGCGGGCGCGGCTTCCGGGATCGCAATCGTCGGATCGGAGATGGCCGCGAACGTGACGAAGGTGAACGGAGTCGCGCAGACGGCCACGTTGGACACGCTGAAAACGGTTGTAGACACTATCCAGGCCGACACGGATCTGCTGGATGATGCTATCGGCGGGCTGGCCGATATTCATACGGACGTGGCGGCGGTGAAGTCGGATACAGCGGCAATCCTGTTGGACACCGGGACTGATGGGGTGGTCCTGCCGCAAGCGCAAGCCGACAAAGTGTGGGGAACGGCGGCGCGTATCCTGACGGCTAACACGAATTTCAACGATCCGACGGCGGCCACCATCGCAGATGCGGTATGGGATGAACTGGTTACAGGTCACGATGGAGCGGGCAAGGCGGGCGCACAGTTATGGACCGACATCGACGCCATCGCTGTAGACGTTGCCGGGTTGGATGGCGCGGCCATGAGGGGAACTGATTCCGCCGCTCTTGCCTCCGTCTGCACAGAGGGTCGCCTGTCCGAACTCGACGCGGCAACCGGCGGGAAGTTGGCGAACGTGGCCGATGTCATCGCGGTAGATGTCGCTGGACTGGACGGAGCCGCCATGCGCGGGACAGACAGCGCGGCACTTGCGAGCGTCTGCACGGAAGGGCGCCTTGCGGAGTTGGACGCCGCGAACCTTCCGACCACGACGGACAATATCCTGACGGACACCGGTACAACTCTCGACGGAAGAATCCCTGCCGCGCTCGTAGGTGGCCGCATGGACTCCAACGCTTCGGCCATCGCCGGGGTGTCCGCGGCAGCGACGAACCTCGCCGCATCCGCCGGAGTGATCTACATCGGTTCCGTGACCGGAGCGACGGCGGCTACCACGCTGATCGACTCCGCGCTGACGCAAGCGGCGACGGATTTCTGGATCGGGAGAATCGTCATCTTCACCAGCGGCACGCTGAAATACCAGGCAAGCGCGATTACAGCATTCGACCCGGCGACGGACAAGATCACATTCGACGCCATGACAGGCGCGGCGTCTTTGGCCGATACCTACGTGATCGTCTGACCTATGGCGGTAACGCAACTCATCGGGAGCGCGACCCCGGGACGGCGGTACGGATCATTCTCTGGGAGGGTGGAGTCCATCCTCACCCCGTCGAAGACGTACACCGCCACGCCCCGCAAGCGCACCTACTCCGCGCAGACTCGCGAAAGGGTCTACGAAGCCACGCCCCGCAAGCGCACCTACTCCGCGTGAGGTAATCGACATGGGAATCCGATACGGCGACGGCCCTAAGCAGCCCGGGGAAACAATCATCTATGGGATGACGTTCACTCCCGGCGATGCCATCGCCACGGGGGACACGCTCACGGGATCCCCCACGGTGGTCATCACGCGGCTATCTGATTCTGTGGTCGTCACCTCCGATGTCGTGGGACCGCCCGCGATCACGGGGATGCTGTCCGGATCGGCGTCACGTTCCGGGAACACCGTCTCCGCGAAGATCATCGGCGGGACGGATGGACAATCGTACAAGATCACCTATTCCTGCGCGACGACGCTCGGGGAACTGGTCGAAGAGGATTTCATCTTTCTGGCAAAGGAGCTGTAAATGCGCAGACTCTACGCTCTCATCCTCGCCACCCTCATCTCCTCGCTGATCTTCGCCCCCGTGTTCGCGGTAGAGCAGCGCAAGGTCACTCAGGAAGATATCGAATGGGGAAACAAGGACAACACTGTAGTCTCCCCCGGTGGGCATACCGGCCACAAGATCCCCCGCCACTACGATAACAACGCCTTCTCCGACAACACGACCTTGTACGCCAACGACCTCATCACGAAGGGTCCGTGGGTGGACGTGAGGGCGCATGGGACTATCACGACAGACATTGGAGCCGCTATAAATGCAGCGTTAGCCGCCAATCCAAATGGGATTGACCTTCGTTTACCAAGAGGTAATTTCCCTTGCTTAACTCAAATAAACTTGGATCTCATAGATACAAACGGTGTCGTTAAAATAACAGGGATCGGTACGACCGGAGAGCCCTCAACTGATAATAATTGGGCCACCATTATAAACGGAACCGGCTTAGGTGTCCCGGTCATGGTTGGAGGCAAAACGAAAGATAAGCCGAATATATTCCTTCGCGATTTTGTCATTCGTGGAGGAGATTCCGATGGTTTGGTGTTGGGTACTACTGCGTATGTCACTACTCATAGTTTCGTTGAGAATATAACAGTTCAGGGTGTTTCTGGATGGGGAATAAAGATTTATAGATCTTACGGGTCTTGGATAAACAAAATATACGCGAACCAATGCGGCGACGGGATCTACCTTTATCAGAACAATGCGTCAATTTTTGGCATTGTAACGGCAAGAGAAATTCTTGGAACTACATCGGCATATTCCATCAGTATTGAGCAAGGATGGGGCTGGAGTATAGGCACCATTTACTCTGAAGCAAATCATAAGGGGGCGTTTAGAATTGGAGCGCATGTGTCAAGTCTTACGATTGGGGCGATTTATTCGGAAGGCAACAATGCAGACAATGTAGCGGTGTATGAATTATTAATAGGAGAAACGGCCGTTCCCGCTTTGTCTACAAATATAAAAATATTAAATGCTTACCTTGTCGGGCATGCGCTGGGTTATGATTACACTGGAGCGGTTATCGGAGTAGGGAAGGTAAATGGGCTGGATATTAGTTTTCATAACTATTGGGTGCCAGCAAAAATATTGAAGTTAATATATAACAATGCGACCAATACCCCATTAACTATCAGAGACGCATCTACAGCAACGTCTTCGATTGATTTATCTAACGCCTATCCAGATGGTGGAATTATATCTATCATCGGAGGTTCAATAGAGTCGTCCGCAGTTACCCTTCCAACCACTGTTCAAGTTATGACATTAGGAGGGAAGAATATTAGCATCGCTGGAATATTTAACAAAACAGTAACGGACAACGGGAGTACCATATTAGGGGTTAATGAGAGGCATGTATATTGCAATACAGCCACCGGGAACCAAACGATATACTTCCATGGTTCGTCGTATACAGAAGGTGTTGACTTCACCATCACGAAAACATCAAGTGATAACAATACGGTAACAGTTGGAACTATTTACGATAGTGGTGTTGTTGGTACTACATTACTTACGGCACAATGGAATTCCGCAACCTACAGATATGATGCAGTTACGACACAGTTTGTTACGATAGGAAAGAACTTCTGATGCGCGCTTCCTTCCCCGCCATCTCCTTCGTCCCCGAAAGGGAGGATAGATGACCCGCACCCAGCTGATCGCGCAGTTGCAGGAGGGTAGATGAGATCCAATTTCCGCGACTGGTTGACGAACCTTCGAGAGGACGAAGGGTTCAAGTCGAACGACTCCCGCGACCCGGGGAAGCGCACTGTACATGGGATATCGGAGGTCTACCATCCCGAGATGTATAGGGATGGGAAGGAACCGACGCTGGCGGACCTGCCGGAGTTCTACCTGAAGAACTACTGGATTCCCGGCGGGTGTGATTCCCTGCCCTTCCCGCTCGACGTGAACCATGCCGACGCCTGCGTCAATCCGGGGATCGGCGCAGCCATTCGGTTCCTACACGACTCGGGGGAACATAAGGATGTGCTGTGGCGCACCACGGAGTACATTTTTTTGAGGCAGGAATATTACCTCGACCGGATACTTAAGAGCCCCAAGATGCTATATGCGGTGCGGGGCTGGATGCTCCGGTGCATCCGATACTGGAAATATACCGTCGGGAACATGCTCGCCATGAAGGAATTGGGATGAAAGACGCCATCTGCACCTGCGCGTATTGCGGCGAGGAGATGACGTGGGAGGCGTACCGGGCGCATATCGCCGAGTGCCGCCGCAAGCATGGGGGCGATGACGGCTTGTGGCGGGATGTTGCGCTCATCCTCGCCGTCCTGTTGCCGCTCCTTGGCCTGCTGTCCATGTCGTGCGGATCTCCGGGGGGGGCGCCTGCCCCAGTGGACAACACGGAGACGCTGCGATGGGTACAGGAGCCGCTGTACGCCGACAACACGCCGCTGGACTTGCGCCGGGACATCTCATGGTACGAGATCCACCTGTCCGACAACGCTGTGTGGGGCGACAATACGCTCCGTGCGGCCCTTGCGGGCGTTGACGACGCGGGCGTGCCGGTCAGCACGTTCGATCTTGCGCTGCTGGCGGCCTATGGGATCGGCCCGGGAGACAACGGCTGTTACGTCACTGTGCGGTCCATATCGTCCGACAACATATCATCCGGCTACGGGATACCGTGCTGGTGGGAGGGAAAGTAATGAAGAAACGATTGCTCGTTTTCGCGCTCTGCATCCTCGCCGTTCTGGTGCTCGCCCGGCACGCCCGGGCGGAGACGGTCACGTGGTCCAACCCGACAGAGTATACGGATAGTTCCGCCATCCCGACTACGGCGCAGGCGACGATCACCACGAAACTGTACAAGGGGCTGGATCATGTCACGTGGGGGTCGGCGTTTGCAACGATCACCAGCGGAGGGACATCGTGGACGGGTCCACTTGGGGTGGCGCCGGGAGGGACCATCTATGTGTCGGCGACCTCCACGATCCCGGCGGAGGGCGTCGAGAGCGGGTACGCGCCGTATTACACGTGGGCCGTCCCCTACGTCGCGCCGAAGACGCCGACCGGCATCGGCATCACAAGGCAATGAGTGACAGTCTCCAATAGTGACCAATAGATGTAATCGCTTTGAGGGAGGGTGGGATGAGCGCAAAGATCCTCGACTGGATCAAGATGAATCAGGCGTTCGTAACCGGATTTGTACTCGGATTGATCGCCGGAGGCGTCCTCGGGATGCTCGGGGCGTGGCTGAAATAGATGGACCTGAAGAAGATCGCCGCCGCGATCATCGCACTTACCGTCATCATCGGTACCGCCTACACGATCGACGGGCGATGGGTACGGAGCGCCGTATTCGCCGAGGGAATGTCCGAGGTCAAGACGCGCCAGTATCGGTTCGAGGAACGCGGCATACAGAAGGACATCAACGATCTGGAAGACAGGCTGGAAAGCCCGCAGCTACCCGAGAAGCGGCGGGGAGTCTACCAGCAGCGGCTCCGCGAGTTGAAACGGGACTTGCAGGAGATCAGAGAAGAGAAGGCGGCAACGCAGATGAAGGGAGGCGGGAAATGAACGAGTGGGGGATTGCCGCGGACATCCGTAAGATTATATCCGACGACAACGGGAACCTGTCCTCCAAGCGCGTCCTCGCTATCGTTTGGGGACTGGGCGTATTCTGCGTGTGGGCCGCCGTCAGTGTGAAAAAGGGCGAGATGGCCCCACTCGCATGGGAGCACGTTGGGATCATCCTCTCCCTTGCGAGCGTCGTGGCGGCTGGCAAATGGGGCGAGAAACCGGCGGGCACACCATGAACCTCGATCCGAAGGGATTCGCTCCGAACGAACCTCTATCGAATCACGCGGTACAGGCGTTCGTCCACAAGGACTGCCCGCTATCGCCCCGAATGTGCTTCGGGATCGCCACCGGGTTCGGCGGGGTGCCGATCAACATCTGTGAGTTTTTCAAAGATGAATCGACGGCGGAGGCGCCGAAGGCGGAATGCACCTACCTCGTTGACGGGCCATAGGAGAAACGATGGATTGGAAAAAGATCGGCTCATCTGCGATGTCGAACAACGTGGTCGTCATTGCCCTGATCGTAGCGGGGCTTATTGCCTACGCCAAGTATGCTCCCGATTCGATGAAACCGTGGACGAACGCGCCGCAACCAGCAAGCCAGCCGAAGGACCCGGCGGCGAATGTGGAAAGGGTAGAGGTGCCGGGGCCGGTAAAGGTGACCGTCATCCCAAAAAAGAAATACACCGAAAAGTTACCTGATGTTCTCACCCCGGCCACGGTACAGGACAATTCCGCGCAGGTCATCGCGTCGGCCACCATCCCCCCCTCCCCGGCGGGCGGTACCGCGTCCGCCATCCTCCGTACCGTGGACGGGGTAGGCGTGGGATCGATCGAGTACCGGGCGGCAACGCCGAGGTTCTTCGCGGTGCAAAAGGAGTTCGGTGTCCGTGCGGGCATGGGGACCGGGGGGCTGGTGGTGGGCGAGGTCTATGCTCGCCCGTTGAGAATTGGTCCCGTCAATATCGAAATAAGAGGTTACGGCAAGCGGGACGATAGGAGCGGGGCAGATTTCGGGGGAATTGTTTTAATTGATTATAGGTTTTAGGTATAATAAATCGGGAGGGAAATTTTATAGATACTTGATATCAAATGGATATCCCCAGAAATGCACTTTTAATGAGGCGACGAAAAAACGCAAGTAATTGAAATCATTGAAGGGGGCATCGGATTGCAATCTTACACTGGCCCCGAGCGGCGCGATTTGTCCTACCATCCTCCACGGAAGATGGTGCTTACTGATGCCGATGTCGCCGCGATCGCCGTGGAGGTGAAGAAGCATCATGTCTGCCGGTACGACATCGAGCCGAAGGACATGGCCAGCCTGTTGGATTTCGTCAGATCGTTTCAGGAAGGAGCGATCGAGACGCGGCGCACGTTCCGCACTGCTGCCATCCGGATGATCGTATGGGGTACAATCGCCGGATTCATCGCGCTGCTGGAGGTCAAATTCCGGTGGATACGCCCCCTGCTTCGGTTCATCACAGGGGCGCCGGGATAACTGTCAACTCTCCCTCCCGCATTGTCAAACGGGCGGGAGGGGTTGTCAACTTCCTCCTTCCCCTAGTAGTGGGTCAGTTTGATTTGCCGGGCCGTTGACTATGCTTGACCGCTAATGCTATCCTTGATGCATGACAACCCCAAAGAAGAGGCGACCCCGCGATATCTCCCAACTTGCCGCGTCGATTGTGGCGGATGCCACGAGCGAAGAGAAGCCAATATCTGAACCGACGAAGAAGAATCCCGCAGCCGTTGCCCTCGGACGATTAGGCGGACTAAAAGGCGGAAAGGCCCGAGCGGCCAAGCTATCCGCGAAGAAGCGGAAGGAGATCGCCAAGAAGGCGGCGCAGACACGTTGGGCGAAAACGACCAAGAAGTAATTTCCTAAACCTAATCTCCCTACTCTTCCCAAGCCGGTGCCCTCCTGATCCTAATTCTGAATAATGTCCTCCCGCCGGAACCCTATCGGCATTGGCGCTTCTTTTCCTGACATCAGCAGACCGAAGCTTTCCTCGTTCACCACATAGATGGTTTTATCGGTTTCGCTCCAAACCCGCCGCTCAAGTTGATCTCCCGTAAAGGATCTGACCACGACGATATCGCCCCTCATGGCGCACCCCCTTTTTTTAGACATTTTAGTCATGCCAAAAAGCAGATTCAAAAAAAGTCGGTAGACGGCAGATGGGGTATTGACATACGGATTGTGGCATGAGACTCTACCGGTATAAAAAATTGGAGGTAGACGATCATGACGAAGGGCGAAACTGATGGGGGCCGGAAGCCTGTTCCTCCGTACGTCGCCTACAAATCATTTAAGAACTTCGTGGACGGGCTGCGGGGTCACGGTCTCCCTGGTCGTATTGACCGAAGCGTCATGGGAAGCCTCTCTGGCGCAACACAAACCAATATACTTCATGCACTGCGTTACTTGAAATTGACAGCAGATGACGGCAAGCCTACGGAGAAATTGACAAATCTAGTCAAGGCTCAGGGTGAAGAAAAGCAAAAATACTACAATGGTATTGTAAAGGAATCATATGTTTTTCTTTTTTCAGAAAATTTTGATCTTAAAACCGCTACTTCTAGGCAACTTGATGAGAGGTTTGAAGGGCTAGGTATTTCAGGTGATACAATACGTAAATGCGTTGCTTTCTTTATATCTATAGCAAAGGATGGGGACATACAACTTTCAAAATATATACAGAAGATACGACGACAAAGGCAACCAGGCGGAACACGCCAGAAAAAGACACATGGTCAACAGGGAAACAACGGCGCAAAGGGTGGTGAGCAAGAATTTCAGCATAGTGGTGACGAGAAACCACCCGAAGGAATGGTTCGGATACCGATATCTATTGGTATTGGCAAAATATGGACTCTTACAATGAATCAAGACTACAACGTGGAGGATGTAGATCGGTTTGTACAAATTGTGCGCATTACATTGGGTCTTGGGGAAAAGAAATAATGATTTCCCCTAGGAAGGAGGATCGGTAATGAAATTATTAGTGACAGGGCATCGCAGGGAGGCCCGTAAAAAACAAAGTGGGTGAGACGGAGTAGGCTTGGCGGTCCGCTCGTCTCACCCATACCCTGCCCCCGTTAGGGGGTCACAACCTGGTGCCCGTGTGGTGAAACTGGCAAACACGGCGGTCTTTAAAATCGCTGGCTGGCCGGCCTTGTGGGTTCGAGTCCCACCACGGGCACCTTTATTTATAACCCACGGTTGTATCCCGTGTCAAGATGCATTTCCGCTCAAGCATAGCGGGGGCAGAAAATACTTGTTGACATTGCTTGACCGCTCAAGCATGATGAATACATCAGGCTTGAGGGGGGATGGAGATGAATAGGCTGAGCACGAAGCAGAGGGCGCAAATCGTAGCCGCCTTGGTAGAGGGGAACTCGATCCGCGCCACGTCCCGCATGACGGGCGCGGCCAAGGGCACGGTGCTCAAGCTCCTTGCCGATCTTGGCAAGGCATGCGCGGAGTACCAGGATAAAACCTTCCACAACCTGAACTGCAAGCGCGTCCAGGTCGATGAGGTATGGAGCTTCTGTTACGCGAAGGGAAGGAATGTCCCTGAAAAATACGAGGATCAGTTTGGGTTCGGTGACGTATGGACCTTCACGGCGATTTGCGCTGATACGAAACTGGTCCCTTGTTGGAAGATTGGCCGCCGGACCGCTGAGCATGCTGCTGAGTTCATAAATAACCTCGCTGGAAGACTTGCCCACCGAATCCAACTGACATCAGACGGCTACCGAAAATATGTTGATGCCGTGGAAAACTCCTTCTCCGGGAACGTCGATTACGCGATGCTGGTCAAGATGTACGGAAGCGAGAACAGCAATAAAAATCCTGACACCAAATATAGCCCCGCAGAATGCACAGGAACGCGAGTTGCCAAGATCAACGGAGAACCCGATCCGAAATACATATCGACCAGCTATGTGGAACGGAACAATCTTACCATGCGGATGAGCATGCGCCGATTCACGCGGCTAACGAATGCTTTCTCGAAAAAGGTGGAGAACCTGAGCCATGCCGTGAGCCTGCATTTCATGTACTACAACTTTGCGCGAATCCATCAGACGTTGAGGGTTACACCCGCGATGGAAGCGGGGGTATCGGATCACGTGTGGTCGGTGGAGGAGATCGCCTCGTTGCTAAACTGACAATCAGATACCCCTTTCTCAAATACTATTTCCCTACACGTTGATGCAAGTGGGCATTGCCGGGGTACTGAAACAGTCGCTTCGGAGGTGCTACTTGTCCTGTAGGATTAATAATTAATGCACTGTCCGTGATTGCAAAAACAGCCCCCTCAGAAGTGATTAATAAACCCCTTAACTTAAGGAAATTCCAATTTATTCTCTCAATCTGAAATATTGGATTTTGCCTTTCATCGACAATTTCAAAGGCAACTGGATCCCAATTTCTGTCCCATCCGCTGTTTATAACAGCGAAATTACTGGATTTAATGACCGCAGCAACCTTTCCGCGACTTTCGTATATTGTTGCGTCGATCTTCATGTCGCCGTCTTTATCGAAATAAACCTTTAGTGGGAGATCGCCATCAGCCTTGATCCCGATAAGTCTTTCAAATGGCACCTGCCTTTCCAGGAGTTCTGTTGGGAATGTCCCTTTGTTTGTCCCAAACTCAATCGTAAAACTGTCAGGCACGGTTCGCTTAAACCCTAGACTTTCAGGTGGTACTTCTCGGAAAGTTAACCCTGTATCAACATCTTTTTGTTTCGATTGCGCGGGAGAAGGAGATGTTTTACTCGGGTGTGGAGTCTGTTTAGTTTCTGGCTGTGCCTTCTCGGGTTGCCGTGTTGCTTGCGGCGAAGGAATTTCCGGCAGTGTGGTCACCTCATCGGTTAGTTTAGGTCGTTCGGCTTGGGCAGGATGTTTTATAGATTGTTTCCATGCCAATCCTGCGGCGATACATCCTACAACTCCTCCAATAATTACAATCGGCCATAATGAAACTTTCATGGCTACATACTCCAAGGTAATCGTTGTGAGGCCATATATTAAAAAAGCGATGGCAAAAATCCCAAGAATTAGTCTCATCAGAATAGTCCTTGGGGGGAAAACCGCAAACCATATGGTTGCGCCGATACCAACCGATAAGGTGGCGATTTCGCTTCCTTGCAAACCTTTTCTCCCCCATACGAGACCGATCCTAATTCGCGCATCATATCGCGGACACCACGCCAAGTGAACAACCATTGCCTGACCTCTCAAGCACACGCATCTCAAACTGACCCACTACCCTTCCCCTCGGGCGGGTAGGTTATCGGAATCCGCACAGCCTTCAGCCCCCACGTTTTCACCACAGGACTCTCCCGCTTCCAGTCGGCGATGAACGCATCAGCCGCTTTCTTTGTGCGGAACAGGTTGGGGATGTCCACCAGGTTGCAGTCCATCCCGACAAGGTGCCGCTCCTTGCCGATTTGCTCCGATACGGGCCACCAGTTATAGGTCATCTCCCCTCCTTCAGGTGGGCAGAGACGGCGCGGGAATGTTCATCGAACAAGCCCCTGTCCATTACCGTATACGCTTCGCCTAACGCACACCGCCCGATAATGTCCGATATTCCCTCTACGTCCTCCGCACGTTCGGCGAGGGCGCGGAGAAGCTTCAACTCCGCCTCATCCCGCTTGATGATGTCGAGCAGCCCCTTCTCGTTCTCGGCGATCCCACGGAGGCGGGTAAGTTCGGCGGCGTTGGCGTACAAATCCTCCTGCGCGCAGGCCTGGACACGATGTACCTCGGCGCATTTTTCGAAGTAAGCGTCCCGCCACATCACACCCGTCATGGACGGAGACGGCGGTATCCGATAAACGTCTTGCTCGTTGTAACTCATCCCTCTCTCCGCTTCCTGTCCAGCAATGGTTTCTCGCGCCACTTTTAGTTCCTCTTCGTGTCGGCAGGGGGTTGGGAAATGGCGTACCGAATACCATCGGGAGAGCGCCAGTTGGATCCGTTCCCTGTGGTTGAAGGTGATGGCGTCAGCCAACTCCTGGCCCGCATCTGCTGCCAAGCACAGTTTATCTCCCTTGGCGGCGAAGGAGCGAAGGCGGGTGAGTTCCGCGTCTGCGGCGATAAACACTTGCTGCGCCGCCCTGAACTGCTTGTCCTCTATCGGCATCGACAAGTTGCGCTTCGCAATATCCAACATGATCGCCCAATCTTTCTTTTCTTCGTCGGTCATGGCGTCTCCTTTCGTCCATATTTCACCAATGCCATATGCGCCGCATCGACCGTTTCCCGCCAGTCGTGTCCTCCATGACTCCCTGAGTACCATGACGCATCTGATGACTTCATGAGGTTCACAAGTGCTTCTTCCAATCTCTCCGCCTCTTTCGCGTGGCGGCAGGGAGAGGAAGAGTAAAGGGCGGCGCGATGGATACACGGCTCGTCCGCATCGCATAAACAACCCATCTTTTCGTGGAGTTCCTCTATCGACCACGCCATTCTGCAAACAAGTTTCTCCTTCTCCGCGAGTTGGGCGAGGGCGGAGTCGCGCTGTTGTAAAGATTCGTTGGCTATGCGCTCCCAATCTTTCACCACCGCTACCATGTCCGCGCGAAACATCTCCGCTTCCTCGGCACGGGCGAGGGCGGCGCGGATACGATCAAGTTCGGCCATGATTAGCGCGGCGGCGATTTCAAGGGACCGCTCCCGGTCGTGTTTCTCGCGCTTATCCCAATCGGGATGCCACGGCCACCATTCGCAAGTATTAGCCCACCATAAGTCTACGAATGCGGGCATCTTGTTCAGCGCGTAGCAGGCCGCCGCTATCGCCAGTTCCCCTTGATCGTGTTGCGAGTCATGTTCCGGCGTCCAACCTTCGACGGACTTCTGCCGGATGCGCTCAGCGACGGCTCGATCCGCCCCGTATCCCGCCTCCCTGCGCTCCTTCAGTTCCTTCATGATCTCGTCGATGTAATCCCCGAGCACTAAATCTGCCCCGCACGTTAAGCAGCAACGGTCCTCGTCGCATTTGTCGGCGGGGCCACAATCGGGGCAAATCGCATGATTGTACAATTGTTCTTCCGTCATCATCTTCCCTCCTTCAGCGAGCGCAGGGCGGTGCTAAGCGCGTTGTACGATGAGCAATCGTCAGGGCATATATGCTTATTGCCGAAAAGGTATACATCTGCCGCTTTTGCAACCTCCTTCAAGAGGGCTAGTTTACATTCAGGGCAGTACCATCCGGCCTTTGCGTTGTGGTACATATTACACCCACATTTAGAGCATTCCTTTACTCCAGCACAACGCGGGCAATCTATATTTAGCGTGATATTTGCTTCTGGCATGGTTGCCATCCCCTCCCCCTCTCCCCGCGCGCGGGCATCTCTCCAAGCCAACATGGCCAATCGTGTTTCCTCTGGGTGTTCTTCCCGATATTTTGCCTGCGTTACCCTGGCTTGCTCACGATGCGCCTCGCGGTACGCCGCCATATATGCTCGGACTTTCTCCGCGTGCGCCGCCCGATATTTCGCTTTTGCCGCACGGACCTTTTCAGGATTGGCGGCACGCCATGCGGTGTAATTAGCGCGGTCGCGCTCAGGATGAGAAGCACGCCATGCGGCCTGATATATTCGGTTCTGTTCCTTGCTGTGCATCTAAATTACCGTCTCCCTGCCGCGACAGAATCCTCTTCCCATACTTCGACTCCCGGCCAACGGAGGGACGTTTTCAGGGAACGCGCCTGTGCTCCGATCACGGTATCGTTCGACATGACGGCTGCGATTGTAACCTGCCCCCGGGCGATGGCTTGCACGAGTGCCTTCATGTCCACAACCCGGAACTTCGTCACCTTCCGAATACTGATGCCCTCAAGTTTCGGCCCGGCAGGGGCAATAGGTGGCGGGATAAATACAGGGGCATCGACGATGGCCTGTACATCCTCCGGGGACGCACCTTCGGCTTCTGCTTCAATGGCGGCGTCAAGGGCTTCTTCCTCTGCCTGCCGTTCCATCTCCTTCCGGATGCGACTCTCTTCCTCCCGGCGCTTTCGCTCGACCTCGGACATATACCGAGCGATGGAAGGCTTTATGATTGTTTCCGCCTCGATTAGAGGGGCCTCGGCGTCCTTCTGTGCTTTGACGGCGGTCTTGTGCGCAGCGAAAGCGGCGGCGCAAATCGGCCCGAAGGTATCCGCGATCTTTTTTCGGAGATCCTTGATCGTCAGCAGGATTTCGTTGCCGTTTCGGAGCGAGGCATCATCTCGTATGACCAGCGCCTTTGCCTGATCGGGGATAGGGAGGGCAAGGGCCGCAACTTCCTCGGCCTCTGGAGTCACGTCGATGGTGTGGGCGGGGTCACTCACCGGGGGCCTCCTTCAGTGGATTGAGGATGTCAGCGGCGATCCGGCCCACCTTGTCGCGAGCGTCGTAGGAATCGTCATCCACGACCGTCGCCGTTGCTATTTCATCCACCGTGATTGCTAAAGTTTCCCGTTCGACTATCAGATATCCCTTCTGCAGTCTCACCGTAAATACCGCCTTCATGCCGCCTCCTTTTTCCACCGGCATATTGCCAGTGCAGCTAAAAATATGTTGAAGTTGCGCCTCATCTCCGTAACGCCGATCGGAGGAGAGAGACGATAGGTCGCGTCGTTCCTAAGCCAAAGCGTATGCCCGCACGGGGCCGATATCTTTTCGTTGATGAGTGCCAGTTGCCAGTACGCCGCCACTTGAACGTATTTCGCCGGAAGCGGATCGCCCGTGGAGAAATCCACGATGGCTAGTTTGTCGCGGATCTTCAGGATGCGGTCCAACCGGCCCGCATATAGATGTTGTGGATGATAAGACGCCTTCTCCGACAGGATTATCTCCGGCCGCGTGTCCTCGATGAACTTTCGATACGCCTCACAGTACGGAACGAGGACCGGATCGAGCGCGGTCCAATCAAGGCTGCCTTTATCTATGTATTCAGTGGCACGATGCACGTGTTGGCCTCTCGTCCGCGCCTCTTCCGTGAAGAAACGAGAGTCGATCATCCCGGCCCCGCCAAGCGTTTCCGTCACACCGTCAAGGCGGCGGTCCGAAAGCCAGTACGAATGATCTTCTTCACGGAAGGTAAAGCTCATCCCTGCTCGCTCTCCTTCGTCGCCTTGTCGAACTGTTCCTTGGCCTTCGAGTGGAACGCCTTCAGCGGAGACCACTCCCCGCCGCCCTTCTTCGACATGGAGAACTTGATGGCCGCGAAATCGGACTCGCCATATTTCCCCTCCTTGTTCACGGTGAGGGAGTAAAGGATCTCCTCCGGTTTGAGTCCGTTCACCTTGCCGATCACCTCGCACATCGACAGCAGCTCGGCGCGGAGTTCCGCTTCGGGCTTCTCGGGTTCGGAGGATGCGGCCTTCTCCCGCGGCGGTTTCACCGGCTCTTTCCCGTCCCCGACGATTCCGTCCCTCACTTCCGGCGGCAGGTCTTCGAGGTCCTGATCGAACACGTCCGACGCGGCGGTCGCCTTCAGGACCACGGCGATGTACGCCCGCTTGTCGGCCATCTTCAGGACGGTGTTGGCGATGTCGGCGGCGTTCGTCCGGATCTGCTTGACGGTGTAGTGGGAGCCGCCCTGTCCCTTCGCATACTTCACCCGCCTGCGGTCCTCGCCCGTTGCGGCGAACTCCTCGTCACAGACCGCCGCCCGCCACATGTACTTTTCTTCGAGCGTCGAACATTCCCCGATGCCTTCCCCGAGGATCACGCCGTCCCGGTTGTACAGCTCCACCCTCACGCGATACCGGAAGAAGTCCGGGCCGGACAGGTCCTCGACGATAGAGCGGGGGACCAAGCGGAAGGATGCCGTGATCTTCTCAGCCCCCGGCTTGTAGAGCGTTGGCTTCTTCGTGCCGGGGATCGTCCCGTAGTGGACATCCTTCTTCATGACGTGCTTCAGGAGTTCGTCCAGGACGCGCATCTGCTCCTTCATTTCCGGAAGCGACATCGGGCGCGACTCCTGTACCTCGATCCGTGCTACTTCTCCGCTCATACCATTGCCTCCTTTTTTCTTTCGTTCTGCCAACCCCTTCGGTTGAATGCCTGTTCGCTATGTATGGGTTCATCGATCGGCTTATTCGGCATCGCCTTCATCTACCTCCGGCTTGTCAAGCGGACAGGCACAGAAAATTTCCGACCACCCACACCATTCACAGAAAGCCTCCTCCTCCGGCACGATGCGCTGCCAGTCGGGGAAGGTCATTTCCCGCCTTCCTTCCGGTAGCGGGGAGAGTAATCCCCACGGTTCCATTTCTTCAGCAACAGGAGTCCTTTCTTCACAACTTTATCAAAGGGATGCTTCGACCTATTCAGGCAATCCCTCGCTCCTTGCATCGTCTCTCTCTTGCTTTCGTGGTATCCGGGGAAGGCGAGGCCAGTTAGCCCGTGGGAAATCTTGCACCCGAATCCGCTATAATCCGCATGGAAGAAAAGATCGACGCCGGGAAGCTCCTTCAACTTTATCGGCACAGCGTCAATCTTCATGAAACCTGTATCCTTGATGGCTATGTAATACTCCCCCGGCTTGTCGATGACGTAACGGATCGGCATCGTCATCCGATCCACCCCGCTCCAGCCCACGCCATCACGCACACGATGAACGCGCAGATGGCGATGTCCGCCAACCTGCCACGCCGGTTATGGCCATGTATATACCGACTGTTTGCCTTAACTCCACAACCGCAAAGACAAGTGTTCATGTGCGCACAATCCATTTGATCAACACGGCGATCAGGATGATGACCGCGAAGATTTTTAAGCCGCGCCACTTGACGAACGGCTGAAACGAGTCGTACTCGGCGTCGGATAACCGACGGAAAATGGTGTTCATGGGGCTCCTCCCATCAGATCCCTACTTCTCCTTCCACTCCCCGGAGATGAGATTCGTCGGTTTCTTTTTGGCAACAACCAGGGCGTGTTTTGACCAGTTTGAAATTTTGATTCGGACGCCTGCGAAAATGCCGTAGCCCTCACCGGCCTTGATGCCCTCACCGGCCTTGATGCCCGAACCGGCCTCGATGCCCTCACCGGCCTCGATGCCCTCACCGGCCTCGATGCCCTCACCGGCCTTGATGCCCCAACCGGCCTCGATGCCCTCACCGGCCTCGATGCCCTCACCGGCCTCGATGTCCCAACCGGCCTCGATGCCCCAACCGGCCTCGATGCCCTCACCGGCCTCGATGCCCCAACCGGCCTCGATGCCCTCACCGGCCTCGATGCCCTCACCGGCCTCGATGCCCTCACCGGCCTCGATGCCCTCACCGGCCTTGATGCCCGAACCGGCCTCGATGCCCGAACCGGCCTTGATGCCCGAACCGGCCTTGATGCCCGAACCGGCCTTGATGCCCGAACCGGCCAAAAAATGCCCGGCGACTTTTATGGATTCCGAAATTTCAACTCGGCCCGCGAAGTACAGGCCAAAATGCGCCTCATAGTCGCCATTGATTTTCAGGACAGTACCGGCAGGACCGGCGGTAGACAACAGCCACGATCCCCACGACGACAGGTTTTCGTGGGCTAGCGCGTCAAGGACGGCTTGGTATCCGCCGCCTGCGGGGAAGTTGCGCTGAAACCATTCGACGCCATCGGCGCAGGCATTTTTTTCTTTTAGCCATTCGAGTGTGATTTGCATTTCCCTTCTTCCTCCCTGAAATCTTTCGATGGATTGAACCAATCGTCTTTTACGATGTGGCCGATGGCCTCGATGGGGCCAGAATAGGCCCCCCTAACCCTCACCGTCTTTCCTTTTAGTTTTGACCATTCGGTAACTCCCGCGATTTCCATTACGCGCCAGATGAAATGACCAGCGACGGATCCCAATTTGTGATGCGTAAAACTTTTCGGGAGATAGAGGGCGTATCCGCCGAAGCCTTGACCGGAACCTCCGTAGTCAAGATAGACCCATGCAGACAGGCACCCGTGGTCATCGCTCGTTATTGTGGCACTCTCGATGACTGCATTCTTGATTTCCACGCCCATCTTCACCCTCCCACGTATTTCTTCAGCGCGAGGATGATGAGATAGCCGATGTAGGCGGCACCCGCCAGCCCTGCGATGTAGAGTCCGACAAGCAGCACAATCCCGCCGATACCCGCGACGAATTTTGGATTCATCCCGGCCACCATTCCCAACACCGCTTGCATACCACCGCGCCGGAGGGGAACGAGAAGGTACGATGATCGAACAGGAAGCAGATCAGGCGGCGCATTAATTGCCCTCCTTTAGGTACTGGCGGATGATCTCCGCTTGGGCGGCCCTTGTGGCGGCCCCTGTGGCGGCCCCTGCGGCGGCGCCCCAGGCGGCGTCCCCTGCGTCCCTGGCGGCGGCCAAGGCGGCGTCCCTGGCGGCGGCCAAGGCGGCGTCCCTGGCGGTCAGATCCTTAGCGGTTATCCTTCCGTTCGCAAAGTCCCTCGCCGCCTTGATGGCCTTCCGTGGGCGGTCATCGTTGGGGTATTCCTTCTCGAAGATGGGCAGCACGGCTTCCGCGAAATCGGCGGCCATTAGGCGCATCACCTTGTCGCCGTCCGGATGCTTCACCGTGGCGCGTAGCGCCCACAGGCAGTCGGCAGTTCCGTTGTGCTCAAGTATATCCAGCAGATTGATATCGTCCTTGTCGCCCCACTCCGGGCCGAGTTTGGAGACGAGACGCGCGTAGCGGCCTTCGCATGCGTTGTGCTGCCGCAAGCGGTGGAGCGACGTGACGAGCGCGATCTTCTTCATTTCCCCTCCGCTCCGTTACTCGTTTCTACTGATCGCAGCATTACTCCACATCACGGCCTCCTCCAAGTGCGTCAACGCAAGCGACCGCTCGCGGGACGGCGGGCAATTCTCCACGATCCGGAATGCGAACGTCCGGGCGCGATCCCGGATTAGGTTGTACCGGGGCACTTGGTCGGGCTTCGGCGGGTGGTACGTGAAATCTTTCTCGATGCGCTTGCTATCCTCTTCGGTGATGTACGGGTGCGTCATAGCCCCTCCCTTCGTTTTAACAGACTCCGGGAGTTGTTCCTCGATGCGCGGAGCGAGTGCGCCGAAAGTGATCCCGAGTTTCATGGGCGGCCCTCCGCTTTGGCGATGATTGCGCGGAGATCCGCGTTGTCATCGGGGCCTTCATGCCCGTCGAGCCTTGCCACCGCGCTTTTTAGCGCCTCCAGCAGTTCCGGCGCGGCGGCGATGAGGCGGGCGTTGGCGACCCTCTCGATGCGGGGTGCCCATGCGTCGGCCACTATCTGATTATCGGCACTCAGGATGATGATCGCTCCCGGCTGTTCTCGCCAGTCGTGCTCTAATTTCCACGGCCCCGGCGTGTGACTCATTTCCCCTCCTTCTCCTTGATATCCTCCGGTGCGGGATCGGTGATCGCGTCGAGGAACAAAGGATCGACGGTCGGCAAGTGATCGGGCATCCGGGAGGCACGATGCTCATCCGGCTCGCAATCCGGGCACGAGTGGCAGCGGCAGACTCCGGTGCAGGTCATTGGGGTCTCCTACAGCGCCTTGAATTCTTCGCGCATATTGTCCAGCGCGATCTTGAGTCCAGGTACCATTGCGGCGACAACGTGCTCGGGGATGGTCACGTAGATGGAGCTGTTGTAGCCGTCCGCCTTGCGCCTGAACGAGACTTCATAATCCGATGTTCCCTTCGCCTGCCGTCTGCGAATGCCGTCCACGATCTGCCGCGTGTTGTCGATATTCCGTTCCAGTTTCTTTGCGACTTCATATCCCCTGCGAAGATCCTCAAACCCTTTCTTGTCCATGTTTTCCTCCTTAATTTGGGCGGCTACCGAGGGTGATGGCCAAGCGTTGTCACGCCATCCTTCCCTGCCCAAGGGTTTCGCGCCCTCGGTAGCCATCTCGCGTCGACCTTGCGGAGCGCGAGAGTGGTGCGGGGCGGCGGCAGGATTGGATACCTACCCGGGCAGTCGCTCCGATGGGGTGCCCCATGCCATTGGATTGATCCCCGGTGCGCCGGGGCCGCGCCGCCCCTTCTGGTACTCGGGGAGGGAGTCGAACCCTCATGTAAGGCGGGTTTAAGCCGCCCGCGTATGCCATTCCGCCACCCGAGTCAGTCAAAGATCGAATCCCTTACTGCATCCGGGCTTGCCCCGCCACCTGATCCGTCGATCCCTGACGCAATCCGCAGCTTGCGAACGATCTCCCGGCACCACGTCGGGCCGTAGCCCAGTTCGATCAACCTGGGGATAGTATTCCACGGGCGGAATCAGATTGCAAGCATTATTTTCTTGTTGACAGAGAAATTCCGCCAATGGTATGATGCCGCCATGAAACTATCCGCCTATCTCGGAAAACTCAATCTCACCCGGAAAGACTTCGCGGAGCTTTCCGGCGTGCCTCTCTCCACGGTGTACCGACTACTCGACGAACCCGATGTCATTCCCGACGGGACGAACATCGCCAAGATCATACGGGCCACGGAGGGAATCGTCGGGGTGCAGGATCTTGTCACAGAACAGAACGGCAAGGCTCCGGCCGCCTGACATGGGCCGCCGACAGTTCCTCGACCCTGCAACGAAGCGTAGGAACAGCGCCCAATGTTACCTGTCGGACAGAGAGTTCGAATCCGTCTGCCGAGCCGCACTCAAACAGGATTTACACATCAGCGTGTGGATGAGAAATGTCATCCTCCGCGAAGTGGAGAGGAAGGAAGCGGGGGCATGAAGTGCGAATGCGGATGCGGCGGGGAAACTGGCGTTTATAAATACACTGACAAACGGGGCGGTATAAAAGGACAGGAGAAGCGCTTCCTGTGTGGCCACCAACAAAAGGTAAAATTCAGACAACCAACTCCTACTCTATGTGAATGCGGTTGCGGAGGAAAAACAACAGTCATAAACGGAAGAAATAAGCAGTTTATCACTGGACATAACATGATGAATCGCTGTTCCATTGAATCAAGATTTTGGATAAAGGTGAAAAAGGGCGAAGAGGAAAGCGAGTGTTGGAATTGGATAGCCTATAAAAATCCCAAGGGATACGGTTGTTTTGGTTTGAACGGGAATAAGATTATTCTATCGCACCGGTATTCATGGATTTTCTGTTTTGGCCCAATTCCTTATGGATTTAATGTGCTTCACAAATGTGACAACCCCGCCTGCGTAAATCCAAAACACTTATGGCTTGGAACACTCACAGACAACAATCATGACATGTGCCGTAAGGGAAGACACTGGGCTCACAAGAGGTCAATCAAGGACCAGAGGAGAACAATTAAACCATATGCAACCCTGTAATTGTTGCGGACGCATAACTGAAAGCCCAACGATTATCGGCTTGCAACGCGGGCTGAAAGATGAACCTGCGTTGATACTCTGGAATTGTCCATGCGGGACGACGAGGGCGGTCAAATGGTCTGAGGCCACCTCGGAGCAATGGAGGATCGCGCAGGACGTTGAGGACGCGGTAAGGCCGAAGTCCCCGGAAATGATGCTGGCCCCCGCCCGATGACCTGCGAAAGGGCGAGGAGATGAGGGTGTTAGTGGCCTGCGAGTTTTCGGGCATCGTCCGTGACGCCTTCCTGGATCGCGGCCATGACGCATGGTCCTGCGACATCCTCCCGTCCGAGGCGTTCGGAGAACGGCACCTTGAGGGCGACGTTCTGGATTACATCGAAGGTCGCGGCTGGCAACTGTTGATCGCCCACCCTCCGTGTACCCACCTTGCCGTCAGCGGAGCGCGGTGGTTCAAGGGCAAGGAGTGCGAGCAGGAAGAGGCCTTGGAGTTTGTCCACTTTCTTCTCGACGCTCCGATCCCGCGCATCGCCTTGGAGAACCCCATCTCCATCATCAGCACGCGTATACGCAAGCCCGATCAGATCATTCAGCCGTGGATGTTCGGCCATCCCGAGACTAAGGCCACATGCTTATGGCTAAAGAACCTGCCGAAACTTGTGCCGACGAAGATTGTGGAGGGCCGCGACAACCGGGTACACCGCGAACCACCAGGGCCAAATCGCTGGAAGAACAGGAGCCGCACACTACAGGGCATCGCCGACGCGATGGCGGAGCAATGGGGATGAATCCGATGCCCTGCTCCCAATGCCCCGATCTACTTGACGGGCTTGCGGAGTGCCCGGTCGCGGACGTACTCGGAGACGGTCTTGCCGGATTCCGCGGCGAGGGTGGAGATATCGTCGGACTCCGCGATGGTAACGCGGACCTGGATCCATCCCGTCCGGCGAGATTTGATGTTGCGGACGCGATAATCCGGACGGGCGTACTCTCCATGTGCCGTCTCGTGGGTGGATGTCTCCATCTCCCGGATGCGCTCCCGGGCCGCCGCGATGCTCCGGTACTCGTCGGGCTGATCGTGGTACAGGCCGATCCAGTGCCAACCCTCGATGACATTGAGCGTGCCGGTGTAGTAGTGCCGTCTCTGCTGGATACCGTACATGATGTCCTCCTATCGGTTGGGGGTTTACCCGGCGTTCGGGTCATCACAATACCCGGCCCGGCGCATCCGGGCGGTGTGCGCGTCGTACTCGCGCACACCTTTGATCCACTCGGCGTTACGGCGGTCCATCTCGGCGCGATACTCATTGACCATCGCCGTAACTGCATCTGCGACCTCGGCGGTGACCGGCACAAGCGTCTCGCGGCCACAGACAATCTCGCGCAGGCACAGGCCGGCGACAGGATGTGTCACGATGGTTGGAGCGTGCAGGCACAGCTTCGGCGCCGTGAGTACCCGGCACTCCAATTTATAGCAAGGCGTCTTGACCTTGTCCCCGTCTGCGCTGATCGTCTCGGAGGTTATAAGCTCCAGCTCCACCGCGCTACCCCTGGGGGTCGTCCACTTGATCGTCATCTCGTCACCTCCCGCTTTGTTGCCTCCATAGTCTCATGTCGTCATAACAATGTCAATACATATTATTCCTGCGGGCAAGATATTTTTAATTCCTTTTACAATCAATCACTTACGGGTGGAAGGAAAGCGGGCGCAGGGAGGATAGCGGCATGAAAGCCGGTGGCCCGCAAAGCCTTGATACACGCGGGTTGCAGGACGTAGGCTCCGCAAACGCACGGCTGGCGCGGGCCAGCGGATGGGGGGCTGTAAATGATATGTAATACATCCTGCCCCGATTGGCGGCTGCGCTGCATCCTGATTGCGTGTCCGGACATGAGCGAGCGCCTGTCCCGCATCGAAGATGACATCGACCGGCAGGAGCGCATCCGGGCCATCGCCCGGGAGATGGACGAGAGGATCGAGCGGTATCCGAGGGGGAGGGGATAGTGGAATACGCGGAGTTTCTGGACAGGAAATCACAGTTGGGATCCACCGACGGGTTCGATCCGGTATGGATGCCGGATTTCCTGTTCGATTTCCAGGTGGCACTTCTCGAATGGGCTATCCTCAAGGGGAAGGCGGCGCTGTATTGTGACTGCGGGATGGGGAAAACCCCGATGCAGTTGGTATGGGCGGAGAACATCGTCTGCAAGGAAAACGCCCGCGTCCTGATCCTCACTCCGCTGGCCGTATCCGCGCAGACGATCCGCGAGGCGGAGAAGTTCGGAATCGAGGCGCACCGATCCGGCGACGGAAAGTTATTCCCCGGGATCATTGTGACAAATTACGAGCGCCTGCATTACTTCGACCCGAAGGACTTCGCGGGCGTCGTTTGCGATGAGTCCAGCATCCTAAAATCTTTCGAGGGGGCCACGAAAGTGGCGGTCACGGATTTCATGCGGAAGGTCCGGTATCGGCTACTTTGCACGGCCACCGCCGCGCCGAATGATTACATTGAACTCGGCACGTCCTCCGAGGCCCTCGGAGAACTCGGGTACATGGATATGCTCGGGCGGTTCTTCAAGAACGAACAGAACACAATCCGCCCGACCGTTTACCGCCACCGCGGACAGAACTTCGCATCCCTTGATGAGCGGGCCAAGTGGCGTCTGAAAGGCCACGCCGAGATCCCGTTCTGGCGGTGGGTTTCCTCATGGGCGCGGGCGATGCGGCGCCCATCCGACCTCGGGTTCGATGACGGGAAATTCATTCTCCCGCCGCTGACCGAGAATGAGCACCTTGTGGACACGAACACCGCACCGGACGGGATGCTGTTTTCCTTGCCGGCCATTGGCCTGTACGAGCAGCGCGAGGAAAGACGCCGCACAATCACGGAGCGATGCGACAAGGTTGCGGGACTTGTAAACGATACCGGCAAACCCGCCCTCGTATGGTGTCACTTAAACCGTGAGGGCGACCGCCTTGCGGATATCATCCCGGACGCGGAACAGGTAAGCGGTGCAGATTCGGATGAGGCGAAGGAGGAAAAGTTCCTCGCGTTCGCATCAGGCCAACTGCGGGTGATGGTCTGCAAGCCGGTTATAGGGGCGTGGGGGTTGAATCTCCAAAATTGCGCCCACGTAACCTTCTTCCCATCGCACAGTTACGAACAGTACTACCAAGGAGTTAGACGGTGTTATCGGTTTGGACAGACGGAAAAGGTAACGGTCGACATTATCACGACAGAGGGTGAACGAGGTGTGCTGAAAAACATGCAAAGAAAACAGCAAGCAGCCGATCGTATGTTTACAAATCTGGTGGCTAACATGAACCAAGCGGTCGGTGTTAAGCGAGTCACCGCTTTCACGTCTGATGCAAGTGTCCCGCATTGGTTATGAGCTATAACCCCGAATATCACAAGCGGTATCGCGAATTGAATCAAGAACGAATTCGCGAGCGAAAGCGCAATGAATATATAGCAAATAGGGAGGTCGTAAAGGAGCGGTCGCGCTGTTGGGGTGCGAACAACAGGGACCGCAAATTGGCCGTTGGGGCCATCTACCGGGAACACATGAGGGAGCAGAGGAACGCATATATGAGAGAGCGATACCGTCAAGACCCTAATCGCCATATAAGCGCCATGAGTGCCTGGAGAAAGGCAAACCCGGAACGCTACCGCGACCAATATCTCCGCGCTGAATTTGGGATATCGCTGGCGGAATACAATGCACTTTTTGAAGATCAAGGCGGAGTGTGCGCCATATGCAAAACATCTACAGAGAAGGTCTTAGTAGTAGACCACAATCACCAAACAGGCGTCGTGCGTGGGCTGTTGTGTTCTGGATGCAATGCTGGGCTGGGGCAATTCAAGGATAACCCAGAACGGATGATTCGGGCGGCACATTATATAAATCAGGAAAGGACAAGCCAGTGAATATATTAGACCAAGAAATCACAGATCGGTATGCAATTTATTGTGGGGATTGTTGTGAGATATTGCCCACACTTCCAAGTGAATCCATCCATTTATCTTTATACAGTCCGCCTTTTTGCGGATTATTCCAGTATTCATCGAATGAGCGCGACTTGTCGAACTGCCGCAACTATGAGGAATTTTTCGAGCACTACACCTTCGCCGTGCGCGAACTGTTCCGTATCACCCTGCCCGGGCGGATGACGGCGGTGCATTGCATGGACATACCCTCGGGAAATTGTGGGACGGATTACCTGACGGATTTCCCCGGAGACATCATCCGGCTACATGAGCGAGAGGGGTTCAGGTACATCGCCCGGTATGCGGTCTGGAAAGAACCCCTCGGGGTTCGCAACCGCACGATGGCGAAGAACCTCGCGCATAAAACCATCGTGGAGGATTCCTCCCGGTGTTCCGTTGCGTCCGCCGATTACCTGCTGGTGTTCCGAAAGAATGGCGAGAACAAGGTTCCGATCGCACATCCGACCGGGTTGATGGAGTACGCCGGGGAGCGGAAGCATCCTCACGAGTTATTGAAATACAGGGGATGGGCCGGGAACCAGATTGAGAACCGGTTTTCGCACTGGATATGGAGACAGTACGCCTCAGCGTTTTGGGATGACGTGCGAATCTCCCGCGTCCTCCCTTTCAAGGCGGCGCGGGATTCCGAAGACGAGAAACACGTCCACCCGCTGCAGCTCGACGTGATCGACCGCGTGATTACCCTGTGGTCGAACCCGGGCGAAACCGTTATCACCCCGTTTATGGGCGTGGGATCCGAAGTCTATTCGGCGGTTCGGATGGGGCGGCGCGGGGTAGGTGTGGAACTCAAGCCCTCCTATTACCGGCAGGCGGTGAAGAACGTCCGCCGAGCCGCAACGGATGAGGACAAGGAACAAAAGACCCTCTTCGAAACCGCGCAGGCGGAGGAATTAAGCAAGGCCGTGGCGGAATGATCTGGCACTACGCCTACATCTTCGCCGCCGAGGGGGATGCGTTTTGAGCAAAGAAAAAGCGAGGGAATACTGGGCCGCATACCGGGCTGCAAACCCAGAGAAGGTGAAAGCTTGCAACGCAGCATGGAAGGCAAAAAATAAGGACAGGTCAAAAGCCCTCACTGCGGCATGGAGAATTAAGAACGCCGAAAGAATAAGGGAGAAAAAATCAGAATGGGAAAAAAATAACCCCGAGAAGGTTAAAGAATATAAATCTGCGTGGAGCAAGGCTAACCCACACAAAGAAAAGGATCGTCGCGATAAATGGAATAAAGCCAACCCAAAAAAGGCGGCAGTTTATAAACGGACATACCGGACGGCTAATAAAGAAAAGATAAAGAAAAAGGAAGCCGAATACAGAAAGGCAAACCCGGAGCTTGGAAAATTACGGGCACACAACCGGCGGGCGAAAGAAAAGGAGTGCGGAGGGAAACTTTCTGCCGGATTGTCTGAGAAGTTAATTGCTTTACAGAGGGGCAAATGCGCCATTTGTAAAAAGAATCTAAAGGAAACCGGATACCATTTGGACCACATTGTGCCCCTTTCCCGTGGAGGGAAGAATGCCGATGGAAACATTCAGGCGACGTGTCCAACATGCAACCTAAAAAAGCAGGGGAAAGATCCGATCCAGTTCATGCAGGAAATGGGGTACTTACTATAAATTCAGCGCACTTATATTTTTATATTTTCGTGCGCGATTTGCCCCACTACCAATCGGACGGGTGGGAACTATGCGGCCCGATGAAGCACGAACGATACGCCGGCGGGCATCCCGATACGGTGGTCGTTAGGCGAAGGGGGGCGAAATGAGCGTCGAAGCCAAGGACACCTCCCTGCCGGCCATTTTCGCCATCAACGGGCTTCGCGCCGGGTCGCGGAGTTGGCGGGACTACGAGGAAGGGAAGCTCATCGTCGCGGATGTCATGCCTGAAGATTACGAGAGGGGAATAGAAGAATTGGCGGCATACCTTTGCCTGTAACGCCGCTCGATATCGAGCGGGAGAAGCGGCAGACGCTCGAAGAGATACGCTTCCGGCGGGGCTATCTACAAACCCTCGACGGAATGCGGGAGAAGTTTTCCCGAGCACTTACCGCCGAATACTGTTTCGAGAAGATACGCCTCCGCCGGGAGCGCGGAGAACACGCCATCCCCACGGGGATCGAATGGTGGGATGTGTGGGCAGGCCCGTTCAGGCGGGCGAACGTCTATTGCTTCGCCGGGTATCAGGGCACGGGGAAAACCACGTTGGCCGTGAATCTTACTTGGCCGATGGCCCGCAAGGGTGTGAAGGTCTGGAACTATTGTCTGGAGTTGACCGCAGACGAGACGTTTGAAGTTGTGGCCGGCCACGTTCTCGGGAAAGCCGTCCTGTCTGAATCCGATGAGGCGGAGGCCTACGCCATCATTCAGGCGTCCGGGTATCTTTTCTTCGAGCCGGAGCGCGACCTGTCCTGGAAGCAGCACATCGACATCATCCAGAAAACGGTACGACAAGAGGCGATTGACCTGGTGGTGATCGATAATTTCTCCTACCTGACAAGCGTGGACAAGAACTCCTACGAGACGGAGCGGGTAGCGGCGAAGGCCCTGAAAGGGCTGGCGCAGGAACTTGAGATACCCATCATCGTAATCGCCCACTTAAGGAAGCCCGACCGGGACGATTCAGAACCGAAACCGACCGCTCACAGCGTCTTGGGGTCCGGAGCCATCACGCAGGTATCCTCCGAGACGTTCATCCTCCATCACCCGCTCGAAGATTCCGAAACGAACTCCCGTCAACCGGTGGGGTACATATTGTCTGGAAAACCACGTTGGACGATGGGCGGGAAGCGGTACGTTCGGTTCGATGGTAGCCGCAGGAAATACGAACCGGCGATGGCAATCGAGTACAAAGGTTCCTCCCAAAATCAGAGGACATTCAAGTGACATCCCCGAAGACAAAAGGCCGAATGCTCACGAAAGACATCTCAGATTCGAAGGGATTTGCCTCACTTTCGCCAAATTCAGCCGTACTTTTCTGTATGTTGGTCCCACATTACAGCGGATTTGGAAAAATGAACGGCAGCCCGGGGTTCATCAAGGGCGAAATTTGCCCTCGGATACCCTATCTGACCGAAAAAAACATACCCATATATTTGAAGGAAATTTCAGAGCGCACAAACGTCAAATGGTTCGAATTTGATGGAAGATTTTGGATTCACTCGACGAAGTTTTTATCCGAGCATCAGACCCTTAATCCCGACAAGTTAGGGAGGGACAAACTCCCGAATTACTCCGGAGTAACTCCAGAATTAGTCAACCCCGAAGTAGAAGTAGAAGTAGAAGAGGAAGGGAACTCCGGAATTGGAGTTCCGCCAGGCAACGGTTCCTTCTCTCCCGAGAAGATGGCAGAGCTCTGGAATCAAGCCGTCGATTTCTTCTCAGAGGATCGTTTGGTAAAAATACCGAAGGTTAAAAATCTATCCACCGACAGGAAGAAGAAATGCTCAGCCAGAATCCGGGACTGCCGCCTCAATGAGGAATCCTGGAAGAAGATCCTGAACGGAATCCATGCCGATGACTGGCTATCGGGCAGGAAAACGTCCACAAAATATCCAGATTGGTGCGCCACATTCAATTACATCATAAAAAATCCAAGCAATATCATACAGATACTTGAGAAAACCGATGTTCAATAAGAACCGAAAGGAGACGACATGGGCACAGTGAAGTTATCCAGGCCGCAGGAAGCCCTACTGAAGCGTATCCGGCGATGTCCGAAAGGTTGCTACGTCGAGATCCGGGAGCGCAAGACGGCAGGGAAACTTGTGGCGGCCGGGTTGATAACTCTCGGCGCATCCATGAGGTTGGCGTACCCAGTGGAGGCGAAGTGAACGAGTCCGCCATCCAGGCGCAGATCCTCGGGTACCTGCGTCTGAAAAGGATCTTCGCGTGGCGGAACAACACCCGCACGGTGTTCGTCGGAGGGCGTCCGCTGAAATTCGGGGTCGAAGGCGGCGGAGATATCATCGGCGTTCTTCCGGGAGGGCGCTTCCTGTCGATCGAGGTGAAGAGGCCGGGAGGATCGACGACGAAGAAGAGGGCGGAGAAGCAGCGGGAGTTCCTGAACACGGTCAACGAATCGGGCGGGCTGGCGATCACGGCGCGGTCCGTCGAGGAAGTCATGGAGGCCATAGATGCCTGACGCCGTGTGGTGTATTTGCACAAAGTGCGGTTCCAAATTCGACACGCGCCCCTTGCAGCGAAAGCAGATATTCGCGTGTCAACTCTGCAAGGAGCCGGGGCTGCGGGTGATGGACGAGCGGGGAGAGGCGACGGATGAATGCTGGCCGAGGGAGGATGAAACGAACCATCAACCGGCCCACGGGCCAAAGGAGGCAACATGAAATTCGAGGTGGAGTTGATTTCTGATGGGAGAGTGCTTGTAACGGGAATCGACGGATCAATTGCGATCACGAGCGACGAGGGATTAGGGTCGTTCCTTCGGAATCAGAACGCGCCGTCAGCTCCGGCGAAGCGGGCGTATCCCAAGGGGACGCGGAAGCGCAGGGCGAAGGCACCCGAGGCGGAGGAAGCGACGACGTGAAGTTTTCGTCTCCCCATCACGCCTTCGCTTGGGCGTTCGAAATCCTCGACGTGTGGCGTGTAGGATCCGGTTTCGACCCCGATCCGGATCACCTCGGCGGAGGCGGCACGGGGGCGCTCGGTGCCGTCGTGTTGGCCCTGTCGGTGGAGATGGTCGCCGATCGCCATGATCCGGGTATCTGCCGCCAGCCGCATCCGAGGGACCGGGAGAAATCATGGTTTGCGCAGCATTACATCGCGCAGGACTCGCCGCGCAACTGGTCGCCGCACGAGAAGTGGTTACTCGATCGGGCGCTGTGCGATTTCTGCGCGGAATTAAGCGACCGGGGGCTTTGCGGGAGGGACGGGTGCGCGGGGAGATGTCCGACGAAAAAAGGGGCTTGACAATGAGAATCGATTTCCGGCAATATGCACCCATAGGTCAAAGTTGTCTCCGACGCACAACGCGAGGCAGCATGAAGAAAATCCTCCCGCTCCTGATTTTCGCAATCCTGCTCTCTTCTTGCGGGGGAGGGAGTAGCCCCACATCGGTTTCCTTGACGTCTCCAGGCGTAAGCCTTGTCGGGTCGTACACCCTGATGGCGTATTATCGTAATGGCGCTGAACAAGGCGGGTACACGGGCGAACTGGAAATTGGGGAGACACGGATCTGGGCGCAGATGTCCTCATACCCTCCGCCGTGGGGCGGGGGGGAATACGACTACACGGCTGAATCGTACTCTTCCGTGGGCTACATCGAGGCGTACATCCGGCTGAGGGTAGGAACGCTCAGGGTTTATTCCATGCGCATCGCAACAGATGATTCGATGACGCTGGTAACATGGACGCAGATCGACAACGTTTTATTCGAAACATTTTGGGAGAAAGTAAGCGACAGCACAACGTTGGACTGATCCCCCGCCACAAGCGGGAACGGAAGGGTCGGCATCCCACGAGGATGGCTGGCCCTTTTTTTTTGGGAGCGAGGTAATGTGGCTCGTGTCCGGCGTCGATAAGATCACGCTCAAGCGCGTCCGCATCTGCATCGCCGACAACGTAGCCGAGTTGCGTATGATCTTGCGGCAGGAGCGGAAGAACTACTTCGACATGGCGTTCGAGAGGGCGGCGTGAGGGAAGTCACCCTCCATATCGACGGCGCCCACCATCCCATCGATGTCCACTGTGACGCCTACGTCCGGCCATGCAGTTCCTTCCTCCTGCTGGCCAACATCCCCGCCGATCCGCCGGGATGCCTCCTGCTGTCGTACGGGAATAGCGACAACGTGGGGAACCTGCTGATGACGTTGTGGCAGCGGTGCGTCCACGAGGATCCGAAGATGGCGTGGACGATCGAGCAGGTATCCCGGGGGATCGTGGAGATGGCGGATGCGGAGCGGGGGAAGTGGCCGTCGGATGAAAGGGCGGGGAGGGCGTGATCCAGATCGAGGTCAAGGGGTTGGGGACCGCCCTAAAATCTATCGGGGTGGATCTGCCTAAACAAACTCGGTATGCGACGATGGTCGCCCTCACCCGCACCGCCTCCAAGGTGAGAGATAGGCAATACTCGGAAATGCACCGGGTATTTGATCGTCCCACGCCGTACACGCTGAGGGCAATACGGGTAAAGCCTGCAACGAAGAGCGACTTGTCGGCATGGGTGGGGTTTAAGAAGCCTTGGGCAGCGAGGGCCGAGGAGTATATGCCCTCTCAAGTCGAGGGCGGGGGGCGACCGCTTAAGGCGCTTGAATTGTTCCTGCAACAGCGTGTCACCACCATGAGCCCGCAAGGCAAGCGCGGGGCGTATCCGAAGGGAACGTACTTCGTCCCTGGGCGTGGAGCACGCCTAGACGCCTACGGCAACATGTCCCGAGGACAAGTTCAACAGATCCTATCCGCGTTACAGGCGCACACTGACCGGCTCCAGAACGAAACGGTCAGGTCGAGGAAGCGGGCGAAAAGGACTGTACGATACTGGGCTACGCAAAGAGGGATATGGGAGATCAAAGGCCAAAGCATGTTGATGGCGTTGGTGGCGGTTAAAAGGAAGCCGCTCTACAGCAAGCGATACCCCTTCTACGAAATCTCCCGGAGGTTTGTCGGTGAGATATGGCCCGGCGAGTTCGACCGCGCGTTCGCCAAGGCGCTGGCGACGGCAAGATCCTAGGTTCTTCCGGCGGCATTCCATCGAGGGTATATTCGAATCCCTTTTGATATCTTGCTTCCGATTTTCCCAATTCCCATTTCGCTTCACATAGTTACGGAGGCCCCCTTGCCGGATCTTGTTTGGCACACCGAACAACGCAGGGTTTCGGAGTTGACGCCGTGGGAGAAGAACCCCCGCCGGATGACGAAGAAGCAAGCGGAAGGTTTGAAGAAATCTCTGTCCAAGTTCAACTTGATGTCGATCCCCGTTGTGGACCTGGACGGCCGCATCGTTTCCGGCCATCAGCGGGTAAACATCCTCAAACTGTTGGGCCGCGGGAACGAAACCATCGATATCCGGGTGCCGAATCGCAAACTATCCGAGGCGGAGTACCGGGAGGCGAACCTTCGGGAGAATAAGAACCTCGGCGAGTGGGACGAGGACCTGCTTGCCGCGATCGACGAGGAGTTGATGCAGGAAGTCGGCTTCAACGGGCTGGAGATAAACAACATCTTTGGGCTTGCACCGCCGCCGGAACGCGACAACGGGAAGGGAATAGCGACTTGCCCGGCGTGTGGGGCTGAACTATGAGTGATCCCCCGGTTGCCGAAGTCGATATCAACAGGCTGGCGAAGATTCTCAACGTCACGCCGAGGCGCATCCAGCAGCTCGTTCAGGAGGGAATGCCCAGGGCGGGCAAGGGGCGGTATCCGCTCGTAGCCTGCATCCACTGGTTCATTAAATTCTGGCAGGACCGGGCGGAAGGCCGGATCGCGGGGTGGGGGATCAACCAGAAGAAGGGCGGGGTGATCGCCGCGAAGGAACGGCTTACGAGAACACAGGCCGATATCGCGCAGATAGATTACGAGGAGCGTATCGGATCCATCCACAAAACCGAGGAGTGCCGCAGGTCGGCGTTTACCCTTGGCCGGGAGTTGCGGGACATGATCCTGATCGTCCCCGACCGAGTGGACGCGATCCTCGCCGCTGAGAACGACCGCGCGCGGGTCAACTCCACGTTGCGGCAGGAGCTCTCCCAGGTGCTCCATGAGTTCGCGGCAAATTGACGGTGCGGTCGCCTACGGAGGTTCGTTCCGGGAGGGCCTGAAGCCCGATCCCCTCCTGACCGTCTCGGAGTGGGCGGACAGGGAGCGAATCCTCCCGCCGGTGTCATCCGCCGAGCCGGGGCAGTGGCGCACCTCCCGCACGCCGTATTTACGGGAGATCATGGATTGCCTTTCTCCGTCTTCTCCGGTCCAGCGCGTGACCTTCATGAAGGGATCGCAGATCGGGGCGACGGAAAGCGGGAATAACTGGATCGGGTACGTCATCGCGATGGCGCCGGGGCCGATGCTGGCCGTCCAGCCGAACCTGGACATGGCGAAGCGGTTCTCGAAGCAGCGCGTTCAACCCACGATCCGGAATACCCCCGCGCTGCAAGGGAAGGTGAAAGACGCCCGGGTGCGGGATTCCGGGAACACAATTCTCGTCAAGCAGTTCCCCGGCGGGATCCTGGTCATCACCGGGGCGGAATCGGCAACAAGTTTGCGGTCTATGCCGGCGCGTTACCTGTTCATGGACGAGATCGACCCATACCCCGACGATTGCGGCGGGGAAGGCGACCCGTGCGGGCTGGCCGAGGCGCGTACGGCAACGTTCTCTTCCCGGAAGAAGATTTTCGAGACATCGACTCCAACGGAGGCGGGGCGGTCCCGGATCGAGAGGCGGTACGAATTATCCGACAAGCGTCGGTATTTCGTCCCCTGCCCGTTCTGCAAGGGTGAGCAGTGGCTCAAGTGGGGGCAGATCGTATTCGAGAAGGACGAGAAGTACCGGCTCACAAGTCCGGTCCGTTATAAGTGCGAGCATTGCGGCGAACCGATCGATGAGCGGTACAAGACCTGGATGCTCGAATCCGGGCGGTGGATCGCCGAGGCGCCTGGGCGCGGGAAGCCCGCGGGGTTTTTCCTCTCTTCCCTCTATTCGCCGCTCGGCTGGCTCTCATGGGACGCCATCGCGCAGGAGTTCCTGGACGCCAGGAAGACCCGGGACGTCTCCGCGCTGAAAGTATGGACGAATACGAAGCTCGCCGAAGTATGGGAAGAGGAAGGACTCGTCATCGACGACGGGACGCTCCTTTCCCGGCGCGAGAAGTACCCGGCCTCTATTCCGGCGGGCGGGCTCGTCCTCACGATCGGCGTCGACATTCAGGCAGACCGCATCGAGGCATCCGTCGACGCATGGGGCAAGCACGAGGAAAGCTGGCTGATCGAATACGCCATATTCCGCGGGAGTCCGGAAACAGACCTGAAGGTGTGGGAGGACCTGAGAATCCTCCTGGATCGCTCGTGGGATCAGGAGTTGGGCCTGTCCCTGCGGATCGCGGCGGGC